>Ga0075363_100000431_pt1 | contig 13062 bp, 10 predicted proteins | sample EndMetdeltDD1763_FD_71470 | JGI IMG/M metagenome (GOLD analysis project Ga0075363, IMG submission 71470) | Populus endosphere microbial communities from Tennessee, USA - Endosphere MetaG P. deltoides DD176-3 | ecosystem: Host-associated > Plants > Roots > Endosphere | place: USA: Tennessee...
CGTCGGACCCCCAGACATGGTCGGGGTCGTAGGCGATCTGGAATTTCACCGGCGGCGGGAACTTACCGTTGTACTCGACGATGAACAGCTTCGGAAGGATACCGCCCGCCAAGAGCTTCTCGACGAGATAGATGTCGTTGCCGTCCAGGTCGAGCGAGACCACGTCGATCGCCGCGGCGTCGATTCGCTGCAGGCCCGATCGGCTCAGCGCAAGGATGTTCTCGGCGGTTATCCACGCCTTTTCGTAGGTGAAGCGCGCGCTGTCCTCGTACTCGACGGCCAGATCCTGCCCGCCGACCCAGAAGCCCTTCCAGCCCAGGGCGGCCAGGATCAGCGTGTTGTTTTCCGTCCCGTCGCCGACACCGAATTCGGCGAACACGCCGTCTTCGAGCCTGCCGATCCGGCGCAGGATCTCCAGGGTTATTCCGTCCTGGTCGGTCGCGGAAAAACACTTCTTGCCGGCGCGGTTGAGCGGATTCGGGTGGTTCGCCTTCAGCGACTGGGAATGATCGTAGAGGATCAGATCCTTGAGCTGGTCCCGCGTTTCGGTGCCGAGGATGCGACGGATCTTCTGCCTGAGCGCCTCCTTGGACGGCGGCGTCGCGCTTCTGGCCATTAGGCGGTCATCCGGTGGGATCTCTCTCGGGCAAACCGATGGGGAATGGAGACTAAAGCTACCAGAATCCTGAAGCTCTTGTAGCCCCTGCGATTTGCCACAGGTTGATCGAATGATTCTGCTGCACAAGGCTCGTCCGACGCGGGGCCCGTTCGCAAACCCCGCCGGGTTGCTCATCGCGCGCGGCGTGCCGTAGGTTTCTAATCGTCTTTCTTCCGTGTTTGCTGCCGTCGCGGAGGATGCTCAGGAGGGTTCGATAGCGTGCTGTGCCGCATCTGCAGTTCCAGCACCAGTCCGGCGTTCACCCACAAGGTGCTGTGCAAGTACGACTGCACGTATTACTCCTGCGGCAACTGCGGTGGCCTGCAGACCGAAGAGCCGTACTGGCTGGACGAGGCTTATGCCAGCCCCGTGGCGGCCGCGGACACCACCCTGCTTTGGCGCAATCAATACCTGGCGCGCGTGATGTCGGTGCTGCTGTACTTTCTGTTCGATCGCGACGGCCGGTTCCTCGACGCGGCCGGCGGCTATGGCGTTTTCACCCGCCTGATGCGCGACATCGGCTTCGACTATTACTGGGCCGACGAGTACTCCCCCAACCTGACCGCACAGGGCTTCGAGGCGGATGCGGGTCCGGGCAAGCCGTATACGGTCGTCACCGCCTTCGAGGTGATGGAGCATCTCGCCGATCCGGTCGCCTTCGTCGGCGAGCTGCTCGAGACCACGGGCACCGACACGATCGTGTTTACGACGGAGCTCTTTGACGGTGCGCCCCCTCCGCCTGAGGAATGGATGTATTACGCCTTTGCGACCGGGCAGCACATCACGTTTTATCAGAAGCGGACACTGCAGCTCATCGGACAGCGCTTCGGGATGCAGTTCCACACCTCCAAAACCCGGTGGTGGGCGATCGGGGGTATGGGCCTGCACATCTGGACGCGGGCGAAGATCAATCCGCTGGCCTGGCGCCTGCTCGCCTCGCCGCGGGTCACGAACCTGCTGCAGGGATTGCCACGGCGCGCCCTCGAGACACGCATGTGGACCGATGCCGACCTATTCCTGTCACCCGACGGCGGGTAACGCACACCGTGAATTCGCCTCGGGTGCTTTGGCTTTCGCCGTGGACACGGCCAGCGGTCCGCGTGCAGTCCGAGGCGCTGATCCGGCATGGGGCCGACGTGCTGCTGGTGACCTCCGACCAGCACCCGGAGTCCGACGCCGCCCGCGACTACGAATTGGTGCTCGATCCGCGGTTCAAGACCGCTGGGACCTGGCGCCCCACCTTGCAGGCCTGGCGCCAAGTCCGCAAGTTCGCACCCGACGTCGTGATCGCCGAGATTGTCCGCGACCCACGCTGGATCGCGCTAGCCGGGCGGGCCCCGCGCATCCAGGTGGTGCACGACGATCGGCCGCACGACCCGGACGAGCTGCGCCCCGCCTACGAACGTGCGGTATTCGACCGCTGGGGCGCCCGCTCGGCGGCCACCATCACCTATAGCCACTACGTCGCAACCGCGGTCGCGGCGAATCGCGACGTCGCCGGCACGCCCGTGCATGTCGTGCCGCTGGCGAGCGACGTCGACCTGCCCAGGGTCCCACCTTTCGTGGGGCCTGAGGGGCGCCATGACTTCGTCCTGTTCGGCCGGCTCAACCCCTACAAGAACGTCGACGTCGTGCTCGAAGCCTGGCAGCGACACGTCGGTGGCGAAGGGTGGCGCGGTGACAACCTGGTGCTCATCGGCGACGGGCCGCTGGACGCCGCTGCCCTGCCCAAACACACGCTCTGGCGCAACGGCAGCTACCGCTACGCCGATGTCATCCCGACGCTTGCCACCGCAAAGGGGTCGATCTGCCACTACCGGCGCGCGTCACAAAGCGGCGTCCAGGTGCTCTCGATGCAGCTGGGCGTCATGCCGATCGTCTCCACCGCCGGTGCCCTGCCCGAATACCAGCCGCCGGGCTGCCCCCCGATCGGCGTCGACGACGTCGCCGGGCTGGCCGCCGCCTTCGATCTGCTGGCCGACGCGTCGGTCGCGGCGGAGCTCGGGGCGCAGGCAGCGCGCCACTACGCGCAGCACTGCGCCGTCGACATCGTCGCGGATCGCTTCCTGGAGGTCATCGCCGAGGTCACCACCCGTCGGCGCTGACCTGCTCAGGCGGTCCTGGAATCCGGGGGCCGGCACGTCGCTCGAGCTTCGGCGACGTGCTCCGCGAGCCGGACGCCCAGCGCGATCCCGAGGAGCGTCGGGTTGGCCTGGCTCGATGTCGGCAGGACAGACGTGCTGGCAACGTACAACCCACGCACGCCGTGGACCTGAAGATGCGGGTCCACGACGCCGCCCTCCGCGGTCTCCGACATCCGAGTTGTGCCTACCTGGTGGAAACCGCCTGCCTGCCCCAGGTACGCGCGCACCAAACCCTCGACATCGTCGCTCAGCCATTCCACGGATCCGACGCCGTGGCGGCGAAGGTGTTCGTCGATGAGGCCGATGGCCTTGCGCACACTATCGATGTCGGCGTCGGAGAAGTGCATATGGGTGCGAATCCTCCGCATGCCCAAAGCATCTCGCTCGTCGGACAGCTCGACGCGACTCTCCCAGTGCGGAAGATGCTCGCCGTGGTAGTGCAGCGAGTATCGGTTGTCAGCGCTCTTCACGAAAAAGCCCGGCGCCTTGCGGCCCCTGCGGAGGAACCGGGCGTAGGAGAACGTGACCGCGAACCGGATCGACGGAAACAGGTCGCGAACGATGTTGCGCAGATGCGCGAGAATTCGTGGCGAGCCGGCCGTCTTGGTGTGTGCCTCTCGAATCGCCTCCGCGAGCAAGAAGCGACCGACCGGTGAGATCAGCGTGAGGTAGACGCCGGACAGAATCCCACTTCCGTGACTCGGGTCGCTGATGGGCGGGTTCACCAACCACACGGCGGCGTTCGGCATCCCTGAGTCGCGCAGGAGCTGTGGGTCGAAGGTAAAACGCCGGCGAACATACACGCCGTCGTTGTCCCGCTCGTAGGCATGGATGATCTTGTCGGTGGCGAAATGAACGCGCGCCACACGGGCCTCGACGTGGGACATGTACCAGCGTCCGAGGTGGCCGCCGGCGTTTCCCAGACCCGCCGGATGGTGGCGGTCCGACGCGAGCAGCAGCCGAGTCGCCTCCAGACCACCGGTCGCGATGATGTGTTCCCTCGCGACGACTCGTCCCGCTCGGCCGTCGAGCGTCTTGACGACGAGGTGGTCGACGGAGTCGCCGGCCTCGGTGGTCACGATCTCGGTGCAGGTAAGGCCGGTCCACAGAGTGAGGGTGGGGGCGTCTCGCAACGCGGCCCGATACTCACGGCCGAACCGCGTCGGCAAGGCCCAGCGCTCGAGATCAGTTGTGCGCACGGCACCGTCGGGAAGCCCAACGACCAGCTCGTGATCCGCGATCTCGGGGATATCGCGCGCATTGAATATTGCCTGACCGCACGCCGCCCAGTCGCAGGCTCTTTGCCGGTACGGGTCAACGTCTTCGTCCCCTATCGGCCAGGGCGCCTGCGCGGTGATCGCCCGGTCCTCGAAGTCGATCGGGTCGAACTTGACGCAGCGCCCGCCCCAGAGCGCCGTGGTCCCTCCCACCTGGCGACGGACCGTCAGCTCGCTACGGGAATGGAAGTAGTCGTCCTGCCGCGAATCGAGCGTCGCCAGGTCCTGGGCCGCGGCGTCGGGACGCTCGAGACCGCTCTCGATCAGCGCCACCTGGACACCCGATCCGGCGAGTTCCAGCGCCGTGGCGATGCCGATCGCGCCGGCTCCGACTACCACGACATCGGTCTCGATCGTCGTGCCCGCGGCGAACTCGTCCGGGCCGCGGATCATGCGGCAGCGCCTTCCCGGAACTCCGCGACGAGGGTGAGGAACCGCGCCAGGGTCTCGGCGTCCGGTGGCGAGGAGACCGCACTCGCCGCGTCGGCGACCCGTTGCGGCTTGGTGGTGCTGCAAAGAATTCCGGGGCAACCCGTCGCCGTGGCGGAAGACGCGAGAATCAGCTTGGCCAGCCTGCCGGGAGCCAGCGGATCGATCTGGAGCGCCTCGCGCCACCGTTCCGCCAACCGCGCATCGGCCAGCAGCGCCGCAGAAAGCGTCGTGTGCGACCTGTTCAGCACGCCGAACGCGAGATCCGCGGGACGCGGCGCGGGATGCAGCAGATCACTGCGAAGTTGATTCACCCCGTCGGGCGCGAACGCCGCGGCGAAGTCCACCTCGAATCCCTCGTCCTGCGAGACGCCCCACGCGCGGATCTTGCCCTGCTGGCGGGCGCGCTCGAAGAACCCGCGCAGCTCATCGCTTGCCACCGTGTCGGAAGGCCGCGGCCCGTGAACGAACAGGATGTCGACGTAATCGACGCCCAGCGCCGCGAGGCTCTGATCAAGGCTGCGTGCCGCGACGGCCGCGTCGTACAACCGGCCGTTGGCCGATGGCGCCTGGTGCCGCTTGACGGCGGCCCGCAGCGCCGGCGCCTTTCGCAGCAGTGCCCGCGCCGGAGCCTGAAACCGGCCGAGGCGCCGGGCCGCGCCGCCGACATCGATGCCGAACTTGGTGGCGACCGTCACGGCGTCGCGCTGGACCGTCCGCAGGAACGCCCCCAACTCGGCCTCCGCCATTCCCAGGCCGTACATCCGGGCGGTGTCGAAGTGGGTGATGCCGTTGTCCACCGCGCTGCCGAGCACGGCCATCCGCTCCTTGCGGGACGGCGATTGCATCAAGCCGCCGCACCCGAAACCGACCGCACTGACTTTGAGCCGCGGTCCTTGAAGTTCAACGTGCTCCAACACCGCAGCCCTCGTAGATCCGGCGGAGCTCCGCGTCGATGATTTCGGGGCTGCGTGTCGCAGCGATGTGCGCCTGACCCCGCAGCCCGTCACGCTCAGCCAACCCCGGATCGCGCAGGTAGCGGCCGATCGCCGCCGCCAACGCGGGCACGTCGCCAACCGGCACGAGCATGCTGGGGTCGGACGCAATCTCCGCCGTACCGCCGACGGGAGTGGCGACAAACGGCCGCGCGCCGGCGAGCGCCTCGGTCAGGATCATCGGCATTCCCTCGGCGAATGACGGGAGCGCAACCACGCGAACCGCCCGCAGCAGGTCGCGGATCTCGTCCGGATGTACCGGTCCCTCCACGGACATGCGCTCGGTCGGCGGCGGGGTGTAGTCGTCGACGCGGCCGACTATCCGACAACGCCCTTCAATGCCCTCTGCGAGAAGTAGCCGCCAGGCCGCAACAAGCCTGTCGACGCCCTTCCGGCGACCGATGGTTCCTGCGAAAAGCACCACGGGTGGCGTCGAACCGGCCCCCGGCGCATCTCGATCGATCACGATAGGGTTCGCTACGACGGAGGTTGGCACCGAAGGCGCCACCGCTATGACCGCTGCTCGCGCTTGATCGGACAACAGGATCACGTGGTCCGCATGCTTTAAGGTGCGACCCACAAAGCGGGGACGCGACCGGGCGAACTCAGGAAAGTCGGAGCCGTGGATGGTGACGATCACCCGGAAGCCCCGAGCTCTGGCGAGCCGAATCAGCGGCCCCTCGCGCAACCACGCCCCGCCGTTCGAGATGTGGAAGTGCACGATGGTCGTCCGAGAGGCCCGAGCCAGCGCTACCCCCGCGCGCAGCGTGAGAAACAGGCTCGTCAGATGCTGGCGGCCGTTCCACGTCGAAAGGACTCGGATTTCGTCGGCGCCGATCTTGTTGTCGCGAATGACTCGGATCACGGATTGCGTCCCGCCAAAGCTGTACATGTCGGGCCCGACGTGAGTGACCGCGATCATTTTCGGCCACGAGCGCGGCTGCGCCCGGCTAGGTCCCTTAGCAAACTGGCCACTGGGTCAACATAGACCAGGTCGGCGGGGTGGCCCGCTCGATAGTTGCAACGTAACCAAATCGTTTAATGCGTGCTGGGCGTACTGGCCAGCTCGGGCGCACGGTCGTCTGCGCCCTGGCTCGCGTCCTGGGCCCGTTGCCGCAGGCCGGCAAACCCCATTGCCGATCCCAGGGACAGCCCCAGCGCCAGCGCGTCCATCGGCATCTCCGGCAACGGCCAGACCGCCGTGATTGCGAGCAGACCGACGCTGACCGCTGCACTGATCTTGGCCGGCGCCGACGCGCAACGCAGCGCGCGGTATACGGGCGTGAGAGCGAACCACGCAAACACCGCCATGCCCACCGCCCCGGCTTTGGCGAGCCACCACTGGTAGAAGAGATGCGAGTAGGTGGGACCCAATTTCCAGGCGAAAGCCTCGGGATCGTTCCCGGACGGCAGCTGGTACGCGTAGCCCAGTCCATGGCCGAACACCGGTGCCTGAGCGATCGCGGCATTCAGCCGGGCGACCTCCCGCAGCCTGTCCAGCGTCGATTCGTCGACCTCGAGCGCCCGTGCCGAAAGCCCGCCGAGCACCCGCTGATTGAACGCGGTGAACTGATCGCTCAGCCAGGCCCCGGCCTCCGAGTGCTGCAGCAGGAACATCGACCCGGGCACCGTCACCGCAAAGATCACCGCGCCGATCGCGATAACCCTGACCGTCCGGCGCAGGGCCGACCAGCCGAAGCTGGCGAGGAACGCGACAACAGCAGCCACCGCCACGGCGATCAGCGTGTTGCGGGCGAAGGACAGCAGCGAAATGATCAACGCGGGCGGGCCCAACGCGAAAAACATTGCGGGCCTTAGCCTGCCGATGATCGCGGCGGCGACGAGTCCGGCCAGCGCGGCGGTCGCCGGTGTTTGGATGGACAGGACGATGCGGAGGGCCTGGCCGGCGCCCGTCGCCCCTTCCAGGCTCTCCGCCCGGCCGGCCAGCCGGATGGCATGCAACGAATTCACGATCGCCATGCCCGCCGAGAACCACAGAATCGCCACCATCACGCGGAGCGACCATTTGACGTACCCGCCGTACACGATCAACAACGCCAGCACGAACCCGCCGACCATTTCGAGCAGAGTCGTCGACTCACGCACGATCATCGTGGCGTCGTGTCCATTCTCGAATCCGACGACGGTGAAGAACACCACCGTCAGCGCGAAGATTCCGGGCAACCGATAGTCGGAGAACCGCAGCCGCACGATCGGGAGCAGGTAGCAGACCGCCAGCACCGCGGCCACCTGGTAGGCGTAGATCGCCACGGGCCCAATGACTTTGCCGATGTGCAAACCTTCGGGCAGTGCGGCGAACGCCCCGAAGAACGTGACCCCGACCATCCCTTCCGGTTTCACCCAATACACGACCAGGCAGAACATCGCGGCGATCAGCAGCACGCCCTCGGTTGTTCGGCGCACCGAGAGCACGCCGAACAGGAAGCATCCGAACAGGAACACCGCCAGCAGGGCTCCGTCGATCGCCAGGCGATGACGACGCTGCAGGTAGGCGCTCACGCCTGGCCGCCAACCTTTGCCCGGTAGGCCCTGGCAGCGGCCTTGCGCTGCGCGGACGGTCGGGCATCGGTCAGGACGGTACCGACGATCTCCGCGCCCGCCGCGCGCAGCGCGGTCAATGCGTCCCTGAGTTCATCCACCCTGGTGCGCCTCGCCCGCACGACCAGCACCGTGGCCTGAACCGCCCCGGCCAGCAGCCCGGTGTCCGCCGTCGCCAGCACCGGCGGGCCGTCGACCACAATGAGGTCGAAATGTGATGACAAGTCGGCCAGGACGTTGTCGATCACTGCCGGTGAGTACGCGCTGCACGGCAAGGTCTCGCGGCGGGCGGCCCGGGAGCCGAGGATGAAGAGCTTCGAAATCGGGGTGGGTTTAACAGCTTCCGCGGCGATGTCGGGGTTGGCCAGCACGTGACCCAGCCCCTCCCCCGACTCGACCTTTAGCAGACGTGCGAGCACGGGTCGGCGGTTATCGCCCTCGACGAGTAGAACGTCCTCGCCAAGCTCGGCGAATGCGCTCGACAGGTTCAACGCCGTCGTTGTGGTTCCTTCGCCACCGAACGGCGCCGCCACCAGCACCCGACGGGCCTCGGGTCCCATAGCCCGCTGCAACCGGGCGCGCAAGCCGCGCACGGCGTCGTCGAATGTGATGTCGGAGCCGAACCGCAGTGCGCCGCCACGCTTTCCGGGCAGCTCGGCCAAAGTCGGCAACCCCGAAAGTTGCTCCAGCTTCTCACGGGTGCGCACGGTGCGATCGCTGGCTTCGCGGACCAGCGCCACCGCGATGCCGAGCAGCACACCGGCGGCAACCCCCATCACCATGTTGCGCACCGGCGCAGGAGTAACCGCGTGATCTGGTACCCGGGGTGGCTCCACCACCTTCGCCCTTGCCACCGGCGCTTTGGCCGAAAGCTGTGGCGAGCCAGGGGTTTCCGACGGCGGGCCCGGCGGCGGGTTTGCCTCGGTCGGCTCCGGTCGGGGTCCGGTCCCGGGCACGTTCGCACCCGGATTCACACCAAGGGTCGGGACAATCGCGGCGAACTGATCTGCCATCGCGCCGGCCAGCGCCGCGGCGCGCGTCGGGTCGGTGTCTTTGACGGTGATCGTGAAGAGCATCGATTTCGCGGTGTATTTCACCTGGGTTTGGCTCACCAGAACGTCCGGGCTGACCGGGACTTGGAGCTGGCTGACCGCCCGCTCGGCGACCACGTGTCCGCCGGCGATCTGCGCGTACGACGACAGCCGTTCCTGCGCGGTCAGCGTGCCGTTGTACAACTCGGTGAGGTCGGTGGCGCCCGAGAACGAAATGAGGATCGTGGCAGAAGACTGGTAGTGCTTCGTCTGAAACGCCGTGAGGACGACGGCGCCGACGGTACACGCCAGCACCGCGCCCAAAGCCAGTTTCCAATGCGCCAGAAGGACCCTGACAAAGGTGCGGAAATCCATCGACTAACCCTTCTGAGCCGACGGCACCCGAATAGCGTCGGCTCGGTCTACTGCGCACCCGCCGCGCGAAGCCTGATGCACATTATCAGGCAACAGGAACCGGATTGCATACCAAGAGTCTGCGCTGGCCCTTAAAAACATACCCTGCGCCCGTCCCGGCTCAGGCTCCGGGGGCGGATATCACCGCGTCGCGCGATATGGCGAGCGTTGCGATCGGATACCACCCCGAATCGTCACGTCCGTCGCGCGCCAGCAGCATCGGCGGATATTTCACCACCTGGGACGCCTCGGGTTTGTGCTGCTGCCAGCCGGCCGACGCCCGCAGCGTGTAGTTCCCCGGCGCCAAGCCAGACAGGTCGATGGCCACGGACTCGGTGGAGGACGCCGGCACGGGTGCGTTGCGCGAGCCGTCGCCGGATTGCCCCTGGACCAGGGTCCTGAGGTTGACCGTTGCCGGCAGGGTTCGGATCACGGCGCCCGAGAAATCCACCAGCCGGTAGCCGGGGACCCATTTCTCGGTCGCGGCGGCGGAGCCGTAGTTGGTCCAGGTCACCGATATGGTCGCCACGTTGCCCTGTATCGATTGCGAGCCTGACCGTGCCTCAACCGAATACCGGTAGCCGGCGGCGACGTTGGCCTGAGCCCACAGCAGGTACAACGCCGGGTTCATCGGAGTGCCCGAATCCACATCCGGGAAGTTAAAACTCGACGTCATCGAGACGTGATACTGGACGACGTCGCGCAGGCCCTTTTCGTAGTAGTTCTTCGGGTCGGTTTTGGCAGGCAACTGACACCACTCGGTGATCACGAGTGCCGACGCGAGCCGGTCTTTCAGCTCGTCGACGAGCGGATCCTTCGACTGCACATAGTGTGAGCCCTCCGCCTCGGCCCACACCGGCAACGGCGACTGCACGCCGAGGCAATCGGCGCGGATGCCCACCGGCGCGGATAGTTTCTTCGTGACATCGTCGGCGAGCAACTCCCGCACGATTTCCGGGTTCAGGGCGGTGAGCACCAATTGCGTGTGGGGGAAGGCCGTTACGTTGGCAGCGACCAACTTGTGAATCGACGCGACGGTGATGTTCTGATCACGAAACTGGCTGTAATACCCCAGCTTCGCAACACTCTCGTCCGGCGCGGGACCCGGCGCGCCCAGCGTGTCACGCAAATATGCGACGTGGTTCTCACTGAAATCCCCATACCCGGAGAACTCGAACACGCTGAGCCGCTCGTCGCGATCGTAGCGACGACCCAACGCTGCGAGCAGCTGCCCGAAAGCGTCCAGGTAGGCCGGGTCGTCCCAGTTCGGCACCACCTGGGTGACCCCGGGTGCCCACCAATAATGCGGCGGCCCTGGGTAGCTGGTGGTGGTGCCGGGAATGGCGCGCACCCAGTCGGGAACGGCGATGTTCGTGTTGTTCGGATAGTCGGCGTCACAACAGGAGTTGTAGGCGAACACGCGAAGGGTCAGCCGCATGTTCCGGCTCGCCAGCTTGGCCAGCGCATCGTCGATCACGCTGAAGTCGAACTTGCGGGCGTCGGGCGCGTCGGGGGGCTGCGTGCCGGGATCGGTCGGCTGCAACTGCCGCCATGAGACACGCAAGCTGGCGTCGTAGGACGCCGGCCACGCCGGATACCGCTTCTGCGCGGGATTGCCTTGCGGGAAAAGCGGCATCAAGAGATCTTCGTACTGGCCGCGCAGTGGGTTGGGCACCTCCTGCACGCTCAACGGTATGGCCGGACTGGCGATCGCAACGAGCGGCTCGGGCTTACTGTGACCAGCACACCCGTTCAGCACCAGCGCCGCGCACACGGCAATGGCCGCCGTGCATTTCCTCGATGTCCGGATCATCTGTGCGATGCTAGTTGTCATTGACCGCTAGTTCGTGTCGACGCGTCCTGCGGGATGCCAAGCGTTGCAACCCGATACAGACCCACCCCGTCTCGCGGTCCGATTCGACCCACGTTAGGGCGTCAGCCGCCGCCGCGGCAACAAGTGGAACTTCGGCGGCAATCCGGTGAGAATTAGACGGCATGGGGCCAACCAGGATCGGGGTGGGCGATCTCTGGTTCGATGCGGTGACAGAAGACGAGGTCGTCGAAGTCGCGCGCAAGGCCTGGGCCGCCGGCGACGGCGGCTCGATCATCCCGGTGAACGTCGATGTGGCCCGGACGGCCACCCGCGACGCCGCGCTCGGCGAACTCGTGGCCAGGGGATCTCTTGTCATCGCCGACGGGATGCCGCTGGTGTGGGCGGCGCGCATCAAGGGTGAGAAGTTGCCGGAGCGCGTCGCCGGTTCGTCACTGATATTTCCGTTGTGCGCGGCAGCGGCCGCCGATGGAAAGTCTGTCTATCTCCTCGGGGGCGCCGAAGGCGTGCCGGCGAAGGCGGCCGATGCGCTCGTCGCGCGATTCCCCAACCTGCGCATCGCCGGCACCCAGTCACCGGAATTCGGCTTCGACCGGACGGAGACTGGGGCGCGGCGGGCGGTCTCCGCCGTCGCGGCCGCCGCCCCCGATCTGGTGTTTGTCGGCCTGGGCTTCCCCAGGCAGGAGCGCCTCATCGAACAGCTACGGCAAGAACTGCCCGGCGCGTGGTGCCTGGCCTGCGGTGGGGGCATCTCGATGGCCGCTGGAGTCGTCCGTCGGGCATCCCCGCTCGTGCAGCGGCTCGGATTCGAGTGGGCGCACCGACTGCTGCTCGAGCCGCGGCGACTTGCCCGCCGATACCTGCGGGACGACCTCCCGTTTGCGCTCGCGCTGGTGATTCGCTCTGCGGCACAACGTTTCAGGCGAGGATGAGCGCTACGGCGGCGGCAAGATCTTCGACCACGACGTCGGCGTTCGTATTATCGGTACCGCCGGCGCGCAGCAGGACGGTCATCGTGCCGGCCGCTCGCCCCGCCCTGACGTCGGCGTCGCTGTCGCCGATCATGACCGACTCGGCCAAGTCGAAACCGTGCTCTTGTGCCGCGCGAATCAACATGCCGGCAAGGGGTTTACGACAGTCGCACGTGCCCGCCGCGTGCGGGCAGTGATAGGCGGCATCGAGCCGGGCGCCTTCGTCCGCCAGCAGTCGTTCCAAACGTTGCTGGGTAGCGGCGAAACGTGCCGGATCGGCGGACTCCCCCGATAGCCAACGCTGATTGGTCACCAGCACGGTGCGTAGGCCGGCCGCATTCAACGCGGCCACGGCTTTGGCCGCGCCGGGCAGGAGAACCAGGTCCGCCGGCGATGTGACGTACTCGCCTTCGGCGGCCTTGACGTTGATTGTGCCGTCGCGGTCCAGGAAGACGGTGCGCACGGTCCGCAGATCGCGTGCGGCCATGCGTCAGGACGGCCGCGGAAACAGGGCGGCTTCGACCATCTCGCAAATGGTGTGGCCCAGGTGCAGGCATGCCTCCTGAATCCGGCCGGTGTCGTGGCTGGGCACCCGGATGCAGATCTCGGCCACCTCGGCCACCTTGCCGCCGCGGGCGCCGGTGAGCGTTACCGTCGTCATCCCGGCCTGGCCGGCCGCTTCGAGGGCGCGCACGACATTGGGCGAGTTGCCCGAGGTGGTCAGGCCCACCACCACGTCCCCCGGCCGGCCGG
>Ga0075363_100000432_pt1 | contig 13061 bp, 10 predicted proteins | sample EndMetdeltDD1763_FD_71470 | JGI IMG/M metagenome (GOLD analysis project Ga0075363, IMG submission 71470) | Populus endosphere microbial communities from Tennessee, USA - Endosphere MetaG P. deltoides DD176-3 | ecosystem: Host-associated > Plants > Roots > Endosphere | place: USA: Tennessee...
ATCCCGGTGAATGTGTCGACGTCGTTGTCGGCCAACGCTTTCTCGATCACCGGCCGGGCCGACTCACCCATGTCGGACCCCACGCGGGGATTGTGATCGATGAGGATCACTCTGGGTGTGACCCCGGGACCCAACGCGTCCGAGAGCATCCTGGGGAGCTCGCTGGCCGTCTCGATCCCGGTGAGTCCAGCCCCCACGACCACTGCGGTCCGGACCGCGTCATCTGCGACGTGTCCGGCCAGGTCACGGATGTGCGCCTGCAGCTTCATCGCGCCGTCGTATGTGTCGACGTCGAACCCGAACTCAGCCAGACCAGGGAGGTTCGGCTTGGACACTGCGCTGCCTACGGCCAGCACAAGACGCTCATATCCCAGGGTCGCGCCGTCCGCCGTGCGCACGGTGGCCTGGGCCGGGTCGATGGCGGTCACATCAGCGGTGACATGTCCGATCCCGGCCGGATCGAGCAAGTCCAGCAACGGGATTCGGCATGCGCTGAGGTCGGCCTCGTAGTTGCGGACCCGGATGTCGTGGAACGGTCGTGAACTGACGACCGTGACGTCCACGGCACCCCGTGCGCCGAGTTCGTCGAGTCGCCTGACCGCCCCGAGCGCGGCCCACAGTCCGGCGAACCCCGACCCAAGGACGAGAACACGAGAGGTCCGCGACACTGCACCATCGTCACGTCCCATCAGGGAACTGACAAGAGCGAAAGTTTGCTCGACGGTGCTCGCAGCGGCGGGGGAGTGCGTCGCCCCATAGCCCTCGAGGCCGGGCCGTCGATAGCCGGATAACGAAACGATATCGGCGAGTGCACCGAGAATTTGTCGGCTGGGCCGTTGCACGCGCCAGCAAATTCTGCGCCGGGGTCCCACACCATCCCGTAACGCAGGCATCCGCGCCGGCTGCCGGTTGACTGCGCCGAGACGCACAGCCAACGCAGTCGGCATCGGCAAAATCGCTGGTAACGGGACTGATTTAGCGAGGGGGACTACGAGGGTTGCTCGGCGGCGAAAGGCAACCGCCGCGCCCGTCGGAGACCCGGCGCCGACACGCCGGGGCGATTCGCAGGTTTTGCCCAGATTTTTGAATGCAGTTCCTAGTAGGTTTGGGCAGGTCTATGCGACAATAACGTCAATAAATCGCCCGTCCGCTGCCTCCGGGAGGAGGAGATCATCGACACGACGCATTTGCGCGCCGCGGCAGGTGCTTGCGCGCTCTCGGTCGGACTCCTCGTCTGCAGCGCCAGCGGTGCGGTTGCTGTAGCGGACTCCACAGAGACCGGCGGCGGCACGTCGACCGAGACCTCCGGCGGCTCGACGGCGACCAACAAGAGCCCGACGACCATTCGCGAAGCGCTCATCGCATTGCGGGACGCGTTCGCGGCGAGCAATGCCGAATCGAACTCGTCCACATCGACACCTCCGACCAGCATCATCGGTAATCAGCGGGTCAACGAAGAGCCCGTCGAAGGCACTACGACCACGACGGAGACGACCACCACCACCGACCTGACCAACGGTCAGGGGCCGACCGCGACGTTGGCTGCGCAGACGAACACGACGCAGGACAAACAGGGCGTCACGACCACCGGCACCGAGGCGACGGGCGTCGAATCGACGTCTGTAGTGAGTACGGCCGTTGAGACGCTCACCCAGATCGCGCAATCGTTGACGCCGTCCACGCAGCAGGTGGCCGCGCCGCTGGACCCGAGCATCTCGCCCACGAAACCGACCGAGTCGACGGACCCGGGTGAGTCGGCGGCAGCCGCACTGGCGGCGGCGAGCAAGTCGAATTCGCCGACGGCCACGATGGCGGCGAAACCGCCGCCATCCCTTGAGACCGCATTGGTGAATCCGCTTTCCAACGCGGTCACGACCCTGGCACGCGCATTCGGGGCCGCCGGCATGACTCTCGCGTCGCTGCCGATTTCGCAGAACCCGATCGGGGACGTCATCAATGCGGTTCAAATACTGCTCACCGCGGTGGTGAATGCCGTCGGCGAGGTCGCGAAGGTGCCGGGCAACCTGCTGAACATGCTCGGCTTCTCCGACGCTGATGGTGTTCGCCCGCCGGTGTTCGGCAATGGCGGCTCCATCACTCGCGCGGCCACCACGCCGGTTGGCGCCCAATTGGTCGGCAAAGTGGTGCAGCTTCCGCAGGGCACCACCGTCGCACTGGATGCGCCGCTCTTCGGCAGAGTGGTGAATGCGGAGAACTTCGGCGGCATTGCGCCGGTCAGCCTGAGTCGCGACTTGGCGCTGTCCGGCCTGGCACCCGCCCCCGAAAGCGTCAGCCCCGCGGCGTCGTCGTTCCTCGACAACGTCGTCAAGTCGGTCCTCGTGCCTGCGTCATTGACGGCCCTGGCCGCCATTGCCGTTCCGGGAATCGCCGGTCTGCTGATCGTGTGCGCGGCGGGCATCCGGGTCGGCTACCGCCAGGCCAAGGCGGGTCTGGCCCTGAAGCTGTCGGGAATCGCCCGGTTCGCCGGTTCTGGTCCGATGGGTGTCGTGCGATCAGGTTCGATGATCGCGCTCCACTCGCGCACCTCGAAGCTCGGCAAGTCGCGCGGCGCACGTGCCGACCGCGACAAGAGTGCGTCCGCAGCGCGTCACCTCGAGCGCGTCGCTTAGCCGGCGCGGGTTCGCGCCGCGTCCAACACTTTCTCGATCTCGGTCCACGTTGTGCGGACGATCTCGGCAACCGGAAGTAGATCGGCGATGCGGGACGATACTTGGCCGGTGTTGGCGACACTGGCCTCCATATCGCCGCCGAAGTACAGCTCGGTGATCTTCCCCAGCAGCTTCGCGTTCGGATCGTGTTCGGCCACTCGTGCCGCCAGACCGGTGCGAAGGACACGCATTGTCGGATTGCCGGGAACATCGAGGAGTACCGTCCCTGCATCGTTGGCCGCGACGATCGCATCCTTGAAGTTGTTGTGCACCAGAGATTCTCGGCTGGCCAGCATCCGAGTGCCCATTTGAACGCCTTCTGCGCCGAGCACCAGCGATGCCGCCGCGGACTGCGCGTCACACATTCCGCCTGCCGCGATGATCGGTAGATCGACGTGGGCTGCGACGAGCGGCAGCAACACCATCGTCGATGCTCCCAGCGCGGATTTGAAACCGCCGCCTTCGACACCCTCGACCACCAGGGCGTCCACTCCGGCGTCGACCGCCTTGAGCGCTGCCCGCAGCGACCCGACGACGTGTACCACCGTCATGCCCGCGTCGTGCAGCCTTGCGGTGAACAACGCCGGATCACCCGCCGACGTGAACACGTGCCGTACGCCCGCCGCGGCCAGGGTGTCGACGATCGACGGGTCGCCCTTCCAGCCCTGAATCATCAGGTTGGCCGCGACGGGCCGATCCGTCAGCGTGCGGACGCGCAGTAGGTCCGCACGGCCTTCCGGGGTCAGGGTCTCGATCATTCCCAGGCCGCCTGCCTCCGAGACGGCCGCGGCCAGTTCCGCGCGGGCGATGTAGGTCATCGGCGCCTGGACGACGGGATAGTCGACGCCTAGGAGGGACTGCACTCGATTGGGCACGGCCCATTAAACCGCGCCGAAGGGGCTGCAGACCTTCTCGCATTTTTACATTGAGTGCTTTATGATTTCTGCCATGGCCAAGCCGCCTCTGTCGATGAAGCCGACCGGTTGGTTCCAGGTCGCATGGTCGGACGAGATCAAGATCGGCGATGTACACCGGATGACGTACTTCGGCACGGAGATGGTCGCGTGGCGCGCGGAATCCGGCCGACTCACCGTGATGGACGCGTACTGCGAACACCTCGGCGCACATCTCGGCCACGGTGGTCACGTCGAGGGTGATGTCATTCAGTGCCCGTTTCACGGCTGGCAGTGGAATCACGAGGGCCGCAACGTGTGCATCCCCTACGAGGACCGTCCCAACCGAGGTAGACGCATTCGCACCTACCCGACCGTCGAGCGCAACGAGGCAATCTACATCTGGCACGACGTCGAGCGTCGTGACCCGTTCTTCGAGGCGCCCGACGTCTTCGCGAGTTTCAATGACGGCAGCACCCCCGACGACTACTACCCGCAGCAGCGTCTGTACCGCGAAACGCTGGAGATGCATCCGCAGTACGTACTCGAAAACGGGGTCGACTTCGCGCATTTCAAGTTCGTCCACCAGACTCCGATCGTGCCCGTCTTCACTCGGCATGATTTCGATGACGCGGTGTCCTACGTCGATTTCACGATCACGTTCGAAGGTGACGACCAGCAGATCATCGACGACATCGACAGCAGGGTCGAGGCGATCAACGGCGGTCTCGGCATCGCAGTGACGAAAAGCTTTGGGATGATCGACAACAGGACGATCTCCGCCGTCACACCGGTCGATGACAGCACGTCCGATGTTCGCTTCATGGTGTATATCGGCCGCCAGCCGACGAAGAATCCGGAGCGCGCCGAGATGAAGGCTCGGGAGTTCGGACAGGAAGTCATCCGACAGTTCGCGCAGGACATCGATATCTGGCGCTATCAACGCTATTCCGACCCACCTGCGCTGGCCGGTTCGGAACAGCGGGGGTTCACCGCGATTCGCGAATGGGCCAAGCAGTTCTATCCCGACGGTATCGGCGGCAGCGCCGCCGAAGTCTACGCAGCACAGAAAGGCCTCTCTGAATGAGTGCACACCGCAAGCCGATTCGCGTGTTTCAGGTCGCGACGGGCAATGTCGGCAGCGAGATGATCAAGCGGATCGCCGACCGTCCCGATCTCGAATTGATCGGTGTGCACTGCTACTCACCGGACAAAGTCGGCAAGGACGCGGGCGAGTTGGCCGGCTTGGCACCGAACGGGGTGACCGCGACGGGTTCGATCGAGGAGATCATCGCCGCCCAACCCGATGTCCTCACCTTTCACGGCGTGTTCCCTGACGAGGATCTCTACGTCAAGGTCCTCGAGGCGGGTATCGACATCGTCACCACCGCGGACTGGATCACCGGTTGGCACCGCGACACCAACCATCCCCATCCCTCGGGTAAGCCGGTCTCGCAGCTGCTTCGGGAAGCGTGCGAGAAGGGCGGATCCACGTTCTACGGCACCGGTATGAATCCCGGCCTGAACCAGATTCTCGGGGTCGTGTGCTCGGCCGACGTCGCCGAGATCGAGAACGTCACGACGATCGAGTCCGTCGATGTGTCGTGCCACCACTCGAAGGACACCTGGATCGAGGTCGGTTACGGTCTGCCCGTTGACGACCCGAGCATTCCGGGCAAGTTGGAGAAGTACACTCGCGTGTTCGCCGACAGCGTGCTCATGATGGCCGACTGCTTTGACCTCGAACTCGATGAGGTCAAGTTCAGCTATGAACTCGGTGCGTGCACCAAGGATGTCGACCTCGGCTGGTATCTGCTGCCGAAGGGTTCACTCGGCGGCAATTACATCAAGTATCAGGGCATCGTCGACGGAGTTCCCAGGGTCGAGACGCACCTGGAATGGCAGATGACGCCCCACACGGACCCGAGTTGGGATATCAAGGGCTGCTACATCACTCAGATCAAGGGTGACCCGTGCGTGTACAACAAGCACATGATCTTTCCGAAGCCCGGCGTCGACCTGTCAGATCCCGCGAATTTCGCCTCGATCGGTATGACCGTGACCGGAATGCCCGCCCTGAGCGCGATCGCGTCCGTCGTCGCCGCCCCGCCGGGACTGGTGACGAGTGCCGATCTTCCATTGCGCGGATTCGCCGGCCGCTTCAAGTTGTGACGGGCTGAGTCACGGCCAGCTCGAGCCTCTCGAGCCGGCGTACCAACAAGCTGGGCAGCCACCTGCCGGTGTCGACGGGCTCGATCCACGAGGTGCGCTCGAGGAGTCGGCCTATGACGATTCTGGCTTCCAGCCTGGCGAGCGCCGCTCCGACGCAGAAGTGAGCTCCCTTCCCAAAAGTGATGTGTCCCTTGCCGCCCGCCCGATTGAGACGAAATTCGTCGGCAGAGTCGAAGTGTGACGGGTCGCGGTTGGCGGCCCCCCACAGCAACACCAGACGGGACTCGGCAGGCAGAGCGGTACCGGAAAGAGAAGTGTCGTTGACCACGTGCCGGTAGTGCCCTCGGAACGGCGGTTCAAAGCGCAGTACTTCTTCCAGGAACGTTCCCAGCAGATCCGGGTTGTCGCGAATCTCCCGCTGGATGGCGGGCCGCGAAGCGAGCACGTATGCGGCGGACCCGATCAGCGACGCGGTGGACTCACCCCCTGCGCTGAACAATGTCGCCATGATGTTCAGCGCAGTGGCATCGGTCAAATCTCCTGCGGCGCGGGCGGTTGCGAGATCACCGAGCAGATTGTCGCCCGGCTCTTCGGCTGCGGCCACGAAATGCTCATTGATGTAAACGGCCAGCTCCATGACGGCGGCACCCGCCTCGTTGAGTTCCTCCTGGCTGACCAGACCCTCGACCGTCTTCGTACCGGCATAACCCCACCGCATCAGCTGTTCGGTATCGACATCGGGTACGCCGATGAGGCGGGTGACGATCATCATCGGCAGGCGGTTCGCCATCGCCGACATCCACTCGATGCGTCCGTCGTGGACATGCTCGTCCCACAATCGGGCTTCGATCTCGCCGACATACTCTTCAACCGACTTGATTCGCCGCGCGGCGAGTTGTGGCAACAGCAACTTGCGGTGGGCAGCGTGGGCGGGGTCGTCGGCCGTCGCCAGCGCTTGCAGCTCGCTGCCGAGTTCGCTGAACGCGAATCGGCCTACCTTGCCGTTCTCGTAGGTCATCGTTGCGGTCAGATTCGACGAGAAATCCTCAGGCCGTGCGATCACGTCGTTGATGGCGTCCCACCCCGAAACGGCGAAGAACCCCGAGTCACCGATCGCGTGCACTGGGCCGTCGGCATGCATCCGCTCATACAACGGGTACGGATCTTGGATGTACTCGTCGTCGAACAACGCGAGCCCGAGTTGGCCATCTTCCACCGTCATTAGTCAAGGCTGAACGCGTACGGATCACCGCGTCAACGGGCGGGCGTGAAGTTGAAACGGCAGGTCGTCGGCGTGGGCGGCGGCTGTCTCACGCCAACGACCCGACCAGTACAGTCGGTGAGATATACGCCCGCTTTTGTCTCAGCATGAGATCATCGGTTGTATGGCTCGCACGGACTGGTTGGTGGGCGACGATCGCCGAACCGCGGCTTCTGAGCGCATCTATGCCGCGGCCACCGAAATGATTGCCAGCGGCGGGTTGGACGCCTTCGACGTCGACGCGCTCGCGTCGCGGGTGCACTGCTCGCGGGCGACGATCTACCGTCATGCCGGCGGCAAGAACGAGATCCGTGAGGCCGTTCTCCTCCGAGTCGCCGCGCGGATCATCGACACGGTCCGCGAAGCTTCTGACCATCTGACGGGCTCGGAACGAATTGTCACCGCGATTTTGGTGGCACTGAAGGAGATTCGCTGTGATCCTCTGGGGCGGCTGATGATGTCCTCGGTGAAGGCTCAGGAGATCTCCTGGTTCACCGAATCTCCGGTGGTCGCGCGGTTCGCCCGGGAGATCAACGGTCTCGCCGAAGACGATTCGCAGGCCGCGCAGTGGATCGTCCGCATCGTGCTGGCGTTGATGTACTGGCCCGTCACCGACACCGACACCGAACGCCAGATGGTGCAGCGCTTCGTTTCACCGGCGTTCGCGCCGGCCGCCGTAGCATCTGGACAACCATGACCTCCAACGTCACACCGCGACGTCCCGCGAACGGCAAGCAGGTTCGCGCGGACCGCACCCGCGCGACGGTCATTGACGAGACCGTGCGCTGTGTCCTCGAGGAGGGATTCGGCGCCGCAAGTGCCAAACACATCACCGAGCGTGCGGGCGTCACGTGGGGAGTGATTCAATACCACTTCGGTGACCGCGACGGCCTGCTGATGGCCGTCGTCGACAGTGGCTTCAGCGAGCTACTGTCGAAGCTGCAAGAGATCGAGCCGATCCTGGGTTCACACGTCGGCCGGGCCAGGACCGAACTCCTCGTCAACACCGTCGCGGACGCCTTCCTCAGTCCGACATCGATTGCGGCGCTGGAGATCCTGATCGCCACGCGTGCGAGCCGCGCGGACGTCGACCAACGTCATCTGCTGAATCTGTTCGCGACTCTCACCGACCTGGGTCGCTATGTAGCCGAAGGACTCGAACCCGAACGTGCGGATGCCGTCGGCAATCTCGTGTGGACCACCCTGATGGGTGCGATGGTCGCGACCATGGCGGTGCCCGACCCCGTCGATGTCAGCCGCGAACTACGGGCGTTGACCGATGCGATCACCGCGTATGTCGACGAGGCGCGCAGGGGTTAGCCCGGTGCGGGCTGCGTCGGCTCGGTCGCGGCACCTGCTGGGGCGCCGGCGCGGCGGTGGGTGGCGAGCATACAACCGATGAGGATGAGCACCAGCGCCGCGACGTTCCACCATGTCAGCGGCTCGTGGAGCACGATCACGCCGGCCGCCAGCGCGACCGCGGGGTTGATGTACGTGAACACCAATGCACGGGCCGCCCCGACCTCGCGAATCAGGGCAAAGAACACGACGAATGCCAGTGCGGTACAAACGATCGCGAGCCCGGCGAGCGCCAAAAGGACTTGCGTAGAGGGTATTTCGGAGGGCCAGGTCGCGGCGGCCGGTCCCGCATACACCAGCGCGGCGAACCCGAGGCACACCGCTGTCATCGGGAGCGCCGGAACGTCGGACAGATGACGCGCAGCGATCAGCGGTGCGATCGCGTAACACGTCGCCACCAACAGCACCTCGATGATCGGCCACGTACTGCCGCCCAAGTGTGGGCCCGCGAGAACCGCGACGCCCGTGATGCCGACTGCGAGGCCGAGCACCCGTTTGGCCCCCAACCGCTCACCGCCGGTGAGTCGGTCCAGCACCGCCGCGATGATCGGGGCCGCGGCGATCAGCAGACCGGTCATCGAGCTGGTGAGGTGGCGTTCGGCGTCCGACAGCAGCCACCACGCGGCGATGATCTCGAAGAATGCGAAACCGGCCAACGCCTTCCAGTGCTCGCGCACGATGGTCACCGTCCGTCGCGAGAGCGCCAGCGGGAGTAATACCGCCGCGCCGACGGCGACCCGGGCGAACACCAGCACCGGAACGGACACACCCTCAACGGCGACCTTGATGAGCAGGTAGGGGATACCCCATATGAAGCTCATCGCGAGGAACAGGATCCAGCCGCGAGAGCTCACACCGTCACCCTACTGATGTGCGATTTCGGCGCGCTGACGATCGCTGAGCGACCGTAGCCGCACCGAAATCGCTACTGGGATCGGGTCAGCTCGGCATACCTGTTGACGTGGTAGTCGGTCGATCCGAACTCGAATTGCACGGCGGTCAGCCGCTTGAAGTAGTGGCCGATCGCGAGTTCCTCGGTCATCCCCATACCGCCGTGCAACTGCACCGACTGCTGTCCGATGAAGCGTGCAGCGCGCCCGATCGTTGCCTTGGCCGCCGACACCGCCCGCGCACGGACCTCGGGTTGGGCCTCGATGTTGAGGACCGCGAGGTAGACGGCAGCGACGGCCTGCTCGAGCTCCATGTACATGTCGACCATGCGATGTTGAAGGGCCTGAAAGCTTCCGATGGGCTGTCCGAACTGATGGCGCTGCTTGGCGTATTCGACGGTGTCCGCCAACACCTTTCGCATACAGCCGACCGCCTCGGAGCAGACCGCGACCGCGCCTTCGTCACGCGCCGCGGCGATCGATGGCCAGGCCTGGCCCTCCTCACCGAGTAACGCGTCGCCCGGCACCCGCAATCCGTCGAACTCGATGTCGGCCGCCCGGCGGTCGTCGACGGTGCGATACGGATGCATGTCGATACCCGGGCCCGGATCGTCGAGATCGACGACGAACAGCGAGATTCCGGTCTCCGTCCGGGCAGTCACCAGAAGGTGGGTCGCCAGGGGCGCACTCATGGCGACGATCTTCGAACCGCGTAGTGTCCACCCGTCGCCGTCACGCTCGGCGGTCGTCGACACGTCCTGCCAGTTCTCACCCGACAACGCCTCGGCCGCGGCAAGCGCGACGACTGCGGTGCCTTCCACGATCTTCTCCAGCAGTGCGGTCGCGACCGGTCCGCCGGCCCGGTGCAGCAGACCGCCGGCCACGACGACGGTATCCACGTACGGCTCGACGACGAGTGCATGGCCGAGAGCCTCGGCGATCACCATGATCTCGACGGGGCCGCCACCGATCCCGCCGACATCCTCGGGCAGGGCGGCACCGAGGATGCCGAGTTCGTTGGCGAAGCCGCGCCAGATGTCGGGCTGCCAGCCCGGCCCGGTCTTGGCCGCGGCCCGGCTCTTCTCGAGTTCGTATCTGGTCGACAGGAACTTGCCCAGCCCGTCGCGCAGCAGTTCCTGTTCCTTGCTCAGATTGAAGTCCATCGCTTGCCCCTTACAGTCCGAGAGCCGCTTTGGCCAGGATGTTGCGCTGAATCTCGTTGCTGCCGGCGTAGATCGAGCCGGCGCGATCGTTGAAGTAGCGCAGTGGCGCGACGGCCTGCCACTCCTCGCCGCTGAGGTAGCCGTCGGCCGGAGGTTCGTATTCGGTCACCGGACCGCCTGGGTACGTGGCATGTGGTTGGTAGACCCGCCCGCGCGGCCCGGCGGCTTCCATGGCCAGCTCGGTCAGGGTCTGGCTCAGCTCGGTGGCGATCACCTTGAGCATCGATGAGGCGACGCCGGGGTTCTTGCCCTCGGCGACGGCGGCGAGCACCCGGTATTCGAGAATCTCCAGCACCTCGGTGCGGATTCGCGCGTCGGCCAGCTTGCGCGCGAACGCGGGATCATCGAGAAGCCGACCGCCTGCCGGACCGGGCTGATCACCGGCGACGGTAGCGATCTCGTCGGCCATCACCAGAAGGGCGGGCGACGATGCGCCGCCGCCGCGCTCGAACTCCAGCAGGTACTTGGCGACGGTCCAGCCCTCGTCGATCTTGCCGAGAACGTTCGCCTTGGGAACCCGAACCTCGTCGAAGAAGACCTGATTCTGCACCTCCTCGCCAGAGGTCATGACCAGCGGCCGAATCTGGATGCCCGGCGATGTCATGTCGATGAGGACGAACGTGATGCCCTGCTGCTTCTTCGCGCTCTTCGACGTCCGCACCAACGCGAACATCCAGTTCGCTTCGCGGGCGTGCGTCGTCCAGATCTTGCTGCCCGTGCACACCAGGTCGTCACCGTCGTCGACGGCCGCCATCGACAGCGCCGCCAGGTCGGAGCCGGCTTCGGGTTCCGAATAGCCCTGGCAGAAGAACACCTCGCCGGTCAGGATGCGGGGGAGGAAGAACTTCTTCTGCTCGTCGGTCGCGAACTTCACCAGTGCGTGGGCGACCATGCGGATTCCCATCGGGGACAACGACGGGGCGCCCGCGAGCTGGGACTCGCGGCTGAAGATGTAGTGCTGGGTCAGTGTCCAGTCGCAGCCGCCGTGCTCGACCGGCCACGCCGGCGCCGCCCAGCCGCGCTCGTGCAGGATCCGTTGCCACTCCATGCTGGCGTCGTGATCTGCGTAGACGCTGGTCATGAGACGGCCTGCACGACGCAGTTCCGGTGTCAGCTTGTCGTTCAGAAACTCGCGCACCTCGTCGCGGAATGCGATGTCGGCGGCCGAGAACGTGAGGTCCATAGAGATCCCCTTCTGCAGGACGCTAGGCACAGAGTAAACCTAGTTAGTTAAGTGAGGCGCACTCGGGGCACACTCGCAGGGGCAGAACCGCCGTTTACTTACGCACCCTCAGTCGCGGGTCCGTACCGTTCGGCGACGATAAGAAGTGCGTGGTGGCGCGATGGGCCTTCGCCTTGTACATCGCAGCGTCGGCGTCACGCAGGATCTCCGCCGCGTCGCGCGGGTCACCCGGCCTCACCTCGGTGACGCCGATGCTCGCGGTCAGACTGCAGGAAATTCCTGCAACGTCCAACGGAGTGGCGAGGGCGGCGTGCAGGCGCTCGGCGAGTCGCTTCAACGCGGTGCGGTCCGCGGTGCCGAAAAGTAACGCGACGAACTCGTCGCCGCCGTGGCGGGCGATCAGGTCCTCGGAACGCAGGGTTGCTCGCAACCGTTGCGCCGCAGCTTTGATCACGGTGTCGCCGGTGTGATGGCCGAACGCGTCGTTGACGGTCTTGATGTTGTCGAGGTCGATGAACATGACCGCCGCGAGCGTCGGTGGGTCATCGAGCAGAGCCTGCGTCGCCTGCGCTTCGGCATACGCCCGGTTGGGCAGTCCGGTGAGCGAGTCGTGATGGGCCTGATGCTTGAGCTGCAGCTGTGCGTCGCGCTGGTCGGTGATGTCGGTGAACGAGGCCAGCAGTGCCTGCTGTCCGGTCTCCGAGGGGTCGAGCAGGCGGCAGCTGACCGACAGCCAGCGCCGCGTGCCGTCGGCACGGTCGAAGCCGACGGTCTCGTGCGGGTTGGCGAGGCCGTTTTTCAACCCCCTGACGAAGAACTGGTGCCAGTTGTCGAGCGATGCGCCATCGGTGTCGTACAGCGGGAACACAACCGATGGGTCGACATCGCGCTCCATCACACGGCTGGATGCCAAGCCGAGAATCCGGCGGGCGGCGGGATTGATCCACTCGGGCTGCCCGTTCGCGTCGAGCACCACCACGCCTTCGACCAGCGAATCGACCACGGTCTGGAATCTGCGCTCGGCGCGCCGTAGCGCGGTCTGGTCCGAGCAGACGAGGACGAAGCCGTTGTCCATGGCGGCGGCGGACACCCTGACAATCAGCGCCGTGCCGTCTGCGGCGCGATGGACTCCGTGCCGCACGCCGCCGCCGGCGATGACCGCGGCAGGATCGATGGCCGCACCCACCGCCTCGGTGATCGGCAGCGAAAGCGCTTGCGTCGCCGGCCGCCCATAAATCGCTTCGGCCGCCGGGTTCCAGCTGGTGACGATGCCGGTCAGTGTCGTCGCGATGATCGCGTCTGTGGCATGCGTCACAAGCGCGGCCTGGTAGCGCAAACTCTCCTCGGCCGCCTTCTGCATAGTCAAGTCGCGGAAGATCACCTGGTACGCAGGTTTGCCGTTCCAGCTCGT
>Ga0075363_100000435_pt1 | contig 13030 bp, 12 predicted proteins | sample EndMetdeltDD1763_FD_71470 | JGI IMG/M metagenome (GOLD analysis project Ga0075363, IMG submission 71470) | Populus endosphere microbial communities from Tennessee, USA - Endosphere MetaG P. deltoides DD176-3 | ecosystem: Host-associated > Plants > Roots > Endosphere | place: USA: Tennessee...
GCCGCGGCCCGGAGTGCGGCCTCGCGCACGAGCGCACACAGGTCGGCTACGACGAAACCCGGTGTGCGTTCGGCGATTTCGGTCAGATCGAGTTCGCCGGCCGGGACGTCGCGCAGCAGCACCTCGAGCAGCTGCTTGCGGATGGCCCCGTCGGGCAGGCTCAACCCCAACTCGCGGTCGCACAGCTCGGGTGCGCGCAATCGGGGATCGACGTTGTCGGGCACCGCCGAGGTGGCCACGAACGCCACGCCGCGGGTGGCGACGGCGGTGCGCAACTCGGTGAGGATCAGCGTCGCAACGGGTTCCGCGGGTGAGGGCAGCAGCGCGTCGATATCGGTGATCAACAGGACACCGCCACCGTCACGGACGGTGGACACCGCCGAGGAGACGCTGGTGAGCCGATCCTCGCCGCGCAGCGCACCGACCTCGGGCCCGTCCAGCTCGACGAGACGGCGGTCTTTGCAGACCGTCCGGACCATGGTGGCCTTGCCGACGCCGGCGGGCCCGGACACCAGCACACCGAGATTGGCTGTGGCACCGAGTGTCTCGAGTAGTTGCGGTTGGTCGAGGGCGAGCTTGAGCCACTCGGTCAGCCGGGATGCCTGGGCGTGCGCCCCTTTGAGGTCGTCGAAGCCGACGGTTGACGCCGTCGACTCCGCCGGCGCGGTGATAGTGGGCTGACCGGAGGTCGGGGTGTTTGACGGAGCCACGCCGTTGCCCCAGCTGACCAGCGAATTCGGTTGTACGCTCACGGGTCCGGACGGATCGACGCCCGTCACCGTCAGCAGTTCGGACGTCCACGTGATGCCGACCGACGACGCGAGCGCGGACGTCGCCGCGGAGGTGGGGATGTCGGGACCGAGCTCGCGGGGCAGCAGCGAGACGGTGTCGCCCACCGTCATCACCTTGCCCAGCAGGGCCTGGCGCAGCGTGGCCGGTGAGATCGACCGGGTGGCGAGGTTCGAGCCGGACAGCGTCACCGACCGTGCGCCGTACACCGTCGCGGGTGCGACGAGCACCGCGGTGTCCTCGCGAACACCCGCGTTGGACAACGTGACGTCATCGAGCAGCGCGGTGCCCGTCGGCGTACCCGACGGTGCGACCGCAGCCACCGCGGCGGTCGTGCGTGAGCCCGTCAGCGAAACCGCGTCCCACTCCCGGATACCCAGCGCCGCAATGACTTCCGGATGCAGCCGAACCACGCCGCGACGCGTGTCCAGCGCTGAGGTGTTCAGGCGCGCGGTGAGCGTTAGCTGCTGCTTGAGTGCGGGGCGGTCGGTCGCCGACTTCCCCGAATCGAAACCGGTCACGTCAGGAGCCCGGCCTGCGCAATCCGAGTCGCATCACGGACCGGCGGTGCGGCTGCGCACGACGAATTGCCCGCCGTGCCTGCCGTTGTTGTCGAGGTTTCTCGCCCCAGACCTCGGGGTGCGCGGCCAGGAATCGCCGAGTCCGGATCGCGAACGGGATGTGGATGACGTAGGAGAGGATGATCGCCAGGATCACCAGGTAGGGGAAGAGGATCGACGCGGCGACGCCGATGGCCAGTAGCGCGAGGAGCAGCGGGACCATGTTCGGCGACACCGAGAACGTGTGGATCTTGCGCATCGGAAGCGAACTGACCGCGAGCAGCGAGACCCCGATGATCCACACCACCACCACGGGTTCAGATGTCCACCAGCCCTCACCGAACTGCATCTTGGCCGCCAGGGGACCGATCGCACCGATCGCCCCGGCGGGTGCGGGCATGCCGACGAAGTACTCCTTCTCGTAGGCGGGCTTGTCCACATCGAGCATCGCGTTGAATCGGGCCAGCCTCAACACGATGCAAACCGTGTACAGCAGCACCACGATCCACCCGATGCGGGAGTGGGAGAGCAGTGTCCCGTAGACGATGAAAGCCGGTGCGACACCGAAGTTCACGGCGTCGGCGAGGGAGTCGATCTCCTCGCCCATGCGTGACGTCACCTTGAGGACGCGGGCGATGCGGCCGTCGAGCGCATCGAGTATCGCGGCCGCGGCGAGGAAAGCCATCGACTCGGTGGGCCGGTCGTCGAGGGCGAACTTCACCGCGCTCAGGCCGAAGCAGATGGCGGCCACGGTCATGGCGCTGGGCAGGATTTTCAGGCTGACGACGGACGCCTTCACGCGGGGTTTGATCACGAAGTCGCCCCGGGCAACTCGGCCAAGACCGTTTCGCCGCCGAGCGCACGCTGACCGACCGTCACCAGCAGGTTCGAGCCCGCGGGCAGGTACGTGTCGAGTCGTGACCCGTACCGGATCAGGCCGTAGGTCTCGCCGATCGTCAGCTTGTCGCCCACCTTCGCGTCACAGACGATGCGACGGGCCACCAGGCCGGCGATCTGCACGGCGATCACCTGTGCGCCCTCAGGGGTGTTGATCACCACGCTGTTGCGCTCGTTGTCCTCGCTGGCGGCTTCCAGTTCGGCCGAATGGAACTTCCCGGGTTGGTGCGAGACCGCGACGACCTCGCCGCTGATCGGCACGCGTTGGACGTGGGTGTCCAGGATCGACAGGAAGATGCTGACCCGCGGCAATGGCGTTGCGGGCAAGCCGAGTTCGGCAGGCGGTACCGCCTCTTCGATGAGACAGATCAGGCCGTCCGCCGGGGCGACGACCAGCCCGGGGCGGGTCGGTGGGACCCGAGGCGGATGCCGGAAGAACGCGGCGTTGGCCGCTGCGGAGACGAGGCCCGCACGCCGCAACCAGCGGCTGCGGTAGCCGAGCGCCGCCACGGCGAGGCTCGCGCCGACGAACGGCAGACCCGCCGGGTGCATCGGGGGTACGGAGGTGCGCACCAGCGCGGCGAACCGCGCGGGGCCGGATTGGATATCGGGGCGTCTGGCCATCGTGGGCCGATTCTACGGGCGAGAGGTGCCGCCAATAGGGCTATGCGAGGTCCCAGATGTGAACATGGGATCCACCGGCGACTTCTCCGGTTTCCTCATCGATCTCCAATAGACAGTTCGCCGACGCGAGCCAGCGCAGATGATGCGACGCCGGCGGTCCGTAACTGGTGACCGTGCCCGCTTCCGGATCGAAGACTCCGCGGCGAAACTGGCGCTTGCCGCGCGGCGAGGTGAGGTCCTCGGTCAGCACGGCAGTGCGCCGCGGCCGCTCGGCATGCGGCAGGCCCATCGCGCTTCGCAGCGGCGCGCGCAGGAACACCTCGAACGACACCAGCGCGCTGACCGGGTTGCCGGGCAGCGTGATGATCGGCGTGCCGTCGACGACGCCGGAGCCCTGCGGCATACCGGGCTGCATCGCGACCTTGACGAACTCCACCTCACCGCCGAGCGCGTCCTTGACGACTTCATACGCGCCGGCGCTCACCCCGCCCGTCGTGATGATCAGGTCGGCGTCGCTGCGGTGGCGGGCCAACGCGTCGCGAAACACGTCGACGTCGTCCCCGGTGGTGGGCGACGCCACCACCTCGGCGCCGGCATCGCGCAGGGCCGCTGCCAGCATCACCGCGTTGGATTCGTAGATCTGTCCCGGCTGCAGCGGTGTGCCGGGCGGGACGAGTTCTGATCCGGTCGACATGACCAGCACTCGCTGCCGGGGGATCACCGTCAGCTCACCAAGTCCGAGGGCGGCGGCCAGCCCGAGCGCCGCGGGTGTGATGACCTGCCCCGCCCGCAGCACCGTGGTGCCTGCGGTGACGTCCTCGCCTGCTCGTCGAATGTGTTGTCCGGGTTTGGCATTCGTACGGATCTCGACCGTGTCGGTCGCGGCGTTGGTCGCCTCGACGGGCACCACCGCGGTGGCGCCCTGCGGCAGCGGTGCGCCGGTCATGATCCGGTGGGCGGTTCCGGTCTCCAGAGTAAGCGGGTCGGTGCGACCGGCCGGGATGTCCTCGGCGACCGGCAACGAGACGGGTTGCTCGGTCGTCGCGCTCGAGATGTCCTCGGCGACAACGGCATAACCGTCCATCGCGGAGTTGTCGAACCCAGGCAGCGACAGCGGCGCCACCACGTCCTCGGCCAGGACCAGCCCGAGTGTTTCGGCGATCGGGACGGTGATCGGCGCCCGCCGCTTGAGCAGGCCTGCGACGACGCGTTGGTGTTCTTCGACCGACCGCATCAGATTCCGAAGGTCACGCCGGTCAGTTCCTCGGACACCGTCCACAACCGGCGCTGGATGGCCTCGTCGTGTGACTGTGCGCTCGAGGCAACGACTTTCGGATTGCCCTTCGCCTCGCCGATCCCGTCGGGTCCGTAGTACTGGCCGCCCTGAGCGTTCGGATCGGTGGCCGCGCGAAGGGTCGGCAGCGCACCCTTGTCGGCGGGCTGGGCCACGACCTTCCACAGGGCGTCCGGGACGAAGCTCGGCAGGTGCCGCATCAGCTCGGTGTCCGAGAAACCCGGATGTGCGGCGAGGGCGACGGTCGGGGCGCCCTTGGCGGCCAGGCGCCGCTGCAGGTCGTAGGTGAACATCAGGTTGGCGAGCTTGGACTGGCCGTAGGCCTTGACGCGGTTGTAGCTGCGCTCCCAGTTCAAGTCGTCGAAATGGATCTTGGCGAGGATCCGGTGACCGACGCTGCTGACGGTGACAACCCTGGAGCCGTCGACACCGAGCAGGTTGTCGAGCAGCAGGCCGGTCAGCGCGAAGTGGCCGAGGTGGTTGGTGCCGAACTGCATTTCGAAGCCGTCTTTGGTGGCTTCGCGAGTCGGTACGTACATCACGCCCGCGTTGTTGATCAGCAGATCGATGCGCGGATAGGCCGAACGCAGTGCGTCGGCGGCCCTGCGGGTGTTGTCCAGCGACGACAGATCGAGTTCCTGCAGGGTGACCTGGGCGTTGGGATTGGCCCTCCTGATGCGCTCGACGGCCTCGTTGCCCTTGTCGAGGTTGCGCACCGCCATCACGACCTGGGCACCCTTGCCGGCGAGGAGGGCTGCCGTGTCGTATCCCAGTCCGCTGTTCGCGCCGGTGACGATCGCCACGCGACCGGTTTGATCGGGTATGTCTGCCGCGGTCCATTTGGCGCTCATGCGATCAACATACTGAAGCGCTGCGGTCTTGCGTCGCCGGTTAGTTTCGTTCTATGCGAGTGGTAGCGGTGATGATCGGCGCGCTGGTCGGTGCGGCCCTGGTGTTGTTGGGGCTGTTGGTGGCAGGCATGCGATGGCAGGTCACGCCGGTGGTGAACACCCTGCGACGAATGAACCGCTCCGTGACCAATCCTCGGGTGATGCGCACGGCCGGCAGCGCGGGAACGCAGACGTCGGTCATCGAGCACGTCGGTCGCCGATCGGGTCGGACCTACGAGACGCCCGTCGACATCATCGAGACCACGACGCGAATGCTCATCGCGCTGCCGTACGGCACGAACACCGACTGGCTGCGCAACGTGCTGGCCGTCGGATCGGCGACGGTCGTTTCCGGCGGAGAGCGGATCGCGGTCGAGCGGCCCGCCGTCGTGGCGACGGCGGATGTCGAGGAGCTGATTCCGGTGCGGACGATGCGGACACTGCGGCTGTTCGGCGTGAGTCAGTGTCTGAGTCTCGAGAAATCGTGAGGGACCCGACGAATCCGCCGAGCCGCAAGGCGCCGCTGGTGTGGGCGCTCGGCGCGTTGATTCCGTGGTCCCTGCTGGCCCTGGCCCAGCTGGTGTGGTTCGTCATCGACCACCGCGCCTGGTGGTTACATGCTGTCGCAGCGGCCGTCACCGCCGGCTGCATCCTGATGTTCGTCGTAGTCGTCCCGTTGTGGCGCTTCAGCGTCCACCGCTGGGACGTCGGACCCGACGCGGTGTACACGCGCGCGGGATGGCTTGTGCAGGAACGCCGTATCGCCCCGATATCGCGGGTGCAGACGGTCGACACCGAACGCGGGCCGCTGGACCGCCTGTTCGGCCTGGCCAACGTCACGGTGACGACGGCGTCGTCGGCGGGTGCGGTGCGCATCGTCGCCCTGGATGTCGACGTCGCCGACCGCGTCGTCGCGCAACTCACCGACATCGCGGCGATCGGGGGCGAGGACGCGACGTGAGTTCCCCGACCGGTGCGCAGTGGAGCCGACTGAGTGCCCGCATGCTGCTGGTGCACCCCGTGCACGAGGTGCTGCGCCAGATTCCGGTGCTCGTCGGGACGGTCGTGCTGGGATCTGCCACCGGCAACCCGATGTACGCGGTCGCCGTGCTGGTGATCACCGTGGGCATCGGTCTCGCGCGCTGGTTCACCACGAGCTACCGCATCGGTCCCAGCGAGGTGCAGCTGCGGAAGGGAATCCTGCAACGCAAGGTCATCTCGCTGCCACGCAACAGGATTCGCTCAGTGTCGACGGACGCACGACTGCTGCATCGGCTGCTCGGCCTGACGGTGGTGCGAGTGCGAACGGGGCAAGAGGCCGAGGGGGACAGCGCCTTCGCGCTCGACGCGGTCCAGGCCGCCGAGGCGCCGCGGCTGCGGGCGGTTCTGTTGGTCGACTCCCTGGCAGTCGACGAGGATCAGCCGGTGACGCCGGGCAGAACGCTCGCCCGTTGGCAGCCGTCCTGGTTGCGCTACAGCCCCCTGAGTTTCACCGGTCTGGCGATGATCGCGGCGGCCGTCGGTATCGCGTATCAGGTGGGTGCCGGTGCAGTCCTGCGGGATTCGCGGATCGAGCAGTCGGGCGCGGCGATCGCTGACCGGTTCGGCGTGGCGGCCGCAGTCACCGCCGCCGCGGTCGTGGTGCTCGTCGCGTCCGTCGTGCTGTCGGTGTTGCAGTCCCTGTTGAGCTACGCGAACCTCGACCTGCGTCGAGATGCCGATGTCCTGCACCTCAAGCACGGCCTGCTGCGGGTGCGCGAGCACACGTTCGACATGCGTCGGCTGCGCGGTGGAACCCTGCGAGAACCGTTGCTGGTCAGACTCTTTGGCGGTGCGCGACTCGATGCGGTGATGACGGGCGTCGGTGGTGCGGGGGAGGCGTCGATGCTGTTGCCGCCGTGTCCGAAGACGACCGCGCAGACGGTCCTGGCCGATTTGATCGAGCGACCCGATGCGGTCACCGGAGCACTCCGCAGGCACGGTCCTGCCGCGACGCGCCGACGCTGGACACGTGCGCTCGCGTTCCCCGCGGTCATCGCGGTCGTCCTGTTGGTCGTGCCGGTAGCTGTGCCGGATTGGGCGTGGGGGGTCTGGGCGCTGCTGACCATCTGCTGCGCGCTGCTCGCGTTCGACCGGTCGCGGTCGCTCGGGCACCTGGTGAGCGACGGCTGGCTGGTCGCTCGCACCGGAAGCGTGCAGCGCCGCCGCGACTGCATCGCGGCGCCCGGCATCATCGGATGGACGGTGCGCCAGACCTTTATGCAGCGCAGGGCCGGTGTGGCCACGCTGATCGCCGCCACCGCGGCAGGCGTCAAACACTATGAGGTGATCGACGTACCGGCCGAATTGGCGTGGACGATCGTCGTTGAGGCATCGCCGTGGGTCGCGAACACCAGATGGGCGCGCGCAGCGTAGACCGTTTACTGTCGGGCAATGGCGATCGGTGGGGTGTTGTTCGACATCGACGGTGTCCTTGTGACGTCGTGGAAGCCGATTGCCGGTGCCGCCGAGACGTTGCGGACCCTGACAGACCACCAGATCGCCTGCTCCTACCTGACCAACACCACCACCAGGACGCGGACACAGATCGCCGAACTGCTCACCGATGCGGGGATGGCCGTACGCGCCGACGAGGTCATCACCGCCGCGGTGCTGACCGCCGAATACGTCCGGCACAACTACCCCGACGCGCGATGCTTCCTCGTCAACAACGGTCAGATCGCCGAAGACATGCCCGGCATCGACATCGAATACTCCAGTGACTTCACTGGACCGAGGGCGCCGGAACGCCCCGACGTGGTCCTACTCGGCGGGGCGGGACCGGAGTACAGCCACGTGACGCTGTCTTGGGTCTACGACTGGATGGCTCAGGGGGTCCCGGTGGTGGCGATGCACCGGAGCACGGTATGGACGACGACCGACGGTTTGCGCGTGGACACCGGCATGTACCTGATCGGCATGGAGCAGACGTCCGGACGAAAAGCCACCGCGGTCGGCAAGCCCGCGCCCGAGGGATTCCTTTCCGCCGCAAGCCGACTCGGTGTCGACCCCGACGAGATGTACATGGTCGGTGACGATCTCAACAACGATGTGCTGCCCGCGCAGGTGGTCGGCATGTCGGGGGTCTTGGTGCGGACCGGCAAGTTCCGTCAGGACACGCTGGACCGGTGGGCGGCCGACGAGTTCGCGATGCAGCCGAACCACGTCATCGACTCGGTCGCGGACCTACCGCAGCTGCTGGGGGTGTAGCGATGTCCGAGCCGGGGATGTGGGTGCGGGTCGAACGGATGTTGTTCCAGCGCGGCATCAACACGTTCCTGGAGCTCGCGCTGTGGATCGCGTTGATGTACATCGTGATCGGTGTGGGCTACACGATTTTTCACGTCGAGCTGATGAGTCAACTTCAGCAGGCGCTCACCGGTGCGTTCCCGATCTTCTCCGACATCGCGGCACTTCTCGTGATGGTCATCGCCTGGCCGTACCTGTGGGCGACCTCGTTCTTGTGCGGTGTCGCCGGATGCGGGTTGTTCTGACGGTGAGTTTCGGTGCCGTCGACGGTCGTTACCGACATGACCGATGAACACGTAGATGCCGTCTTGACCGTCGACGCGCCCCCCGAGGTGGTCTTCGATGTCCTGACCGACCCCTCGACACACCGGGCGATCGACGGAACCGGGTGGGTGCGCGACGCGCTGGACGACAAGCGTCTGACCGAAGTGGGCCAGATCTTCCGGGTGGCGATGTATCACGACAACCACCCCGAAAAGGACTACGAGATGGCGAACCGCGTCGAGGTGATCGACCCGCCGAGGGCCATCGCGTGGCAGCCGGGTCAAGGCCCTGAACAGCGCGGATACTTGATGGGCGGCACCGAACTCACCTTCGGCGGATGGGTCTGGCGCTACGACCTCGAAGCGGCGGGTCCCGGCCGTACGCTGGTGACGCTGACCTACGACTGGTCGGGTGTGCCACCGCAGATGCGCGACATCGAGTTCCCCCCGTTCGACGTCGGACACCTCGACAACTCGCTGAAGAACCTGGCCGTTCTGGCCGAGGGCCGTATCGTTAGCTGACGTCATTTATCGCTGATGGTGAGGACAGCCGATGCCGCAGAGAGGCCCAGACTTTGGTCTTCTCGGACCGTTGCAATTGTCGGTCGACGGCGCCGTGGTGCCGATCGGAACGCCGAAGCAGCGGGCGGTGTTCGCGTCCTTGGTGATGAACCGCAACCGGCCGGTGGCGGCGGATTCCCTGATCAACGCCGTCTGGGGTGAGGATGCCCCGGCGGAAGCGCGCGCGAGCCTGCACGCCTACGTGTCCAACCTGCGCCGCCTTCTGGGATCGGTCGGCATCGACGGCCGGAGCATGCTCGAGAAGGTCTCGCCGGGATACCGGTTGAACATCGAGGAGATGGACGTCGACCTCGGGCGGTTCATCCGCGAGCGCAACGCCGGTGTCCAGGCCGCGACGGCCGGGCGATTCGACAAGGCGAGCAGGCACTACTCCAACGCTTTGGTCCAGTGGCGTGGTGACGTGCTGGAGGACCTCCGCGCGTTCGACTTCGTCTCGGTCTTCGCCACGGCGATGACCGACGAGAAGGTCGCCACCCACATCGCCCTCGCCGAATCGGAGATCGCCTGCGGGCGCGCGAAGATGATCACCGGAGAGCTGGAACGGCTTGTCGCCGAACATCCGTTCCGCGAGCCGGCCTGGGAGCAGTTGATGATCGCGTACTACGTTTCGGCGCGACAGTCGGATGCCCTCGATGCGTATCAACGACTCAAGACGGTCCTGGCCGACGAACTCGGAATCGACCCCTCTCGGCCGCTACGGGAACTGCACGAGAAGATCCTGCGCCAAGAGCCGATGGACGCCAAACCCCCGGCGGACACCACGCTCGCGGGTACGTTCATCAGCCTGGCGAACCGCACCGCCATCAACACCGGTAAAGAACGCGCACAACTGCGTGCGGTCTCCGGGGAGTGCTATCCGGTGAAGGGCGTGGCCACCAGGATCGGCCGGCGATCCGACAACGACATCGCGCTCAACGATCCGAGGGTCAGTCGCCACCACGCGGTGATCATCGACACCGGAACCAGTTTCGTGCTCATCGATGCGCGGTCGGCCAACGGAGTCGAGTTGGACCACAAGCGAATTCGCGGCAGCGCGCCGCTCACCGACGGGTGCCATGTGCGTATCGGCGAAAGTGATTTCCGCTTCGAACTGGCGCCGCGCTAGTCAGAGAGTGCGCACCGCTTCGATGCGGGCCATCAAGTGATCGCTCGTCGCCGCGGCGATCGGCGGGCCGCCGCAGATCCTGCGCAGCTCGTTGTGGATCCACCCGTGCGGCTTGCCGGTGCGGTGATGGGCGATCGACACCAGCGCGTTGAGCTCGCGGCGAAGCTCGCGCAACTGGCCGTGCTTCGACGGCCGAGGCACCTCACCCGATGCCGTGCGCTTGGTGAGCTGCTCTTCCTGCCTGCGCCGCAGCAGATCGCGCATCTGATCGGCGTCGAGCAGGCCGGGGATGCCGAGATAGTCGGCCTCTTCCTCGCTGCCCGCCGGTGTCGCAGTGCCGAACGAGGACCCGTCGAAGATCACCTGATCCAGCTCCGCGTCGGCACCGAGCATCTCGAAGCCGTTGTCCAGGTCGGTGGACTCGTCCTTCTGCTTTTCGGCGTCGGCGAGCAGTTCGTCGTCGAGACCATCCGATTCGCGGTGTGGCTGGCCGAGCACGTGGTTGCGCTGTGCCTCCATCTCGCTGGCCAGGAGTAGCAAATTGGGCACCGACGGAAGGAAGACGCTGGCCGTCTCCCCTGGGCGGCGCGATCGCACGAACCGGCCGATCACCTGAGCGAAGAACAGCGGGGTGGACGCGCTCGTCGCGTACACGCCGACGGCCAGCCGGGGTACGTCGACACCCTCGGACACCATGCGCACCGCGACCAGCCAGCGGCTGGTGCCCGCCGAAAACGCGGAGATGCGATCGGAGGAGCCCTTGTCGTCGGACAGCACGACAGTGGGCGCCTCGCCGGTGAGCCGGGTCAGGAGTTCGGCATAGGCCCGCGCCGCGGTCTGATCGGAGGCGATGATCATGCCGCCCGCGTCGGGCACGTGCTGACGCTTCTGCTGTAGCCGCTTGTCCGCGGCCGCGATCACGGCGGGCATCCACTCACCGGCTGGGTTGAGCGCGGTGCGCCAGGCGCGTGCCGTCTGCTCCGCGTTCAGCGGTTCGCCGAGGCGCGCGGAGTGTTCTTCACCGGCGCTGTCCCGCCACCGCGACTCACTCGAGTAGGCCATGAACACGACCGGCCGGACCACGCCGTCGGCCAACGCGTCGCTGTAGCCGTAGGTGTGGTCGGCCTGCGAGCGCATCAGGCCGTCGGCGCCGCGCTCGTAGGTGATGAACGGGATCGGGCTGTCGTCGCTGCGGAACGGTGTGCCGGTCAGCGACAGCCGCCGCGTGGCGTCGCCGAACGCCTCGCGGATCGCGTCACCCCAACTCTTCGCGTCGCCGCCGTGGTGAATCTCGTCGAAGATGACGAGCGTGCGGTGGTTCTCGGTGCGCACGCGATGGCGGGACGGATGCTTGGCGACCTGGGCGTAGGTCACGACGACGCCGTGGTACTCCGAGGACGTATGTGCCGCCGAGTTGGAGAACTTGGGATCGAGCGCAATGCCGACGCCGGCGGCCGACTGTGCCCACTGGATCTTGAGGTGTTCGGTCGGGACGACGACGGTGATCTGGTCGATGACGCGTTCGGAAAGCAGCTCTTTGGCGATGCGCAGGGCAAACGCCGTCTTACCCGCTCCCGGCGTCGCGACCGCGAGGAAATCGCGCGGCGCCGCGGCGAGATACCGCACCAATGCCCGACGCTGCCAGCCCCGCAAAGCCTGGGTGTCGGGCGCTGCATAAGCCCGCACCCAAAGCTCCTCACTGATCGGACTGCAGCCTAACGCAACGGATTACGCCAACGCACGTTTCGGCGTGTCGGCTACTGCGTGTCATTTCTGCCCCGGCGAGCCGGTGGTGTGCGGGTCCGGGTCCCGAGGTGCGGCGGCGCATGCAGGTCGCGCAGCCCGACATCTGGCCAGCAAAGTCGTGCTTGTGTGACGGCAGCGTGGGTATCCATTCGCCACCATGGCGAACGAGTTCGATCTGAAGACCGGCGACATCGACCCCTGTGTGCGTGTCTACGGGACGCGAGTACACAACTTACGGGGTGTCGACGTGGTGGCTCCGCGCGACGCACTGGTCGTGTTCACCGGTATCTCTGGATCGGGCAAATCGTCGCTGGCGTTCGGCACGATCTACGCCGAGGCGCAACGCCGCTACTTCGAGTCCGTGGCTCCCTATGCCCGCCGATTGCTGCTGCCCGCCGGCGCGCCGAAGGTGGACGACATCACCGGGCTGCCACCCGCGGTCGCGCTGCAACAACGACGCGGCTCTGCGTCGTCGCGCTCGACCGTCGGCACCGTGACCACGCTGTCGAACCTGCTGCGGATGCTGTTCTCCCGCGCCGGGACCTACCCGCGGGGGATGACCGAACGACTGGATTCCGACGCGTTCTCGCCGAACACCGCGATCGGGGCGTGTCCGGAGTGCCACGGACTCGGACGTATCCACCGGGTGACCGAGGAGACCCTCGTTCCGGACCCCTCGCTGACCATCCGCGAAGGCGCGGTTGCCGCCTGGCCGGGTGCGTGGCAGGGGCAGAACCTGCGCGACATCCTCGTCACGCTCGGCTACGACATCGACAAGCCATGGCGCAAACTCACCAAGCGGCAACGCAATTGGATTCTGTTCACCGACGAGCAGCCGACGGTCGAGATCGACCCGGGACAGCACCCCGTGCAGGCCGACTATTACTACAACGGCACGTTCTCCAGTGCCGAACGCCACGTGCGCCACACGCTGGCCAACTCGCAGAGCGCGACCATGCGCCGTCGGGTGTTGCAGTTCGTCGACAGTGTCG
>Ga0075363_100000436_pt1 | contig 13026 bp, 12 predicted proteins | sample EndMetdeltDD1763_FD_71470 | JGI IMG/M metagenome (GOLD analysis project Ga0075363, IMG submission 71470) | Populus endosphere microbial communities from Tennessee, USA - Endosphere MetaG P. deltoides DD176-3 | ecosystem: Host-associated > Plants > Roots > Endosphere | place: USA: Tennessee...
GGTGTTCCTCCTGCTTCTCATTCAAAAGATTCCCCGGATCTTTTGAATGTATCCGCAGCTCGGTGTTAAGCAAATCTCCGTTCAGCAAATCAGGGTTGGAAAAAACGGACGAGATCGTGTTTCAATTTGACCAAAGAAGGGTAGTCTAAGAGAAATCCATGTCCCGCCTCGTAGTATTCGAATTGGAGATTCTTTTTATAACTAGGGGCTAAATCAAGATGATCGAAACAATATTCGGCTGCGGCAAAGGGGGTGCGGCAATCATAGTATCCCATCCCGAGAAAGACTTTCATGTGTGGATTATAAAGCATCGTTCTTCTCAATCTTTGCAGAAAATCTGGCTCTCCTTTGGAGTCATAAGTCCCTATTTGCCATTGTCCGATTACATTCCATGAAAAGATCGTGTAGTTCGGAGGCGCATCCGTTTTAAGTTCTTGTTTCAAATAGCTCTTAAACGCAGCGCTGATCCCGAAAGAATCCTTGTAGCTGGGATCTTGACCTTCAGGAGCGATTGAATCGAAATCGCTTGAATAACGAGTATCTAATCTTCCTAATACTCTTCTCTCCTCTGCGAGGAATTCTTTCGAAAAAATGGTTTCGTCGATACGTCCCTTATAACGTCGGATTGTTTCGATCGACAATCCAGTTAAATCGGCTAAATCTCGATAGAATGCATTTTTTTGAAAGGGAGTCAGGCGGGAAGGCTGCAACAGGGCAGGTAGGTAAGAATCGAAAACAAATCGGCGGGCATAATCGATCACTTCAAGAAGAGTTTTTTCTGGCCACAACCGGCCATAATTCCAAGCCGTCGCTGCAAAAGTAGGCAGCAGTAAACCGTCTGGAAGAAACCGGTCTCTTTCCGATTGCAGAGTCGACCATTCGATGGCGCAGCCATCGATCATCATCCCGTGAACTTGAAGATCGTATTTGAGAAGATGATAAGCTAATCCGCAGCAGCGAAGGCTTCCATAACTGCCTCCCGCCAAATATTTCGGAGAATTCCATTTGTCGAAATGAGAAACGAAGTTGTGGATGAATTGGCCTAAACTGTTGATATCTCCTTCCACACTATAAAAATAAGAGAGGTAGTCCTCATCTAAAACTTGGCTATACCCGCAGCCGACAGGGTCTACATAGACCAAATCGGTCATTTCAAGAAGAGTTTGGGGATTGTCAATGAGGCGATAAGGGGGAAGGATCGTCCTTCCTTCATCTGCAGTCAAAAGGCGGCGGGGACCGAGCCCCATCAATGTCTCATGCGTTCCGGCCCCTCCAGGCCCCCCGGGAAAAATAAAAGTAATTGGCCGGTCTTCCTCTCCCTCTTTCAAATAGGCGACAAAAAAAATGTCAGCTACATTTTCTTCTTTCAGATAAAGAGGGATAAACCCGGTCACTGCCTGATAAGAAAGCGTTCCTCCGGGAAGTTCGATTTCATGAGCAGTCGTTTGGAACTCTTCTTCCTCCGCTGAGAGAATGGAACCAGCGCAAATCAATAAAAGGAACCAGCGCACAAAGAAACCTTAGTGTTCTTGATAAAACCGAACCAAATCGGTTTTAAATTTCTTTCTAGCGGAAGGATTGAGGTAATACATGTGTCCTCCTTCGTAGCGTTCCAGTTGGCAATTGGACCGATAAGCCTCGGGTAAATCGAGATGGTCCAAACAATACTCGGCTGCGCCAAAAGGCGTTACGCAATCGAAGTAACCGCATCCAGTGAAAACTTTTAAATCGGGATTGATGATTAAGGCTTGTCTTAAAGCATTCATCAAATTGGGATAGCTATGCAAATTGCTAGGCGGATAATAATTCCATTGAGAATTGACATCCAAGGAAAGAGATTTATAAGGACCCCTAGAGTCTAGCTCGGTTTGCAAATAATCATGGAAAGCGCCGACAAAAATCCCCGAGATCGATGTGACGCTGGGATCCTGCGAGAAAGGGATCTGCATGGGGTCGGTATAATCGCCTTTCGTGCGGGTATCGTACATTCCAAGCGCTTTCTGCTCGTCAGCAAAAAATTCCATCTGAAAAACGCGTTCATTGATCCGGCCTTTATGGCGGCGGATCGTCTCAAAAGGGAGTCCCGTATATTCTGCCAACTGATTGTAAAGGATTTCCTTCTCAAAAGAGTTTAAAGAAAAACTTTTGAGCAAAGCAGGCGCGTAAGTTTCATAGGCGAATTGGCGGGCTTTCGAAATGGCTTCTTCGAGAGTTGCACCGGGTAAAAGCCTTCCGTGCTGCCAAGCGGTGGCTGCATAGGTGGGGAGAAAGAGAAAATAAGGGATTTGATTGTCTGGGTGGAAAATAAAGGTTTGATAATCGATCGCAGGGGAGATCAAAATCAAACCATTTAAATAAATCGAGTAGGAATCTTGCAGGTAATTCGCCAGTCCGCATGTCCTGAGCCCGCCATAACTTTCTCCTGCAATATATTTCGGAGAGTTCCATCTATTATTCGCGATGAGATAATTGCGGATGAAATCTGCAATCGAACGAATATCTGCTTCTAAATCGTAAAAATTTTTAGCGTTTTCTTTGGGGTCAGCTTGGCTATAGCCTGTTCCAACAGGGTCGATAAAAACCAAATCGGTCACATCTAAAAGAGTTTCCAGATTGTCGACTAGACTGTAGGGGGGGGAGACTTTTTGCCCTTCCTCCGGCGCTAAAACTCGTTTGGGTCCGAAAGCGCCTAAATGGAGCCAAATGGAAGAGGAACCTGGCCCTCCATTGAAGGCGAAGGTAATGGGACGTCCTCTTCCGCCGTTTTCCTTGACGTAAGAAGTATATCCGATTTCTCCCTTGGTGGTCTCTTGGGCATCTAAGACCGTCAAGGATCCGACGGTTGCCGAGTACGATAAAGGCCCGCTTTCTAGCTGAATGGTATGTTGCGTAATTTTGTCCTCAGCTACTAAAACCGAACTGACCAAGAGCAGAAGAATCAGGCATCTCATAAAAACCACTCGTTTAAAGAATCGAAGAAGGATAGGTTTGAAATGAGTTAAAATCAAATTCTTTCTTAAACAGAGAGTCCTAGGAAATTCTGAAGCTTAGAGGAAAGCCTGTGGCGAATTTCAGAAGCGCCTCAATCGGTTTATAGCTCCATGTGTAATGAAAATTTTAACACCGAGGTAGCAAAGAGCAACTTCTGAACTTTCAATAGCCTCAATTTTTCAATATTCTCGGTGATTTCTCGGTGTTCTCGGTGTTAAGAATATAAACTGAGACACTTTCCAATTCAGCGGACTTGCCAAATACTCCCGCCAAGGGATAAATTAGACGGTATTCATGGATTGATAGCTCAGTGGATAGAGCTCCCGCCTTCTAAGCGGGCGGTCGCAGGTTCGAGTCCTGCTCAATCCAATTTTTTCCAAATAAGTTGCGTGTTATGGCTAAACATAAGACCTCTCTTCTTGGCGATTTTTCCTTTCCATTAAAAAAATTTCCGCGTCTTGGATCTGTATTTAAGGAATTCGAAAAAAAAGAATTCAAATCTCTTCCCGACCGCGGCCGAAGCCAAAAAGTCAATGAAGCCCTTTTGCGGCTGATCCAAAAAGAACCGGAGCCCTGTTTTCTTCTCTCGGCAGTCTTGGATTTTGTGGAGCAAATCGATCAGGGGAAGATTCTTGAACATTTTAGCTTTACCAGTTTTGAGTTATGGCTCAACCAAAATTCCGGTTTAAGCTTCGAAGAGAATTACCAGATCCGGGCGAAAATCGCAGGAAAATGGATCGAAAGAAGCGAATACCAGGCTCTTTTCCCGATAGGAATGGGGAAAATCTACGAAGGGACCCATTTTGTCACAGCCCATAAATCTCCCGATCTCGATACTACGATTGCCTCGTTTTGGGGATGGCTCGATGCGTTTGCTGCACGGGTAAGCGAAGGGCTCCATGTTTGGAATTTGCCCGGCGGCCCCCCTTCTTCCCAAATTGAAATCGAGATGATTTTCAGAGAGGTTTTTGGAGCTTCCGTTTTTAGCCATTTAGCTAAAACGCGCCCCTCTTTAAATCTTACCGCAAAAGATTTGATGACCCAAAAGGGTTTTGTCCGTAAATCCCTTTCCGATTCTATAGGGATGATCGACCATGAACGAGATCAGACCGCTATCGTCGTCGTAGATGAAGAGGGTTTCTATTTAGGCGACTGGCGCCATTTCGATGTAGAAGGCGTCCGCCAAGTCATCATCATGCTGAGCAGCTGTCTTCGCTGGTTTGAAAACAGTTTGAATCTTCATTTGCTTTCCCTTTTTGCGAAAAAATCGCTCCAACTCAATCAAATTGAGCCGATTTTGCACACGCTCTTCGAGATGAAATTGAAAGAATGCGAGCCGGCCCATGAATTCACCCAGTCTCAGCGTAAATTAGTGCATGACTTCATATCTGGGGTTTTGGGAATCAAAAAAGGGCTGGAGTGCACGTTTGAACAACTCGTTCAGAATTTAGCTAAATTAGGCGACGTTTCTTTCGAAGATCTGAAAAAAATCGTCCAAGAAATGAAAAAAGCCAAGTTATTCGACTCCAAAGGGGAGTTAATCGAAGAACGCCCCCGCATTTTTCATTTCTTAGAAAAGGCAGTCAGGAACCTCCACGAAGGGATTGTTAAAATCCGATCCCGTCTTGAACGTTTAGATATTGCGCTTAAAACAAAATATGAAGTGTTCAAACACAACCTCAATTATGTGACTGTCCGTGCCGATATCGAGGAAATCCGCAATAAAATGGCCTCCTACTCCTATTTGACAGTCGCCTATCCTGATAAAGGAAAAATGTTCCCTGTTGGGATTATTCAGGCATCCGACCTTCGGAAAAATATATTGGGCACTGTCTCTTTGCGGGATTTTTGCAACCGGGAAGAAATGACCATTCCTTCCTATCTCGATGTGATCAGCGTGATCGATCACCATAAATCGATTCTCAATACCTTTTCTCCTCCTTTGGCTCTCATTGCCGACGTCCAATCTAGCAATTCCTTAGTGGCGGACCGAGCTTTTCAGATCAATGACAACTACAGTTTGCAGGGACAGGATCCTAAATCGGTCGAAACCCAAATTAAAACGCTCCGCCAGCAACATTCTGCTGCTTCGGGCCGGATTTTGAGCCGCCTCTTAAAAAAGCGTTCGATTGCGAAAAAAGAGAGTTCTTTTTATATCCATCCCGAGAGAGAATTCATTGAATATCTCCATTTTCTCTATGGCATCATCGACGATACGGATCTTTTGAGCAAAATGAGCGCTTTCGATATCGAATGCGTAGTCCAGCTCTTAAATCGAATGAAATCATTGAGCGTCGGAAAGGAAGTTGAGATCCTTGCTTTAGATGATTTACCTCGCGATAAGAATTTCCCGAAAAAAGCGGCAGAACGGATTCTTCGCAATGAAGATATGTATTCCCTCTATAATAAAGTCTATGCTTACAGGGAAAAAGAAATAGAGAAGAATATCCACCATTGTGCGAAAGGAACTCCTTCCAATCTATTTGCCGATACCAAAGAACAAAATGGCTGCTGCCGCATTGGACAAACGAAACTGTTCACGAGCAACTTTTCCTTATTTGAAAAAAATGGGGATGCGATCCGGCATCAATGGCTCAAAAAAGCAGAACAAGTTTTTAAGGAAAAATCTGAAATCGACCTTCATATCCATATGATCAGCACGATTGTTCATGCAAAGGAAGTCTATGAAGGAAGTTCAGGGAAGTATTCTCATCAAGATGAGTTGTGGATTTGGATCCCGCCGAAAGAAACGGCAATCGAACATCTAAAACGTTTCTTAAATGCTTTCCAATCCTCGCCCGGATTAAAAAATAACCCTATGGAAGTCGAATTCTTAGGTTCGAACGCCCAGGAACTGGCGCAACTGTTCAAAGAGAGTTTTATCGACATTCCTCAGAAGCGGCAAAAAAGAGATTTGCCGATAGCTGTGCTTCGCTTTAAGGCTGGATCGCTCAATTCCCGAAAGGCAATGGTATCCCCATTTCTTCCAGTCCTCAATAGCTAATTTAAAAAAAGGAGCGAGAAGTTCGCTCCTTGAGTCTTTTATTCTTGTTGCGGTGCGTTTTCATCTTCGATGATTTCGAGATTGACGCGAAGACCGTTGCGGCTTGCGACAGACATGAGAAGGGTGCGGATCGCGTTAATGGTCTTCCCTTTCTTGCCGATAATCTTACCAATGTCCGATTTTTCAACGCCGAGTTCGATGATCAGGGTGTGAGTGCCGCCTATTTCATTGATGCGTACTTTGTCCGGATGATCGACCAGATTTTTAACGATGTATTCTACAAATTCTTTCATAGTGGCTACCTTTTTCGGTGAGGGGGTTCGGATGGAGGTCATTCCAAAACCAAAAAAACTGTACCCTCTGTCAATAAATTTTACAACTCTTCTCTATTAAATGCCATTGAAATGAAGAAAGTAGGATCTTCGGGTTTGGGAGACTCTTCTTCTGATTCTGAAGTGTAGGGACTCCTAGAGCGACCGCTGTCTAAGGTAGAAGGTTGCGGGCTGTTCGAAGTTTTTGAGGTTGGGGTCGAAGGAGGCTGGAGGAATTCTACGGAAGTTTCTGAGGCCGGGCTTGAAGAAGGTTGGGGAGCCTCTACAAGGAGGGGGCAAGGTTCATTTAGATAATCCAATAGTTCTTGTTTCCATTTTCCAAAATCAAACATTGAAAAAGCAAGCTTACAAGCAATGATTCCAAAAAATAACAAGGCGCCGATGATCGTGCCAACAACGACCGTAGTGGGAGAAAAAAAGCAGGCTAGAACGGTTGTAATGGCAGTCCAGGCGGCAACGCCTCTTTTAAACCAAGGCTGTTGAATGATTTCGTAAAGTTCTTCTTTCCAAGTGTTGGGTCGAGTTGCGAATAAAGTTCTTATTTGGTTTTTTGTAAAAGTTTGGTTTTCTATTAGTGCTTGGATCTGAGGAACTAAATTGTCAATGTGACTGACGATTCTATCTTCTGTGGTGTTCTTGTATCGAATGTGGTAGCTCGAGAGATCTTTTTTAGGAAACAGGGAGGCAAAACCTTCCAACCTTTTTTCAATTTTTCGCAAATAAAGCGAGTCAAATTTTCCAGTGTTAGAATCCATATGGTTTTTTAACTCGGATCTAGAAATAAAATATCCAAGTTTTGACCAAACTTTTTCCAAGTTAGCGGGGACTTCGAGGGGGGTTTTTACTTGGTAAGTCTTTCGGAGATTTAAATAAAAACTTGATGGTTTAAAAGCCAATACTGAAGGAGGTGTATAAGTTGAGTAATTATTTGATATTACAGGCATATTAACCTAATTAAAAATAGTATGATTAATTATACTAAAAATTAGGCTTGAAATCAACAATTAATTTGTTAAAGAGGAAGCGCATAATGTAGGGCCGCAAAGGCTTTTCATCCAGTTTTTTAAATCTTCTGGAATGGGAGCTGTAATGCGCATGGAAGAGCCTGTGATCGGATGATCGAACTCAAGACGATAAGCATGGAGAAGTTGTCTTTGGGGGCCGTGGGAGTCTTTTCTTCCATAAATAGGATCACCTAGAATGGGGCATCCGATATGCTTCATATGAACGCGGATTTGATGCGTCCTGCCGGTCTTGGGTTTCAAAAGGACCAAGCTGGCTTTCTCATTGAACGCGGCTACTTGGACTTCCGTAATGGCTTCTCTTCCGTCAGGTAGAACGGCCATTTCCTTTCGGTGGACGGGATGACGGGCGATGGGAGCATTGATGATCCCATTTTGAGGACGTCCGGCGCAAACAGCGAGGTAAAGTTTTTGCATTCTTCGTTCAGTAAACAGCTCGATCAAGCGTTGGTGGGCTGGCGTAGTTTTGGCGGCCAGAAGAATTCCTGAGGTATCTTTATCTAAACGATGGACAATCCCCGGCCTTAAAGGATCTGACCCTGGGGCGATCTCTTTGCAGTGTCCTAGCAACGCATTTACAAAGGTGCCAGACCAATGTCCTGGAGCGGGGTGGGTGACCATGCCCGGAGGTTTATTGATGGCTAAAATATGTTCGTCTTCATAGAGGATTTCAAGGGGAATCGATTCAGGAATTAGGCTGGATGAGGCCTCAGGGATGGCTTGAAAACAGACTTCGATTTCATCTCCTTCCTCAGGGACAATTCTTTTTTTTACCACTTCGCCATTCAGCAAAACTGAGCCGGTTTCGATCAAATATTGAAAATAGGTGCGGGAATACTGGGGAAAACGCTGGGCAAGGAATTTGTCTATGCGGATGCCTTCATCCTCAGCAGTGGGGGAGAGAAACTCGGGGTCTTCAGTCAATAAAAAAGGCCGATTCATAAAACCGGCCCTGATTATAACTTAAAGAAAAATAGGCCTCAAGAATTCTCAGTTTCTTCCTGTGTTTGCTCGTCGTTTGCTTTTTGAGCTTGCTCTTGTTGCTGCAAGTCGTTCTGGAAAGCAGTAGAGAAATTTTGAAAAACTGTGCCCATTAATGAATTAGAAAAACTATTGATTCCGTCCATTATTAACTCCTTATTATTATCGCTTACTTAATTATATCAAATAATTATTTAATATTCAATCAAATAACGGGATAAAATAAATAGCTTATAGTCAATGATTTACGGTTAATTTCTAATCAGGATCTTCGCCTTCGGATACTTTCTGGTAGTTTTTGATGGCCTGGACCCCTTTATCATTATATTTCTGGATCTCATTTCCGATGTTCTGAATCATGATGTTATTCAATTGCTGGGCCTGTTTGGCATCAAAGGTCATTCCCAAAAAAGTCATAGGTTTCCCTTGGACTTGTCCTGGCTGAGGTCCGCCAGAACTGGCGGGACTGGCAGGGGAGGCAGGAGTGGTGGATTGCGCGGGAGTCGTCCCTTGGGGTCCTGTAGGCGGGGTAGGGCCGCTTCCGCTTGGGGGTACTGAGCTAGTCATACTGACCTTCTTTTTTTTTATTTTAAACAGTGGAAGATTCACTTTTCAATGAAATGTTGCTAAAGTTGAAAAAGTATGACTTTTTCAATGAAAAGAAGCGAGATTGATTCCGACTTGATGGAAGTTTGGCATGACGGCCAAGTAATCCGAGAAATCAGTGTGCCGTTTCTTATCCGCAAAATGCCTAAATCTTTCGAATCTTTGGAAAAAATCGAACAGTGGTTGAAAGAAAGAGAATGGAAATCGGCTCTCTTTTCCGCTTACCGATGGATTTCCATGCGGAATTACCCCAGCGTTTTACTCCTAAAAAAACTGGAACTGAAAAAATTTTCTCCTTCTGTTTGTCTCCAAGTGATTGAAGAGATGAAAAAAAATGGGTATTTGCAAGACGAAGAATTTTTGCAAAATGAAATTCTTCGAGAATTTAGGCGCGGCTATGGTCCCCGATATATTGAATTAAAATTGCGTTCTAAAGGTTTGCCTGCAGGAAAAGTGAGACAGATTATTTCCGATTCGATGCAAAAAGAGCGAATTCAGCAAATGATTGCGAAGATTGGCGTTCGCTCAGATCGACTGGCCAAACAAAAAGCGATACGAACTTTGCAGAGACGAGGGTTTGATCTGGACATTGTTTTAAAAGAACTTATTTGAAATTTTCCCTCCCTACGCGATAAAGTCGGGGTTTTGATCCCGGGTTTTCATGATATATCTTAACCGCGCCCCCGTTTCGCAAGGGTTGCGAGGGTGTGTTTTGCGAGTGGGCGTAATTGGAATTAATTTCCGGACAGCCGACTTAACTCTTCGTGAATCGGTAGCGCGCGCGGCTCAAAAGCTTGCAGGAGAAAAAGGGATTTTTTTTCAACATTCAACCGTGCTCCTGTCTACTTGCAACAGAACTGAAATCTATTTTCACGCAGACGATCTCACAGAAGCGCATAGCGATTTATTAGCGCTTTTGCGCGGCTCTATCGACGCTTCCTTCGATCATAGGCTCTACTCCTATTTCGGAATCGATTGCTTTGCCCATCTATGCCGGGTGGCGGCGGGATTAGATAGCGCCATCGTCGCTGAAACGGAAATCCAGCGGCAAGTGAAAACGTCTTATTTGGCGGCCACCCACCTTCCTTCATGTCTTCACTATATTTTTCAGAAAGCTTTAAAAGTGGGGAAAACAATCCGTTCTAGAGAGCATCTTCAGGGCAATGCGCCCACTCTTTTTACAACACTATGGCAAATAGGGGGGCAAAATCCGGAAAAAAAATGGAGAGCCAAACGAATTCTGTTTGTGGGGTATTCAGAAACCAACCGCGGCTTTGCTTCTTTTTTGTCTCATAAAGGAGTCCGCGATTTTTCTTTCATTACTGCAAATCCTTCTGCCATTGAGGGGGGACTGGCTCCTGTTTACAGCCGCTCCGAATTGAGCCGGTGGCAAAATTATGATTGGATCATTTCGGCCACGCGATCAGAAGAATATTTGATCGAAGGGACCAGTAAACGAGAGCATTTGATTTTCGATTTGAGCGTTCCTCGAACGGTCGATCCGGAAATCGGCAAGTGTCCAAATATCCAACTTTTCAATATCGAACAAATCAACCAGATCATCGAACAAAAGCGGTCTTCCCAAGCCCATGACGTAGAAAAATGCGAAGAGGCGGTCTGGGATCATGTAGTTCGCCTGGCCCGCATCTACCGGCAAAAAACAGAGGCTACGCCTTCTGATTTCCATGTTTTATTAAAAACATAGAAAATTTAAAACTCGGCGTGGCTGGGGAAGCGGGGGAATGGGATCACATCTCGGATGTTTTCCATGCCTGTTGTGAAGAGGACAAGCCGCTCAAAGCCTAGGCCGAAGCCTGCGTGGGGCACCGTGCCATATTCGCGCAGTTCCAGATACCACCAATAATCTTCTCTTTTTAATCCGAAATCGACGACTTTCTTTTCGAGGATATCCAGCCGCTCTTCACGCTGGGCGCCTCCGATGATTTCCCCGATTTTTGGGACGAGGATGTCCATTGCGGCGACCGTTTTATGATCTGGGTTAGCCCGCATGTAGAAGGATTTGATCGCAGCCGGATAATCGGTCACGATCACCGGTTTTTTACAATATTCTTCCGCCAAGTAGCGTTCATGTTCCGACTGTAAATCGGCGCCCCATTCGACAGGAAATTCGAATTTTTTTGGCGCTTTTTTGAGAATCTCGATCGCTTTGGTGTAAGGGATATGGGCGAAGGGAGAGGCCAATACATGCTGGAGACGCTGCAATAGGCCGTTTTCGATGTGCTTGTCGAAAAACTCGAGGTCTTCTTTGCAGTGGTCCAACGCATATTGGACACAGAATTTGAGATAGCTTTCAGCGCATTCCATGTTGTCTTTCAGGTCGGCGAAGGCCATTTCAGGCTCGATCATCCAGAATTCCGCCAGGTGACGTGTAGTGTTGGAATTTTCAGCGCGGAAAGTGGGGCCGAATGTGTAAATGTCTGAAAGGGCGGATGCCATAATTTCCCCTTCGAGCTGGCCCGATACCGTGAGATAGGCAGGCTTGCCGAAAAAATCTTTCGAGTCCTCAATTTTGTTCGGAGTGGAAAGGTCGAGCGTAGTGACCCGGAACATCTCTCCTCCGCCTTCGCAATCCGATCCGGTAATGATCGGAGTTTGAATGTAGAGGAAGCCTCTTTGTTGGAAGAAAAGATGGGTCGCGAAAGCAAGGGCGTTCCGGACTCGCATAACAGCCCCTTGCGTATTCGTGCGGGGACGCAAATGGGCGATAGTGCGCAAAAATTCAAATGAATGGCGTTTTTTTTGAAGAGGATATTTGGCTGGATCGCATTCTCCAATTAGTTGAATTTCTTCGGCGCGCAGTTCTAAGCTTTGATTTTTGCCAGGGCTTTCAACAAGATGCCCCGTAATCGACACGGAAGCGCCAGTGGCCAGCTTTTTCATCGTGTTTTCATAGCCGGGGATAGTTGCGTCTGCGATCGCTTGGAGGTTGGCTAGAGCGGAACCGTCGTTGATTTCAATAAATGCGAAGGACTTTTGGTCACGCACGGTGCGCACCCAGCCATAGACTGTTACTTTTTTCCCAATCAATTCGGAAGGATTTTGGGCGCGGAGGATTTCTTTTAAGCGAGTTCTCATGACAATCTTCTCATTGGGTTTGCTGTGCGAATTTTCGGAGGAGGACGATTTCTTCTTTCCAACTAGCTGGTCCATCAGGGGTCTCCAAATATTTAGGAAGCAATCGAGTTTCGGGGGAAGACATCAAAAAGTGGAAGCAGTCGGGGCCGATTTTCCCTTGCCCAATAGGGGCATGGCGGTCGACCCGCGATCCGAATTCTTTTTGAGAATCGTTCAAATGGAACGCGTAAAGATGTTCCAGCCCGATGATCTCATCGAATTCTTTAAGGGTTTTCTTACAGGCTTCTTTCGTCCGAACATCATAGCCTGCAACGAAAATATGGCAGGTGTCGATGCAAACTCCCACGGGGATTTTTTGATGGACTCGGTCGAAAATGGCTGCGATATGTTCGAAACGGTGGCCTACGCTGCTGCCCTGCCCTGCGGTTGTTTCCAAAAGAAGGCGCGTGTCTCCTTTGCAGATCAAATCTTCCATCTCTAAAAGGCTTTCGGCGATCCTTTCTAAGCACTCTTCGACAGTTCCGCTCGTGGCAGCACCTGGATGGAAGTTGAGATAGGGGATTCCCAGTAAATGGCACCGTTGGATTTCTTCTCGAAAGGCTTTTCGGCTTTTTTGAAGCAATTCAGGGTCAGGTGAGCCTAAGTTGATCAGGTAGCTGTCATGGCTCATGATTTGGCTGATGCCTGTCTCATCCAAAGCTTTTTCCCAGAGGGCCACTTCTTCGGGAAGGATTTGGCGTCCTTTCCATTGCTTTTGGTTGCTGGTGAAAAGTTGAATTGCGGAGGCCCCGATTTGCTGGCCTTCAAAGAGTGCGTTGGGGGCGCCGCCTGCCGCAGAGGTATGGGCCCCGATCCAAATTTTTTGTTGAGTCATAAACTTGTCTAAAATAACTACAAATTCTATCCCTTCCCGAGGATTCTGGCAAGAACGGCGAACTGTGAACGGGCTGTTCTGAAAAGATATTCACCGCAGAGACGCAGAGAACGCAGAGGT
>Ga0075363_100000437_pt1 | contig 13021 bp, 10 predicted proteins | sample EndMetdeltDD1763_FD_71470 | JGI IMG/M metagenome (GOLD analysis project Ga0075363, IMG submission 71470) | Populus endosphere microbial communities from Tennessee, USA - Endosphere MetaG P. deltoides DD176-3 | ecosystem: Host-associated > Plants > Roots > Endosphere | place: USA: Tennessee...
GCGCCGCCGTTCCTGGGGGGAACCATGACGGCCTACAACATCGTTCGTTTTCGCGTGAAGCCCGGCCACGAGCAGGAGTTCATCGACGCGCACAAGAATGCGCGGCCCAACTTCAAGGGCTTCATCGATGGCGCGATGGTGAAGACCGGCGAACGCTCATACTGCTTCGTCGCCAAGTGGACGAATTTCAAGCGTATCGCCGACGCGCGCGACGGCATGATCGGCATGCTCAACAGCTTCCGCCATTGCCTCGACGATCTCGGCAACGGGCAAGGCGTCACCGACCCGGTGTCTGGCGAGGCGGTGCTGACGTTGAAGCTCGCGGCCCCGAAGGCCCGCAAGGCCAAGAAGAAGGCGAAGAAAGCTCCCGCCAAGAAGGCCAGGAAAAAGAGCACGAAAAAGAAGAAGTAGGCCGAACGCTTCTCACGTCGCTTCGTCGCGGCTAGCCCGGCGCCCCTGAGGTGCGCCGGGTAGTGGGCATTTGCGAACAAAAGAGAAACGTGAAAGCTGCGGGCGGACTCCTCCGGACTGATTCGAGCCCGTGACCGCCTACCTCGACAGGCTGAACCCCGAGCAGCGCGCGGCCGTCGAGCACGGCGTCGGCGATAACGACCCACGTGCGCTTCTCGTCATCGCCGGCGCAGGCTCCGGCAAGACCGACACGCTGGCGCATCGCGTCGCGCACCTCGTGATGAACGGCGCGGACCCGCACCGCATCCTGCTGCTCACGTTCTCGCGCCGCGCGGCCATGGAAATGGAGAGCCGCACCGAACGCATCCTCAACCGCGCGGCGGGCGTAAAGGTCGGCGGCCTCGCATGGGCCGGGACCTTCCACGCGATCGGCGCGCGCTTCCTGCGCGAGTACGCCGAGCGCATCGGGCTCGACCGCGCCTTCACGATCCAAGATCGCGAGGACGCTGCGGATCTTATGAACCTCGTGCGCCACGAGCTCGATTTCTCGGCGACCGAGAGCCGCTTTCCGACCAAAGGCACGTGCCTTTCGATCTATTCGCGCGCCGTGAACAGCGAAGCGCCGCTGGAGAAAGTGGTCGGCAAGGCGTTTCCGTGGTGCGCCGAGTGGACGGCGGAATTGAAGACGCTGTTCGCCGCCTATGTCGAGGCGAAGCAGCGCCAGAACGTGCTCGATTACGACGACCTGCTGCTCTACTGGGCGCACATGCTGGCCGACCGCGACTTCGCGGCCGATGTCGGCGCGCGCTTCGATCACGTGCTGGTCGACGAATATCAGGACACCAACAGACTGCAGGCGACGATCCTCACGGCGCTCAAGCCCGATGGACACGGCCTGACCGTGGTCGGCGACGACGCGCAGTCGATCTATTCGTTTCGCGCCGCGACCGTGCGCAACATCCTCGACTTCCCCAAGCACGTGACGCCGAACGCGCGCGTCGTGACGCTGGAGCGCAACTATCGCTCGACACAGCCGATCCTCGCGGCGTCGAACGCCGTGATCGCGCTCGCGTCGGAGCGATTTACGAAAAACCTCTGGTCGGCGCGCGAGGCTTCGCAGCGCCCGCTGCTGGTCACGGTGCGCGACGAGGGCGAGCAGGCGCGATACGTGGTGTCGCGCGTGCTGGAGAACCGCGAAGCCGGCATGGCGCTGAAGTCGCAGGCCGTGCTGTTCCGCACCTCGCACCATTCCGATGCGCTCGAATTCGAGCTGACGCGCCGCAACGTGCCTTTCGTGAAATTCGGCGGGTTGAAGTTCCTGGAAGCGAGCCACGTCAAGGACATGCTGGCGGCGCTGCGCTTTGCCGAGAACCCGCGCGACCGCGTGGCGGGCTTCCGCGTCACGCAACTTATCCCGGGCATCGGGCCTGCCGGCGCGGGGCGCATCCTCGATCGGCTTGCGTCGCCCGATCCGGCCGCGATGCTGGTAACCTACGCGCCGCCGCGCGCAGGCGAGGAGTGGCAGGGCTTCGCCGAATTGTTCGACAGTCTGTTCCGCCGTCTCTCGGGGTGGCCTGCCGAGTTCGAGCAGGTGCGCCGCTGGTACGAGCCGCACCTCGAACGCCTGCACGACGACGCGCCCGCCCGCGCTGCTGACTTGGCGCAGCTCGAACAGATCGCCACCACCTATCGCTCGCGCGAGCAGTTCCTGACCGACCTCACCCTCGATCCGCCGTCGGCATCGAGTGACGAGTCCGGCGTGCCGCTCAAGGACGAGGACTACCTGATCCTCTCGACCATCCACTCGGCCAAGGGGCAAGAATGGAAGTCGGTGTTCGTGCTCAACGCGGTCGACGGCTGCATTCCCTCCGACCTCGGCACTGGCGAGCGCGAGGAGATCGAGGAGGAGCGGCGGCTGCTCTATGTGGCGATGACGCGGGCCAAGGACCAACTTGACGTGATCGTGCCGCAGCGCTTCTTCACACACAATCAGGCGGCGCGCGGCGACCGGTATGTCACGGCGCTGCGCACGCGCTTCATCCCGACCCCGGTCGCGCGCCTGTTCGAGCATCGGGCGTGGCCGAACGCGCGCAAGAATGCAGCCGCCGCGCAGGGTGGCAAGCAGATCGACGTGACGGCGAAGATGCGCGCGATGTGGAAGTAAGCGTTACTGCTTCGCCGGCGCTGGTGCCGCCGCGAACGGCGTGCTCGTCGCAGGCCCTTCGCCCCACACCAAGATCGTCGCCGGCTCCGTTTTTGCACCGTCGAAATGCACGCCCTTGGCCCAGTGGATCACGTGCGTGCCGGCCGGCATCGGTACGGTCGCCTCGGGATCGAACGTGCCGCCGTTGCCGACCCACCAGGTGCCCGACAGCACCATGAAGAAGCGGTCGTTGGGGTGGAAATGCGGGCGGCTCATGTTGCCCGGCAGCCAGGTCAGCAGCATCGCGTAGGGGCCAGGCTTGCTGGGATCGCCCTGCAGAACGACGGTGCGATTTCCCGAGCGCGCGTTCTCGGTCCACTTGATGTCCTTGGGCAGCGTGAAGCCCACGATCTTCGGATCGAGCTCGATGGCCGATGCGCTGGACGCCAGCGAGGCCATTGACGCGAACGAGATCAGCAAGATCGCGGCTGCAAGGTGTCTGAATTTTGTCATGTCGCCTCCCTTCGCGCTGTTTGCCTCGCGCGTTAGACGAACAATGTAGCGGCCTCGCGCCTTGCCCACCACGCGGGGGCGATCACGTTTGCGTTTGCCCCTGCGACAATGATTACATTGCGGTACATGCGCGTTACGCAATTGCCCTCTCGCAGCACGCGGCTGGAGATGCCATATATTGCAATGCGGGAGCCGGAATCATCCGATCAGGGAGCCTCACGCATGCCGACCTTGCCCGACTACAAGGTGTCGCCAACGGTGCAGCCAAAGGCTGAGGACTACGGCTACGATCTCGATCACGCGCTGCTGTCGGTTGTCGGACTGCACGCGACGATCCCGGGCGACGCGTTCACCGCCGAGACGCTCGGCACCGAGCGCGCCGGCAACGGCGTCATCATTCGCGAGAACGGCCTCGTGCTGACAATCGGCTATCTGATCACCGAGGCCGAGAGCGTCTGGCTGCACCTCAACGACGGCCGCGTCGCACCGGGGCATGTCGTCGGCTATGACCAGACCACCGGCTTCGGCCTTGTGCAGGCGCTGGCGAAGCTCGACCTGCCGGCGCTGCCGCTCGGCGACTCCACCATGGTGCCGCTGGAAGAAAAGGTTGTGGTCGGTGGCGCGGGCGGGCGCCAGCGCTCGGTCGCAGCCCAAGTGGTCGGCAAGCAGGAGTTCGCCGGCTATTGGGAATACGTGCTCGACGAGGCGATCTTCACGTCGCCGGCGCACCCGAACTGGGGCGGCACGGCGCTGATCGGTCCGGCAGGCGATCTGCTCGGCATCGGCTCGCTGCAGCTTGAGCGCGCGCGCGACAAGGGGGCGAACGAGCACCTCAACATGATCGTGCCGATCGACGACCTCAAGCCGATCCTCGACGACCTCACCAAGTTCGGCAAAACCAATCGTCCGCCGCGTCCCTGGCTCGGCCTCTATGCGACCGAGATCGAGGACCGCATCGTGATCGTCGGGCTCGCCTCGCGCGGGCCGGCGCAGGCCGCGGGCCTGCGCACCGGCGACATCATCGCGGCGGTCGCCGGCCGTGAGGTCAGCGAGCTTGCGACCACGTTCCGCAAGATCTGGTCGCTCGGCCAATCTGGCGTGGACGTGCCGCTGCTGATCTATCGCGACGGCCGCACCTTCGAGGTCACGGTGAAGTCGAGCGATCGCAACAAGTTCCTGAAAGGTCCGTCGCTTCACTGAGCATGATCCCGAAAAGCAAGTCTCCGATCCCGATCGGGGATGGAGTCCGGTTTTCGGACCAAATCATGTTTGAAGCCGAAAACTAATGCCGGTCGATGTCACCCAGACGCTTGTCGAATTCCTGCGGCGCTGGGGTGAGCTGAGCCCGACGTCGGCCGCGGTGCTGGCGCTGGTGTTCGTGGCTGGCGGGCTTGTGCCGGTTCCGCGCACGTTCCTCACGCTGGCGGCGGGCGTCGTGTATGGGCTCGCGGCTGTGCCGATCATCATGCCGGCAACCACGCTCGGCTGCCTCTTCGCGTTCCTGATCGCGCGCTATCTGTTCGCCGGCCGGCTGTGGCATTGGGTCGAGCGCAAGCCGAAGCTGCGCGCCATCATGAACGCAGTCAACGCAGAAGGCTGGCGGATCATCGCGCTTTGCCGGCTGGCCTCGCCGATCCCCTCGACCATCCAGAACGCGCTGTTCGGCCTGACCCGCATCGATCTTTGGACCTACGTCTGGTCGACCTTCGTGTTCACGATCCCGCAGATCGTCCTCTATGCGTATCTGGGAGCGATCGGAAAGGCCGCACTGATCGGCGAGACCGGCGGCGTGAACCTCGGCGTCATGATCGCGGGCGGTCTTGCCTTCCTGATCGTCGTGCTTTTGATCACGCGCCGTGTCCGCGCCAGCATGCAGGAGCTGGAGCGCGCATCCGTCATGCCGCCGTCATAGGGCGACCTCGTCGCCGTCGTCGTTTCGACCCGCCGTTGCATTGTTGTGCGTGGCCAAACTAGACTTCGCGCGCGGGCTCGGAGCGCGGGCCGCCGAGGGGGCCTGCAATGACGCAAACGCCTGGGACCGAAAAGCCGCCTCGGCCGCGGCCGGTCCTGCGCGTTGGCATCACGGGCAAGCGGGCCATTTCCGACAAGGCCGAGGTCGACATCCGCGCCTCGCTCGACAGCATCGTCGGAGCGCTCGGAAAGCTTCTCGTCGACTGCCGGAATGCCAACGCGAATTTCTTCTCCAACGAGGTGCCGCGGCTGCGCATCATTTGTGGCATGGCCGAAGGCGCTGACCAGATCGCCGCAAAGCTCGCCGCCGACCGCTTCGACAGCGACGCGAATGCTGGCACGTATGACTTCGAAACACGGCTCGCCGCGATCCTGCCATTCGCGCAGGAGGAGTTCGAGAAGGACTTCGACAAGGACCCGAACCAGGACACCCAGCGCTCGCCGCAGCAGGCTCGCGATATGGTCGCGCGCTTCCGCGAGCTGCTGGTGCGCCCAGCGCTTGAAGCGAAGCTTGAGATCGTCGACGAGCAGGTCCTCGCTTCCGGCGATCCGCATGACCGCGATCTGGCCTATGCCAACCTGCGCGATGCGCTGATCGAGCACTCCGATGTGCTCGTCGCGATCAGCGACGATGTGTTCGGTGGCTCGGGCGGGACAGTCGATGTCGTGCGCACGGCGGTGCAGACGGGCATTCCGGTCATCAAGATCGCGCTGGCGGACGCCGCCATTCACATGATGCGCGCGGCCGAGCCGGACGATCCGGACCAAGAGCCCAAGCAGGCGACCGCGATGGTGCGCGGCGAGCCGTTGCCGCGAGACCTTTCCGACCAGATCGCGCGGTCGCTGGTGCCGCACGACAGCACTCACGAGGCGGAAGGCGCAAGCCACGGCGGCCATAGCCGCGGTGTGCAGGCCCGCCTCGGCCATTATCTGGGTGAAAGCTTCGAGGGTGTTCCGCGTGCGTGGCTGTTCACCGCCGTGCGCGACGCACTGGTCGAATGGCCGCGTCAGCCGGCGCGCGAGCCGGGCCTGTTCTCCCTGCTTCGCGGGCTTGCCCGGCGCGTCCCGCGCTTCTTCCAGGCGATCCGCGTCGCAGTCGTGAAGTTCTTGGCCACGAAGGAGAGCTTTGCGATCGAGACGCCGGAGCGGAAATTCGCCGGACTTCAGCAAGCCTGGCAGAAGCCCGAAACCGCAATCCCGCAAGCTCCGCATTTTGGCGAGGTTCTGGCGCGGCGTCACGCATGGGCCGACGCGCTTGCGGTGCTGTACGCGAACCGCACGCGCGGCTCCTACATCGCGATTGCGTTCTACGGTGCGATGGCGGTTCTGATCGGTTTGCTGTCCGTCATTTTCATTGACGACAAGTGGACGCCGGTCAAGATCGTCATCCTGGTGGCGGAGGGTGGCCTGTTGTTCTGGGCTGGCTGGCGCTTGTTTCGCCCCGCGCACGACAACAGCTGGCACGAACGCATGGTCGAGTATCGTGTGCTGGCTGAACTGCTGCGCCACCAGCGTTACATCTATGCTTTTGGCAGCGCCGAGCGGCTCGACCATCTTGTGCGCGAGCGTGGTGGCGACGCCTGGGTTGGCTGGTATGTGCGCGCGACTTTGCGGGAGGTTGGCTTTCCAACCGCGCGCCTCGATGCAGCATATCGCATCGAGACCGCACAGGCATTCCGCCGTGAGGAGCTCAAAGAGCAGATTGGCTACAATGAGAGACAGGCCGACCGCTTCAATCTGATCGACGATCGCCTCGCATGGGTGATCCAGTGGACCTGGATCGTTATCGCGGCGGTCGCGATTCTAGGCGCTCTGGGGCTCGCCATTCTGCACTTCGGCTATCCCGACGCCGGCTGGGCCAAGGTGTCGTTGCATGTTCTCAAGCCGCTACTGACCATCGCGATGGCGTTCACGCCGGCCGCGATCGCGGCGCTGCACGGCGTCCGCTTCCAGATGGAATTCCGGAGCACCGCCGAACGGGCGGAGGCGACGCACAAGGGCCTGCAGCGGGTCGACAAGGAATTGCAAGGCTATCTGGCGCGCAGGCCCCAGCCCGGCCGCAAACGCTGCGTCTTCCTGGTGCGCGAGGCGAACGAAGCGATGGAGAGCGACGTGTCGGGCTGGGCCACCGTCTACAAGAGCAAGGCCGCCGAGCCGCCGGGCTGATGTCAATCCAGCTGAATGTTTGCGCGCTTGATCACGCCCGCCAGCCGCTCGGTCTCTTCCTTCAGGAATTTCGCGAAATCTTCCGGACTGCCGCCCAGCACCTCCGCTCCTTGCTCGGCGATGCGTGCGCGGACGGCATCGCTGCGCAGCGCGGCGTTCACTTCGCGGCTGAGCAGCGCGATGACGGCGGGCGGCGTGTTCGCCGGCGCCAGCAGGCCGAACCACGTCCCGTTAACATACTCGATGCCCTGCTCGCGAAACGTCGGCAGGTCGGGGAGGGCGGCTGTGCGCGTGGCCGCCGCGATGCCGAGCGGTCTCAATCCACCGCTTTGGATCAGCGGCCCGACCGCGAGAATGCCGGCCATCAGCATCTGCACTTCGCCGCGCAGCACCGCGATGGTCGCCGGACTGCCGCCGCCGTAAGGCACATGCTGCATCCTCGTACCCGTGGTGTCCTGGAACAATCCCGCGGCCAAGTGCGGTCCGCTGCCTGCACCGTAGGACGCGTAGTTGAGTTCGCCGGGGTGCGCCTTGAGATGCGCGATCAGTTCGCTGGCCGATTTCACCGGCAGCGAAGGATTGACGACCAGGATGCTCGCGGTGTTCGCGACCAGGACAATCGGCGCCAGAGCCGTTTGCGGATCGAACGGGAGCTTGCGGTAGAGCGAGGGGTTGGCGGCGAGCGAGATGCTCGTCATCAACAGCGTGTGGCCATCGGGCTGCGCGTTCACAACGGCGGCGGTGCCGATGTTGGTCGCGGCGCCCGGCCGGTTGATGATGACAAACCGCTGCTTGAGGCTCTCGCTTAAGCGATCGGCGATGACGCGCGCGATCAGATCGGTCCCGCCTCCGGGCGCGAACGGCACCACGATCTCGACGACGCGCGCCGGATAGGTCTGCGCCCATGCAGGCGTCGTGAGCAGGAGAAGGAGGGCGAGGGTACGGATCATCGCGCCTCTATAGCATCACGGCTCCGGCGTCGCCTCCGGCATCAGCGCGAGGTCAGAGTAGCGTGCCATGCGCACCACGGGCACGATTCCGGCCGCCACAATCAACAGCGCGGCGAGCGCCCCCTCCTCAAAGTTGCCGCGGGTGGCGAATTGGTAGATGTAGGTTGAAAGCGTTTCGACGTTCAGCGGACGCAGCAGCAGCGTCGCGGGCAACTCCTTCAGGCAGTCGACGAAAACGAGCAGCGCCGCGCCGCCAAGCGCGGGCCGCACCAGAGGCAGGTGAATGAGCCGCATGATGCCGCCGGGCTTTTCGCCAAGCGTGCGCGCGGCATCGTCCATGTGGGTCGAGACCCGCGAGAGGCCCGCCTGCGCCGAGCCGGTCGCGATGGTGAGGAAGCGCACCACGTAGGCGATCACGATGGCGGCACCCGAGCCCGCGACCACCAGTCCGACGCCGACGCCGGTGAAGGAGCGCGAGACCGCGTTCAGGCCTTCATCGACCGCGACCATCGGCGACATCAATGCGAGCGCCATCACGGTGCCGGGCACCGCATAGCCGAGGCCTGCCAGCGTCAGCAGCGTTCCGGTCCAGTTGCGGCGCACGACGCGCGCCGCCATCACGGCGCCGAAGCCGAGGATGAGCGCAATTGTCGTGGCGGCAGCCGCGAACAGCACGGTGCTGAAGGTGTGACGCCAGAGGTCCGGGTCGAAGCCGCGGATCAGTCCGCGCGCAATGGTCTCGTTGGCAAGATGCAGCGCCGGCAGCACGAAGCCGAGGATCACCGGCAGCGCGCACACGAGGCAGGCGATCCACGCCGCGCGCCCGGTCAGCACGATCGGCGTCAGTGGCTGTGAGCGGCGCATCACCAGATGAAAGCGCTTGTCGCGCCGGCCGTAGCGCTCCAGTACGACCAGCGCCGCGATCGCGACCAGCATCACGCAGGCGATCTGGGCTGCGCCCGCGAGGCTCGAGCGGTTGAGCCAGGTGGTGAAGATCGAGAGCGTCAGTGTGCGCACGCCGAGATATTCCGCTGCGCCGATGTCGTTGAGCGCCTCCATCAGCGCGAGCGAAAGCCCGACGGCGAGGGCAGGGCGCGCGAGCGGCAGCGCGACGTGACGCGCCAGCATGAAGCGCGTCGCGCCGAGCGTGCGCGCGACCTCGAACAGACACGCGCTCTGGGTCTGGAACATCGCGCGCGCGGCGAGGAAAACATAGGGGTAGAGCACGATCGAGAACACGAAGATCGCGCCCGGCAGCGAGCGGATGTTCGGATACCAGCTTGCCGCCGTCGGCTTCCAGCCGGTGAGCCACAGCAGCGCGTTCTGCACCGGCCCGAATGCCTCGAAGAAATCCACGTAGACGTAGGCGACGATGTAGGTCGGAAAGGCGAGCGGCAGCGCCAGCGCCCAGGAGAGCATGTCGCGCCCGGGGAAACGAAACGCCGTGACCAGCCACGCCGCGCCGGTGCCGATCAGCGCGGTGCACAGCGCGACGCCCGCGAGCAGCAGGATCGTGGTGCGCAGTGCGACCGGGAGCACGTAGGCGACAAGATCGCCCCACACGTCGGTCTCGCCGGTGACCGCGATCAGCACGAGGTTCGCGAGCGGAATGACGACCAGCGCCGCAACCGCGATCAGCACTCCGCCGGCGACAAGCTCGGAGGAGGTGTAGAACGCACGACGCCGGGCAGGGCCCGGCGTCGCATTCGTGATGTCAGCAGCAGCCATGGATCAGTTGTCGAAGCCGACCTTGTCGACGAGGTTCGCGGCCGCCTTCTTGTGCTTGGCGACCTCGGCGAGCGGCAGAGCGTCCGGCTTCAGCGCGCCGTAGCCCGCGATGGTCGGGTTGATCTTCACTTCGCTCAGCAGTGGATACTCGTAGTTCATGTCCGCATACAAGTGCTGCGCCTTCTCGCCGACCAGCCACTCCATCAGCTTGACGGCGTTCGCCTTGTTCGGCGCGTGCTTGGCGAGCACCACGCCCGAGAGGTTCACGTGCGTGCCGCCACCGACGAACGTCGGCAGGATCACCTTGGTGGCGTCCGCCCAAGCCTTCTTGTCGGCCTCCTTGTCGTTCATCAGCGCCCAGTAATACGTATTGCCGAGGCCGATGTCGCACTTGCCGGCCGCGATGTCGCGCGCCACTTCGCGATCGCCGCCCGAGGGCTTCTGCGCGAGGTTGGCCTTGATGCCCTTCAGCCATTCCTCGGTCTTCGCCTCACCGTGCTTGGCGTGGTAGGCGGCGAACAGCGCGTTGTTGTACATGTGCTGGCCGGAGCGGATGCAGATCTTGCCCTTCCACTTCGGGTCTGCGAGCTCGTCATAGGTGATCGCGTCCTGCTTCACGCGCTCCTTCGAGGCATAGACGACGCGCGCGCGCATCGAGATGCCGTACCAGGCGCCGTCCGGGCCGTGGTAGGCCTTCGGCACCGCCTTTTCGAGCACCGAGGACTGGATCGGCTGCGTGATGCCGGCATCGATCGCGTCCTGCAGACGGGCGACGTCGACGGTCAGCAGCATGTCGGCCGGGGAGTTTGTGCCTTCGGTCTTGATGCGCTGCTCGAGGCCCGAGGAAGCCGAGATCACGTTGACCTTGACGCCCGTATCCTTGGTGAAGGCGTCCAGCAGCGGCTGGAGCAGCTTCTGCTCGCGGTAGGAGTAGACGTTCACCTCGCCTTGCGCGGACGCAAGACCGGGAGCGAGCAGCACGGCGCAGAGCGCCGACAGGGCGAGCGAGCGATTGAGCATGGAGCCTCCGGACGGTGGAAATTACAGGCCTTGCCTGTAGGCGGTCGGACGACCCAAGACAACGAGAATTGCTAGAAAGATCAATGTGTTGGAACGATTCTAATCTGATGCAGTCTGGAATGAATCAAAACAGTTCCGCTGCGGCTTGATCGCGCGCGCGGAAATCCCGCAAGCCGCGGTGCGTCGGCGGAACGCTCACTCCTGTGTCGGATCGCCTCACACCTGCGGCGTGCCGCCGGTGAGCACGGTGGCCATCCAGGGCCGGTCGATGTTCTGCCCCGAGACGATCACGGCCACGCGCTTGCCCTGCATGGTGGCGCGCTCCTTCATCAGGGCCGCGAGCGCGCCGGCCCCTGCGCCTTCGGCCAGCGTGTGGGTGTCGCTGTAGAGCACGCGGATCGCCTCGGCGATCTCGTCCTCCGAGACCTCGACGATGCGCGCCGCGCCAGCGCGGATGATGTCGACGGCCTGCGGGTCCGGAACGCGCACCGCCATGCCGTCCGCGAACGTCGCGGCCGCATTGGTCGGCACCGGATGACCTGCCTCGTAGGAGAGCCGGTAGGCGTTCGCGAGTTCGGCGACGACTCCGATCACCATGGTCTTCAGCCCCAGCGCATCGCGTGCGCCGATCACGCCGCAGATGCCCGAGCCGAGCCCGATCGGCACATAGACCGCATCGAGTTTGGGCTCGGCGGTGAACAGTTCGTACGCATAGGTCGCGACACCGAGCACCAGCTCCTTGGCGAACGACTTGCCGAACTCGTAGCCGCGCTCCGTCGCAAGCTTTGCCGCGTGCTCGCGCGCCTCGTCGAAGTCGCGCCCATGCTCGATCAGTTCGGCGCCGAACGCCTGCATGGCGGCATTCTTCTCGGCCGAATTGCCGACCGGTACGACGACTGTGCAAGGCACGCCCGCGCGCGAACACGCGAAGGCCAGAGATTGTCCATGGTTACCGCGCGTCGCCGTGATCACGCCCTTCACGTCCGGCCGCTCGCGCTTCAACCGGTCCGCATAGACGAGCCCGCCGCGCACCTTGAAGGCGCCGGTCGGCGTGTGGTTCTCGTGTTTCACCACGACATCGACGCCGGTGCGGTTCTTCAGCAGCGGCCAGGCAAACTGCGGCGTAGGCGGAACGCCCGCGCGCACCACCGGAATGACGGCTTCAAGCTCGGCGAGGGTGAACATCGGCGACAAACTCCGTGTGTCCCGGGCGCAGTGCAGTACGAAGTAGTGCACTGCAGACCTGGGACCCCGGTTTCTTATTCAAACGAGGGAAGAGAGCAATCGGCGTCTCGCATCTGCGGACGCAGCGTTTCACGCTGCACCGCGTGCGGGACAAGGAGCTACCGCATCACGACCGGGCGCGGCGGCGGGTTCCAGGCGATCTCGGCGATCATCTTCTTCACGATCGCCTGCCCGAACGAGTCGTGGTTCTCCGCGACCATCACAAACGCGCCGGGGCCGCCCGTCACGTTGCGGCGGTAGTACTCGTCGAGCCCGCCGGGCGGGTTGGTGTGCTCCGGGTTCCACGGCAGCGGCGTATCGCTCAGGATCACCAGCCCGTTGATCGTCACGCCCTTCGCCAGTGCTTCGTCGCGCACCTGCGCGACATCGCGCCCGGAATTGTTGGTGCCGTCGCCGGCGACATCGATGGTGCGGCGCGTGGCCTGGAACGGTGAGCGTTCAAGCTGCGCCATCGAGAACTCGATGCCCGCGCTGATCGAGGTGCGGTCCGCGAACGAACGCGGCAATTCGATCATCTGGTCGCTGATCGCGCGTGCGGACGCGGCATCGCTCACGAGGGTCCAGTCGATCACGAGCTTGAGGGAGTTCGCGCCCGACCATTCGACGAAACAGATCGCGATGCGCCCGTGCGGGCCGGAGCGGATCGCCTCGACCACCCGCGGGTTGGTGAGTGCGGCCGCGTAGCCCTCGCGCTGGAGCTTGAATTTGCGCTGGTCGACGCTGCGCGACACGTCCGAGGCCAGCACCAGCAGCAGGTCGACCTGCTCGGCCGCGCGGGCCGGAATGCCGGCGGCCAACAGGAGAGCAAGGACGCAAAGGACGGTTCGACCGAAACGCATTGCACACCTCCATGCCGGTCAAAGCCTATACGATT
>Ga0075363_100000438_pt1 | contig 13021 bp, 14 predicted proteins | sample EndMetdeltDD1763_FD_71470 | JGI IMG/M metagenome (GOLD analysis project Ga0075363, IMG submission 71470) | Populus endosphere microbial communities from Tennessee, USA - Endosphere MetaG P. deltoides DD176-3 | ecosystem: Host-associated > Plants > Roots > Endosphere | place: USA: Tennessee...
ACGGGGCTATAGCTCAGGCGGTTAGAGCGCTTCGCTGATAACGAAGAGGTCGGAGGTTCGAGTCCTCCTAGCCCCACGGAAAGGTTCACACCATGAGGGTTGTGGTGCTGCTCGCCACAGTGGTCGCCGCGGCTGTTGCCGTGACGATCTGGCGGTCTCGGCACGGCGTGGAGGTGTGGCACGCGGCGGCCGACGTGCCGGCCTGAAAGTTCCGTACGAGGGGCCTTAGCTCAGTTGGTAGAGCGCTGCCTTTGCAAGGCAGATGTCAGGAGTTCGAATCTCCTAGGCTCCACTCAGTCGAGGCATGTCAATGCGCACCATCGGCCTCTGGATCAATGTCACCGATCGGCACAATGAGCGACTGTGGGTCGCGGTCGAGCTCATCTCGCGCAGCCATTTACGTAGTGCCCGTTATGTTCTGAAAGCCAGGCAATTGGCTTTGCCGCACATCGTGTTCGCCGCTGCCAAGGGCGCAGGAAAGGCGATGGTGGATCGTCCGAAACTAGATCGCTTTAGCTGAACGTTATTGCACAACATGTGCCAGTCTTCTGGCATGCCGCTTCGTCTACTCGAGACCATCGCCGTTAATTACTCCATCCGGGATATCGCGTTGGGTCGCGGCGGCACTGTGCTCTACGCGCCATCCTGGGAAAATCGACGGGTCGGTTGTGTCAATGTCGGCGACGGTTTCACCGGAAGCTTTGATCTACCCGGCCGCCCGAACACCATCGCCGTCAGTCCCGACGAACGCACAGCCATGGTCCCGGCAACCCAGCGCGAGCCGGAGGGCGACCGCGGAAAGGTCTACGTCGTCGACCTCACCACCCATCGGGTGACCGCCACACTGCCCGTCGGTAACTCACCCGGGTCCGCCGTATTCAGCCCGGACGGCGATAGGGGGTACGTCAGCACCTACGACCAGGAGCAATACGGCGGCGGCAATGTCTACGTCTTCCGGACGGAGGATTGGACATTGCTCGCGACGATCGCCGTGGGCGAGTACGCACACTCGATTGCGCTCAGCCCGGACGGCCGCCGCGTGTTCACGTCGTGCAGGTTCGCGCGTGGCAGTCTCGCCATCATCGATGCGGACACTAACCAGCTGTCCGGATACGTGACGGGTATGGGAGGCGATCCGACTGGGGTAGCGGTGAATCCGAACGGAATCCTGGTGTACGTCGCGTCGCTGGCGGAGAAGCATGTCAACATCGTCGACACGCGCACCGGAACGTCCACTGAGTGGATCGATGTGGGGATCGACCCGCACAGTCTGGTCATCAACGAGTGGCGTGCTGAGATGTACGTCGCGCACAACCGACAGCTCCCGAGCGCGAGCGGTCTCGTGATCGTCATCGACCTCCATACCCACCAAGTCATTCAACGCATCGATGTCGACGGCTACGCGGGGGGCATGGCCGTCAGCTCCGACGGCCGACGGCTGTACTGCGCAACTACGCCTACCGAGGTAAGAGATCGAATCTGTGTCTTCGCGATCGACTAGCGATCGCGGGTCGAGACCAGTGCGCTCCGCCTCTTCGTCGAAGACGGCCAGTCGCGCACAACCCCTTAGGGTCTAGGCGTCACCGGCACACTCGGTTGCAGCGTCGGCGGCTCCTCCGTCGGCGGGCGGCGCAGGATCGAGAACGCCACCGCTCCCCCGGCCACCACAGCCACCCCGAGCGCGGCCAACAGCAGCGGGCGCCGGCGACGCCGACCACGCGCCTTCTGCAACGCCTGCGGCAGGTTCGTCACCACCTCCTGGGCGGCGGCGAGCTCGGCGGCGATGGTGTCTCCCCCTGCGCGAAGCGCGGGAGGTACCCCCAGTGCGGCCGCCAGTTCCTTGCCCAGCTGATCTTTGAGCCGGCTGCGCCGGTAAACGTCGCCGACCCACGCAGCGGACGACTGCACGCCATCCGCGCCGAGACCCAACGCTCCGCGGGTGACGTCGACCGGACCGACCGCCGAATATTTGAGGCCGCGGGACAACCGCTGCCCTGGGGTCAAGCGGATCTCGGTCTTCGCGCGCATGGGGCACCTCTCTCGCGGCCTGAAAGGAATCGATACCAGACTGCCACGCCGTACAACACAGTGGTGCCCGTTGAGCGTCGAAGGCGGCGTGGCACACTGACATCCCGTGACGAGCCCCATACAGACAGCGACCGCGACGCTGCACACCAACCGTGGTGACATCAAAATCGCACTGTTCGGAAATCACGCACCCAAGACCGTCGCCAACTTCGTGGGACTGTCCCAGGGCACCAAGGACTACAGCACCGGTAACGCCTCGGGCGGATCGTCAGGTCCGTTCTACGACGGCATGGTCTTCCACCGGGTCATCGACGGGTTCATGATCCAGGGCGGTGACCCGGAGGGCAGCGGCCGCGGCGGCCCGGGCTACGAGTTCGCCGACGAGTTCCACCCCGAGTTGCAGTTCGACAAGCCCTACCTGCTCGCCATGGCGAACCGGGGGCCGGGGACCAACGGCTCGCAGTTCTTCATCACCGTCGGCAAGACGCCGCACCTGAACCGCAAGCACACGATCTTCGGTGAGGTCGTCGACCCGGAGTCGCAGAAGGTGGTCGACGCGATCGCGACGACGGCCACGGATCAGCGTGACCGGCCGACCGATCCGGTGGTCGTCGAGTCCATCACCATCGCCTGATATCAGGAGCCGGCGAAGCCGGCAGCCGTTAGCGCGTCGAGCACGTGCAGCGGATCTGTGCCCAGGTCCCACCGGGTGAACACAAGTAGCCGGTCATCGACCGTGTCGATCTCCAAGAGCCGCGTCTTGCGGCCGATACGGCGGAATTCGGTGATGCGGATGAGCTTGATATCGGGCTGTCGCAGCTCAGTTGCACCCACCAGACCGCGGGTGACGAGGGCGTCATTCTTGATTGCCAGCTTGGGCCGGGCGCGCCAGGACAAGCTTGCAAACACAATCAACCCGAGTGCGGCAATGCCGACCAGGACACGTCCGGGAGGGTCTGTGATCAGGGTCACAGCGCCTACAGCCAAGATAAGGCCGCCTACGCCGAGCGCGATGATGCCTGCCGCGGGTGGGCTCCACTCAGTTTGCTGGCTGGTCACTTAACACCCTTTTACCGTGGCTAATGAAGTTATCCACAAGTGCTATCCCCAATGGGGATGAATCACAACGGTGTGATCTGGTGACCGGGAGGTTGCTAAACGGGTAACGCACAGATACACGGTTAAATTCATACCGCCCGTTGTGCCACTCAGCGCCAGCGCATTGTCAGCAACAATCCACTGATCATGAAAGCAAACGCGATCGCGTAATTCCACGGGCCGAGATCCGCCAGGAACGGGATCGCGGAAGACGCCAACTGGAACACCAGCAGCCACGCCAGACCGATCAGCATCAGCCCGACGAAAAACACCACGAACCAGGTGCTCGACGGGCCGGCCTTGACCTTGACCGGGGTCCGGCTCACCGGGCTGATCGTGAAGTCGTTCTTCTTGCGAACCTTGGACTTGGGCATGCGTACCTTCGGGACAGACGGCGTCACACGGTGCGACGATGTAGCTAGCGTATCGCAGCCACCATCTCCAGGAGACACGCCAATGGCGCTCACGGCCAAGTCCGCATGGCGGTTCGGCGTGCCCGTGGTGTGCCTCTTGGCCGGGCTTCTGCTGTCCGCGACGCACAACGTGTCCGACGGCGGAGAGATCAGACGCAGCGATGCCCCCCGACTGGTCGACCTGGTCCGCGAGGCGCAGCAGTCGGTGGACCGGCTGACCGCAGAGCGGGACTCACTGGTGAACTCTCTGGACACCCATCACGGCGGATCGCCGGGCGCCGACGCCGCACTGGCCGCCATCACCAAGAAGTCGGCCCGGTTGGCGATCGAGGCCGGCCTCGAGCCGATGCGCGGGCCCGGCCTGGTGGTGACCCTCAACGACGCTCAGCGGGACGCTGAGGGCCGTTTCCCCCGCGACGCCTCCCCCGACGACCTCGTCGTGCACCAGCAGGACATCGACGCCGTGCTGAACGCGCTGTGGAGCGCCGGCGCAGAGGGCATCCAGATGCAGGATCAGCGGATCATCGGGACGTCGGCGCCGCGCTGTGTCGGCAATACGTTGCTGCTCAACGGACGCACCTACAGCCCGCCTTACGTCATCACCGCGATCGGCGACGCGGGAGCCATGCAGGCCGCGCTGACCGCCGCGCCCTCGGTCACGCTGTACCGGCAGTACGTGGTGCGGTTCGGGCTGGGCTACACCGAGGAGCCTCGGTCGCAGGTTGATCTGGCGGGCTACACCGAACCGGTGCGGATGAAGTTCGCCAAGCCCGCGGGACCCGTCGGCTACTGAAGCGATTCGTGCACGAAAAGCGGCGCTCACCGCCGGTAATTGTGCACCAATCGCTCCGGTAACCTGGCCTGATGCGTGTCCTCGTCGTCGACAACTACGACAGCTTCGTGTTCAACCTCGTCCAGTATCTGGGCCAGCTCGGGGTGAACGCGGAAGTCTGGCGCAACGACGACGACCGCCTGGCCACCGACGACGACATCGCCAATGCCGCGGCGACGTTCGACGGGGTGCTGCTCTCCCCCGGTCCGGGAACTCCCGAGCGCGCAGGCGCCTCGATCCCCCTCGTGAAGGCCTGCGCGACGGCTCAGACCCCACTGCTCGGCGTCTGCCTCGGCCACCAGGCCATCGGTGTGGCGTTCGGTGGCACCGTCGACCGCGCGCCCGAACTGCTGCACGGCAAGACCAGCACGGTGCACCACTCCGATAGCGGTGTGCTGCAGGGCCTTCCGGATCCCTTCACGGCTACCCGCTATCACTCGCTGACCATCCTCCCCGAGACCATGCCGGCCGAACTCGAGGTGATCGCCCGCACCGAGGGCGGCGTCGTTATGGGCGTGCGGCACGTCGAATTACCCATCCACGGCGTGCAATTCCATCCCGAGTCGATCCTCACCGAAGGTGGACACCGGATGTTGGCGAACTGGCTGGGCTACTGCGGCGAAGCACCGGACGAGACACTCGTCCGTCGTCTGGAGGACGAAGTCGCGACCGCGGTTGCCGCGGCTACGACGCGAAGCTCAGCGTGATCCGGCTGTCGTAATTCACCCCGCTGCCCGCTGCCGGGCTCTGGGTCACTACGGCGTTGGTGCGCTGACCGCTGTTCTGCACGTCGCCGCCACGGTCCAACACGCCGGTCCAACCGAGGGCGCGCAGCCGAGGCTCGGCGTCGGTCCAGAACTGGCCCCGAAGGTCCGGCATGATGAACTGGTTGCCCCGCGACACCTGCAACTGAATCACGGTGTCCACCGGAACCGTTTGTCCCGCAGGGGGATTGGTACCGATCACCTGTCCGGCGGGCAGGGTGCTGTCCACCTCGACGGGAACGGCCTTGGTGAAGCCCGACGCCGTCAGGATCTGCACGGAGCTGTCCTGTGCCTGTCCCTTCACGTCGGGGACCGGACGTGTTTCGGGGCCAGCCCCCAGCACGATGGTGATCTCGTTGGTGATCGCCGAGGTCTGATTGACCGGGGGATTGGTGCCGAGCACCTTGTCCTTCATCTCCGGTGTAGACGGCGACGACGAGGGCCTGAAGTTCTCGAAGCCGGCGTCGGTGAGCTTCTCGACGGCGTCGTCGTAGCCGAGGTTCCTGACGTCGGGGATCTCGCGCTGTTCGGGGCCGGTGGACACACTGATGGTGATCTCATCGCCGGCGTCGACAGACGAGTTGGCCGCCGGGTCGGTGCTGATCACATGATCGGGCGGGACGCTGGAGTCGGGCTTCTGCTGGGTGCGCGTCCTGAAGCCGCGGTTCTGCAGCTCGGCGACCGCGTCGGCCGACACCTTGCCGCTCACGTCGGGCACCTGCACGTCGCGCGTGCCGCCGCCGGTCATGTTGATCGCCAGCGTCACCACCACGGTCAGCACGGCCAGCACCGCAACGGCGATGAGCCACCGGCCGACCGAGCCGCGCCGTTCCTTCTCGTAGTACTGCGGCTGCGCGCGTCCCACAGCGTCGATGGGCTCGGTCCGGTGATCGCCCGGCTGAACCGACATCAGCGAGCTGCGCTCGGCGTCGGTGAACACCTTCGGCGCATCGGGCTGCTCGCCGCTGTGCACCTTCACCAGGTCGGCACGCATCTCGGCGGCCGTCTGATACCGGTTGTCGGGGTTCTTGGCCAGTGCCTTGAGCACGACGGCGTCCAGCTCGGGGGAGATGCCCTCGTGACGCTGCGACGGCGGTATCGGATCTTCGCGGACGTGTTGATACGCCACCGCGACGGGTGAGTCACCGACGAAAGGTGGTTCGCCGGTGAGCATTTCGTACAGCACACAGCCCAGCGAGTACACGTCGGAGCGGGCGTCGACCTTCTCGCCGCGCGCCTGCTCGGGGGAGAGGTACTGCGCGGTGCCGATCACGGCCGCGGTCTGGGTGACGTTGCTGGCGTCGGCGAGCGCACGTGCGATGCCGAAATCCATCACCTTCACCGCGCCGGCATTGCTGATCATGATGTTCGCGGGTTTGACGTCGCGGTGGATGATCCCGTGCTGATGGCTGAAGTTCAGCGCCTGGCACGCATCGGCGATGACCTCGATCGCCCGGCGCGGCTCCATCGGCCCGTCGGTGTGCACGATGTCGCGCAGCGTGACGCCTTCGACGTACTCCATCACGATGTACGGCAGCGGACCGTTGGGCGTCTCGGCCTCGCCGGTGTCGTAGACCGCGACGATCGCGGGGTGATTCAGAGCCGCGGCGTTCTGCGCTTCCCGTCGGAAGCGAAGGTAGAAGCTCGGATCGCGGGCCAGATCCGCGCGCAGCACCTTGACCGCGACGTCGCGGTGCAGCCGCTGGTCGCGCGCCAGGTGGACCTCGGACATGCCGCCGAAGCCCAGGATGTCGCCGAGTTCGTACCGGTCGGACAGGTGTTGCGGGGTTGTCATTGCAATGTCTGTTCTGGAGTTGAGGGCGGACGGCCCTCCGGCTCCGTGAGCGGAGGTGTCACCAGCACCGTTGCCGGGGACGCGAACGCATTGAGTCGGGTTACCCCAAATTCTGCCCCACCATCGTCGACTGCTCCCCGCCCGGGCTGTTCCGGCATCGCTGTCGGCGAGAACGGCGTGGTCTCGGTGATCGTGTCGGTGATGGTCGGCTGCGGCGTCTGGTCCTGGTCTTTGCGGTCCTGGGCGTTTAGCACGATGAGAATGGCGATGACGATTGCCAGGGCCCCGAGCACGCCGGCCGCCCACAGCAGCGCCCGCTGTCCCGAGGAGAACGTGCCGCGCGACGGCGCAACGGGAGGGCGGTGGCTTCCGGTGGCAGGGCGGGGCCGGGCCGCGGTGGCCGGGGCACGCGAGGTCAGATCGGCGGCGGCGCGGGCCTGGGCAGCCGAGGGCACCGACGCGGGTGTGGCCCGACCGAGTGTCGGCGCCTGGTTCGGCCGCGGGGGACGGCGGCCTGAGCGAACGGCGGCCACCGCATCGGCGAACAGGCCGCCCGAGCGGTACCGCATCCCCGGATTCTTGACCAGGGTGATCTCGATCAGCTCCCGGACATTGGGCGGTAGATCGGCAGGCAGCGGCGGCGGGGTCTCCTTGATGTGCTTCATCGCGACGGTCAACGCGCCGTCACCGGTGAAGGGCCGCTTGCCCGAAACAGACTCGTAGCCAACGACTCCCAGTGAGTACACGTCACTGGCCGCCGTGGCGTCATGGCCGAGCGCCTGCTCGGGAGCGATGTACTGGGCGGTGCCCATCACCATGCCGGTCTGCGTCACAGGGGCGGCGTCGACGGCTTTGGCGATGCCGAAGTCGGTGAGCTTCACCTGACCGGTCGGCGTGATGAGGATGTTGCCCGGCTTGACGTCGCGGTGCACCAGGCCCGCGGTGTGGGCGACCTGCAGCGCGCGACCGGTCTGCTCGAGCATGTCCAGCGCATGGCGCAGTGAGAGACGGCCGGTGCGTTTGAGAACCGAGTTCAGCGGCTCGCCGTTGACGAGTTCCATCACCAGGTAGGCGGTGCGGCCCTCACCGTCCATGTCGGTTTCGCCGTAGTCGTACACGCTGGCGATACCGGGGTGGTTGAGCATCGCGACGGTGCGCGCCTCAGCGCGGAACCGTTCGACGAACTCGGCGTCCTCGGAGTACTCGGCCTTGAGCACCTTGACTGCGACGCGGCGGCCCAGCCGGGAGTCGATGCCTTCCCAGACTTGGCCCATACCGCCGGTGGCGATCAGCCGCTGCAGCCGGTAGCGGCCGGACAGCGTCACTCCTACGCGGGGACTCATCTCTCGCCTCCGGCTCTCAGGCCCATCTCTCGCCTCCGGCCCTCAGGCCCATCTCTCGCCTCCGGCTCGGGGGATTCATGAGCCCTCCCGTAGTGCGGCGGCAATGGTGGCGCGCCCGATCGGGGCGGCGAGCACCCCTCCGGTGGCCGACAATCGGTCGCCACCGTTCTCGACCAGCACGGCAACGGCGACCTTGGGTGCCTGCGCTGGGGCGAATGCGATGTACCAGGCATGGGGCGGGGTGTTGCGCGGATCGGTGCCGTGCTCCGCCGTGCCGGTTTTCGAGGCGATCTGCACGCCGGCGATGGCTCCCTTCTGCTGCGTTGCCTGCTCAGCGGCGACCATCAGATCCGTCAGTGTATCGGCGACCTCTTGCGGCACCGCGCGCCGCTCTTCTTGCGGCGCCGCTGTACCGATATTGGCAAGGTCGGGTCCCTTTAGGCTATCGACCAGATACGGCCGCATCGTCACCCCGTCGTTTGCGACGGTCGCGGCGACCAATGCGTTCTGCAGGGGCGTGACCGCGACGTCTTTCTGGCCGATGCTCGAAATGCCCAGCGCGGCGTCGTCGGTGATGGGTCCGACGGTCGACTCGACGACCTGAAGGGGGATCCCCGGGGTGGGGGTGTCCATGCCGAAGGACTGCGCCGTGGACCGCAGGGCATCCCTTCCCGCGTCAAGGCCGAGCTGGACGAAGGCCGTGTTGCACGACTTCGCGAATGCCTGGCGCAGCGTCGTCGTCGGACCCGATCCACAGGTGGAGCCGCCGAAATTCTCCAGCGTTGCGGTGCTGTCCGGTAACGGGATTCGAGCCGCAGTCGTCAGCTGAGTGTTCTCGTTCGCACCGTGTTCAAGCGCTGCCGCGGTGGTGATGACCTTGAAAGTCGATCCAGGCGGGTAGGTTTCGGAGATCGCACGGTTCAGCAGCGGCGAATCGGGGTTGTCCCGCAGCTGCTGCCAGGTGGTCGACTGTTCGTCCAAGTTGTGGGTGGCCAGCAGGTTGGGGTCGTAGGACGGCGACGAGACCATCGCGAGAATCTTCCCGGTGGACGGTTCGAGCGCCACCACCGAGCCCTTGCACGGGCCGCCGCAGCCGTCCTTCATCGCGTCCCAGGCCGCTTGCTGCACTTGGGGTTTGATGGTGGTGTCGACGTTCCCGCCGCGCGGATCGCGGCCGGTGAAGAAGTCGGCGAGCCGCCGACCGAACAGGCGTTGGTCCGACCCGTTGAGGACCGAGTCCTCGGCGCGTTCCAGTCCGGTGCTCGAGTACTGCAGTGAGTAGAACCCGGTGACGGGGGCGTACGCGTACGGGTTCGGATATACGCGAAGGAAGCGGAAGCGGCCGTTGGTCGAGACCGAGTACGCGAGGAGCTGACCGCCCGCCGAAATCTGGCCGCGCTGACGGGAGTACTCGTCGAGAAGCACGCGCTGGTTGCGCGGATCGGACCGCAGGCCGTCCGCGGTGAACACCTGGGTGAAGGTGGCGTTGGCCAGCAGCAGGACAACCAAGACCATGATCGCCATGGAGATGCGGCGCAGGGAGGTGTTCATACCTTCTCGATCACCTCGGTGCTGACCGCCGCGATCGGCGTCGCGGCCTGCGGAGTGGTGACGATGGGGCGCCGCGCGGAATGGGATATCCGCACCAGGATCGCCAGCAGCAAGTAGTTGGCCAGCAGCGACGAACCGCCATAGGACATCCACGGCGTGGTGAGCCCGGTCAGCGGGATCAGCTTGGTCACGCCGCCGACCACGATGAACAGTTGGATCGCGAGCGTGGAGGCCAGCCCGGCGGCCAGTAGCTTGCCGAAGCTGTCGCGCACCGCGAGCGCGGTACGAAGGCCGCGGATGATCAGGATCGTGTAGAGCATGAGGACGGCGGCCAGTCCGACGAGCCCCAATTCCTCACCGACGGCGGCGATGATGAAGTCGGTCGAAGCGGCGGGCACGGTGCCGGGCTGCCCATTGCCCAGACCGGTGCCGAAGATCCCACCGGTGGCGAAGCTGAACATCGACTGCACCATCTGGTACCCGGCGCCCTCGGGGTCGGCGAACGGGTCCAGCCAGTTCTGCACGCGAACCTGGACGTGGCCGAAAAGGTGATACGCCGCAACGCTTCCCGCGGCGAACAGTCCCAAGCCGATGACGACCCAACTCAGCCGGTCGGTGGCGATGTAAACCATGATGAGGAAGGACGCGTACAGCAGTAGCGAGGTCCCGAGGTCCTTCTCGAAGATCATCACGCCGATCGACGCGATCCACGCCGCCAGCAGGGGAGCGAGGTCGCGGGGCCGGGGCAGATCCATGCCGAGGAAGTGCTTGCCCGCACTGGTGAACACGCTGCGCTTGGACACCAGCACCGAGGCGAAGAAGACGAGCAACAGGATCTTCGAGAACTCGGCAGGCTGAATGGAGAAGCCCGGCAACCGAATCCAGATCTTCGCGCCGTTCTGCTCGGACATCGAGCTGGGTAGGACAGCCGGAATGATCAACAGGACCAGACCGGCGAGCCCGCACACGTAGCCGTAGCGCGCGAGCATGCGATGGTCCCGCAGAAAGATCACGATGAGCGAGAACCCGACGACGCCGACGAGGGTCCACAGCATCTGCTGGTCGGCCGTGCCGCCGAGTCCGCGCTGGATGAGCACGCCCTCGGCGAGGTCCAGACGATGAATCATCACCAATCCGAGCCCGTTCAGCAGCGCGACGACCGGCAGCAGAAGCGGATCGGCGTACGGCGCGAACCGTCGCACCGCCAGATGCGCGCCGGCGAACAGCGCGAGGTATGCGACGGCGTACTGCGCCAGATCCCAACGCAGGCCCTGCTCCTGGTTGGCTTCGACGAGCAGCAGGGCGATCGTGGTGATGAGTGCCGCGAAGCCGAGCAGGAACAGCTCCGCGTTGCGCCTGTTCGGAAGCGGGGGAGTGACGGCCACGGGTGATTGCGGCTGGGTCGTCATGCGTTGACTCCCGCTCGTCCCCTGCCTCCCCGGCACTCCGCGCGGGGGCCCATCGCCGTCATGACAATTCCCGGCAGTTCGTCCCAGGTTCCTGCGGCGGTGGGGGCAGTGCGGTGACGGTCGGCGACGGCGTCGGTGCCGGTGTTGGCGGGGCAGGCGATGCCGGCGACGAAGGTCCTGGGGACGCCGGCGGCGACGACGCAGGAGCGGGTGTCTCCGTGCGCGTGACCGTCCGCGGGGTTTCCGGCGCCGGTGTCGCCGAACCTTCGGTCGGCTGTCCCGTCGTCGGGGTGTCCGATGGATTGTTCGGGACTCCAGGCGAATTCGACGGGTCCGGCGAATGCGGGACAGCGGTCGTGCGGGGAGCCGACGTCGGCGGCGGCGGTGGCGGCAGGCAGACCGGCAGCACCGAACCTTGGGCGAGCTTGTTGATCTGGCTGATGGCGTCGTCCTCGGAGCCGGTCGGAAGGCCCGCTTCCACCTGCGCCCGGTCGGCCTGCTTCAGATCTGTGACACGAAAGAGTTGGCAGCCGGACGGCGCTTGCCCGGGAGCGATGAGATTGAGGTCGTTGCGGTCCGTCAGGCAACCATGCCGGTAGCTCTCCTGCATCGAGACGCCGAGGATGGACCCGGGCACACCCCGCATGATCGACACGGTGCCGTCGTGCGCGGCGACGTAGTAGTTACTGCGCACGATCTCGCGGCCGATGACCAGACCGGCAACTACCACCAAAATCAAAAGCGCGGCGGCGATGAACATTCGCCGCCGCGATCTCGGTGCTCGAACCGGCTCCTCTGGAGGGGGTTCAACACGCTTGGCCACATTGCGTCGCGGGTTGAACGCCGACGCGCGCCCCGCGGCGGTATTGGGGGGTGCGGTCTGATCGTCGTCGCCGGACACCGCGCCGGCGAGAATCGGCTGGGTCTGGCCGTAGTCGTAGTCGACGACGTCGGCCACCACGACGGTCACGTTGTCGGGTCCGCCGCCGCGCAACGCCAGTTCGATCAGGCGGTCGGCACTTTCAGCCGTGTCGGAGATCTGCAGGGCCTCGAGAATGGTGTCGTGGCTGACCGGATCGGACAGGCCGTCGGAGCACAGCAGATAGCGGTCCCCGGCGCGGGCCTCGCGCATGATCAGGGTGGGCTCCACCTCGTGACCGGTCAGCGCCCGCATGATCAGTGACCGCTGCGGATGGCTGTGAGCCTCCTCCAGCGTGATGCGGCCCTCGTCGACCAGGGTCTGGACAAAGGTGTCGTCCTTGGTGATCTGGGTGAGTTCACCGTCGCGCAGGAGATAGCCCCGTGAGTCGCCGATGTGGACAAGCCCAAGACGATTGCCCGCGAACAGGATCGCGGTCAACGTGGTGCCCATGCCCTCGAGCTCGGGGTCGGCCTCGACCTGCGCGGCGATCGCGGAGTTGCCCTCCCGCACCGCGGTGTCGAGCTTGCTCAGCAGATCGCCGCCGGGCTCGTCGTCGTCGAGGTGGGCCAGCGCGGCGATCACGAGCTGGGAGGCGACCTCTCCAGCCGCATGTCCACCCATGCCGTCGGCGAGCGCGAGCAGTCGCGCACCGGCGTACACGGAGTCCTCGTTGTTAGCGCGGACCAGGCCGCGGTCGCTGCGCGCGGCGTATCGAAGCACCAGTGTCACGGGCGCAGCTCAATTACCGTCTTGCCGATTCGAACCGGCGTCCCCATCGAAACGCGTACCGCAGTCGTCACCTTGGCCCTGTCGAGGTATGTGCCGTTGGTCGATCCTAGGTCTTCTACGTACCACTCCGAACCTCG
>Ga0075363_100000440_pt1 | contig 12994 bp, 17 predicted proteins | sample EndMetdeltDD1763_FD_71470 | JGI IMG/M metagenome (GOLD analysis project Ga0075363, IMG submission 71470) | Populus endosphere microbial communities from Tennessee, USA - Endosphere MetaG P. deltoides DD176-3 | ecosystem: Host-associated > Plants > Roots > Endosphere | place: USA: Tennessee...
AATACCTTCAGCCCGGCGAGCGACTCCATCGACGTGGCACGCCTCGGATGCTCGTCCTCGGCGAAAGTTACTGTGCTGCCATCGGGTTGGGGAACCTCGACGGGGATGATCTCGTCGGCGAAGGACCCGGCATCGATGGCCTTGACCGCGCGCTGATGGCTCCGCAATGCCCATTCGTCCTGATCCTGACGGGTGAGGCCGTATTGCACATTGCAGTTGTGGGCGACCGTGATCGACATGTCCATCGCAGGCGCATCGTCGGTCGGTGGATGCGACTCCGGAAACCACTGGGTGTAATCCTGGGTGGATTTGCCTGCGGTGAAGGGTATGCGCTTCTGCAGAATCGGCCCGGTCGACAGTGACTCCATGCCGCCGGCCAGGATGGCGCGGCTCATACCGGCCGCGATCTGTCCGGCGCCGATCGCGATCGCCGACAAACTCGATGCGCATTGCCGATTGACGGCCAGGCCCGGAATCTCGGTCAGGCCGAGATCCACCGCAATGTATCGGGCGCTGTCACCTCCGCCCTGCATCACCTCGGCCAAAACGAAGTCGTCGAAGTCGGCAGGATCGAGTCCGGAACGGTCGATCACGGCGGCCACCACGGGTTTGGCCAGTTCGATAGCAGGCACGTCGGTCAGTGAACCCTTGCGCGCCGTGCCGATCGCGGTGCGCGCGGCAGCCACGATGACCGCACGAGACGACGTGGTCGCCATGAATCTCCCGGTTGTTGTCGGATAAGCCACCGGCAGTCTATACCGTTAAATAGATAAATGTATCTGGTACGGATCACGACAGGAGCGGCATGAAGACGATCGGATCCATCGACGACGCCATCGCATTGATAGGCACAGAACTCGGCATCAGCCGGTGGGTGGACATTGACCAGGAGCGAATCGACTCCTTCGCCGACGTCACCATGGACCACCAATGGATCCACGTCGACGTCGAGAAGGCCAGAGCCGAAAGCCCGTACAGTGCAACGATTGCGCACGGATTTCTCACGCTGTCCCTCATCCCCGGTGTGAGTAAGGACAACTACCGCGTCGAGAACGCGAAAATGGGCATCAACTACGGGCTGAACAAGGTGCGCTTCCTGGCTGCCGTCACCGCAGGCAGCAGGGTCCGGGTTCGTTCCGAACTCCTCGACGCGGTCAAGGTAGCCGATGACACGGTGAACCTGACGGTGCTGCACACCGTGGAGATCGACGGCGGCGCGAAACCCGCGGCCGTCGCGGAACTGATCGCGCGGTTCGTCTTCTGATGGCCGGCAAGGTCTCCTGCGGTCCGTTCGACGGCAAGGCGGTGCTGACCGGCGCCGGCAAGTCGCAGGTCGGCAGGCGGCTGGGCCGCACGGGTCTGGACCTGACGATCGAGGCCGTGCTTCGTGCCATTGCCGATGCCGGACTCGATGCCGACGACATCGACGGCATCGCCAGCTATCCGGGGCCCGGGGTCCCCGATGCGGGGTTCTCGGGAGCGACCATTCAAGAGGTGCGCAACGCGCTGGGTCTTCGCTGCCGGTGGTATGTCTCGGCGATGGAGACCGCAGGCCAGATCGGTCCTGTGATCGAGGCATGCATGGCGGTTGCGCTCGGCCTGGCCAACCATGTGGTGGTCTATAGGTCGGTGTGGGAGTCCACTGCGGCGGCGCAGGCCGGCGGTGGCCGGGCCTCGGTGTTGTTCGCGGGTGGAAAGCTGCCGTCCCATCTGGAGTGGGTCGCCCCGTTCGGTGCGCTGTCAGCGACGAACTGGCTGGCGATGCCGGCCCAGCGTTACATGAATGACTTCGGCTTGACGCGTGAGCAGCTCGGGTGGATCGCGCTCAACGCACGCCGCAACGCGGGGCTCAATCCCGATGCGGTCTATCGCGAGCCGATGACAATGGATGACTACCTCGGCGCCCGGATGATCTCCGAGCCGCTGTGTCTGTACGACTGCGATGTCCCGTGTGACGGGGCGACGGCCGTCATCGTCTCGCGACGCGAAGCCGCGAACGGGCTGCCCCGCCATCCGCTGACGGTCGAGTCCGTCGGTCCCGGCATGTTCGAGCGCGCCACCTGGGACCAACGCTGCGACATCACGACGATGGCCGCCCACGATTCCGCGGAGACACTCTGGCAGAACACGACTTTGACTCCTTCCGATGTCGACATGGCCCAGATCTACGACGGGTTCTCATTTCTCACGGTCATGTGGTTGGAGGCCCTCGGGTTCTGCGAGCACGGCAGGGTTGGCGAGTTCATCGACGGCGGTGAGCGGATCGCCCTCGACGGACCTCTACCCATCAACACCAGCGGTGGGCAGCTGTCAGGTGGCAGGCTGCACGGCATGGGGTTCCTCCATGAAGCGTGCGTGCAGATGTGGGGTGAGGGTGGTGATCGCCAGGCGCCCAAGACGCCTGAAGTGGTGGCTGTCGGTGTTGGAGGTGGGCCGGTGGCGGGCTCGATGTTGCTGAGTAGCCGATAGTCATGGCGGCCGACGCGGGCATGACGCTGGGCGACATCGTCGCCGACAACGCCCGGCGTTTTCCTGATGTGATCGCTTATCGGCTGGGTGATCGCGCCATCACACACGCAATGCTGTGCGAGCGCGCGACGCGGTTGGTGTCGGCGATGGCGGCCAGGGGTGTGCGACGGCAGGACCGCGTGGCGATCCTCAGCCGCAACAGCATCGAGTTCGGCGAGGTCATGGCGGCCTGCCAGCTGAGCGGAATCATCCTGGCGACCATCAACTTCCGGCTCACCTCAAACGAAGTGCGCGACGTGATCAACCGGGTTCACCCGTCGATAGTCCTGTGCGCCGACGAATTCGCGCCGATGATGTCCGAACTTGCGCCGACGCTGGCTTCGTCGCCGAAACTGGTCTGTATCGGCGGGGCCGAGCGCTCGGACATGACCGAATACGAGGACTTCCTGCGCTCCGGCCGCTCCGGCGATCTGGTGCTGCGCGCGCGGCCCGACGACATCGCCTTTCTGATTTTCACGAGCGGCACAACCGGTGCGTCGAAATGCTGCATCCTCGGTCAGCGCGAACATCGACAGGTGGCGTTCACGATGAACGCCGAGATGCGCACCGGGTCGGACGACCGAGGCCTGATCAACATGCCCATGTTCCACATCGGCGCCATGGCCATTATCGGCGGCATGCATGCCCGCGGCGGAACTGTGGTGCTGCAGCGGCAATTCGACGCTGACGACGCGGTGCGGTTGATCGCGCAGGAGAGCGTCACGCTTGTACATCTGGCGCCGGTGATGTTGCACGCACTGCTCGACGCGGTAGCCGATGTCGCGTCAGTTCGGAGTCTGCGCACCGTCATCTATGCGGCGGCCCCGATGACGATCGGCATTCTCGAACGAGCGATGTCGATGCTGCCGTCAGCGGGTTTTCTGAACCTGTATGGCCAGACCGAGGTGATTGTGTCGGGGTTGCCGCGCGCATTGCACACGGGGGACCGTCACGGTGCCGCCGACGCGCTGCGCTCCGTGGGCTTCCCGTTTCCGGGTATCGAGGTGCGGATCGTCGCCGATGACGGCAGCGACGTGCCGGAGGGTCAGCCTGGTGAGATCGTGGTGCGTTCCGATTCTCAGTTCCGGGGCTATTGGGATGACGATGCCGCGACACTGGCCACGCTGCGGAACGGCTGGTGCCACACCGGCGATATCGGCCGGTTCGACGGCCGCGGCCTCTTGTATTTGGTCGATCGTAAGAAGGACGTCATCATCAGCGGCGGCGAGAACGTGTACTCACCTGAGGTCGAGGATGCCTTGAGCCGACTCGACGCCGTCGCGGGGTGTGCCGTGGTGGGAGCGCCCGACGACAGGTGGGGCGAGACTGTCTGTGCCGTCGTCGCGCTGAAGCCGGGCATGGATCTGACGCTCGACGCCGTGCAGGAACATGTGCGACCACTCTTGGCCGGATACAAGGTCCCACGACGGCTGTTCATCGTCGACGAGCTTCCGGTGCTGCCCAGCGGCAAGATCGACAAGAAGCGACTGCGCGCGGACGTCGAGAGCCGGGTGGGCGGTTAAGCAGGCTGGCCGTACACCGCGACCACCACGGAGCGGGCGAGGCTGTTCTCCGACCACACGCCGATGGCCGTGTTGGCGCAATCCCTCATGATCGCCTGATACGGCGGGTGGTACCAGAACTGACTGAGGATCTCGATGCCACTGATCGCGATCGCCGGGTTGATGGCGATGGTTTCGCTCGCCTTACCGGTGAACCCGGCGGCGTTCGCCCGGTCCTGGGTGGTGGAGCCGTCAGAACCGAGGTCCCCGTCGATTTCCGGGTGGGTGAGCACATCGAGGGTGTGCCGGCGCGCTGCCTCGACGAGCCGACCGTCGAGCTGCAGTTCCGTCGGGCAGCCATTCTGCTTCTGTGCGGTGTAGATGTTGACGAACACGCTCTCGTTGAGTCGCCTGTTGTCAGCGTGCGCGGTTGGCGCTGGAACGACTGCCGCGGCAGTCACGATCAGAATCAGGATGGCGAGTCCGAGTATGCCGCGCACCTTCATGGCTTGGGTGGCGTGCCCTATACCGGTGGATATGCGGGCGGTGGGTACACCCCTCGCAATATCCACGCGAACCAGTTGATGCCGTACTCCAGCTCGTCGCTGGCGTCGTAGTCGGGATTGGGGTCCATCGTGTTCCTTTCACCCTCGTCCGCCCAGTCAACTACATGACAGTTGAATTAGGAAGATATTTAGCGGATTATGTTCGAGTGAGGTCCATCCGTCGTCACCTGATCGTCGGCGCCGCTGTCATGGCAGCGCTCGCAGGCTGTTCGGATCCACCGCGACCGTCACTGCCACCGGGTGCACTCTCGGCGGGGACCGCCGAAGTGACGGTGAACGACGCGAAGGTGGACACCACGAATTCGGTCCAGTGTTCGACCGCAGGTGCGGTCACGACAATCACCACCGGTGACGACAGCTCGGGTACCACGTCTGCGATCGACACCTCCGAGAGCCCCGTTGTGCAGTTCACGCAGATACGCGACGTCGGCGGGTTCACCGGTAGTTTCTGGGGCGAACTGGATCCGGACGCAGAGGTGACCGTCACGGGACGAACATTCCTCGTGAATGGAAAAGCCAACGGCTTCAATAAAAGCAACCCGAGCGCACGCGTCTCGCAGACCTTCGCTATTCGGGTCGCGTGCTGACAATCACGATGGAGGAAGCCCCATGAAAGTCCGTCTCGAACCGTCGAGGTGTGTCGGACATGCCCAGTGCTACGCGGTGGATCCAGATCTGTTCCCGATCGACGATTCGGGTTACAGCACTCTTGAAGCGCACGACGTGATGCCGGGTGACGAGGAGAAGACGCGCGACGGCGTGGCCGCGTGTCCCGAACTGGCCATCGTGATCGAAGAGGACTGACCATTGAAGCGATTGATCTACGACGCGGACCACGAACAGCTGCGCGAGACGACCAGGCAGTACCTCGAGCGCGAAGTGGCACCACACGCCGACAAATGGGAGCGCGAGCGGATCGTCGACCGGTCTGCCTACATCGCCGCGGGCAAGTATGGCCTGATCGGATTCAACATGCCCGAGGAATACGGCGGCGGAGGATCTGACGATTTCAGGTTCAACGCCGTCATCACCGAGGAATTCGCCAAGTGGGGCAACGCGGTTCCCGCGTTGTCGCTGCAGAACGACGTCGTCGGACCGTACTTCAAGAGCCTGTCGAACGACGAGCAGAAGGCGCGCTGGCTCCCCGGAATCATCAGTGGCGAGACCATTGTGGCGATCGCCATGACAGAACCAGGCGCCGGCAGCGATCTAGCCGGAGTAAAGACGTCGGCGGTCAGAGATGGTGATGACTGGATTCTCAACGGCTCAAAGACTTTCATCTCTTCGGGCATCAACTGTGACCTTGTCGTCGTCGTCACCCGCACCGATCCGGACGCCGGGCATAAAGGTTTCAGCCTGTTGGTCGTCGAGGACGGGATGGACGGTTTCACCCGCGGTCGAAAACTCGACAAGATGGGCCTGCACGTCCAGGACACCGCCGAATTGAACTTCGAGAACGTGCGGGTGCCTGCGGCGAACCTGCTCGGCAAGGAGGGCCGCGGCTTCTACCACCTGATGCAGAACCTGCCCTCGGAGCGACTGTCCATTGCGATCGCGGCGATCCACGGCGCACGCGAAACCTGGCAGCAGACACTGCAATACGCCAAGGATCGTAAGGCGTTCGGCCAGCCGATCGGCAGCTTTCAGCACAACCGCTTCCTGCTCGCGGAGATGGACACCGAGCTCGAGATCGGTGAGCAGTATCTCGACCGTTGTCTGCGCGCGGTGGTCGACGGTGAACTGACGGCAGTCGAAGCCTCCAAGGCAAAGTGGTGGTGCACGGAAACGGCGAAGAAGGTCATCGACGGGTGCGTGCAGTTGCACGGCGGCTACGGCTATATGAACGAATACCGCGTTGCCCGTGACTATGTCGACGTGAGAATTCAGACGATCCTCGGAGGCACGACCGAGATCATGAAGGACATCATCGGTCGCGATCTGGGTTTGTGAGCGGTGCCTGACGCACTGCGGGTCGGGATCATCGGAGTGGGGTGGGGTAGCCACGTCCAGGTGCCCGGATTTCGGGCCTCCAGCGGTTTTGAACCCATCGCACTTTGTGCGCGTACCCCCGAGCGGTTGGCGCGCGCAGCGGACAGGGTCGGGCTCTCCGACACGTCCACCGATTGGCGATCCTTTGTCACACGGGAGGATCTGGACGTCATCTCGGTGGCCACGCCGACGGTGCAGCATTGCGAGATGACGTTGGCTGCCATCGAGGCGGGTAAGGCGGTTCTCTGCGAGAAGCCGCTGGCCGGCGATGTCGACGGCGCGCGCGAAATGGCCTCTGCCGCTCGGAGGTCCGAGCGTCCGACGGCATGCTGCTTCGAGAACCGCTGGAATCCTGATTGGCTTGCGGTGTCGGAGAAGGTTCGCTCCGGATTCCTGGGTTCGACCTATCTGGCGAGGGTCAGCCGCTCCGCGTCGTACTGGCACCCGACGCGTCCGCCGCAGGCGCGATGGATGTACGACCGTGCTCAGGGGGGCGGGTACCTGGCGGGGATGCTGGTCCATGATCTGGACTTCCTGTGCAGTCTGTTCGGCAGGCCTGAATCCGTCTGCGCGGATGTGCGCACAAGCGTTCCGCGCCGTGAACTTCCCGACGGGGAGGTGCTGGACGTCACGGCTGATGACACCGCCGCACTGCTGATGCGAATGGAATCGGGATTCACGGCGATCCTCAGCTTGTCCGTCGTCGGGGCGCACGCCGACCATTACCGGCTCGAACTGTTCGGCGCCGACGGCACCATCATCGGCAACGGCGATCTGCGGTCGACGGCGTATGAGGCAGGCGCGGCATCCGCGGACGGCCTGGCCCCGTTGACTTTTCACGACCGGCAACCCGCCCATCCGGAGCGACTGCCGAAGGGGCTGGCGGGCCACGCGAGTCGGGCGATGGCGCTGATGCTCGAGGACTGGCTGCCCGCCTTCAGCGGTGGACAAAGCACCGCACCAACTTTCGACGACGGACTTCTCAGCCTGGCCGTGATCGAGGCGGCGCATCGATCGGCCAAGGGCGGCGGCTGGGAGCGCGTATCGACGGAGGAAGTTAATTAACCAATGATTGACTAACGGCGTGCATCGGGCTTACGGTGACGGACGTGTCGTCCTGCAGTGGAGGGAACGCGTCATGCACGTGAAGATCGAGAAGGCTTCGGTTTGGCTCGGATTGGGCATGACGGGTGCGTTTCTCGTCATGTTCTGGTTCATCGCTGGAGTCATTCCGCCGTTGGACCCCAACGACTCTGCGGAGGAGTCCGCGCGGATCTACTCCGACAACCAGTTGCGCATGCAGATCGGTTTCGCGCTGATGATCTTCTTCGCCTACCTGTACGCGCCGTTTTTCGCCGTGCTGTCGCGACAGATACGGCGGATCGAAGGCTACTGGGGCTCAATGTCGGTCACCCAGATACTGCTGAGCGTGACTTTCCCATTCGGCTTCTCGCTATGCGCGCTGTTCGCCGCGGCAGCGGCGTACCGGCCGGAGCGTGCCGCCGATGTCACTCAGGCGCTCAACGACGTGTTCTGGTTCATCTTCGTCGGCCTCGTCGGCCCGCTCATCACCCAGGTGCTGATCGTTGCCCTTGCCGTGTTCGTCGACAAACGCGAGGTGCCCAGCTTTCCGCGGTGGTTCGGCTACTTCAACATCTGGTACGCCGTACTCGGCGCACCTGGCTGTGCGATCTACGTCTTCAAGACTGGGCCGCTGGCATGGAACGGGATGTTCGCCTTCTGGATCCCGCTGACCGTCTTCGTCATCTGGATCATCGTCACCGGGGTGATGTTGCTGAAGGCGATCGATGTCGAGGTGGCCGAGCGCGAAAGGTATGCCGCGCAACGGGAGTGGGAACCAGCGGCGTGAATCAGCTGGCGGTGCGCTCGGCTGTCGCCGATGATCGGTCGGCGAAGCGCCACATACCCGGCGAGCCGGGAGTGTGGATCTTCCTGTTCGGCGACATGGTGGTGTTCGGGGTTTTCTTCGCCACCTTCATGTATGAGCGTGCGCAGGCGCGCGAACTGTTCGACGATTCGCGTCACACGCTGAGCATCGGTATCGGGCTGACGAACACGCTGATCCTGTTGACGAGTTCGTTGTTCGTCGTGACGGCAATGCGCGCGATCCGGCGGTCACAACGAGGAACTGCACAGTTGCTTCTTGCCGGGGCGCTCGGATGCGGCCTGGCGTTTGTCGGGTTCAAAGCGATCGAATACACGGCGAAGGTCTCGCAGGGACACGTGCCGTCTGAGAACAACTTCTACCTCTACTTCTACATCCTCACCGGTCTGCACTTGTTTCACGTCGTGATCGGTCTGGCGGTACTCACGCTGTTGTTGAACCAGGCGCGCAAGGCCGAATTGAGCCCGACCAGAACGGCGTTCGTCGAGGGCGGGGCATGCTTTTGGCATCTTGTGGACCTGCTGTGGATCGTCTTGTTCCCGCTCCTTTATCTTGTGAGTTGACTCATGACCATCGCCCTTCTGCACGCCCGCTCCACGTATGTGTGGCTCGGACTCGTCATCGTCACTCTCGTGTCGTGGGCGGTGGGCGCCGAGCACGGGGTTGGCTCGGCCGTCGCGATACTGGTGTTGGCACTTGCGCTGACAAAGGTCAGGTTCGTGGGGCTGGACTTCATGGAACTGCGGAACGCGCCGATCCTGCTGCGTGCTGCTTTCGAGGCCTACTGCGTCATCTTGTGGATGGTTCTCGCCGCCATGTACCTCTGGCTCTAAGGTCATCGTCATGGCCGGCCAAAGCCAACGCGCGCGGCGGGGCAGCGCCAAGGGGCTGCTGGAGGATGCTGCTCGTGAGGTATTCGCCGAGCACGGATACGGCGCCACGACGCGTGAGATCGCCTCGCGAGCAGGCGTTTCGCACGAACTGATCTTTCGGTACTTCGACAGCAAGGAGCGACTCTTCTTCGATGCCGTGGTGACCCCGCTGCTCGACGCCGTCGGTGGACTACATCAGAGGTGGCTCGAGGATCCGGAGCTGACGGCGATGGAGCACGACCGGCTGATCCGGCGTTTCACCAGAGGTTTCTACGATTTCATGTCGACACACCAGTCGATCGCCAAGGCGATGGTGCACCTGTTCGTCAGTGAGTCGAGCGAGGGCGAAGTCGAGCGGCTACGTCAGCGAATCAGCGAGACGCTGGAGCCGATGATCGCACCTATCGACGGATACCTGGCCGACGAGGGTTTGCGGCACACGTCGCCGGCGCTGCAGCTGCGGTTGATGATGCTGTTCGTCGGGGTAGCCGCCACTTTTCTGCGCAATACCTACCCGACCGATGGCGAGGTGCCCGCCACCGATCAAATCGTCGACGAACTGTCCAAGTTCATCTCCCACGGACTCAGGGAACACTGACCGGGCGGAAGAGCGGTAGCCAGAGTTTGTCGTCGTCGCCCCATTCTTCGAAGAAGACTTCGACGTGCAGTCCGACACGTATGTCGGCGAGTGAAACGTCGATGACGTTCGTGATGAGTCGGACATCGGGCTCGTCGTCGAGTTCAACCATCGCCACGATGTACGGCGGTTCGAGCCCAGGGATCCACGGCTGGCGATTGACGGTGTAAGCGGCCACCCTGGCCTTGCCGGACGCCGGTTGCGGCGCGACGTCGGTGCTGCGGCAGCGCCAGCACGCCGGTCCGGGGGGATGAAAATAGTGCCCACATGCGCCGCATCGCGAAATCAGCAGCTCACCGCGCTCGCCGCCGGTCCAGAATGCGCGCGACTCGGCGGTTGGCGCGGGTGCCAGCCGAAACGGCGGTCTGCGGTAGGCAGAATCGATCACCACAGTCAAAATAGTAAACTGTTTGTCGGATTAACGGAATCTGGTGTTATTGGACCCGCAGCACCGCCAGGTACCGACGATATGGTGTCCTCCACGTAAGTTGTAGCCAGCTTGCGTAACGATCCAACCTGGCCGGCAGCGCCGCAGAGGAGCAAATATGGCAGACGATGATGCTGCACCCGACGGGGAACTGACGGAGAGTTCGGCGTCCGAGGAGCAATCCAGCGCTGCCGAGCCCGATTCAGCCGCGCAGGAGGAGAGCACCGCATCGTCGGCTGATGGGGACGCTTCGGAGCCGGTCGACACCCAGGAGCCTGTTGACGCTACGGAGCCTGCCGACGAGACAGAGCCCGCCGACGACGAGGCGGCGTCTTATGACGAAGAGGCGGCAGCTGCGGCGGCAGCCAAGCCGCCGAAGCAGCCGATGTCGCACGTTCGGCTCGCGCTGATCGCAGGGCTTGTTGTGGTGGTGGCACTGGCCGGCCTGACGGGCTGGACGGGCTACCGCGCGTACAAGGCGTACCAGGGGGAGCAGGAACGGCAGCTGTTCCTGCAGGTGGGTAGGCAGGGTGCGCTCAACCTGACGACGATCGACTGGCAAAACGCCGAGGCCGACGTGCAGCGTGTGCTCGACTCGGCGACCGGGACCTTCTACGACGATTTCCAGAACCGTTCGGCACCTTTTGTTCAGGTCGTGAAGCAGGCGCAGTCGAAGTCGGTCGGGACGATCGCCGAGGCGGGGCTGGAGTCGGCTTCGAGCGACGAGGCGCAGGTACTCGTCGCGGTGACGGTGACCACCTCGAATGTGGGTGCGCCCCAGCAGGAGCCGCGCGCGTGGCGGATGCGGTTGACCGTACAGAAGGTTGGTGACGAGGCAAAGGTGTCAAACGTGGAGTTCGTGCCGTGAGCAGCAGACACCGGATGCCCGCGGGTCAGGGCAAGGAACCCGTCGAGAAGACCGCGCCGGCCGAGACCGAAGCTGCCGTCGAGCCTGCCGAGACCGCCGAGACTGCTGCCGTCGACACTGCTGCTGCCGACACTGCTGCCGTCGAAGCCCCAGATGCCGTCGAGGTGGTGGACGCGGAGTCCTCGGCCGCTGCGCCCGCGGACGATACCGAGACCGCCACGGAGTCAACGGAATCCACCGAGAGCGCCGAGGCGGCCCCGGCTGAAAAGAAGAAGGCCGATTGGGCACGCGTTTTCGCATACGGCGTGCTGCCGGCCATCGCGCTGTTACTAGCGTTGGCAGCGGGGTTCGCTCGGTGGCAGTACAACGACAGTGAATACGGAGCAGTGCCACCGTCCGCCTCGGAGCAGAACCCTTCCCCGGCATTCGATTCGGTGAACGCGGCGAAGGACAGCGCGATCAAGATGCTGTCGTACAAGCCGGAAACGGTCGGCGACCAGCTCAACGCCGCTCGCGATCTGCTGACGGGCGAATTCCGCGATTCGTACACGTCGCTGATCAACGATGTCGTGATCCCGGGCGCGACACAGAAGAAGATCTCGGCCGTCGCGTCGGTTCCGGCCGCGGCGTCGGTGTCGGCCGATCCGACCCATGCCGTGGTGCTGGTCTTCGTCAACCAAACGGTGGTCGTCGGCCAGGAGCTCCCGACCGATACCGCATCCAGTGTCCGGGTGACCCTGGACAAGGTCGACGGCCGCTGGCTGATTTCGGAGTTCGAACCCGTCTGATGCTCGAACCCGAGGCGATCGACGTCGCGACCCCGGCAGTACAGCTACGCGTTCAGTCGTGGGGTCCGGAAGATGCGCCGATTGCGTTGTGTCTGCACGGTTTTCCCGATACCGCACACGGGTGGCGCAAGGTGGCGCCATTGCTTGTCGACGCGGGGTGGCGGGTGATTGCGCCGTTCAATCGGGGCTATTCGCCGTCGTCGCTACCGTCAGACGGCAGCTTTCACATCGGTGCGTTGATGGACGATGCGCTGCGGGTGCTCGACGCGGTCGGGCCGACGGGCCGCGATGTCATCATCGGTCATGACTGGGGCGCGATGGCGGGTGCCGGGCTGGCGGCGATGCCGGACAGCCCGTTCAAGAAGGCCGTGATCATGTCGGTTCCGCCGAGCGCGTCGTTCCGTCCGCCCGGCGGTGCCGTGTCCGACGCAGGACGCCTCGTCGCGACGCTGCCCGCGCAGCTGCTGAAGAGCTGGTACATCCTGTTCTTCCAGTTGCCCTGGCTGCCAGAACGTTCCACCGAATGGATCGTGCCGCGACTGTGGCGGAAATGGTCGCCCGGCTATCAGGCCGACGAGGATGTGCGTCACGTCGAGGCAGCCATCGGCGCCCCCGACCGGTGGCGCGCCGCGCTGGGTTACTACCGCGCCGTCGTGCGCAACACCAAAGTGCCGCCGCAGTATGCCGAGTTGCACCAGCACTGGCTTGAAGCGCCGATGATCCCAACCCTGTATCTCCATGGTCGCGACGACGGCTGTGCCACAGCCGATTACGCGCAGTGGGTTGAGAAGATCCTGCCGGACGGCAGTGAGGTCGCGATCGTCGAGAATGCCGGGCATTTCCTTCAGCTGGATCAGCCCGAGGCGGTCGCGCGTCAGATCCTCGACTTCATCGAGTAGTCGATGACCCGACTGTCTGCTGTGGACGCGCA
>Ga0075363_100000442_pt1 | contig 12985 bp, 11 predicted proteins | sample EndMetdeltDD1763_FD_71470 | JGI IMG/M metagenome (GOLD analysis project Ga0075363, IMG submission 71470) | Populus endosphere microbial communities from Tennessee, USA - Endosphere MetaG P. deltoides DD176-3 | ecosystem: Host-associated > Plants > Roots > Endosphere | place: USA: Tennessee...
CACTACCTCAACGCCGAACCGATCAACGCGATCGCCGACCGCTGGATCAACCAGTACGACCGTGCGCGGGTGCAGACACTCGCCGATCTGAAGATTGCATTGGAGACCGAACCGATGAGCAACAGCCCCGCATTCGTCTACACCACCTACATCCGCACCACGCCGGAACGGCTGTGGCAGGCGATCACCGATCCCGCGTTTTCCAACCGATACATGGGCCACGCGTTGGTGTCGGATTTCCAGAAGGGCTCGTCCTACGTGTGGTCCGACTGCACCGGCCTGAAGATCGAGGACCCCGAGCAGCAGGTGATCCTCGAGTCCGATCCGTACCGCAGGCTCGCTTTCACCTTCCACACGTTCGTACCGGAGCTCACCGAGTTGGGCCTCGACGGGGACGTCGTGATGAAGGCTGCGGCGGAAAGGCGATCCAAGGTGTCCTTTGACATCGAACCTGTCGACGACGGCCAGGTGAAGCTCACTGTCGTGCACGATGACTTCCCAGCCGAAAGCACAGTGCGCGAACTCATCTCGGGCGGATGGCCGTGGAAGCTGTCGAACCTTAAGACTGCGTTGGAGGAGTCGTGACGGTCCGGCCCGATGTAGTCGACCACGTGACGTGGCAGGCACAGATCGACGCGCTGCGAGTCCGCGAGAAGGCGCACACTCGCGAAGGGGACGCGATAGCCGCGGCTCGGCGCCGCCTGCCGATGGTGGAGCTCGACGCGGCGACCCCGCTGAACGGCCCGAACGGACCGACCACGTTGCTCGACGTCTTCGAGGGGCGCAGGCAGCTGATCGCTTATTACTTCATGTGGCACACAGGGCATTCCGCGGCTGAGCAATGCGAAGGCTGTACCTGGTGCACCACCAGCGTCCAGGAGCTGTCGTATCTGCACTCTCGCGACATCACCTACGCGGTGCTCTGCCAGGGCCCCTACGACGAGAGCCGCCGATACCGCGACTTCATGGGATGGCAAATGCCGTGGTATTCCGCACAGGAATCCCTCGACGCGTTGCTCGTCGGACGGCAGCAGGGCCTCATGCACCTCGTGTCGTACCTGCGCGACGGCGACCGTGTGTTCGAGACCTACTGGACGAACTATCGCGGCGTGGAGTCCATGGACTACAGCCTCGCGCTGATGGACCTCACTGTCTATGGGCGCCAGGAAAAGTGGGAGGACTCGCCGGCCGAGTGGCCGATATACCCGCTCGGAGCAGACCTTCAGCCGATGCGCCTGGACGGCCGTCCCACAGCGCAGTGGTCACGTTTGAAGGCCGGAAGATCCGATGATTTGACGCTGAAACCAGAAGGGAGTGAGGAGAAGTGAAGACACCGCAGATCGTGTCGGCAGGGGAGTGGGACGCAGCCCTGCAGCAGATGCTCTCCAAGGAAAAAGAGGTCCAACGGGCCCGCGACGCGCTCGCCGCGCAACGTCGCCGGATGCCGTGGACGCCCGTCGAGAAGGAGTATGTCTTCGACGGACCCGACGGCAAGCTGACGTTCCTCGACTTGTTCGACGGCCGCCGCCAACTGATCGTCTACCGCGCGTTCATTGAACCCGGCACGGGCGGTGACGATGTGCACGGACATCCGGGCTGGCCCGAACACGGTTGTGTGGGTTGCTCATTGATGGCCGACCACGTTCCGAATCTCGCCCATCTGAACGCACGCGACACAACGTTCGTCTACGTGTCGCGCGCCACGCAGCCCGACCTGAAGCGAATGAAGTCGAAGATGGGCTGGCGGCACCCGTGGTACACGATCACTGACGACTTCGACAAGGACTTCGGCGTCGACCTGTGGCACGGCACCAACGCGTTCATCCGCGACGAGAACGACCGAATCTTCCGCACCTACATGATCTCCGGCCGTGGCGACGAGGTGTTCGTCGGGACCTGGAACCTGCTTGATATGACTGCGCTTGGCCGACAGGAGATTTGGGAGGACTCACCCGAAGGGTATCCGCAGAGCCCACCCTACGAGTGGTGGCGCTGGAACGACACCTACTCCGAGCAGGACGACGGTCGTCGCGGGTGCTGCCACTAGGGCTTCACGCTCGCCATCGCCTGGTCGATGATCTCCGACCACCGCGTCGCGTCGACCGCTTCGATCGGCGTCTCGCCGGCGAAGGCGCTCGAGATCACGATGTCGGGTTGGACCGTTCCCAGCAGCTTGATGCTGTCCCGCATCGCGGCCGTGTCACCCCGACCGGGCACCACGAACGTCGACCAGGTGCCATCGCCGGCGGGAAAGATCGTGTCGCCGGTGAACAGGTAACGCTCACCACCTGCGCCGGTCACCAGGTAGCACGTGCTTCCCGGTGAATGACCCGGTGTCGGAAGCACTTCCACATCGTTGACATCGACGTGGCGCACCGCATCCAGCGGTACGTCGACATGTCCGTGTTCGCTGATCTCGGCGAGTTCAGCGGCGGGAGCGTGCAGTCGACGGCCGAAGCGGTCGGCGATACGGGTCAGGTTCGGACCCGCCTCGTCGAGATGCGACAGATATTGCGCACTGACTCCGCCGAGTTCGTCGATTGCATCGAATTCGGCTTCGCCGGCGGGACTGTAGAACAGCACATTGCCCGCCGGCCGTCGCCACAGGTAGGCATGCGTGGTCAAACCGGGGAACGGTGAATCCATGCGGGTTTGATAGAGATCGTCGTCGATCTTCGTCAAAGTAGACATGACTCCACCCTGCTTCCTCAACCATTGTTGAGGTCAAGCGCTGGACTTCGTGGCCAATGCGGCTATTCGACCTGCCACATCTGCCGCAACCGCCAAGGCTCGAGGATCGTGCGCAGCCGAATAGCGATCCGCGGCAGGGTCGTATTGCGCACCGGCAATCCACGCGTGATCAGCTGACACTTCGATTGTTTCAACCGGCCAGTCATGCGCGCGAAGTGTCGCGGCGAACTCCTCACTGGCTCTGACTGGAACGACGTCATCGTCCACACCATGCATCAGCGTGAACGGCGCGCGCTCGTGGTAATCCGTCAGATCGGCCGGCAGATGACTGCCAGAGATGGGTTCGGCGGCCATGAACGCACCGGCCAGGCACACGGTGTGGGCGAGCCGCACCTGAAGCAGTCCGGCATTGATGCTCACCCCCGCGGCGGCGACGCCGCCCATTGACCAGCCGACCAGCACGAGGTCGTCGGGTGTCATGCTGGCCTTTCGTGCGAAGTGCAACGACGCCAACAGATCAGCCCGGCCGCGGTCGTCGGCACGTGAGTTCCAATCGGCCACCACGACCCCGACCCCATATCCGGCGAGGTGATCGGCCAGGGGGCGCATGCTGGCCCGCGCGTCGACCTGCGCACCGTGCCACATCAGGACTGTGCGCTGGGCCGGATCGCCATAGATATCGGCGAAGCGGCCAGGTGCGTATTCGACTGACTCCATGCCGCTGAGGGTTCCCGACCTCGTGGAACTTATGCGCAGACATTCACGCTGGTTTCGAGTACCGCTCGACGAAACGTCGCAGAATTGTGTGCGGATGCTGGACATTCCATTGCCGCGCTTCGCGTTTCAACTCCTCCGCGGACTCGGGTGCAAAGTAGCCGTGGTTCTTGTAGGCGTCGACGCGGGTATCGATGCCCGCAAGATCCAACTCGGGATGGAATTGCGTCGCATAGACGTTCTCGCCGACCCGGAAGGCTTGGACCGGGCATTGTGGTGACGTGGCCAGGCACACTGCATCAGCAGGCAGCGTCGCCGCCGCCTCTTTGTGACCGCCGTACGCATCAAAAGTGTCTGGCAACTCGGCGAACAGCGGGTCCTCCCGACCGGCGCTGGTGATCGTGATCTCCATACCGCCGACCGGTTCGGGATACGTGCGGTCGATGTCTGCTCCGATGAGGGAACCCAGTGTGCCCACGCCGTAGCAGCATCCGAGGAAGGGATAGTCCTGGTCGACGATACGTCCGAGCAACGCGAACAATTCGGATTCAACCCGTTGTTGCGTAGCCGATTTCGACTCGGCCACGTCGCTGACGTTGTATGGCCCACCGCCGAGGATGATGCCCGACCAGTCGCTGAGATCGATCGGTCCCAGCGACTCGTGGGTGAGGCGGATGCGATGCAACCCCGTCGAATCCAGTCCGCCGAAGCGCATCACCGCGTCGTATTCGTCGTCGGCCGCCTCATCCTCGCCGCGGATCGACAAGAGCAGAAAGGGTGCAGAATGCGCGACACCCCGCGAGCCGTGTGAGCCCGCGGGGTGTCGCATAGAACCAATTAGGCCAGATCGAACCGGTCGTTGTTCATGATCTTGACCCACGCGGCGACGAAGTCCTCGACGAACTTCTGCTTGTTGTCGTCCTGCGCGTAATGCTCGGCGAGCGCCCGCAGCTGCGAGTTCGAGCCGAACACCAGGTCGTTGGCCGTCGCGGTCCACTTGGTCTGGCCCGACGCGCGGTCCTTGCCCTCGTAGACGTTCTCCGCGGTCTCCGACGCCCTCCACTGCGTGCTCATGTCGAGCAGGTTGACGAAGAAGTCGTTGGTCAACGTGCCGACCTTGTCGGTGAACACACCGTGCTTGCTGCCGCCGTGGTTGGCGCCGAGCACGCGCAAACCGCCGACCAGCGCCGTCAGTTCGGGCGCTGTCACACCGAGGAAGATGGCCTTCTCCATCAGAAGCTGCTCCAGCGGAGCCTTTTCACCCGGACGCACGAAGTTGCGGAAGCCATCCCAGCGCGGCTCGAGCACCGCGAACGACTCCACATCGGTGTCCTCCTGCGTCGCGTCGGTGCGACCCGGCGCGAAGTGGACGTCGATCTCGAAGCCGGCATCCTTCGCCGCCTTCTCGACCGCCGCCGAACCGGCCAGCACGATCAGATCGGCCAGTGACACATTGGTTCCGGACTCCTGCTTGATCTTCTCCAGCACCGGCAGCACCTTGGCCAACTCGGACGGCTCGTTGGCCTCCCAGTTCTTCTGCGGCTCAAGGCGAATGCGGGCACCGTTGGCGCCACCGCGCTTATCGGTGCTGCGGAAGCTGGCTGCCGACGACCACGCCGTCTTGACCAACTGCTGCACGGTCAGACCGGAGTCGAGCACCTTGGCCTTGAGCGCCTTGATGTCGGCGTCGCTGATCAGATCGCCCTCAACGGGGGGAACCGGGTCCTGCCACAGCTGCGGCTCGGCGATCCACGGACCCACGTAGCGGCTGATCGGACCCATGTCACGATGCAGCAGCTTGTACCAGGCCTTGGCGAACGCCTCGTTGAGCTCCTCGGGGTGGTCGAGCCAGCGACGGGTGATCGCACCGAACTCCGGGTCCTCCCGCATCGAGACGTCGGTCACCAACATCGTCGGCTTGCGGTTCGGGCCACCGAACGGATCGGGGATGATCGCCTCGGCGTCCTTGGCCTCGAACTGCCAGGCACCGGCAGGGCTCTTGGTCAGCTCCCACTCGTGGCCGTACAGGATCTCGAGGAAACGGTTGCTCCACTGCGTGGGCTTGTCCGTCCACACCACCTCGAGACCGCTGGTGACCGTGTCGCCTGCTTTACCGGAGCCGAACGGGCACTTCCAGCCAAGGCCCTGCTGCTCGATCGGAGCACCCTCGGGCTCGGGCCCCATGCCTTCGTCCGGGCCTGCGCCGTGTGTCTTGCCCAGGGTGTGGCCGCCGACGATCAGTGCGGCGGTCTCCTCCACGTTCATGGCCATCCGGCCGAAGGTCTCCTTGATGTCGATCGCCGCGGCGATCGGATCCGGCTTACCTTCGGGGCCCTCGGGGTTGACGTAGATGAGGCCCATCGTGGTCGCGCCGTACGGCTCGGCGAGGTCACGCTCGCCGGAGTAACGCTTGTCGGTGCCGAGCCATTCATCTTCCTCACCGAAGAGGATCTCGATCGGCTCCCACACGTCGGGCCGGCCGAAGCCGAAGCCGAACGTCTCGAAGCCTGCCGACTCCAGCGCGACGTTGCCGGCGAACACCAGCAGGTCGGCCCAGGAGATCTTGTTGCCGTACTTCTGCTTGACAGGCCACAGCAGACGACGCGCCTTGTCCAGGTTGGCGTTGTCCGGCCAGCTGTTCAGAGGCGCGAAGCGCTGCATGCCCTCACCACCGCCGCCGCGACCGTCATAGATGCGGTAGGTGCCGGCGGCGTGCCAGCTCATGCGGATGAAAAGGCCGGCGTAGCTGCCGTAGTCGGCGGGCCACCAGTCCTGCGAGGTGGTGATCACCGACAAGACGTCGGCCTTGAGCGCTTCAGGGTCGAGCTTCGCGAACTCCTCGGCGTAGTTGAAATCATCGCCGTAGGGGTTGGAGAACGAGCCGCGCGCATGCAGCTTCGACACGTCGACCTGATCGGGCCACCAGTCCTGGTTGGTCCGGGGTGCGTGCGCCTTGGGCTTGGGCGTCGGGATTACCGGATTTTCGCTCTCACTTCCGCTGCTCGCCGTCGGCTTCTCGGGCGTAGGCGGCTTGGCGTCAGGTGAATCAGACACAACATTCCTTCCAGGGTGGGTGGTGGGCTGTGATCACGGATGTGATCTGGAAGCTTGTGATGCCAAACAATCGGGGCACAGACCCCAGTAAATGACCTCGGCCTCGTCCAGGACGAAACCGTCGAGCACGCCGTCCGGATCGGACGGCGTCAGGCAAGGCGTGTCGCCGACGGCGCAGTCGATATCCGCGATGACCCCGCACGAGCGGCACACGACGTGGTGGTGGTTGTCACCGACACGCGACTCGTAACGGGCCACCGAGCCCGAAGGTTGGATCCGTCGAATCAGGCTCGCCGATGTCAGTGCGGCGAGCACGTCATACACCGCTTGCCGAGACACGTCGGGCAGGCCGACCCGTACGGCGGAGAAGATCGTCTCGGTGTCAGCATGCGGATGCGCACAGACCGCCTCGAGTACCGCGAGGCGGGGACGGGTTACCCGGAGATCTGCCAGCCGTAGCTGCTCCGAGAAATCCGACGTTGTTGGCACGAACCCATCATGCCCCTTTTCTGGAATCAGTCAAGACTCGGTCAATGGCGTGTTTGGACGTCATGTGCGAACGCCTCGGGTCGGCAAGGGGATTGGTCATCGCACAGCGAATTGACAGCGTGTCTGAATGTGCTGCTGGGGTGGTCTCGCTGGTAGCCTGCGGGACGCCGGATGCGTGGTCGCAGGGAGGCGGACCGCCCGGCAACGACCGAAACTGACGAGTCCCTCACGAAGAGAGTGTTGTGCGCACCGGCGAGATCAAGGCCCTATCCGGACTGCGCATCGTCGCCGCCGTGTGGGTCGTGCTCTTCCATTTCCGGCCGCTGCTCGAGCAGGCCGCCCCGGGATTCAGGTCGGCGCTGGCCCCGATACTCGACTGTGGCGCCCAAGGTGTCGACCTGTTCTTCATCCTCAGCGGCTTTGTGCTGACGTGGAACTACCTCGACCGGATGGGCGATTCGTTTTCATTGCGGTCCACCCTGCACTTCTTGTGGCTGCGGCTGTCCCGTGTGTGGCCCGTCTACCTGGTGACGATGCACTTGGCCGCGTTGTGGATCATCTTCACGCTCAACGTCGGTCATGTTCCGTCAGAAGCCGCCGGCTCGCTCACGGCGACGAACTATGTCCGGCAGTTCCTACTCGTGCAGCTGTGGTTCGCGCCCTACTTCGACGGCACCAGCTGGGACGGTCCCGCATGGTCGATCAGCGCTGAGTGGCTGGCGTACATCCTCTTCGGTGCGCTGGTGCTGGTGGTCTTTCGTATCGCTCGTGCGACGCGCGCGCGAGGCCTGTTCTTTCTGGCCGTCGCCGCGTCGCTGCCTCCCGTGGTGCTGTTGATGGCCACCGGCCTGTTCTACACACCGTGGAGCTGGCTACCGCGGATCATCATGCAGTTCACCGCCGGGGCGCTGGTCTGTGCTGCGGTGCGAAAGCTGCAGCCGAGCGACCGGGCACGTACGGGTGCCGGGATCGCGTCACTGCTCCTGGTGGCTGCCATCGTCGGCATTCTGTACTGGCTGGACGCCAACCCCATACCGACGATCTACGACTCGGCCGGGCTGGTCGACGTGCTGTTCGTACCGCTGGTGCTCACGCTCGCGATCGGTGCGGGCACCCTGCCTGCACTGCTGTCACTTCGCCCGATGGTCTACCTCGGGCACGTCTCGTTCAGCCTCTACATGGTTCACGAATTGGTGCATACGACGTGGAATTGGATGGTTCTGCAATTCGAACTGCGGCTCGGCTCCGACCTTGCGGGTAAGACGGTGCTGCTGGCGCTGTTCGCCGTCGCGTTTGTCGGCGCCGTCTTCCTGTACCACCTCGTCGAGGAGCCCGCGCGGAAGTGGATGCGCAACATGATGAAGCCGCCCCGCGACGCTCGCGCGGCGTCCGGCCACGGCAAGCTGCAGACCATTGACGGGCAACGCGAGGACCGAACAGCGGTGGTTTCTGCCCGTGCGGGATGAGTTCGCGCGTCGTCAGCGGCGATTTGGTCAAACGAGTCCTAGGCTGGTGCGGTGAGGCGGTTGATCACGGCCATGCTCGCGTTCGCGCTGCTGGTCAGTGTTAGCGGTGAGCGCCCAATGCGGGTGAGCCACCACGACAAAGTGGCGTTGAATTCGTCGACGAATCGCATTGCGGTGATCGGTGATTCCTATACGACGGGTACCGATATCGGCGGCCTTGGTCGCGCGGGATGGACAGCCCGTGCGTGGGATGAACTCGCGAACTCCCGGATGGCGGTATCGGCCGACGTCGGCGCCGAGGGCGGTGCTGGCTACGGCACGCGCGGTAACCAGGGCAGCGTGTTCGAGGATCTGACGGCACGCACGATCAGGCCCGACGATTCGCTCGTCGTGTTCTTCGGCTCGCGCAACGACCAGAATGTCGACCCCGCGCAGCTGTCGATCCTGGCGTTCGGCACCTTCCAATTGGCCCGCCGTATTGCACCGTCGGCGACGTTCCTGGTGATCGGACCCCCGTGGCCGACCGCGAATCCACCCGCGAACATCGTCCGGATCCGCGACGCGCTGCAATATCAGGCCGGGGTCGCGGGTGCGACGTTCGTCGACCCCATCGCCGAACGCTGGTTTGTGGGACGACCCGGACTGATCGGCTCCGATGGCGTACACCCGACCGACGCGGGGCACCAATACATGGCGGACAAGATCGCGCCGCTCATCGCAGCACAGTTGCCTGTCCGCTTATGAAGCTCGGCGAGCGCGTCTTCGAACTGTTGACGCGTGTGCTGTCGCTGCGGGTGATCGTCGTGGTCGCCGCCCTCTCTGTCGTCGTGCTGGTGATCACGCTCGGCGCATGGGTGTGGTTCGGTGTGACGAACGATCAATACAGCCAGTTGGATCGTCGACTCGATTCGGTGAGCAGTCTGGGCGACATCAGCACGCTGCTGCGCACGGCGCAGCAGGCGGGAACCGATCAGCCCCAGGCGCCGGACGGCAACGTGGTGCGCACCGCGCGCGTCGACGGCTTGACCGTGTCGATGCCTCAGGACGTGGTGCTGCCGGAGTTCGACGTCGGCTACGCCAACACGGCCATCGACGGCGTGGAGTATCGCGTCCGGACCTTCACCGCGGGAGACGCGAAGATCGCGGTGGGTGCGCCGCTGGCCGAAACACAGCGGCGCATCAACGAATTGCATCGCCGCGTGCTGCTGATCTGTAGCGGCGTGATCATCGGTACCGTCCTGGTTGGCTCGGTGATGTGGTCGATCATGATCAATCCCTTCCGACTGCTCGCACAGCAGGCCAGGGCGATCAACGCGCAGTCCAACCCCGACGAAGTCAAGGTGGTGCGCGGTGTCCAGGAGGCCGTGGAGATCGCCGAGGCTGTGGAGGGAATGCTCGCGCGCATCGGCGATGAACAGCAGCGCACCAAGGCGGCGCTCGAGTCGGCTCGTGACTTCGCCGCCGTGGCGTCTCACGAACTGCGAACGCCGTTGACAGCCATGCGCACCAACCTCGAAGTGCTGTCGATGCTCGAGATGCGGGAGCATCAGCGCCAGGAGGTGCTCGCCGACGTCATGCGGACCCAGACGCGCATCGAAGCGACGCTCACAGCGCTGGAGCGTCTGGCCCAGGGCGAGCTGACGACCGTCGACGATTTCGTGCCGGTCGACATCACCGAACTTCTGGATCGCGCCGCCCATGATGCGATGCGCAACTATCCGGGGCTGTCGGTGTCGATGGGATCGTCGACCACGGTCTTGATGGTCGGCTTGCCCGCCGGTCTGCGGCTGGTCATCGACAACGCCATCACCAACGCCGTCAAACACGGTGGCGCGACCGAAATCTGTCTCACCGCAGTGAGTTCCGGTGACGGCGTGGAGATCGTCGTCGACGACAACGGTGCAGGTGTGCCGGAGGAGGAGCGAGCCGCGATCTTCGAGCGGTTCTCCCGCGGGTCGACGGCGGCGCGGTCCGGTTCGGGACTCGGACTCGCCTTGGTCGCCCAACAGGCAGACCTGCATGGCGGCACTGCGGCCATGGAAGCCAGCCCGATGGGTGGTGCGCGGCTGGTGTTGCGGCTGCCGGCGCCGAGTTAGTCGGTAGCGCCGACGAACTCGCTGATGACCGCGGCCAGTTCCGCGCCTTTCTGTTCTGCGATGAAATGCCCGGCCCCGGCTATCGTGGTGTGGGCCTGATTCCGGGCGCCGGGGATGTGTTCCTGAAATACCTTGTCCCAGCCGCGAGTTGGCGGATCACCATCTGAATAGGCGGTGAGGAAGGGACGTTCCCACTGCTGCAGGGCGGCCATGGTCTCGCGGCCGATCGCCGCACCGGGATCGTTGCGCGTCAATGGGATGAGGGCAATCATCTGCCGCAGCCCCGCCTTGTAGCTGCGGTCGGGAAACGGCGCGTCATACGCGGCGAGCACTTCGGCATCCAACGGCCCGGCGACCGCGTCGAGGAACATGCTCGGATTGATGTCCGGTGCGCGCTGATAAAACGCGACGTAGTCGAGCAGCGTCTCCTGCAGCATCACCCGATCCTCGTCGACACCATGATGCGGCCACGTGAGCTTGCCCGCCAACGCCGGATCGCAGGTGTGCAGGATGGTGTTCGTCGCGACCACCCTTGCGAAGCGGTCGGGTTCGCGAGCCAACACGCTCAATCCGATCGGGCCGCCCCAGTCCTGGACGACAAGGGTGGCGTCGCGCAGATCGAGTCCGTCGACCAGGCCCGCCATCCAGTCGATGTGCCGGCGGAAGGTGTAGGCCGTCGCGTCGGTCAGCTTGTCGGAGCGACCGTAGCCGATGTTGTCCGGCGCGATGACTCGCATGCCCGCATTGCTGAGGGCACGAATGACCTTGCGGTACATGAACGACCACGTCGGCTGCCCGTGTAACAGGACGACGACCGGTCCGTCTTTGGGCCCGGCGTCGACGTAGTGCATCCGCAGCGCAGGAATGTTGCGGGTTTCGACGTCGACGTAATTCGGCGGAAACGGATAGTCGGGCAGGTTGTTGAAGCGCTCGTCAGGGGTTCTCAGAACGTCCATGGGATGACGTGGAGTCCGCTCAGTCCTCCTTGGCGATGAGGCGCTTGAGTGCCTCCCGATCGGACGCGAGCAGTTCGTCGATGCGCGCCTGGTTCACGTCGGCGACGATGATCTCGCCGACCTCCTGGTACACGTTGCTGAATATGCCGTGGGACTTCATCTTCTCGGTCTGATAGATGTTGTCCTCGGTCGGCGTCACGTAGTACACGATCTCCGGCTTGAAGCGGTGGATCAGCCACAAGTGGATGACGTCCATCAAGCGCTTCTTGCGCATCTTCTCGGAGAAGGTGTTCTGGTCGCGCACGGTGAGGATGTTGCGTCCGTGCCGGTCCTTGATCGGGTCGACGACGACATTGGCGAGCGGGTCGTCGCCCTCGCCGAGGATCTGCAAGTCAAGGACGTCGGATCCGGCGCGGCGTGGCCGCAACTGCACCCGCAGCTTTTCACCGATCTGATAGTGGTCGCTCCACAGCGCCAGCCATTCCTCCAGAAGCTTCTTGGGCACCTCGGTCTGCACGAGATGCTGGTGCTGCGTCGAACCCTCGCCCATGGCCTTGGTGGTCGCAGTCCGTCCGGACGATGCGGCCAGCGCGGCGTCGCTGCGGGGTCCACCCACCAGGGTTTGCGGTGTGCGGTATGGGGATTCGACCAGTCGCATCTTGCGTTGCAGGCGAGCCAGCGCGAGCATGCCCTCCTGGCGCAGCGACGTGGCGAACTCCTCGCATGCCACACCGTCGACCTGGTGGCCACCGTAGGTGATGAAGTTGAAGACGAAGCCCATCTTGCCGAGTTCCTCTGGGAACGCACGCATCTCGTCGTCGGACATGCCTGTGGTGTCCCAGTTGAACGAGGGGGACAGGTTGTAGGCCAGCATCTGTTCGGGGTAGACGGCGTGGATCGCGTCGGCGAACTGCTTGGCGTCGGCGAGGTCGGCGGTCTTGGTCTCCATCCAGAGGATGTCGGCGAACGGTGCGGCGGCCAACGACTTGGCGATCGCGTACGGGATACCGCCGCGGATCTGGTAGTAACCTTCCGGCGTCTTGGCGCGCTCGCAGTCCCAGGCGACGTCGGCACCGAGTTCCTTGGCCTTCTCGCGTGCGGAATACATCGGGGCGGTCGCGGCGAACGTGCGCCAATCGGCGGCGCTCATCTCGGACGGTTCGCCTTCGCGCTCGCGGAAGTCGAGCAGATCGCCCACCGCTTCGCCGTAGGTCTGCAAGCCGGCATCGACCTGCCAGGCGTCGACGAACTTCGACTCGACCTTGTCGAATATCGCGTCGACCGAATCGTCGGCACCGTCTTGCCATTCCTTGGCGGCGTCGCTGACCGCGCCCGCGATGCCGTGGCGCTGCAGCCACGCATCGGCGGCGGCGTACTCACCGTCGGGCAGTGCGTAGAGCAGGTGGCCGTTGAGCTCGGTGACCCCCGCGTCGAAGAACTGGCGCACCATCGCGAGGAAGCACGACTTGTACGACGGGATCTTGAGGTTGGTGACGCCGAGCAGGAAGGGCTGATCGCG
>Ga0075363_100000447_pt1 | contig 12963 bp, 11 predicted proteins | sample EndMetdeltDD1763_FD_71470 | JGI IMG/M metagenome (GOLD analysis project Ga0075363, IMG submission 71470) | Populus endosphere microbial communities from Tennessee, USA - Endosphere MetaG P. deltoides DD176-3 | ecosystem: Host-associated > Plants > Roots > Endosphere | place: USA: Tennessee...
CCGCTGCAGCGGCTCGAGCCCGCGCGAGACGCCGAACCAGACCACGGCCGTGGCCATCACGATCAGGAGCAGCTGCGGCACCACCACGTTGGCCACCATCTCCCAGGCGAGGCGCGTGCGCTTGTGCAGGGTCTCGGCGACCTGGACCAGGACCTTCGGCGTTGCCGGGTCGGCGCCGACGGGCATCCAGGCCACCAGCATCCGAACCGGCTCGCCGCGCATGGTGTCGCGGTAGACGCGCGGCTTGCCGGGCTCTCCGCCGCGCAGTGGCGGCGGCAATTCGGCATCGCCGCCGAGCGTCGTGCCGTCTTCGCCCACGACGCGATAAAAGAGCAGGTCTTCCTGGTCCAGCAGCAGGATGTTGCTCGCGGCCTCGGAGAGGTCGAGCCGCGGACGGGTGCCGTCGAGCTTCACGTGCAGCACGATCTCGCGTCCGATCTCGTACAGCGCGCGGTCGTAGGCAAGATCGGAAAAGCGCAGCGAGTTCCAGTAGGCCGCCCCGGTGTCCAGCACCAGCAGCACCACGAGCGGTCCGAGCAACCAGGCCAGCAGCTTGCGCCGCAGCCTCGGCTCAGGTTTCCGCATCGCTGCGGTCCATCAGGTAGCCCATGCCGCGCACGGTGCGGATCTCGCACCCGAGCGGCTCCAGCTTCTTGCGCAGCCGGTAGACGTTGACCTCGATCGCGTTCTCGCCGACCTCGTCGCCCCAGCCGTAGAGATGGTTGACCATCTGCTCTTTGCCCACGACGCGACCCTCGCGCATCATGAGCAGCTCGAGCACGGCGAGTTCGCGCGGCGACAGGTCCAGCGGCCGCTTGTCGTAGAACACGCGGCGGCCCACGGTGTCGAAGCGCAGCCGGCCATGTTCGAGAAAAGGCGTGGAGTTGGTGCTGCGGCGCAGCAGCGCACGCACGCGCGCTTCGAGCTCCGGCAGGTCGAAGGGCTTGGCCAGGTAGTCGTCGGCGCCCAGGTCGAGCCCGCGCACGCGGTCCTGGAGCGTGTCGAAGGCGGTCAGCATCAGCACCGGCATGGTCGACTTGCGCGCGCGCAGCCGGCGCAGCACGTCCAGGCCGCTGAGCTTGGGCAGGCCGATGTCGAGAATCGCGAGGTCGTAGATGCCGAGCGCGAGCGCATGGTCGGCCTCTTCACCGGTGGACACGATGTCCACGGCATGGGCGGACTGCACCAGCGCACGCGAGAGCGCGTCCGCCAGTACCTTGTCGTCCTCTACAAGCAATATCCGCATTGGTTCGCACCCGCCTTTGTGCAGCGGAATATGCTAACCGCAATGCTTCGAGGGGAGGCGGCGATCCGCCGCGAGCTTCTCGGTCAGTCCACGCGGATGTTGCGGGCCTTCACGACACGGCTGTAGATCTCGGCATCGCGGCGCACCATGGCGGTCATTTCGGTGCGCGACACGCCGAGCGGCTCGCTGTTGAGGTCCTTGATGCGCTTGGCGAGGTCGGGGTCCTTGCTGGCCTCGACGAACACCGCATTGAACCGTTCGAGCACCGCGGCCGGCGTGTTCGCGGGTGCCCAGATGCCGTGCCACGACATCATCGAAAAGCCCGGCATCACCTCGGACAGCGTGGGCACGTCGGGCAGGGCGGGATGGCGCGTGGGCCCCGAATAGGCCAGCGCCTGGACGCGGCCGCTGCTGATGAGCGGATAGCCCGTGGCGATGGGCTCCATCAGCGTATCGACCTGTCCGCCCACCAGGTCGGCGATCGGGCTCGCGCGGTACGGCACGTGCAGCATGGTGATGCCGACCTCGTCCTTGAGCGACTCGACGATCAGCTGCGACGGGCTGCCCGCGCCATAGGAGGCATGCGAGTAGACGCCGGGCTTCTCCTTGGCCGCGGCCACGAGATCCTTGATGGTCCTGGCCGGGAACTTCGCGTTCGCGATCAGCACGAGGCCCTGGCGCATCGTCGTGGCGACGGGGACCAGGTCCTTGGCCGGATCGAACGGCAGCTTGCTGTAGATGTACGGATTGATCGTGAACGCCGTGGAGAGGTTGTAGAGAAAGGTGTAGCCGTCGGCCGGCGCCTTGGCCACCGTGTCGGACGCGAGGTTGCCCGCGGTGCCGGGCTTGTTGTCGATGAGCACCGGCACGCCGAGCTTGCGGCTCGCATAGTCGCCGTACATGCGCGCGAAGATGTCGGGCGGCGTGCCGGGCGCGAACCCGACCACGATCCTGATCGGCTTGCTCGGCCATTCCGCCGTCTGCGCAATCGACAGGGTCGATGCCAATCCGGCGGCAAGGCCCAGCAAAAGGCCGAGCATTTTCTTGAGGGTTGTCGAATGCATTTCTTGTCTCCTTGGGCACGCCGTGCCCGTTTCTTGAACATTCCGCTTGCCGCCCGATGTGACCGGGCGTTTCGCTCTTCTTCTCTTCTTCTCTTCTTCTCTTTTCTCTTCAATCGACCTGCGCGCCCGAGCGCCGCACCGCCTCGCCCCACTTCGCGATCTCCGCCGTGCCGAACGCCGCCATCTCGGCCGCGGTCATGGCCATCGGCTCGATACCCTGGGCCGCGAGCTTGTCGCGCACCGCGGCCTGTGCGAGCACCTCCTGCGTGGCGTCGCGCAGGCGATCACGCTGCGCCGCGGGCATGTCGGCCGGTGCATACAACATGAACCAGGCCACCAGATCGAAGTTGGCGATGCCCTGCTCCGCGAGTGTCGGAACCTCGGGTGCAGCCAGGCTCCGCTTCGCGCTCGACACGCCGAGCGCGCGCAGCTTGCCGGCGCGGATCTGCGGCAACACGGCGGCCGGGTGATAGAACATGAACTGCACGTTGCCCGCCATCACTTCCGTGAGTGCCTGCGCGCCGTCGCGATACGGCACGTGCACGAAGTCCTTGCCGAGCCGCAGGTTCAGCGTCTCGCCCGCCAGATGGCCCGAGGTGCCGTTGCCCGCCGAGGCAAAGCTCACCGACTTGCCGCTGGCCTCGCGCAGGTCAGCCACGCTCTTCCATGGCGCCGCGGCCGGCACCACCAGCAGCGTGGGCGTGGCGCCCATGAACCCCAGCGGCACGAAGTCCCGTTGCGGCTGGTAGGAGAGCCGCTTGTAGAGCGAGGCGTTGATCGCATGCGTGCCGACGGTGCCGAGCAGTACGGTGTGTCCGTCGGCACCCGAGCGCGCGGCCAGCTCGCTGCCGATGGCGCCGCCCGCGCCGGGCTTGTTGTCGACGACCACGGGCTGCGAGAGCTGGCGCCCCAGCGCGTCGGCCAGTACGCGTGCCACGATGTCGGTCGTGGTGCCGGCCGCGAACGGCACGATCAGCTTGATGGCGCGGCCGTCGCCGGACTGGGCCCAGGCGCCGGCTGTCCAGTGCGTTGCCGCGGTCAGGCCGGCGGCGGCCAGCCATGCGCGGCGCTTCATGAGGCCGCTCCGAAGCCCGCGGGCACGCTGCCGTCGTATCGCAGCTCGCGCGTGGCCTGGTAGGACAGCGCGAAGCCGCTCGGCGTCTCGGCCTCTTCCGCCAGGTGGGCGATCAGGCCCGCCGTGCGCGCCAGGATGGGCACGCCGCGCAGCGACGCGACAGGAAATCCGACGCCCAGCAGCACCGCCGGAATCGCCGCCGAGACATTCATGCGCAGCGCCTTGCCGACGATGCCCGGAATCACCTCCTCCAGCGCCTGCGCGATGCGCACGTAGCGCAGGTCAGCGCCCGCCTGTGCCGCCACGTCGATCAGGCGCTCGACCCGCGGATCACGCGACTTGTGCAGCGGATGGCCGTAGCCCGGGATCGGCGCGCGGGCGGCTTTCAGTTCGGTGATGGCTGCGGTGGCCGCGTCGTGCAGCCCGGCGCCCGCGTCGACGCGCGCCGCCACGTCCATGAACAGGCGGCCGGCCGTTTCGGACGCGCCGAGGATGACCGAGCCGCAGCCGAGGATGCCCGCCGCCACCGCGCCTTGCAACGCATCGGGCGCGGCCGCGAAGGTCATGCGGCTGGCCTGCACGCTCGGCACCAGGCCGTGCTCGGCAATGGCGACCAGCGTGGCATCGAGCACCGCGCTGCAGGCCGCATCGGGGCGGCGGCCGGTGAGCAGCAGGAAGAAATAATCCGTGAAGGACAGGTGGCCGATGAGCTCCTGGCACAGGTCCTGGCCCCGCACGACGATGGTGTGTTCGTCCGAGGTGCAGATGCCGGTGCTCGGGACGGTGGATTTTCCGATTTTCATGTGGCGTCTTTCAGGCGTTCAGGCGTGCCGGGGTGCAAGGCGGAAGTCGTAGTGCGCGGACCAGTACGGCGTCTCCAGCGTCCGGCCGTCGGGCGCGTGGCCCGGGGGATGCGATTCGAAATCGACGACGAGCCTCGGGCGCACGCCGAACACGGCGTCGGACTCGATGTACGGGCTGCCGGCCACGAAGAGGTGCGTGGTCACGGGTACGTGGCCCGGCGCCGAGACCATCATGTGGATGTGGCCGGGCCGGTTCGGATGGCGGCCCATGGCTTCCAGCATGCGCCCCACGGGACCGTCGGTCGGGATCGGATAGAAGCTCGGCCGGATCGACCAGAACCAGTAGCGGCCCTCGCTGTCGGTGCGGATGCGTCCGCGCGCCGCCATGGCGGCACCTTCGACCTGCATGTCGTACACGCCCTCGCCGTCGCCGGACCAGATGTCGAGCAGCGCACCCGCGAGCGGCCGGCCCCCGGTGTCGGTGATGCAGCCGCTGTAAAAGGTCGGCTCGCCGCGCGCGCCCTGGGCCACATCGGCGCCGAGCGGCAGGTCGGGCGCGCCCTCCCAGTAGAAGGGACCTTGAACCGTGGCGTGCGTGGCTTCGGTGATCTCGGTGGCCTGCGTGGCCTCGGCGCCCGCGCGGCCGCGCTTGCCCGCCGCGGCGCGCAGCTGGTCGAGGATCACCACCATCATCGACGCGCCCAGCGTGTCGGACAGCAGGATGAACTCCTGGCGCTTGTCGGTGCAGGTCTGGCCGGTGGCCGTCAGGAACTCAATGCCCTGCATCCACTCCGCGGGCGTCAGGTCCACCTCGCGGATGAAGGCATGCAGGTGCGTGATCAGCGACTGCATGACCTGGGCAAAGCGCGCGTCGCGCGCGCCCTCCAGGCTCTGCAGCACGGTCTGCGTCAGCTCGCTTTCGTTCGATGGGGTCATGGTTTGCTTGTCTCCTTGTATCTTTCGATTGGTTCAAACTTCAGCGTGCAGACCGGTTGGTGAACTGCATGCCGATCCGGTTGGCTGGCCGCGGGCCGGCTATGCGGTGGCCGGCTGCCCCAGGCGCTGGCGGATGGGCGCGACGATGGCCGCGTTGTCGGCGCCGAGCATCGGCGGCGCAGTGACCTCCAGCGGACGCTCGCCGTCGAAGCTCACGGGCGAGCGGATCGTGTGCCACTCGCCGCCTTCGGGATGAGGTGCGCTCACCTGCAGCTGCAGGTGCCGCGCCTGCGGGTCTTCCATCGCCTCGCGGGTGTCGTACATCGGCGCATGCGGCACGTCCTCGGCCTCGAGGCGCGCACACCATGCGGCGCGGCTGTGCTGGCGGAACAGGCCGCCGAGCAGCGCGATCAGGTCTTCCTGGTGCGCGATGCGTGCCTCGCGCGAGGCAAAGCGCGGGTCCGCGAAAAGCCGAGGCCGCTCGATCGCGTTGGCGAGCCCCTGCCAGAACTTCTCCGGCGAGGACATGTGCAGCGCAATCCACAGCCCGTCCGCGCACTCCAGCACATAGGACTGCGACACGCTCGGGCGGCTGAACGGGCCCATGACCTCGCTCTCGGAAAAGAGGTGCGTGAACGCGTCGAGGTTGAAGTGGCACATGGCCTCGAGCATCGACACCTCGACCGCGCGGCCCTGGCCGGTGCGGCCGCGTTCGACCAGTGCGCCGAGCACGCCGTAGGCGGCATAGAAGCCGGTCATGGCGTCGGCGAGCGCCGGGCCCACCACTCGCGGATTGGCCGGGTTCACCAGCAATTTGAGAAAGCCGCTCGCGGCCTGCGCCACCGTGTCGTAGGCCGGCCGGGCGGCCGCGGGGCCCGTCTGGCCGAAGCCGCTGATCGCGCAATACACAAGCCCCGGATTGAGGCCGCGCAGCCGGGCCTCGCCGGCGCCCAGCCGCTCCGCCGCGCCGGGGCGGAAATTCTGGATGTAGACGTCGGCTTCCTTGACCAGTTCGTCGAACACCGCCCCGTCTTCGGGCAGCTTCGGGTTCAGCGTGATGCTGCGCTTGTTGCGGTTGTAGGTCTGGAAGTGCGGACTGTAGAGGCCGCCGCGAAAGGCACGGAACGGATCGCCCGCGCCGGGCTGCTCGATCTTGACCACCTCGGCGCCGAGGTCGGCGAGGAACATGCCGGCGGCCGGGCCGGTGATGAACGTGCCTTGTTCGAGCACCTTGATGCCGCTGAGGACTTTTTGCACCGTGGAGGTCTCCTGGGGATTGTTGTTCGGGGTTGGAGAAACTGTAGGTGCGGCCCGCGGATCCGGAAAATGATTGTTTTTCATCGTTAGCATCGATGCCATCGATCATCGATCCCAAGGAACGCCATGGAACTCCGGCACCTGCGCTACTTCATCGCCCTGTCGGGCTCGCTGAATTTCACGCGCGCGGCCGAACGCCTGCATGTGACGCAGTCGACGCTGTCGCATCAGATCAAGCAGCTGGAGGAAGAGATCGGCATCGCGCTGTTCGACCGCATCGGCAAGCGCGTGAGCCTGACCGAGGCGGGCGACGAGTTCCTGCACTACTGCACCAGGGCCCTGCACGAGATCGACCTCGGGCTGGGCGCACTGCGCCAGGAGAGCTCGGAGGTGGCGGGCGAGCTGCGCGTCGGCTCCACGCACACCTTCAACCTGGGCTTCATTCCGGATTGCATCGCGAGCTTCCATGGCAAGCACCCGCGCGTGAAGGTGGTGGTCGAGGAGCTCTCGGCCGACCAGATCGCCGCGCGGTTGCAGCAGGGCACGCTGGACCTGGGCATCGCCTACCGGCCGGCCGCACCGGGGCCGCTGCAGTTCGAGCCGCTCTACAACGAGGAGATGGTGCTGGTGGTGGCGAAGAAGCATCCGCTCGCGCGGCGCAAGCGCGTGCGCATGGTGGAGCTGCATCGGCTGCCGATGGTGCTGCTGCCGGCGAGCTTCGCCACGCGCCAGATGCTCGACGAATGCTTCCGTTCCTGCGGCGCGCAACCGCACGTGGTGGCCGAGATCAACACGCTCGCGCCGATGATGGACCTGGTCGCCAAGACGCAGCTCGCATCCATCATGGCCGCGAACGTGGTGACGGCACTCTCGGGCCTCGTCGTGGTCCGGCTCGAGAGCCCGACGCCCGTGCGCACCCCGGGCATGCTGTGGTCGCCGGTGGCGCGCGATGCCGCGGCCACGCGGGCGTTCTCGACCATCGTGCGCAAGCTCGCGCTGCGAAGCAGACTGCAAGGGGCGGCGCGGCCGGCGCGCTGACGTGCACCCCGGCCCTGCGCCCAGCCATGCCGCTGCGACATATCTAGAAGTGGCCGGGCCGGATAGCGGCGCGATCGCGATGCAACCCACAGGGCCCCGCGCAACAAAAGCGCAAAGCGCCGAAATCCGCCGGCAACATCGCGGCTCGAAGCTCCGGGCTCAACCCACCCACGGAGCCACAGTGTCAACCCACGATCCCCGCCATACAAAGAGCAACGACAGTGCTTTCGCGACGCCCGCCCATGGCCATCGTCTGGCCGATGACCTCCCGCTGATCTCGGCGCAGCTTCTCGAGCGCCGCAAGGCGCTGGCCTGGCTGGGTTCCAGTGCCGCCGGCTCGGCGCTCCTGCTGGCCGGCTGCGGCGGTGGCGGCGGCTCCGACGGGAGCAGCCTCGCGGGCCTGGCGACCACCGCCACGACCGGGACGAGTTCGACGAGCACCACGGCAGCGGCGAGCGGAACGAGTTCTTCCACGTCGAGTTCGAGCAGCTCCACGAGCACCAGTACCTCCAGCGGCAGTTGCACCGCCCTGCCCGGCGAGACCTCGGGGCCCTACCCGGCCGACGGCACCAACACTTCGTCCGGCGCCACCTCGGACGTGCTGACTGCCAGCGGCATCGTCCGCAGCGACATCCGCAGCAGCTTCATCAGCTCGACGACGCAGGCACCCGGCGTGCTGACGACACTCACGCTCACGCTGGTCAACACCAACTCGAGCTGCGCCCCACTGTCGGGCTACGCGATCTACCTTTGGCACTGCGACCAGGGCGGCAGCTACTCGCTGTATTCGGCGCCGACCGAAAGCTACCTGCGAGGGGTGCAGGTGACCGACAGCAACGGCCAGGTCACTTTCACGACGATCTTTCCCGGCTGTTATTCGGGCCGCTGGCCCCACATGCATTTCGAGGTCTTCGCGAGCCTCGCCAGCGCCACCACCGGCAGGAATTCCGTCCTGACCTCGCAACTGGCAATGCCAGGCGCCGCTTGCAGTGCGGTGTATCCCTACGCCTCGGGCTACACCCAGAGCGTGGCCAACTTCGCTGCCGTCACGCTCGCAAGCGACAACGTGTTCAGCGACAACACCGCGGCACAGATCGCCGCCATGACGCTCGCCATGAACGGCAGCGCAACAGCGGGCTACACCGCGACCGCGACGATCGGCATCGCGCGCTAGCCTGGCTCGCCCGGCCTGCAACGCCTCGCGCCATCAGCGCGGGCGTGCGCGGCCGCTGGCCATTTTTCTCCTCTTTCGAAGCTCACACTTCCCGGTTGAAGGCGTCACGGTCTCGTGCGCCGGTGCGAAGCTGCGTCGCCTGCGGCAGTTCGTGCGCCAGGTTGCACCGGCGGGTGAGCAGCGCGAGGTGCTTCGCGTCCCAGGCGAAGAACATCACGACCAGGAACGCATCGACCACGCTCAGCGCCATCAGGGTGCGCCAGTCCCACAGCAAGTCGAAGAGAGTCATGAATCGATAGAGAGGATGAATGCGAAGCCCCGAGCTTGAGGCCGCTTCATTGCGCACCGATTTCACCGTGTTGCGGCTCTTTGCCGCGGCCCGGCCGCCGTCCTCAGGCCGCAGGCGTGTGCGTGACGGCCGGCATGAACATGTAGCCCTCGTTGCGCACGGTGCGAATCAGCTCGGCCTTCACCTCGCCCGATGCCAGCTTGCGGCGCAGGCGGCTGATCTGCACGTCGATGGCGCGGTCGTACGAGTCGTTGTCCGCGCCGAGCGCGTACTGCACCAGCTGGTCCCTGGTCAGCACCCGCCGCGGGTGCTGGACCAGCGCGCGCAGCAGGCGGAACTCGCCGTCGGAAAGATCCACCAGCCGGCCGGTGGGGTCGTGCAGCAACCGGGTTTCCAGGTCGATGCGCCAGCCCGCGAAGTACAGCAGCGTGGCCGGCGCTTCGCGCGCGGCATCGGACACCTGGGCAGGGGTGGACGCCGCCGCATTGGCGGTGCGGCGCAGCACGGTGCGTATGCGCGCCAGCAGTTCGCGCGGGTTGCAGGGCTTGGCGAGATAGTCTTCCGCGCCGATTTCCAGGCCCACGATGCGGTCGATGTCGGTGCCCACGGCCGACAGCATGATCACCGGCGGCCCGCCGATCTTCTGCAGCTCGCGCAGTGCGCTCAGACCGTCTTCGCCGGGCATCATCACGTCGAGCACGACGAGCGCGTAGTCGGCCTGCGCGAGCCGCTCGCGCATCTGCGCGGGATCGCTGGCGCCGTCGACCTGGAGGCCGTGCTTCTCCAGGAAGGACGCCACCAGGCTGCGGATGCCGGCGTCGTCGTCGACGATGAGGATGCGGGTGGTCAGGTTCACGGTGCGGCGAATCGGGTAGCGGATCATAGGCCCGGTGCCGGTGCTGCCCGCCGCCCCGACTGCAATGAAATGAACTGCAACATCATGAAATCGGGCTGCAACAACCGGTCCGCAGACTCGCACACCGAAAGCACGGATGGCACCCCGCCCGGCGTGACATCGCCTCCAGCCCGTGCCAGCATCAGCCCATGAACCCCCAAGGAACACGACGTTGGTCGGGCCCGCCGCTCGCGCTGCAGATCATGGCGCTGCTGCTGGGCGGGCTGGTCGTGGCGCAAGGCGTGACGCTGGCACTGACCATGCTGCTGCCGCCCGAGCCGCAGCGCCAATGGGAGCTGGGCGACATCGCGCGCGTACTTGCGGGAAAAGACGCCGAAGGCCGCAATGCGCACCTGCTGCAGCGCTCGCTGCAGGCGCGGGCGCCTGAGCCCCAGGGGCAGGGCTGGCTGACCTCCGAGCGCTCGCGGCGCGACCTGGCACGCCTGATAGAACGGGACGAGGCCGAGGTGCGGCTGTACTTCTTCACCCCGCTGCCGTTCGCAGGCACCACGGGCGCCGTCGCCGCCGCGCCGACGCAAGCCGCGCCACAGGCGGCCGCACGCCAGATCGCCACGACCTTCGGCCCCGCGGGCTTTCAGCGGGTCCAGGCCGGTGGCGCGCCTGGAGGGGCCTCGATGCCTGGGGGGCCCGGCGGCCCTGGAGGCCCCGGCGGATCCGGATTCCGCGGAAGCCCGGGTGGGTTCGGCGGCGGTTTCGGCGTGGGACGGGGCTCGGGGGGCAGCGTGGGTGGATCTGCGCAGCAGCCGGCAGCCGGTCCGCCGCCAGGCGACCCGACCGGCGCTGCGACGGGCGCGCCCGCCACTGCCCCGGGCCCGGGGTTCGTGGGTGCGGGCTCCCTGGGCAGCCCGGTGGCTCCGCCGCCGGCAGGCATTGGCGGTCCGGACGGCACCGGTGCCGCGACGTTGCCGCCTGGGCCATCTGGGCCACCCGGGGCCATCGGTGCGCCAAGCCTCGCCGCCCCGGGCGCCGCCGCGCCCCAGGCGCCGTTGCCTGCGGCGCCGCCTCCCGGCATGCCCGGCCTGCCGATGGGCCCCGGCATCCTGTCGGCACCCGTCACACCGCCAAGCCTTCCGATGGATACCGAGCGCCCGCTGCAACGCAGGGCACCTGCAACGGCTGAAGCGCCGGCCGTGCGCGCGCCCGAAGCGCCGCCACCACGCACCGAGCCCACGCGCCCGGCGCCGCCCAGCACCGCGCCGCCGAATGCCGCGCCGCCGCGCACGGCCGTCGAGGCGCCGCGCGAGCCCAGAAGCGGCGGCAAACCCCTGACCCCGCCGCCGGCCGATGCAACCACCGGGACTGCCGCGGAGACTGTGCGCCCCGTCGCGCGCGGTCTGTTCGGCCTGGCGCCGGCACCGTTCGTGGAGGGCGACTTCATCGCGGCGGTCCATACCCGCGAAGGCAGCTGGATGGTGGTGCAGCCGGTGCCCGAGTCCTTTCCGAACGCGTGGCAGCGCCGCGTGCTGCTGTGGTTCCTGATTGGGGCAGCCATCGTGGTGCCCGTGGGCTGGCTGTTCTCGCGCCGGCTGGTGCGTCCCATTGCCGGCTTCGCGCGCGCGGCCGATCAATTGGGCCGCGATCCGGTGGCGCCGGTGCTGGCACTCGATGGCCCGGCGGAGATCGGACGCGCGGCGCAGGCCTTCAACCGCATGCAGGCGCGGCTGCGCAGCTTCGTCGACGACCGCACCGTGATGATCGGCGCCATCAGCCACGACCTGCGCACACCCCTCACGCGGCTGCGCTTTCGCATCGAGGACGCACCCGACGACATTCGCGCCGGCATGCTCGACGACGTCCAGGAGATGGAGCAGATGATCGGCTCCGTGCTCAGCTTCATCCGCGATGCCTCCGTGGTCAGCGCGCGCGAGCGCATGGACTTCGCGAGCCTGGTGGAGGACGTGGTCGAGCAGGCGGTGTTCGTCGGCAAGGACGTGCAGCTGCAGCGCATGGAAAAGGCGCCGGTGGAGGTCGACGTGATCGGCATGCGCCGCGTGCTCGACAACCTGATCGAGAACGCCGTCAAGTACGGCCACCAGGCGCGCGTGCGCCTGTTCACCGACGGGCCCGATGCCGTGGTGGAGATCGGCGATCGCGGACCGGGGCTGCCGGCCAGCGAACTCGAGCAGGTGTTCAAGCCGTTCTACCGCACCTCGCAGGCCCGCGCCTCGCACACCATGGGCAGCGGGCTCGGGCTGGCCGTGTGCCGCTCGATCGCGCGCGCTCACGGCGGCGACGTCGTGCTGAAGTCCGGCTCGCACGGGCTTCTTGCCCAGGTTCGCGTCCCGTTGGCACTGGAAGCGCAACGGCTGTCGCTGCAGGCGTCCGGCACGCACTGAGCCCGCGTGCGGCGGGCTGCGTGGCCGGCCCGGACACTTCGGCTGCGGACGCCTTTGAACTTCAGTAGGTAGAGGCCGCCGAGTGAAGGCCCTGGCGTCCTGCGCGCTCTAGGACTTTCTACAGCAACGGAACGATGCCGAAGATTCCCGCCGAGACAATCATGACGACGACCAGCATCAGCGCCCACTTGAAGGTGAATTTCTGATGAGCACCGAATTCAACGCCCGCGACGCCCATCAGAACGTAATTTGCCGCGACCAACGGGCTGAGCTGATGCACCGGTTGTCCGAGAAGTGACGCGCGCGCGATGATCTCCGGAGCAATCCCGTAGCCCTTTGCCGCCTCCGCAAGGATGGGCACGACACCGAAGTAGAAGGCATCGTTGGACAGGAAAAAGGTCATCGGAGCGCTGAGCAGTGCGGTGATCAGCGGCAGGAAGTGCCCGGCGGAGGTCGGGATCGCATTGATGACACTGTGCGCGATTGCATCGGTCATCTTGGTGCCCGAGAGGATCCCGGTGAAGACGCCAGCCGCGAAGATCACAGCCACCACGGAAAGAGCGCTGGCCGAGTGCGCTGCAATGCGCTCCTTCTGGTCTTTGAGCGAGGGAAAATTGATCGAGATCGCGATGGCGAACGCACCCATGAAGAGCAAAGGCAGCGGCAGCACCGCCATCGTCAGGCAGACCATCAACACCGCGGTCAGTACCAGGTTGAAGGCCATCTTCGCGCGGCTTCGGCGCGGTGCACCCGTCGCGTCCAGGTTGACTTCCCCGCCCAAGGCAGAGACTTCAGTGTGCGCCGGCTTCCACTCGATCGTCTTGAGTCG
>Ga0075363_100000448_pt1 | contig 12932 bp, 12 predicted proteins | sample EndMetdeltDD1763_FD_71470 | JGI IMG/M metagenome (GOLD analysis project Ga0075363, IMG submission 71470) | Populus endosphere microbial communities from Tennessee, USA - Endosphere MetaG P. deltoides DD176-3 | ecosystem: Host-associated > Plants > Roots > Endosphere | place: USA: Tennessee...
CGCGGCCCCACCCACAAGGACGTCGAGCGGGTCGCCGACATGGTCGGGACCATCAAGGACCAGCACCCCGAGGTCGAGATCTGCGCCTGCCTCGGTCTGCTCAAGGACGGCCAGGCCGAGCGGCTCCGCGAGGCGGGCGTCGATGCCTACAACCACAACATCAACACCGCCGAGTCCCACCACGACCAGATCGTCCAGACGCACACCTACGCCGACCGGGTCGACACCGTCGAGAAGGCCAAGGGCGCCGGCCTGTCGCCGTGCAGCGGCCTGATCGCCGGTCTGGGCGAGACCGACGAACAGCTGGTCGAGGCGCTGTTCGCGCTGAAGGCGATGGACTCGGACTCGATCCCGGTCAACTTCCTGATGCCGTTCGACGGGACCCCCTACGAGAACGTCTGGGACCTCACGCCGATGCGCTGCGTCAAGATCCTGGCGATGGCGCGGTTCGTGTGCCCGGACAAGGAGATCCGGATCGCCGGCGGCCGGGAGATGCACCTGCGCTCGCTGCAGGGCCTCGCCCTGCAGGTCGCCAACTCGATCTTCCTGGGCGACTACCTGACCTCCGAGGGCCAGGCCGCCGAGGCGGACCTCGAGCTGATCCGCGACCACGGCTTCGTCGTGCTCGGCTCCGACGAGCACCTCGCGGGAGGACCCGCGTCGCACGACCCGGCGAAGCGACGCCGCGGGGCGGGCACCGCCGTCGCGCCCAATGCCTGACCTCAGCACCGAACAGCTCCTCGCGTTCGACCGCGGGCACGTCTGGCACCCCTACACCTCGATGACGGACCCGACGCCGGTCCGGCTCGTCGAGAGCGCGTCCGGCGTACGGCTCCGGCTCGCTGACAGCACCGAGCTGGTCGACGGGATGTCGTCGTGGTGGGCGGCGATCCACGGGTACGCCGTGCCGGAGCTGGACGACGCCGTACGCCGCCAGCTCGGCGACACGGCGCACGTGATGTTCGGCGGGCTCACCCACGCGCCGGCGATCCGGCTGGCTGAGCGACTCGTCGAGATCTCCCCGGACGGACTCGAGCACGTGTTCCTCGCCGACTCCGGGTCGGTCTCGGTCGAGGTCGCGCTCAAGATGGTGCTGCAGTACCAGCGCGGGGTGGGGCGCCCCGAGCGGACCCGGATGCTGACCGTGCAGGGCGGCTACCACGGGGACACGTTCGGCTGCATGAGCGTGTGCGACCCGGTCGGCGGGATGCACAGCATGTTCAGCGAGGTGCTGACTCCCCAGGAGTTCGCTCCGAGGCCACCGAGCCCCGGCGAGGACATCGCCGAGTGGGCGCACCGCTTCCGCTCGATCGCCGCGTCGACGTCCGACCTCGCGGGCATCATCGTCGAGCCGGTCCTGCAGGGCGCCGGGGGCATGCACGTCTACGACCCCGCGTGCCTGCGCGTGATGCGTGAGGTCGCGGACGAGCACGGGCTGGTGCTGGTCTTCGACGAGATCGCGACCGCCTTCGGCCGCACCGGCACGCTGTTCGCCGCCGAGGCAGCCGGTGTCTCCCCGGACATCATGTGCGTCGGCAAGGCGCTGACCGGCGGCTACCTGACGCTGGCCGCCGTCCTCACGACACCGGCGGTCGCGCACGGCCTGTCCGCGTCCGAGTCCGGAGTGCTCATGCACGGGCCGACGTACATGGGCAACCCGCTCGCCTGCGCCGTGGCCCTCGCCAGCCTCGACCTCCTCGATGCGAACGACTGGAGAGCGCAGGTCGCCGGCATCAACGCCGGGCTGACCGACGGCCTGGCTGCCCTGCGCGGCCGGCCGGGCGTCGCCGACGTGCGCATCCTCGGCGCCGTCGGTGTGGTCCAGCTCGACCACCCGGTCGACGTCGTCAAGGCCACGGACGCCGCCGTCGAGGAGGGCGTGTGGCTGCGCCCGTTCCGCGACCTGATCTACACGATGCCGCCGTACGTCACCTCGGCAGAGGACGTCGCCCTGATCTGCCGGGCCGTCGGGCGGGCCGTGGACGTCGCGTGACGACGATCAGCGACGAGGACTGGTACGGCGAGGACCTGGACGACGTCCACCACGCAGGCGTCCGCTTCGTCGAGGTCGACCTGACCGAGGCCCGGACCCGGGGTGCGGTCTTCGAGGACTGCGTCTTCGACAGGTGCCGGTTCAACGCCTCGGCGCACGAGTCGACGGCGTTCGTCGGCTGCACGTTCACCGGCACCAACCTCTTCGACGTGACGCTCGACGGCTGCAAGCTCACCGGGTCGACGTTCAGCCGGTGCACGCTCAAACCGATCACGGTGCGCGGCGGGCAGTGGCGTGCGGTCAGCCTGCGGGGCGCAGATCTGACCGGCCAGGACCTCAGCGGCGTCGACCTCCGCGACGCCGACCTCTCGATGGCCGTGCTCGCGGGCGCCACGCTGCGGGGCGCCAACCTGTCCGGGGCTGAGCTGCGCGAGGCCGACCTCACCGACGCCGACCTGCGCGGCGCGGAGCTCGGCGGCTCCGACCTCGGGGCCGCGTCGCTCCGCGGCGCGCGTGTGGACCTTGCGGGTGCGGTCCTCCTCGCGGAGCTCACCGGGGCCGTGGTCGACGCCGCGACTGCTGATGAGCAGAGCGCATACTGACGCCGTGAGCACCTGGCAGCAGTGGCTGGCCCAGCAAGCCGTGCGCCGCGACGACGCGGGGCTCCGCCGCTCGCTCGTCCCGCGCGGCCGGGCCGACGGCTTCGTGGACCTCGCCGGGAACGACTACCTCGGCCTGTCGCGCGACCCGGTCGTGGTCGCGGCCGCAGCCGAGGCGGCGCGCGCCTGGGGCGCCGGGGCGGGGGCCTCACGGCTGGTCACCGGCACGCTGGACCTGCACGCCGACCTCGAGCACGCGCTGGCGACCTACACCGGCCAGCCCGCCGCTCTCGTGACCGGCAGCGGCTACGCCGCCAACCTCGCGGTCGTCACGGCGCTGGTCGACCGTGAGTGCCTGGTCGTCTCGGACGCCCACATCCACGCCTCGCTGGTCGACGCCGCCCGGCTGTCCAAGGCCGAGATCGCGGTCGTGCCGCACTCCGACGTCGCCGCCGTACGCCGCGCGCTGGAGGCAGCCGACGGGCGCCGTGCCCTGGTGCTCGCCGAGAGCATCTACTCGGTGCTGGGTGACGAGGGACCGCTCGTCGAGCTCGCCGAGGTCTGCGCCGAGCACGGGGCGCTGCTCGTGGTCGACGAGGCGCACGGCCTGGGCGTGCACGGCCGGGGCGTCGTGCACCGGCTCGGCCTCAACGGCCTCCCCCACGTCGTCGTCACCCTCACGCTGTCGAAGTCGCTGGGCAGCCAGGGCGGCGCGGTGCTGGGCCCGTCGGAGCTCGTCGACCACCTGGTCAACACCGCCCGGCCGTTCATCTTCGACACCGCACTGGCGCCCGCCGCGGCCGGGGCGGCCCTGGCCGCCCTGGGCGTGCTGCACGACCGGCCCGGGCTGCCGGCGCTGGTGCGGGCCCGGGTCGAGGACCTGGCCGCGTCCCTCGGCGTGGAGGCTCCGGCCGGCGCGGTGGTGTCGCTGCCGATGCCGTCGCCCCAGGCCGCGGTCGCCGCACAGGCGGCGGCCCGCGCGCAGGGAGTGCTCGTCGGCTGCTTCCGGCCGCCGTCCGTGCCCGACGGGGTCTCCCGGCTCCGGGTCACCGTCAGCGCCGGCGTACCCGACGAGGACTGGGCCCGGGCCGTGACGGTCCTCATCGGCGTGGCGAAGGAGACCTCATGAGTGTCGTGATCGTGACCGGGACCTCGACCGGCGTCGGCAAGACGGTCGCGACCGCGGCGCTCGCCGCCACGGTCGAGGGCTCGGTCGTCGTGGTCAAGCCGGTGCAGACCGGTGCCGCCGGCGGCGACTCCGACGCCCGCGAGGTCGCCCGGCTCACCGGTGTCGAGACCCTGGAGTGGACCACGCTCGACGACCCGCTCGCGCCGGACACCGCCGCCCTGCGGCAGGGCGTCGAGATCCCCCGGGTCGCGACGTACGCCGCCGCCATCGGCGACCTGCCGCACGACACGGTGATCGTCGAGGGGGCCGGCGGGCTCCTGGTCCGGCTCGACGCCGAGGGCGGCACGCTGCTCGACCTCGCGGCCGCGCTGGGTGCCCTCGCCGAGGTCGAGGTCGTCGTCGTGGCGGGCGCCGGGCTGGGCACGCTCAACCACACCGAGCTCACGGTCGATGCCCTGCGGGCGCGGGACATCGAGCCGGTCGGCATCGTCGTGGGGTCGTGGCCCGCCGAGCCCGGCCTCGCCGAGCAGTGCAACCTCGACGACCTGCCGCGCGTGACCGGCGTACCGCTGCTGGCGGTGCTCCCCGAGGGCGCCGGCGCGATGACCAGCGAGGAGTTCTGCGCCGCAGCGCCCTCGTGGTTCGTCTGAGGGTCGTGTTCTAGGGTCCCGCCATGGGATTCGCCGACAACCTCAAGAAGCTCGCGTCGCAGGCCGCGGACGGCATCTCCAAGCTCCAGGACCTCGCCGAGGAGCAGAAGGCCCGGCAGAGCCAGAAGGAGACCGAGGCCGCGCAGCAGGAGCAGGCCGAGATCAGGTCGCTGCCCACCGCGCAGGTCAAGCTCACTGCGAGCGGCTGGCTGAACGGCGAGTGGAGCGGGCAGATGCACTACGGCTGGAACGAGATCTCGGGCGAGGGTCTCGACAAGCTGCTGTGGTTCGAGCTGTTCGCCGCCGACGGCGAGGAGGCGGTCCTCGACGGGCGTCGGCTCCGGCACTGGAGCTTCCAGCTCTACGGCTGGCACGGCGACGGCACCTACGACCTCGTCGACCTGCTGCACCAGCGCGAGGCGACCGGCTGGTCGACCGACTTCCTGGAGTGGGGCGCGGACTTCGCCGACGCCGACGACATGGGCTCCTACTTCCACTCCGGGGCCGGGCCGTCGACGGTCACGGTCAGCGACGGGGGCAAGACGTTCTCGGTCAGCATCAGCACCAGCGGCGCCTACGGCGACCTGCTGCTCGGGGGCGAGATCGCCCGCTCCTGAAGCGGCTGGCCGCCCGTCAGTGGTCTGTCAGCGGCCCGTTCAGGAACCAGCGGTGCCCGAACGGGTCGACGAACACCGCGACCCGGCCCGTGGGCGGGCTGTCCTCGGGGCCGCGCTGCATCTCGACGCCCTGAGCGACCACCCGGGCCGCCGCGGCGTCGCAGTCGGCGACCGTGAGGTGCAGGGTCACCGCCGCACCGCGCCCGGGAGCCGGCGACTCGACCCCGACCTCCGCGAACTCCTCCGACATCATCCAGCCGGCACCGCCGACCGCCAGCTCCACGTGCCCGACCCGGCCGTCCGGCATCACCACCGGTTCGAACGTCACCTCGGCGCCCAGCGCGGCGACGTACCAGTCGACCGCGGCGCGGGCGTCGGTCACGGCCAGGTAGGGCGTCAGTTCGCTCACCATCCCGGGGGTCTCCTCTCGATCCACGGCGCCGCCTCCTCGATCTGGGCGCACAGGGCCAGCAGGAGCTCCTCCTCGGCCGGACGGGCGGCCAGCATCACGCCGACCGGAAGGCCGTCCTCGGTCCAGTGCAGCGGCAACGAGGCCGCCGGCATGCCGGTCACGTTCCAGGCCGACGTCCACGGGGTGAAGGCCTTCTGCGCCTCGAAGTCGGCGGCCGGGTCCGCGTCGTTCCGCAGTGCGCCGACCGGCAGGGGCGGTGCCGCCAGGGTCGGGGTCAGCACGGCGTCGTACGGCGCCAGCGCCTCGAGCGCCGCGGCCGCGAACCGCCGCATCGCCCCGAGCGCCAGCCCGAAGTCGGGCCCGCTGACCGCGCGGCCGCGCTCGGTGAGCCACCGGGTGAGCGGCCGCAGCAGGTGCTCGCGGTCGGGCGGGACCACCGAGAGCGCGGTCAGCACGGCCCAGCAGGTCTCGAACACGGGAACGGCCTCGGGCGGCAGCGGCACCGGGACGTCGACGACCTCGTGGCCCAGATCCTCGAGCAGCCGCCTCGCGTCCACCACCGCGTCCAGACAGGCACTGTCCACAGCCACGTCCGCGATCACCGGCTCGGAGAAGGTGGCGATCCGTAGCGTCCCCGGCGACCGGTCACAGGCGCCCAGGAACGACCCGGACGGAGGTGGGGCCCAGGACGGATCACCGACCCGACGACCGGCGAGTGCGTCCAGCATCGCCGCCGCGTCGCGCACGGTCCGGGCGATCGGCCCGGCCGTCGCCAACCCGATGGGGTCCCCGTACATCGGGAACCCGCTGATCCGCCCGCGCGTCGGCTTGAGGCCGAACAGGCCGCAGCAGGACGCCGGGATCCGGATGGACCCGCCGCCGTCCGAGCCCTGGGCCACCGGCACGAGCCCGGCCGCGACCGCTGCGGCCGCGCCACCGGACGACCCGCCGGCCATCCGGGTCCGGTCCCACGGGGTCACCGCGGGCGGGTGGCCCTCGGGCTCGGTGTAGCAGGGCGAGCCGAACTCCGGGGTCGCGGTCTTGCCGAGGCTCACCATCCCGGCGGCCTCGAGCGCCAAGGTCACCGCGTCGCTGACGTCCGGGACGAAGTCCGCGAACGCCGGCGATCCGAACGCCGTCGGCACCCCGGCGGTCAGGTTGAGGTCCTTGATCGCCGTCGGCACCCCGAACAGGGGGCCGTCGTCGTCGCCAGGACTGAGGGCCCGCGCCCGCTCGCGCGACAGGTCGGGCGTGAGCGTGACGAACGCGCCCAGCGCGTCAGGACCCGTGTCGAGACGGTGGGCGCGTTCGAGGTAGTGCTCGGTCAGCTCGGCGGGCGACACCTCACGGCGCCGGACCAGGCCGCCCTGCTCGAGGGCGGTCAGGTCGTGCAGCTCGGCCACGCCCCCGACGCTAGCGTCTGGGGTGGAGCGCTCAGGCGGCGACGGTGTCCTGACGGAAGTCGACCAGCGTGGTGATCGCGTCGCGGAGACGGCCCAGGACCTCCGGGTCGGCGAGCACGTCGACGTCGATCGAGGACTGCGAGACCGTGACGTCCTCGACCACGACGGCGCCGGCGATCCCCGCGGACCGGGCCGCGTCGGCGTGCGACCACTTGCCTCCGTACGGCGTGGGCGTGGTGCCGATGACGCCGAACGGCTTGCCGACGAGCGCGCCCTGGCCGTAAGGCCGGGACAGCCAGTCGATGGCGTTGTTGAGGACGGCCGGCATCGTGCCGTTGTACTCGGGCGTCACGGCGAGCACCCGGTCGGCGCTCCCGACCCGCTCCCGGAACGTCGCGGCGGCGGCCGGGATGTCGGCCTCGTTGTCGATGTCCTCGTTGTAGAAGGGCAGCGAGCCCAGGCCCTCGACGAGGTCGAGCGCCACGCCGGCGGGAGCCTGCTCGCGGAGCAGCTCGGCCAGCTTGCGGTTGACGGAGTCGGCGCGGAGGCTGCCGACCAGGACGGCGATGCGGGTGTCTGTCATGAGACGCGAAACGGACCGTAGTCCGTTTATATTCCGGTGGTCTGGACGGGTTCTCCTTCTACGCTGAACCCCGCCATGACCGAGCACCCCCTCCTCCCCCTGCTGGGAGACCCGCCCCGGGAGCGCAGCGACGCCGCGCGCAACCGGGAGGCACTCCTGGTCGCCGCCCAGGAGATCGCGACGACCTGCGGGTACGACGCGGTCACCATGGACGCGGTCGCCGCCCGGGCCGGGGTGGGCAAGGGCACCGTGTTCCGGAGGTTCCAGTCGCGCGAGGGCTTGATGGGCGCACTGCTGGACGCCTCGGAGTCGGCCTGGCAGGACTCGGTGATGCGCGGCGAGCCGCCGCTGGGACCCGGGGCCGAGCCGATGGACCGGCTGCTGGCCTTCGGCCGGTCACGCCTGGAGATCGTGCTGCAGCACGCCGACCTGATCAGGAACGCCGGGTTCGGTGGCGCGACCCGGTCCTTCGCGGCGTACTCGTTCTCGGCGACGCACGTGCGCTACCTGCTCGGCGAGCTCGGCGTCCGCGGGGACATCGCGATGCTCGCCGTCGCGCTGCTGGCGCCCCTGGAGCTCCCGATCCTGGACCAGCAGGTCCGGCTCGAGCAGATCGACGTGGAGCGGATCCACGCCGGCTGGGCCGACCTGGCCTACCGGGTCACCTGCGTCACGCGTCCGAGTGGTGGCGCCTGAGCCCGAACGTCAGCCCGTCGACGAGGGCACCCCACGACGCCTCGATCACGTTGTGCCCGACCCCGACCGTGACCCACGACGTCCGGCCGTCGCTGGTCTCGATCAGCACCCGGGTGATCGCGTCGGTGCCGTGCCCCTGGTCGAGGATCCGCACCTTGTAGTCGATCAGCTCGAACTTGGCGACCTCGGGGAACGCCTGGCCGATCGCGGTGCGCAGCGCCTGGTCCAGGGCGTTGACCGGCCCGTTGCCCTCGCCGGTGACCACGTAGCGCACGCCCTCGGCCTTGAGCTTCACCGTCGCCTCCGACACCGCCTCTCCTCCCGGCTGGGTCTCGGTGATCACCCGCCAGGACTCGACCTCGAAGTACGCCGGGCGGGAACCCTCGACCATCTCGGCCAGCAGCAGCTCGAACGAGGCGTCGGCCGCCTCGAAGGTGAAGCCGCGGGACTCCAGCTCCTTGACCCGCTCCGTGACCGCCGTGACCAGGTCACGGTCGGCGGACAGGTCGAACCCGAGCTCGCGGCCCTTGAGCTCGATCGAGGCGCGTCCGGCCATGTCGGAGACGAGCAGCCGCATGTCGTTGCCGACCCGCTCCGGCTGGGTGTGCTGGTAGAGGTCCGGGTCCACCTTGATCGCGCTGGCGTGCAGGCCGGCCTTGTGGGTGAAGGCGGACGCCCCGACGTACGGCTGTCGGGTGGCCGGCGGGAAGTTGGTGACCTCCGCGACCGCGTGCGCGATCCGGGTCGAGTCCTGGAGCAGGCCGGGCGGCAGCACCGCGCGGTCCAGCTTGAGCTCGAGGTTGGCGACCACGGTGACCAGGTCGGCGTTGCCGGTGCGCTCGCCGTAGCCGTTGATGCAGCCCTGCACGTGCGTGGCACCCGCGTCGACCGCGGCCAAGGAGTTCGCCACCGCGCAGCCGCTGTCGTTGTGGGCGTGAATCCCGACCCGCACCCCGGTCGTGTCGACGACGTCGTGGACCACGTCGGACACCCAGTCCGGCAGCATCCCCCCGTTGGTGTCGCACAGCGCGATGACCTCGGCCCCGGCCTCGTACGCCGTGCGCAGGACCTCGAGCGCGTAGTCGCGGTTGGCGCGGTAGCCGTCGAAGAAGTGCTCGGCGTCGAGGAACACCTGTTGCCCCTCGGCGGTCAGGTGGCCCACGGTGTCGCGGACCATCGCCAGGTTCTCCTCGAGGGTCGTGCGGAGGGCGAGCTCGACGTGCCGGTCGTGCGACTTCGCCACCAGCGTCACGACGGGTGCGCCGCTGTCCCGCAGGGCCGCGACCAGCGGGTCGTCCGCGGCGACGACCCCCGCACGTCGGGTCGCACCGAAGGCGGCCAGCTTCGCGTGCCGCAGGTCCAGCTCCTGGGCCGCCCGGCGGAAGAACTCGGTGTCCTTGGGGTTCGCGCCCGGCCAGCCGCCCTCGATGTAGCCGACCCCCAGCCCGTCGAGCTGCTTGGCGATCGTCAGCTTGTCGGCGACCGAGAGGTTGAGCCCCTCCTGCTGGGCGCCGTCGCGCAGCGTGGTGTCGTAGACGTGGAACGAGCCGTGCAGGTCCATGGGACTTCCTTGGTCGGGATTCACAAAGGCGCTTCGCGCTGTTCTTTCCTCCGAAGAGACCTCGCAAGCTCGGTCTCCTCGTCGCATAAAAAAACCTCTCGGAGTACGAGAGGTAGGCGCGTCGGGAGGTACGACGCGCTAGGCAATGATGATGACGCGGTGCTGCATGGGACTCATGGTGCCACGGGAGCGCGTCACTGTCCGACGAGCTGTCCGGACAGCGGACGGTCCCGACCGGGCGTCCACTGGACCCCGCGCTGCTCGGCGAGCAGTCCGAGTGCCAGCGCGACCACGACGACGACCACGAGCGCGGCGGCCCAGGGTCGCCACGACCGGGACAGCGGGTTGACCACGCGGGACAGCGGCATCCGCACCCGCGAGCCGCCGGGCCCGGTCCACACGGCGACCGCGAACGTCGCTCCGCACACGGCCAGGGTGGTGCGCTCCCCTGCGACCACGGCGTAGCAGAGCAGCGCTGCCGCGACCGCCAGCCCGGCGCTCCACACCAGCAGCATCGCGGTGGTGGGGATCGAGCGGACCAGGTCCCACGGGGTGCGGACCAGGGTCTGCGCACCGTCGTACCACTTGCGCCCGCGCACCCGCCGCCGGGCGCCGGCGGCGCTCGCGGCGAGCGAGCCGCTGCGCAGCAGCCAGGTGAGGAGGACGAGGCCCAGCGAGCCGAACCAGGGGTACGCCGACACGGCACCGCCGCAGACCAGGGCCGCAGCGCAGAGCAGCACCCCGCGCCGCGCGCGTTCCTGCCACGGCGGGCCGGTCGTCACCTCGGTGGCGGACCACGCGTCGTCCCACTCCGGGTCGGCGACGGTCTGGTTCTCGGTGAGCTGCCGGGTCGCCGGGTCGTCGTGGACCGCCGGCCCGGCGACCGCGTAGGGCAGTGTCATCGGCTCGGGCTCGCGCTCCTCCACCGGCTCGGCCGCTCGGTCCGCGGCCGGGGTCCCACCCAGGCCGGCCAGCGGGGCGATCACCGTCCGGATCTCGGTCAGGGTGGGCCGCTGGTGCGGCTCGGGGTCGAGCGCCTGGTCGAGCAGGGTCCGCAGCGGCTCCGGGATGCCCGACAGGTCGTGCTCGCCGCGGCGGACCCGGTCCATGATCGCCATCGACGGCCCACGCCCGAAGGGCGGCCGGCCACTCGCGGCGTAGGCGACCGTGGCCGCCCACGAGTGCACGTCGGACGCGGCGCTCGCGTCGTCGCCGTAGAGGATCTCAGGGGCCAGGTAGCCCGGGGTGCCGAGCAGCCAGCCGGTGTGGGTCAGCTTCGGGTCGTCTGCTACCCGGGCGAGCCCGAAGTCGATGAGGATGGGCGTCCGGCCCTCCATCAGCACGTTGCTCGGCTTGACGTCGCGGTGCAGCACACCGACCGCGTGCACCGACGCGACCCCCTCGGCGAGACAGGCCGCGAACCAGGTCAGGTCCGGACCCTCGATCGGTCCCTCCTCGTGCACGTGGTCGTGCAGCGACAGCCCCGGCACGTAGCGGGTCGCGACATAGGGCACCGGCCCCCACGGGTCGGCGTCCACGATCTCCGCGACCCACCGGCTCCGGATCCGGCTCAGTGACGACACCTCGCGCGCCAGCCGGGCCCGGGCCTCGTCGTCGCCGACGATGTGCGGACGCAGGACCTTGACCGCGACCCGCTCGCCGTCCTCGCCGCGGCGGGCCAGGTGGACGACGCCCATGCCGCCCTCGCCGATCTTGGTGAGCAGGGCGTAGTCGCCGACGGTCAGCGACGGGGTCGGGCTGGTGCTCACGGCGATCAGACTAGATCGGTGGGAGGCGGGTTCCCGTCAGGTGAGGGACGTGCCGGTGACGATCTGCCAGGCCAGGGCGGACTTCGCGACCAGGCTGAGCACCAGGTAGGTCCGCTCTCCGTAGAGGTAGTCCGCCCAGGGTCCGACCTGGTGGTAGACCAACCACTGGTTCAGCTCGAAGCTCGCCCACAGGATGAACAGGGCCAGGAAGATCGAGAGCCCGAACTCGCGCTCGCCGGAGGCGGTGACGAGGTGGACCGCGACGATCGACCACGGCACCAGGGCGGCGGCCGCCCCGGACCAGAACGGCACCAGCGTGGTCGTCCGGCGCCCCGGTGGGTTGAGGGCCTCCTGCATCCACCCGCACACGATCATCACCAGCGTCGCGGCGCCGATCACCACGAGGGAGACCACGCCGGTCACCCCGGTGGAGAGCGCGATGAGCAGCATCAGGATCGGGGCGCTCACCGCGAACTCGGCCCAGCGGATCCGGTTGCGCCCGGCCCGGAGGTCGGCCGCGTAGACCCGGTGCAACGCCGTCGCGCTGAGCCCGTGGTTGACCGCGGCCGCGAGGAAGTACGTCGCCAGCAGGGCGCCCACGGACACGTCCAGCCACGGGACCGCCTCGGTGCTGCCGACCCGGTGGGTGACCGGGATGACGGTCCCTCCGGCGATCGCGAGGACGAGCACGGCCTGGAGCAGGTGGAACGCGGTCAGCCCGAGGTGCGCGACGCGGAACCGCGCGGCCCCGTCCGGGGTTGGCGCGGTCAGCGACGGCGGCGTCGCCCGATCGAGCGTAGGCGCAGGGCGCATCGGTCTCGGTTCCCCCCAGAAACGAGTCGGTGTGCGTTCCAGCATGCCCCAGCCCTCCGACACTGCCAAGGGCGGGCCGGAGGGCTGGGGCTGGTGGGACCGGTGTGGTGCCGACGAGGCGGTGTTGCTGATCCGCGGGTCAGGCGGGGGGCTCGGTCAGCAGACGGCCTCGTCTGTGAGAAGCCGGCCTGGCTCGGCTGCTCGCCGAACCGTCAGACGACCCGGGTCATCCACCCGAAGGTGTCGTCGGCACGGCCGAACTGGATGTCGACGAGTGCCTGCCTGATCCGGAACGTGAGGTCCGTCGACGCCGGTGCGGGCGTGCTGCCGCCCGGCCAGCGCAGCTCTCCGACCGGGGTCACCACGGCGGCGGTCCCGCACGCGAAGATCTCCACGATGTCCCCGCTGGCGACACCGTCGCGCCACTCGTCGATCGAGAAGCGGCGCTCCTCCACCTGGTGGCCCATCTTGCCGGCGAGCTCGATGATCGAGCCGCGGGTGATCCCCTCGAGGATCGTGCCCAGCGCCGGCGTGACGATCCGGCCGTCCTTGAACACGAAGTACATGTTCATGCCGCCGAGCTCCTCGACGTACGTCGCCTCCTCGTCGAGGAAGACGACCTGGTCGCAGCCCTGCTCGATGGCCTCGCGCTGCGGCAGCAGCGAGCTGGCGTAGTTGCCGCCGGTCTTGGCCGCGCCCATGCCGCC
>Ga0075363_100000451_pt1 | contig 12916 bp, 12 predicted proteins | sample EndMetdeltDD1763_FD_71470 | JGI IMG/M metagenome (GOLD analysis project Ga0075363, IMG submission 71470) | Populus endosphere microbial communities from Tennessee, USA - Endosphere MetaG P. deltoides DD176-3 | ecosystem: Host-associated > Plants > Roots > Endosphere | place: USA: Tennessee...
GATCATCACCGCCATCATCGACCACCGTGACGACCTGGAACTCGTCGGTGCGCTCGTCTACTCGGAGACCAAGAACGGCGTCGACGTCGGCACCATCGTCGGCCGCGAGCCCATCGGAGTCACTGCCACCACCGACGTCGAGCAGATCCTGGCGCTGGACGCCGACTGCGTCCTCTACACCCCGCGCACCGCACATCTGGACGATGTCTGCCGGCTGCTGGAAAGCGGCAAGAACGTCGTCACGACGGCGTTTCTGTTTCACCCGGCGCGCATCGACCCCGCAGATCGCGACCGCGTCCTGGAGGCCTGCGAAAAGGGCGCCAGTTCGGTGCACGGCAGCGGCATCAACCCCGGAAACCTCTCGGGTGTCCTGCCGCTGGCGCTCTCGGGTATGAGCCGGACTATCGACAGGATCACACTGCAGGAGCGCGCCGACTGGTCGGTGTATGAGAGCACCGGCATCACGTTCGACAACATGGCCTTCGGGCAACCCGTCGAAGACATCGGCCCGACCGCGACCGATTTCCTCGCGTTCAACAGTTCGATCTTCACCGAACAGGTCTGGCTTCTCGCCGACGCGTTGAATGCCGACATCGACGACGTCACCGCCACCGTGGAGGCCATCGCCGCCGAAGCCGACCACCAGATCTTCGATCACCTGCTAGCGGCGGGCACGACGGCCGGGCAACGCTGGAACTGGACGGGACGGCGCGACGGCGAACCGCTCATCGAGATCGAAACGCTGTGGACGGTCGGTGGCGAGTATCCCGCCCACTGGCCGAAGCCCGCGCACGGCTGGACGCTGACGATCGAAGGAGACCCGTCGATGCGCACGCACTTCATGTCGCTGGCCAGCTTCACCCGTCCGGCCGGCATGGAAGAGCATGTGCGCTCGGCCAGCGTTGCGACGGGCATGCAGATCCTCAACGCCGTGGCCGCCGTGTGCCAGGCCGCGCCTGGCTTCGCCACGTCGGCGACGCTGCCGTTGATCCGCAGTCATGCCGGGTTCCGGCAGCGATCCCGGACGGATCAACAGCTATTGTCTGATGGTCACTAAAGAAGCGGTCACAACGGCCACGGTGATCCAGCGTGAAAGACGTGGTTCCGTGTGCCTTCGGTGTATAACCCTGTGGTGAGCATGTCGGTAGATCAGGCCGCCGCCCGTCGGCCGTTCTCGGTGCTGCTCGTCGAGGATGACCGGGCCGACGCGGTGCTGGTCGAGGAACTGATTGCCGATGCCGGCGCCGACATCGAGGTGGTCTGGGCGCCATCCATTCAGGAGGCCGAGCGCAAGCTGGCGGTCGCCCGTCCGGACTGCATCCTTCTGGACCTCAATCTGCCCGACGCCGACGGGATCAAGGCGCTCGACCAGGTCGCCAAGAACGACGTCACGATGCCGATCGTGGTGTTGACCGGTCTCAACGACGAACACTTCGGGGTCTCCGCCGTCGCCGCGGGAGCGCAGGACTATCTGGTCAAGGGGCGGGTGGAACCCGACACACTGCACCGCGCCCTGCTGTACGCGGTCGAACGCAAGCGCGCGGAGCTGACCGCGGTCGAGTTGCACGCCAGCGAACTGCGGGCCACCGAGAACGCCCGCCTCGAGCGCGGGCTGCTGCCATCGCCGCTGTTGCTCGAAAACCCCGGCGTCGACATCGTCGCGGAGTACCGGCCCAGTCGGCGGTTCGCGCTTCTCGGCGGTGACTTCTACGACTTCATCCAAACGCCCGACCGCACCGTGCACGTCATGGTCGGCGACGTGGCCGGGCACGGCCCGAATGAGGCGGCGCTGGGAGTGGCGCTGCGCATCGGTTGGCGCGCACTGACGTTCGCCGGCCTGCGCGGCAACGACCGGATGCGTCAGCTCGAGCGCATCCTGAGCACCGAGCGTCCAGGAACCAGCATTTTCGCGACCGTGGCGTCAGTGGCGATCTCGCCCGACGATCTGAGCTTCAACGTGGTGTCCGCCGGTCATCCCGGCATGTTGTTGCACGGACCCAATTCGGTGGAGTGGTTGGAACCCGAGGTCGGCCCCGCGCTGGGACTCAACGGCCACGAATGGCCACTGAACGTTCTGGAATTGCCTCCCGGCCATGGGCTGGTCCTACTGACCGACGGCCTGTTCGAGGGACGTTCCGGGCACGGCACCGAACGTCTCATGGAGACGGGCCTGCTCGAGGTGGCGCGCTCCTATGCCCATCTGCCCGGCGCGGAGTTCGTCAACGCATTGATCGACGACGTTGAACGCCGCGCGCAGTCCGTCGGTGGAACCAGCGACGACATCGCCGTTGTCCGGGTCGAACGAACGGCAACCTGATGAAGTGGCGGCCGACCGTCCAGGGTTGGCAGAACCTGGTGCTGACGGTCATGGGGGTCGTCGTGCTCGTCGGCGCAGTCCTCGGTGGTTTCCTGCTCAACCGGATGGACGATGTCACCGGCGAGATCACCGGTGAGATCGCACCGATGCGAATTGCGGCGTACCAGCTGCAGGCGGCATTGCGGGATCAGGAGACCGCCGTCCGCGGATATGCGATCTCTGCCGATCCGCAGTTCCTGGAACCGTATGTCGCAGGGCAGAAGAATCAACAAGCCGCGGCCCAGGTGATCCGGAAGCACGCCGGGGATCGCACCAGGGTGCTCGCCGACGTGGACGTCATCGAACAACAGGCGGCGGCGTGGCGCGGTGACTATGCCGAGCCCCTCATCGCCGACGTCAAACCCAAGTTTCCGTCGATGGTGGACCCGGCGATCGTCGTGCGCGGCAAGACGCGGTTCGATTCACTCCGGCAGAACTTCGACACCCAACTGCAGCACCTACAGCAAGAGCGCAATGCCGCAGATGAGGAATTGACGACGGTCAGAAGCTGGCGCAACGCCGTCCTCGTCACTATCGCCGTCGCATTGGTGCTCACCGCGATCTTGTCCGCCCTGGTGATCAGAACCGCGGTCACACGTCCGCTCACCTCACTGGCTGCCGCCTGCCGACGGATCACGCAGGGCGACTTCAGCGAGAAGATCGTGCCCGAGGGCCCGAAAGACATCCGTGCCATCGCGTCCGACGTCGAGGACATGCGCCAGCGGATCGTCGACGAGCTGGAGGCCACGCAGGCCGCCCGCACCCAGTTGGCAGAGCAGGCGCTCGAACTGCAGCGGTCCAACGCCGAACTGGAGCAGTTCGCCTATGTCGCATCGCACGACCTTCAGGAGCCGCTGCGCAAGGTGGCCTCGTTCTGCCAGCTGATCGAGAAGCGTTACGGCGACAAGCTCGACGAACGCGGTATCGAGTACATCGCGTTCGCCGTCGACGGTGCCAAGCGCATGCAGGTCCTCATCAACGATCTGCTCACCTTCTCCCGGGTCGGCCGGCTCAACCCGGCGAGCGACAACGTCGACCTCGGGGAGACACTCGACCGGGCGATCGAGAACCTCGATACCGCGATCACCGAATCCGGCGCCGAGATCGTTCGCCAGGGCGAGCCGCTCCCGTATGTCGTCGGCGACCCGACCCTGCTCACGATGGTGTGGCAGAACCTCATCGGTAATGCGGTGAAGTTCAAGCGCGAGGGAGTCGCTCCACGCATCGTCGTCGACTGCGAGAAGACCGCGACCGAGGGTGGTGGATCGTGGACGTTGACCGTATCGGATAATGGCATCGGCATTCCCGAAGAGTTCTCCGACAAGGTGTTCGTGATCTTCCAGCGCCTCCATGGGCGTGACGTCTACACCGGCACCGGCATTGGCCTCGCGCTGTGCAAGAAGATCATCGAGCACCACGGCGGAAGGATCTGGATCGACAACTCTTTCACGGGGGGAACCAGGTTTCGATTCACGATTCCCGTTGCTGCCGACGAACACGTCGCAGCCAACTTGGAAGGAGCACCTTCATGACGTCGGACGGCCGAGCTATCGATGTGCTGCTCATCGAGGATGATCCCGGAGACGAGGTGATCACCCGGGAAGCCTTCGAGCACAACAAAATCAAGAACAACCTCCATGTCGCCCACGACGGTGAGGAGGGCCTGGACTTCCTCTACCGGCGAGGCCGTTTCGAGAACGCCCCCCGCCCTGACCTGATCCTGCTCGACTTGAACCTGCCGAAGTACGACGGACGCCAGTTGCTCGAGAAGATCAAGTCCGACCCGGACCTCAACCACATCCCGGTGGTCGTGCTGACCACGTCCTCCGCGGAGGAGGACATCCTGCGCAGCTACAAGCTGCACGCCAACGCCTACGTCACCAAGCCGGTCGATCTCGACCAGTTCATGAACGCCGTACGCCAGATCGACGAGTTCTTCGTCCAGGTCGTGCGGTTGCCGGGGTCTTAAGGCGTCACGTCGAACGTCACCCGTACGCGGGTGCCCTCGGATGAGGACTGCACATCCACGTCCTTACTCACCGCCCGCATGATGGCCACCCCTCGGCCCCGGGTGCTCGGCTCGCTCGGCGGCGGTTGCCACGCGCCGCGATCGGCGACGTCGATGACGACCTGGTCGCGGACGACGTTCGCCTCGACGCTCATGGGCCCCGTGTCGATGCCGCGGTAGGCGTGCTCGATGCAGTTGGTGCAGGCCTCGTTGACCACGAGCACGATGTCGGCGATGCCGGAGGACGACACCCCGATCGGCTCGAGCCAGCACGCCAATTGCCGACGGATTTCGGCGAGTCGTTCCGCGACTGCAGGTACCTCGATGCGAAGCGACTCAACCGGTCGCGAGCGCGCATCGATTGCCACGCACGTCGTTGTACCCCGAAACGGGCGATATCTCACGCTCACATTTCAGCGCGTTATCAGGGTGTGACCTACCGGTAGAACGTCCAGCTGTAGTCGGCGCTCCACGCGCCGCCGATGCAGCTGAGCGGCACCCCGTCCGGCGACTGTGCGACACCGGTCTGATCGCCGCACGGCAAACGCAGCGTACGCACCCCTACCAGCGGCGGCGCCGAGATCCAGATGCTCTTCGAGCTACAGGCCAGCGTGTTGCCCGAGGCATCGATTCCCCAGTTGTAGCGGGTGTTCTGAGTGCAATGGTCACCGGCGACTGCAGTGCGCGTGAGATAGGGCACACAGTCCGCCCCGTCGCAATATCCGGGGGATGCCGATGCGTCCGGCGCAATCATCATGGGCGCCGCCGCGAACCCGCACGCCAGTGCAACTGCAGCGAGGATCTTCATGAGCCTTAGCGTAGGTTTCGGAGCGCGGCCCGCGTAGGGTTTCCGTTCATGAAGCCGGCCATCACCGCTGTGGCAGCCGCTCTGGCGAGCGCCGCGACTGCATTCGCGCCGGCGTCCCCGGCCAATGCCGACACTGTCGCCTACCTCGTGAACGTGCATGTGCGGCCGGGCTACAACTTCCCGAACGCCGAGGCCGCGATCGGCTACGGCAACACGATCTGCGACCGCGTGGCGGCCAAGATGAGCTACTCGCAACTCGTCGACCAGGTGAAGGCCGACTTCCACACGACCGACTACTACCAAGGCGCCTACCTGATCAACCAGGCGGTCAACGAACTGTGTCCCGCGCAGATCTGGCAGCTTCGTCAGTCGGCTGGCGGCTACACCCTTCCGCCGGTATAGCTCCCACGACAACGGCGGCGCCCCTTGAAGGGACGCCGCCGCTATGAGTCGATGAGCCCTACGGGCAGCTGACCTCGATCTCGAACGGCTTGTTCACCGGCTGCAGCGGGTTGGCCATGTCCACACCGGTGGCGGTACCGGAGATGGTGTAGGTCTTGCCGTCCTTCTCGGCCTTGGCCTCACCCTGACCCGAACCCTGCTGGTAGCCGAGCGTCACACCGTTGACGTTGCCCAGTCCGACCGACTGGACGGTGGGCGAATCACCCTCGCTGACCACGGCCGCGATACCGGTGGCGGCGTCGCCGATCGCGATGTTCATGTTGCCCCCCATGGAGCTGCACACGACGGTGCCTGTGACCGCTTGGTCCTTGCCGTCGATCGTGACTGTGGTCTTGCCCTCTGCTGACGCAGCTGACGAGGTCGACCCGCTGGTCTCGGATTTCTTCTCATCCTTCGAACAACCGGACAGACCGGCGACGACGACAGCCAAGCCGCACACGGCGACTACGAACCCACGCTTCACCACTGTTCTCCTTTGTTGAGTCGCGATCCGTCAAGATCAGCGGATCGTCCTCAGCAGTATGGTGCGCGGTGCGTGGCTAGCAGGACACTTTGATGGCGAAAGTCCCGGAATTGCGAAAGCTCGGGCTGTCGGTGTCAAAGCCCTCGGCGGTTCCGTTGATGTCGTAGGTACGGCCGGTCATGCCGACTTTCGCGGTGTTGTCGCCGAGGCCGGCGTTGTAGCTTCCGGTGAATCCGCCGAGGTCACGAATGGCGACCGATTCGGCGGTGAGCTCGTCCCTGTTGGACACCAACGCCGTGACACCGCTCGCGTCATCACCGGTCTTGATGATGGTCAGCGTGCCGAGCGTGGTGCACTGCACGGAATCGGTGCGGCCGGCGTCCTGGCCGTTGACGGTCATCTGCGCGGTGCCCGCGACGAGGTTGCCCGGCCCCGGCCGGTACGGCGGCGGCTCCGACGAGCAACCCGCCAATGCCAGTGTCGCGGCGGCGGCGATCATCACGCGCATTCTCACAGTGCAGAATCTACGGCGTGGTTGCGCCGAATTCGCCTGCTCCGACGGACTCGTCGGCGCCGTATTTCAGCATCGACGCCGAACTGCCCGGCCGACGCGGCCGCGCAGGCGTCATCCGGACCCCGCACGGCGACATCCACACACCGGCCTTCATTCCCGTCGGGACCCAGGCGACCGTCAAGGCGGTGCTGCCGGAGACCATGAGAAGCCTTGGTGCACAAGCTGTCCTGGCCAACGCCTACCACCTGTACCTTCAGCCGGGGCCTGACATCGTCGCCGAGGCGGGCGGGCTCGGGGCCTTCATGAACTGGCCGGGTCCGACGTTCACCGACAGCGGTGGATTCCAGGTGCTGTCACTGGGCGCGGGTTTTCGCAAGGTGCTCGCGATGGACACCGAACGGGTGCAGGCCGACGATGTCATCGCCGAGGGCAAGGAACGGCTGGCCAATGTCGACGACGACGGCGTGACCTTCCGATCACATCTCGACGGTTCCACCCACCGCTTCACCCCCGAGATCTCGATCGGGATCCAGCACCAGCTCGGCGCGGACATCATCTTCGCGTTCGACGAGCTGACGACGCTGGTCAACACCCGCGGCTACCAGGAACGGTCGGTACAGCGCACCCACGAGTGGGCGATCCGGTGCGTGATCGAGCACCGCAGGCTGACCAATGCGAACCCGGACAAGCCGCCGCAGGCTCTGTTCGGTGTCGTGCAGGGTGCGCAATACGAGGACTTGCGGCGCCAGGCGACACGCGGGCTGACGTCTATCGTCGGTGAGGACGGCGTCGGCTTCGACGGCTACGGGATCGGCGGGGCGCTCGAGAAACAGAACCTGGCCACGATCGTCGGTTGGGTCACCAGTGAGCTACCTGACGACAAACCGCGCCACCTTCTCGGCATCAGCGAGCCCGACGATCTGTTCGACGCCGTCGCCGCAGGCGCGGACACGTTCGACTGCGTCTCGCCGTCGCGGGTGGCCCGCAACGCCGCCGTCTACTCGACCACGGGGCGCTTCAACATCACGAACGCCCGGTACCGGCGCGACTTCACCCCTGTCGACGCCGAGTGCGACTGCTACACCTGCGCGCACTACACCCGCGCCTACCTGCATCACCTGTTCAAGGCCAAGGAGATCCTGTCCGCGACGCTGTGCACGATCCACAACGAGCGGTTCGTCGTTCGCATGGTCGACCAGATCCGCGCGGCGATCAGGGCGGGTGAGTTCGACGAGCTGCGCGCCGACGTGCTGGGTCGCTACTACTCGACTTAGTGGTGATTTCGGTGCGCATACGGTCGCTCAGCGAACGCCAGCGCACCGAAATCACTAGGAGAGTTCGGCGATGACGGCCGCCGCAGCCCGTTCGCCCGCATCGACCGCGCCTTCCATGTAGGCACTCCAATAGGTGGCGGTATCCGTTGACGCCCAATGGATGACGCCGATCGGTGTGCTCAGCGCGGGACCGTAGGTGGTCCAGACGTGCGGTCCGTGGTTGGCGTTGTAGCAGCCGCGGGTCCACTGCCGCTCCGACCATTCACCGTCGACATAGAACTCGGGTTTGGCCGCCTTGCGGCCGTAGTGGCGCACGAGTTCGGCGGTGAGGGCTTCGCGCCGCTCGCTTTCGGGGAGACGGCCGTAAGTGCGGGCTTGATCGCCCTCGAGGAACAGCAGGATCACGCCGTGGTCGTCGCCGGGGATGCAGGTGTCGTTGGACATCCGGGCCGGTCCGATGTCGGAGATGAGCTGGCCGTTGAAACCGTCGTTGCGCCAGAACGGTTCGTCGTAGATGAAGAACGCCTTCATCGCCGAACCGTTGGGCAGTCGTTGGGTCAACTGGTCGCGTATCCCCGGCAGCGGAGGGTCGTACATGATGCGGCCGGCCAGTGTCGGCGAGATCGCGACGATGACCCGGCGACCGCGAGCCACGACACCGCCGCGGCAGTGCACGGTGACGCCGTCGGCGGAGTGCTCGATCAGCTGGACGGGCGCGTTGAGCACGATCTGATCGGATATCAGCGCCGCCAATCGATTCGGAATCTCGCTGGTGCCCCCGATGAACCGGGTGGTCTGTGCGCCGCCCTCGGATTCGGCGAACAGTTCGGACGTGACCCCGCAGGTCTTGATGGTGAACAGCAGATGCAGGAACGACACCTCGGCGGTGGGGACCGCGAGGATCCCGACGGTGCAGATCTCCAGCAGGGTGCGCGCCACCGGCGACAGTCCCTGGGCGTCGTACCAGGCGCCCGCGGTGATGGCGTCCCAATCGACCGCGCGTGGAGCCGACCACGGGGCCTCGACGGGTACGTCGTCGGCCAGCACGTCCAGCCGGCGCAGCACCAGTTCGAGTTCGCGCAGCTCGGATGCGAACTTGGCATGAAACTCGTTCTCCCGCAACACACCCGAGCCCACCAACTCGTAGGACGTCGCGCCCTCGTCGTACTGGGGGAAGGTCTCGACTCCGAGTTCGGCGGCCAGGGCGAACATCCGCTCGTGCGTATCGCCGATCCACTGCGCACCGAGTTCGACCGGAACCCCGGGCAGAACCTCCTGAGTGAGGATCCGCCCGCCGACGCGTTCGTCGGCTTCCAGCACGAGCGGCGTCAGACCCGCCTCGAGCAACTTCCGGGCCGCGATCATCCCGGAGAGTCCGGCTCCGACGACGACGACGTCCGCTTCCATGGTCGATGGCTGCACCATCGGGCCACCTTCTCACAGCATTTCGTGGTGACAGGTACTTTCAGGCCATGCCAGAACAGCTCAGCGCCGAGCAGGCCGCCGCCAGACTCAACGTCGCAGACACCTTGGGGATCCCGCTCGGGCCGGGCCAGCCGCCGGCATTCCTGCGGGCGCTGGGCGACCGCAAGGATTGGACCGATCTGCGCGTGTACGGCGCGTTGCTGGCGGTCCTCTCCGACCTGTTCTCCCACCAGGGTGTGCGTTACACGTCGGGGTTCTTCGGTCCGCTCGAGCGTGGCTTGCGCGACAGCGGTGCCAACATCGAGTTCACCCCGGCTGACTTCCGGCGCTTCGGTCCGCTGCTCGAGCGTCAGGCGCCGCGGGTGATGACGACGGTCGCGACGCCACCCGACAAGGACGGCTGGTGCTCACTGTCGCTGCACGCCGGCGGCACCATCGCCGAATTACGCCGTGCGGGTGCGGATTACGAACGGCTGCTGGTCGTCGAGGCATCGGATGCCTACCCGCGGACGTTCGGCATCGGTGAAGAGCATCGGCATGCGTTGCACGTCGATGAGATCGACATCCTCGTGCAGTCCTCGGAGTCACCGCTCGCGCTGCCGGGAGGTGAGGCACCACCGAGCGACGTCGACCGCGAGATCGCACGGCACGCTGTCGACTACATGCCGTCCGGGGTGACGCTGCAGACCGGTATCGGCTCGATTCCCAATCAGATCGCCACGCTGCTGGCCGAGGGTGACGGCGGCGAGTTCGGTCTGCACAGTGAGATGTTCACGGACGGTTGTATGCGCTTGCATCAGGCGGGCAAGGTCACCAACACCCGCAAGGGTCAGTACGACGGTGTCAGCGTCACGACGTTCGCGTTCGGGTCGCCGGACCTCTACGCGTGGCTGGACGACAACCACGATGTCGCGTTCCTGCCGGTCGAGATCGTCAACGCTCCGGATGTGATCGCCGACAACGACCACATGGTCACGATCAACGGTGCGCTCGCCATCGACATCCAGGGCCAGATCGTCGCCGACACGATCGCCGGCGGCCAGTTCAGTGGGATCGGCGGCGCCGAGGACTTCGTCGCCGGTGCGGGTCTGGAGCTGTCCGACCGCTCACTGATCTGCCTGCCGTCGACGTTCGAGAAGAACGGGCAGCTGCAGTCGCGCATCGTGCCGTGGTTCGGCCCCGGCGCGGTGATCACCACACCGCGACATCAGGTCGACGTGATCATCACCGAGTACGGCGCGGCGGAACTGGAGGGTATGACGGTCCGCGAGCGAGGTGAGGCGCTCGCCGCGATCGCGCATCCGCAGTTCCGCGACGATCTGCTCGCCGCCGCCGAGCGGGCCTCCAAGGGCCGGTCCCCGGTTGAGTGAAACCGCTACAGCGGGTTGAGGATTCGCTGCAGGAACTGTCGGGTGCGCTCTTGTGTCGGATCCCCGATCACCTCGTCGGGCGACCCTTTCTCCAGGATGATCCCCTGGTCGGTGAACAGCACCTGATTCGACACCTGTCGCGCGAACTGGATTTCATGCGTGACGATCACCAGGGTCCAGCCCTCGACAGCCAGGTCTTTGATGACCGAGAGCACCTCGCCGACCAACTCCGGGTCCAGCGCTGACGTGGGCTCGTCGAACAGGACCAGCTTGGGTTTCAGCGCCAACGCACGGGCGATGCCCACCCGCTGCTGCTGTCCGCCCGAGAGCTGGAACGGGTACTGGTCTCTCTTGTTGGCCAGTCCGACCTGCTCGAGCAACTGAACGGCGTCGGCGACGGCCTCCTCCTTCGGCCGCTTCTGCACGACGACCGGCCCCTCGATGATGTTGCCGAGCACCGTCTTGTGCGGAAACAGGTTGTGGCTCTGGAATACGAAGCCGCTACGCGACTGAAACCTGCGGACTTCGGCTTTCGATGTGGGCGTGGAGAAGTCGATCTCGACGTCGTCGACCCGGATCACTCCGGAGTCGGCCCTGTCGAGCGCGTTCAGCGTGCGCAGCAGCGTTGTCTTCCCCGATCCCGACGGGCCGATGATGGTCGTCGCGGTGCCACGCTCCACGGCGAACGACACGCCCCGCAGCACCTTGTTGTCGCCGAACGCCTTTTCGACGTTCTCGGCGGTGACGCGATACTCCGTTGCGCTATCAGTGGATTCGCTCATCGCGCCACATACCTTTCCAGTCGGCTTTCCACGCGTGCCTGTCCGAACGACAGCACCAGGCAGATCACCCAGTAGTAGATCGCCGCCGTGCCGTAGAGCGCGAAGAACTCGAACGTCGGGGCCGCCACGATCTGCGCCTGGCGCAGCAGTTCGGTGACGAGGATCGTCGACGCCAGCGAGGTGTCCTTGACCAAGGAGATCAATGTGTTGGACAACGGCGGCACCGCGACGCGGGTGGCCTGAGGAAGGATGATGCGCCGCAGTGTGCCTACGTAGTTCAGGCCGATGGTTTCGGCGGCCTCCCACTGGCCCTTGGGCACGCTCAGGATCGCCGATCGGATGATCTCCGCGGCGTAGCCGCCGACGTTGAGACTGAACGCGATCACCGCGGCGGGGAACGGGTCGATTTTGACGCCGAACTCCGGCAGCGCGAAGAACACGATGAACAATTGCACCAGCAGCGGTGTGCCGCGAATGATCGAGATATAGAAACGGGCGACGTTGCTCAACACCACATTCGACGAGAGCCGCGCCAGTGCCACGGCCAGTGCGATCACCAGACCGACGATGAAGCTGATGATCGTCAGCGGGATCGTCGCGGTGAGCGCCGCCTTGGCCAGTGGCCAGAGGTTGTCGAGGATCAGCTGCCACGCCGACCGTACCGGGGGCGAGTCGGCCTGCTGCTGTGGTTGTTCGCCGCCGGAGGCGTCGGTCTTCAGGTACCGCTGAGAGATTTCGGAGAGCTTGCCGTCGGCGCGCAGTTCCTGCAGTGCTCCGTTGAGTTCGGGCAGCAGCCCACTGTTCTTGCGGGCGGCCAGCGCCTGCTCGCTCTTCTCACCCACCTCGCCGGCGATCTTGACCGACTTGTCGCCGGTCTCGGCGAGGTAGGCGTAGACGGCGATGCTGTCGTTGATCACGACGTCGACGCGGCCCTGATTGAGAAGCGTGATCGCCTGCGTGAAGCCCTCGACGGACTCGACGTTCGCGCCGGCGTCCCTGGCGATCTGCGACCAGTTGCTGGTGGCGTTCTCTGCAGCGGTCTTGCCCTTGAGGTCATCAAGGGTCTTGATGGAGTCGTCGTCGGCACGGGTCACGATCACCCCCTCGCCGACCGAGTAGGGCTGCGACAGGTCGTACTTCGCTTGTCGCTCGGGGTTGATCGTGACCTCGTTGGCGACGATGTCGAACCGGCCCGCCTCCAACGCCGCAAAGATGGAGTCCCACGGTGTCTCGACGAATTCGACTCTGACGCCCAGCTTCTCGCCGATGGCTTTCGCGACGTCGACGTCATACCCGATGAGCTGACCCGTCGCGGGATCGTGATAGCTGAACGGTGCGTAGACGCCTTCGGTGCCGACGCGAAGCACGCCCGCCGACCGGATCGGGGTCGCAGGCGGCGCACCCGTCGCATCGGTCTTGAGGTACTTCTCCGAGATCTCGGCGAGTGTGCCGTC
>Ga0075363_100000453_pt1 | contig 12875 bp, 13 predicted proteins | sample EndMetdeltDD1763_FD_71470 | JGI IMG/M metagenome (GOLD analysis project Ga0075363, IMG submission 71470) | Populus endosphere microbial communities from Tennessee, USA - Endosphere MetaG P. deltoides DD176-3 | ecosystem: Host-associated > Plants > Roots > Endosphere | place: USA: Tennessee...
GAGCTGGGGCACGGCGACCTGGGTCAACATGCGGAAATGACCGGCACCCTCGATCTTGGCCGCGTCGAAGGTTTCCTTCGGCACGTCGCCGAGCCCCGCGAAGTAAAGGATCATCGGCATGCCGGTGAACGCCCAGCCGGAGACGACGGCCAGCGTATACAGGGCGATGCGATAGTCGCCGAACCATTCCATCACGAGAGAGCCGAGGCCGATCGATTGAAGGATGGTGTCGAACGCGCCGAACAAGGGATTGAGGATCAGCAGGAACATCAATCCGACTGAGATCAGCGACATGGTGACCGGGAAAAAGATCACTGTTCGGATCAGCGCCGGCGCCGGAATGATCCGGCTCCTGAGCCCATAGGCGATGATCAGGCCGAGCAGGACGGGAAAGGACAGCGTGACGCCGACCCATTTCACGTTGTTGAGCAGCGCGGTGTAGAAATACTTGTCGCTAAAGAGCAGATAGCGATAGTTCTCCAACCCGACGAAAGTCTTTTCCGGCGCCATCCCGTTCCAGTCGAAGAAACTGAGATAGACCGTGAAGACGATGGGATAGCCGACGAAGACCGCAAAGACGGCCAGCGGCACCAGGATGCCGAAGAACGTCACGAATTTATGGTTTTGCGCAAAGCGGATCAACGAGGTCCGTTCATCGGCAAGGTCGGGCTGTGCCATTGCAAGGAATCCCAATCCGAAAAGGCCGCTGATTTCAGCGACGAACACGCGCCGCGAGGAAGTGGTGATCTCCCTCGCGGCCGTTCGTCCGGTTTGCCTGGCTAGATCTTGCCGCGCACGCGAACCGCTTCAGTCTCGGTCTGCTGCATGGCATCCTCCGGCGTCATGGCACCGGCCAGAACCGCCTGAACCGAATCGAGGAACTTGTCCGAGATCGCGGGCGAGACGGCATGATCGACATGCATGAAGGTGAAGGATCCCGCGTCCACCATCGCCTTGGCGAGCCGTTGCTCCATATCCGACAGGCGCGACAGATCGGCCTCGCTCGAAGAAGGATACGGCTTGTCGATGACCAGCTTCTCGGTCATCGCCGGCTTCGAAATCATCCAGTTGACGAATTCAGCCGCCGCGTCCTTGTTCGCGCTCTTGGCGTGAATCATGATCGTATCTTCCGCGAAGACCGACATCATCGGCTTCTTGCCGTCGATCGGAGGCATCGGGAAAAAGTCCATCGGCACGACGCAGCACTTTTCCTTGTCGCCACGGAAACGGCCGAGGTTGAACGATCCCTGATACCAATGGACCGCCTTGCTTTGCGACCATGGCACCATGGCGGGGCCGACGTCGATCGAGTTGAAGGACGGCTCGAACATGCCGGCCTTGACCAAGTCCTGCATGATCTTCGTCACCGCGACCGCCCGCTGATCGGTCCACGGAATCTTGTTTTCGACCAGGCCTTGATAGGTGTCGAGGCCGTACTTGTTGACCAGGATTGCCGACCACATGAATTGCGCCGGCCACTTCTTCTGGTTGGCCAGCATGAACGGCCAGTAGCCCTTGTCTTTGGCCACCTTCGCATTCGCCATCAGTTCGTCAAAGGTCGTGGGGACCTTAAGGCCGAGCTTTTCGTAAATGTCCTTGCGATACCAGACGACCGAGGCGCCAATTTCGGTCGGAACGAAGTATTTCTTGTCGCCGAACGTCGCGAGCGTAACGCCCGCCGGAACGAGGAATTTATCCCAGCCGTACTTGGCGTAATAGGGTGTCAGATCGGCAGCGAAGCCATTCTTGATAACTTCGGCAGCACGGCCGCCTTCCCAGGAATAAAAGACATCCGGGGGATTGCTGGAAGCAAGCTCGATGGTCTGCTTGGTCTTGTAGGTCTCGCCGTCAACACTGGCGCCGGTGACATGGATCCGGTCGCCATTGGTCTTGTTCCATTCGCCGATCAGCCAGTTGGCGTAGGTTTCCGAAGATGGCCAAGGCGCGCGATAGAAGTAACGGATCTCGATCGGAGCGGCGAACGCCGGCGCGATCTCGCCGAGGGTCGCGGCAAGCGAGCCGACGGCCAAGGCCGCCGCCATGACGTGGCGGCGTAAAAAAAAGCGATTGGATTGCATGCTGTGACTCCTCCATGGCACGTCGTTTCCAGCCGCTCCTCGCGCCGGATCCAACGATGGGTTTGGGATCATTTCCTCGGGATCGCGCTTCTGTTGTTCGGTCGCTCAACCCGCGCCACACACGAAATTCGTCAGGACGCAAGCGCGTCGGAAGCCCGATGGCCTGCTCCCAACGCCTTCTCCTCGCCGGATCTTATCTGCAGCGGAAGGACATTACCATATCGAAGCGCTTGCGCAATCGCTTCGATACGGGAAAGTTGAACAGCGTCCCTGGGCTTTTGCCGCCTCAGGGAAATCCTGAGGTTATCGGGGAGGTTTCGCTCGGATAATGGGAGATCCGACCTGTCGAGCTAAAATTCGTTCAAGCTGGACGTGAACAAATATCCAACGGCAGGCTCGAGGAAGCAATCGGGTTTATAGCAAAGAGTTTCTCAGAAGTAGCGTAAACCTGCAGCCGGCTGCTGCGCAGCTGGCAAGCGACGCCATCGACACGCAAGAGTTACGAAGCAACGTACCAATCGCATGATTTCCAACGTCGGGAAATGTCGAGTCTGGTGTACGGCAGGCCCTTGTATAGCAGCGCCTTCGCGAGCGGCGTCAGAGATGTGGCTGGACATGTATGCTGGTTGTGCCGGATGTTGTGACCTGCGTGCCCGCCACATGGCACTAGCTGGCGCGGGTCCACGCGACCTGGCAGAATGACGACTCCGGCAAAGATCAGTTCAGGGGATTGCGCGCCGGGCTCGGCGATAAGGCAAGTATGATCATCGCCGACAAGTCCTATGAAGTAACGGACCCATCGATTGATTCGCAGATCGTGACATTACGCGATTCCGGTGCCGACACCTTCTTCTCGCTGGCAGCTCCTAAGGGATCTGCACAGGCCATCAGGAAGGTTGGCGAGATCGGCTGGAAGCCGAGGTTTTTCGTGGCGAACGTGTCAACGTCGGTTGCCAGTGTGCTGAAGCCTGCGGGCTTGCAAAATGCAAAGGACATCATCTCGACGGCCTATCTGAAAGATCCGACTGATCCGGCCTGGAAGGACGATCCAGGCGTACAGGCGTGGCGGTCTTTCATGGACAAGTACTACGCGGATGGTGACAAGACGGATTGTAATACGCCTTATGGCTATGCGGCGGCCCAGACCATGGTTCAGGTACTCAAGCAATGCGGCGACGAGCTCACGCGCGAAAACATCATGAGGCAGGCGGCCAACCTGAAGGACTTCTCAGGCGACATGCTGTTGCCCGGCATCAAAATCAATACAAGTCCGGACGACTTCTTCCCGATCGAACAGATGCAGCTCATGAAATTCGACGGCCAGGTTTGGCGGCGCTCCGGCGACGTCATCACTGGTGATGTTGTTGAGCATAGCAATCACTAACAACGAGACAGCCAAATACATTTCAATGATCAAGCTGGATCGAACCAACTTGGTACGACTTGCCGGACGGGTCGCCTACGTTGGCGGATCTCAGGCACAGAGCAAGCTGATCGTGACCGCGGCCTTTCAGCTCTGGTTGGGCAACTTGCTACCTAATGGCCGCTTTGAGTGGGTCATCATTACAAGCTGAATAGAGCACTCACCTCGGAGGGCCCTTGTGGCTGGCGACGTCCGTGCCTTGGCCGGGTCCCGAGAGCCGGAAAGCCTGGCGGCGTCTCCGATAGGTTCAAATCCGGGACCTGCAACCATCGACATTGATCGCGCACAAGCCGCGCTTTCTTCCAAACCTTCGCCTGCGCTCGTGAGGCGAATCCATTCTCGCTGACGAGGCGCTACCATTGAGCGAAGAGGATCGCAGACGATCGAAGAAAGGCGACCACAATCGACGCCCTTGATATCTTCCAGCCCGTCGGGGTTCTTTTTCTAGGGCATGATCGAACTCGTGCCGCAGTAGCGGTCAGGCAGCTCGATCATGTCGAATTCCATCGTCGACCAAATGAAGAGATTATCGGCCAATCGACCGACATTCTGTGCGAGATCGGCGAGCACACCGGCATATTCCATTTCCAGGTCGTGGCTGAGAATGGCATCCATCGTGTGCGAGAGCGGGGAATCGAAGCCGAGCAGGTCCGAGACGCGCTGGCGGTTCAGCGGAAAGTCGGAGCCGGTCATGATCGCGGCTCCGGCCGGCGACCGGTTGACACGCAGATGGAAGGACAGCAGCCGCTGCGTATCGCGAGCAAAGACCTCCTCGAACATCGTGAGCCAGTGTGCGAAGGTCGTGGGCTGGGCGTGCTGGCCATGGGTGTAGCCCAGCATCACCGTCTCGCGATGCTGTTCGGCAAGGTCGAGCAACGTACCGCGCAGCGCGATCAGCCCCGCCAGCATGCGCTGAGCATGGCCGCGGAAGGTGATGCGTCGCGCCACCTCGATCAGATCACCCGAGCTGCGGCCGAGATGGAGCCGCCCGCCGTTCTCCTCGCCCAGCGTCTTAGTGAGATAGTGCTCGCCGGAATGCATACCGCCATCGGCCTCGGCGCGCGCCGTCTCGACGCCGCGCTGCTCCATCTCACGGAAGGCCTTCAGCATCGCGATGCCGGCCTTGCGCGGCAAAATACCCTCCTCGCTCAGCATCAGTGCGTGTGCCTTGTCGAAGGCGTGGATCGCGTGCACGGACTCACCGAGCAAACTCGAACGATGGAAGTCGAGATGGGCAAGCGGCTCTTCGGTCAGCCGAGCACCTGCGGTGCGGAAGCCGCGATAGTCCGAGGCTTTGGTCATGGGTCTTGCTCCATTATGTCGGTCCACCGGCCAGCGCCGGCGTCGCGAAAATCGTGCCTGATGTCAGCGCGCCGGCAGACATGCGACGCGAGGAATTTGCCGCTCGCAAGACCGGGGCCATCCTCGCCGCCGAGACGCGCGATACGCTTGCCCTTGGCGTCCACGATCGACAAGCGCGGGCCGAGATTGGGCACCTTGCGGTTGACCGGGATGGCAGGGCCCAGCTCGCCGATCACGAAGATCGGGCTCTTGCCGCCACCGCAGCAGCACAGCGCGCACGGCCGGTGCAGATTGTTCCACTGCGCCTCGTATTTGCCGTTGCCGTCGAACACCTGCACGCGATGGTTCTCGTGGTCGCCGACATAGACCCAACCATCGGCGTCGGTGACGATATTATGTACGATGTTGAACTGGCCGGGATCGGTGCCGGGCGCGCCCCAGCTATTGATCAGTCTGCCGTCCGGCGTGAATTTGTGGATGCGGGCATTGCCGTAGCCGTCGGAGACGTAGATCTCTCCCTTAGGGGACAGCGCGGTGTGGGTGCAGCGATGGAAGGGATCGCCGCTCATGAACGGCGCGGGCTTTTCGGGAACACCGATCGTCAGTAGCACCTTGCCGTCAGTGGTGCACTTTCGCACGGTGTGGTCGCCGTCATCGGTGCAATAGAGGTTGTCTTCGGCGTCGATGTGCAGGCCGTGCGCGCGGGAGAACAGCCCTCACCCCAGCTGCGCAGGAAATCGCCGTCGCGGTCGAGCACCACCATCGGATGGGCGCCGCGGTTGAAGACGTAGATGCGGTCGCGGCTGTCGACCGCGACGGAAGCGACGTCGGTGAGCTGCCAGCCATCCGGCAGTTTCGCCCAATTGTCGACGACACGGTAGCGGTGCTCGCCCGAGCCGAGAATGGCTGACACTCGTTTTCCTGTTGTTGCGCGCCTGCGTCGCCTGATCGCTCAGGTGAAGGTACAGCCCTTGGATTCCAGCACCTTGCCGATGCCGGACAGCTCGAGGATGTTCCCGCCGGCCTTGAGCGCTTTCATCACGTCGGCTTCCTTGTCCTCGCGCGCCGCCGACTTGACGCAGACGTCGGCGATGTTCTCCTTCGGCACGATGACGACGCCATCGTCATCGGCGCTCACGATGTCGCCGGGGCGGACGGCGATCCCGCCGATGACGATCGGTTGATTGATAGTGCCGAGGGTCTCCTTGACGGTGCCCTTCATGCACAGGCCGTAGGAGAAGACGTTGAAGCCGGTGTCGCGCACGGCAAGGCCATCGCGAACGCCGGCATCCGTGACCAGGCCGACGATGCCCTTGGCGACGCAGGCCGTCGCCAGCACCTCGCCGAAGCCGCCCTGCTCGGGATGATCGCCCGCGCTCACCACGAGCACGTCGCCCGGCTTTGCCAACGAAATCGCCGTGATCAACATCATGTTGTCGCCGGGATGGCAGCTCACCGTCAGCGCCGGTCCGCAAGCGCGCATCCCGGAATAGATCGGCTTGATGCGGAAGGTCAGCGCACCCGATCGTCCCTGCGCTTCGTGAAGGGTGGACGGAGGAAACTTCTTGATGCGCTCGACAAGCTCGGCGGCGGGCCGATCGAATGTCCTGATTACATGCACCATGGTAACCTCCTTGCGGTCGCGATCTCTGTTACACCTCCATAACCAACCGCCTTAGGGCGGCAAATTCAGATTTTAGGATTGCCGCATCGTGTTTCGTTATGGCTCGTCCTTCGGCTCATCCGGAGGCGATGCTGGGCCACCCGGGGCGATGGCAACCGAGCCGAGCTGGGCCTCGAACGGCCCCCAGGTCTTGACGATGATCTCGAGCAGGATCTTGTAGACGGCGAATGCGGCGTCGGACAACGCGGCATTGTCGGAAATGCATAGCGACATCTGTTGCGAGGCCGACGGCGCGTTGATCCGCCGAATGCAGAGTTCGTCGAGGTTCGGCAACTCCTTTGCGATCGACATGGGCAGCACAGCCGCCCCCACTCCGGCTGCAATCGCCGAAGACAGGGTCGACTGGGAGTGGATCTCGGCGACGATGCGCGGGCGGAGGCCCACCTCGGCGCAGACCCGCTCCACGGTCTGTCGCAGGAAGGACTCCCGATATGGCAGAAGCAGGTCGAATTGTGCGACCTCCGCCGCCGAGACCTCCTCCGGCGGCATCTGCTCCGGATACATGCCGCGGGGCGCGACAAGATAGAAGTATTCGCGCATCAGCGGCTTGTAATCGAGGCCGGTCACCGGGCGCTCGCCGTAAAGGACAGCCATGTCCATGCTCCCCTTCAGCATCATCTCGCTGAGCATGACCCCGGAGCTGTCATAAATGTGCGGCACGATGCCGGGATAGCGTTCGCGGATCTGCGTGAGCAATGGGGTCGCCAGCAACGCCGCCGAACTGAGCGGGGCCAGACCGATCGTGACGTTGCCGGTCAGCTCCGGCTTGTTGTCCAGAATGGTGCGCCTGGCTTCTTCAATCTGCCGCTGGATCGACTTGGAATAGCGGTAGAGGATTCGTCCGGCCTCGGTGGGCTTGACCCCGCGGGCGCTGCGGTCGAGCAGCTTGCACTTGAAATCCGCCTCCAGGCTCGCAATGTGCTGACTCAGTGCCGGCTGCGCAACATTCAGCACCTTCGCCGCGCTCGTCATGCTGCCGAGATCCACGACCTTGATGAAGGCCTCCAAACGTTTCGTATCCAATACGGCCTCTCCGGATGCAATGCAGCAGCAATAGGCTGAAGCTATGGGATCAGAAGGAATTGTTCTTACCACTGGGAACCTGAGGGGCCTATAGCTAGTGCTGAACTCGTCCGCCGCTCGCGTTGCAGCCGACGCCACCAGCGGGTTGGACGGTAGCAGAGGAGCCCTCGCGGATGGGATTTTCGGACTATCGGACGGCCCTGGTGACGGGCGCATCCTCCGGAATAGGGGCTGCGACGGTTCGCCGCCTGAGTGCAGAAGGGCTCGAGGTCTACGCCGTGGCCCGCGACGCCGCTCGCCTCAGCGCCTTATCTACGGAGACCGGTTGCCGCCCCTGCGCCGTGGACATCAGCGACCTCGATGCGCTTGCGGCATTGGCGAAGTCGGCTGAGTTCGACGTCCTGGTCAACAACGCCGGCCAGTCCCGCCGCGGCAATATTCTGGACACGACGGCAGAGGATGTCGACGCCCTCATCGACGTCAATTTGCGCGCGGTCCTGCATCTGACGCGGCTGATCGTGCCGGGCATGGCGCGCCGCGACCGCGGCCATGTCGTCAACATCTCCTCGATCGCAGGTCACTACGCGTTCGGTGGCGGAAACACCGTGTATCACGCCACGAAGGCTGGCATTCACTCGCTGTCGCAGCAACTGCGCGTCGACCTCTACGGGACCAGGGTTCGCGTCACCGAGATATCGCCGGCCCGGGTCGAGACCGAGGTTTTCGGCCGGCTGCTTGGTGACCCCGCCGAAGCCAAACGCCGCTTCTTCGACGATTATGATTCGCTCCAGCCCGAGGACATCGCCAATTCGATCGCATTCGCGGTTGGATCGCCGGCACGCATGAATGTCGCCTTCATGGAAGTCCTGCCGACCCAGCAGGTCGTCGGCGGCCTCAATTTTGCACAGAAGAGCCGGCCGCCGGCCGAGTGACGCATGAACGCCCCGAACTCGACAGGCCGTCAACGCGGAGCGTGACCGTGGACCTCTCCAAAATCGAACAACTCGTCGATCTCGTTACGCGTTCCTCCATCGCCGAGCTGGACCTCACGCAGAACGGCACCCGCATCCGCATCCTCAAGCGCGCGCCCGCGGCCCTGGCTCCGCCTGCAAACCGGGTCGCGGTCGAGGCCCCTGCTCTCGATCATCAGGACAGCCCAGCTCCCGAGGCTGCCGCCGACATCGTGGTGCCGGCGCCGATGCATGGCATCTTCTACCGGGCTGCGGCGCCGGACGAGCCGCCGCTGGTCGAGGTCGGCACGCGGATCGAGGCCGGGCAGAGGATCTGCATCATCGAAGCGATGAAGACCTTCATCGACATCGCCGCTGAGGCGCCCGGCGTCGTGCTTGCGATCCTCGCAGAGGATGGTCAGGAGATCGAGGCCGGGCGGGCTCTGTTCCGGATTGGGCCGGCGGGTTCATCCTGATGTTCGACAAGGTCCTGATCGCCAACCGGGGCGAGATCGCGCTTCGCATCCAGCGCGCCTGTCGGGCGATGGGTGTCAAGACGGTCGTCATTCACTCGGAGGCGGATCGCGACGCACGCTATGTCGCACTTGCCGATGAGGCACTCTGCATCGGGCCGGCGCCGGCAAGCAGCACCTATCTCAACGTTGCGGCGATCCTGCTCGCAGCCGAGGTCAGCGGCGCCCAGGCGATCCACCCGGGTTACGGATTCCTTTCGGAGAGTGCGGAGTTCGCCGATCGGGTCGCGCGCGCCGGCCTCGCCTTCATCGGCCCGCCGGCGGATTGTATTCGGACCATGGGCGACAAGGTCGCGGCCAAGCGCGCGATGCGGCTGGCGGGCGTGCCTTGCGTGCCCGGGCCGGACAGCGCCCTGCCGGAGGATCCGTCCGAGGTGCGTGCGATCGCGCGGGACATCGGATACCCCGTCATCATCAAGGCCGCCGGTGGCGGCGGCGGACGCGGTATGCGGATCGTGCGCAGCGAAGGCGCGCTGGACGACGCGCTGGCGCTGACCCGAGCGGAAGCCAGCAAGGCCTTCAAGAACGCTGCGGTCTACATCGAGAAATTCCTCGAAACGCCCCGCCATATCGAGATTCAAGTGTTGTGCGATCAGCATGACAATCATCTCTGGCTCGGCGACCGCGACTGCTCGCTTCAGCGCAGGAACCAGAAGGTGGTCGAGGAAGCCCCCGCGCCCGGCATCGATCGCGCTCTGATCGAGCGGGTGGGCGCAAGCTGCGTCGAGGCCTGCCGGCGGATCGGCTATCGCGGCGCCGGCACTTTCGAATTCCTCTACGAGAACGGCCAATTCTTCTTCATCGAAATGAACACGCGCGTCCAAGTGGAGCATCCCGTCACCGAGGCCACGACGGGGATCGACATCGTCAAGGCGCAGATCCGCATCGCGCAAGGCGAGCCGTTGGGCATCGCGCAAGGCGACATCGCACGTGTGGGCCATGCCATTGAATTCCGCATCAATGCCGAAGACCCCACCACCTTCGCTCCCTCGCCCGGCATGGTGACGCGCTGGGATGTTCCCGGCGGCATCGGCATCCGCGTCGATTCGCATATCACCGCCGGAGCCACCGTTCCCCGGCACTATGACTCGCTGATCGGCAAGCTCATCGCTCATGGTGGCTGCCGCGAGGAAGCTATGGCGCGTGCGCGCGTCGCCTTGTCCGAGCTACGCGCCGAAGGCATCCGAACCAATGTGCCGTTGCATCAGGCGATCCTCGCCGATCCTGTGTTTTGCCGTGGCGGCTACGACATCCACCATCTCGAGCACTGGATGAATGCGCGGGCGGCCGCGCCATGACGGCCCCAGACCGACCGCGGATCAGCCTGCTCGGGACATCGGCCCTCCTGTTCGAGGCACCCGGCGCGTTCGACCTGCCGCACCAGCGGCGCATCTGGTCGCTGGCGGCCACTGCATCGAAATGGCCAGGGATCCGCGAGGCCATTCCCGGCATCACCAATTTGATGCTGACCTTCGCAACCCCTCCGCGCGAGCTGGACGCCTTGATCGCCGCTCTCAACGACGGTTGGGACGCGGCGGAAGGCCTCACGATCGGCGGGCGCGAGATCAGGTTGCCGGTCACCTATGGCGGCGAGATCGGATCGTCTCTTCAGTCCGTCGCCGATCATTGCGGCCTGTCTGTCGACGACGTGGTCTCGATCCACGCCGCCCCGCTCTACACGGTGTTCGCGCTCGGCAGCCATCCCGGCTATTGCTATCTGGGCGGCATGGATCGACGCATCACCATGCCGCGCCGTCAGACGCCGCTGCAACGCTCCGCGGGCGGCTCGGTCTCGATCGGCGGATCGCAGACCGGTGTCTCCGCCTCCCCCGGGCCGAGCGGCTGGCACGCCATCGGGCATACGAGCTGGACCTTCTTCGATCCGTCCTGGCCGACGCCAGCCGCACTCGCGCCGGGCGATACGATCCGCTTCGAGATCGAACGGGTGATCCGGTGATCGAGATCCTGTCAGTCACGGGGCCCGCCAGCGTCCAGGATCTCGGCCGCTTCGACCAGTATCGCTTTGGGGTCGGCACGTCGGGTGCGATGGACGATGTCGCCCTGCGGGCCGGCAACATCCTTCTCGGCAACGACGAGAACTCCGCCGGCATCGAAATCCCGATGCTGCCGTTCAAGCTTCGTTTCGGCCGGGACATGGCCTTTGCCCTCACGGGCGCCGATGTCGAGGCGGAGATCGCCGGGCGCGTGATCCCGCCATGGTGGCGGTCGCACGCCCGTACTGGCGATATCCTGACCGTCAAGGCAATGCCCCGCGGCGCGCGAAGCTACCTGACATTCGGCGGCGGCATCGACGTGCCCATGGTGCTGGGCTCACGCAGCACGCAGTTTCGCAGCGAGTTCGGCGGCTGGCACGGACGGCCGCTCCAGGCCGGCGACATCCTGCCCTGTACGGCATCCACCGCTACAATCGGCGAGCTCGGGGTCGAGCCCGCCGAGATCACGCTGGTGCGGCCGAACGCTACGCCGGACGAGACCGTCGTCAGGGTCGTGATTGCCGGCGAATATGACGGGTTCGCCGCCACCACGCAGGCGCTGTTCTGGTCCAGCAGCTGGAAGATCACGCCGCAGAGCAACCGTTACGGCTACCGCCTGCAAGGCCCCGCCGTGAAGCCGGAGGTGCCGATCGAGAAGCGCTCGCACGGCATCGTCCCTGGCGTCATCCAGATTCCACCGAACGGACAGCCGATCATCCAGATGCGCGACGCGCAGACGTCCGGCGGCTATCCAAAGATCGCAACCGTGATCCGGGCCGACTTGTGGCGTGTCGGGCAGGCGCGGCTCGGCGGCAAGCTGCGGTTCGAACAAACGGCTTACACCGATGCGCTGGCAGCCGAGGCCGAGATGTCGGCCTATCTCGATCGGCTCAGGACCAATGTTCGCCTTGTCGAGGAGACCAGAACATGCCGATCGAGCTGACTGACATCGCGCGTCTGGCGCAAATCCTCGAAAAATCCGGCGTCGACACCATCGAAATCGAGGAGCCCGGCCAGTCCCTGAAGCTCGTCGTCGACACGGGTCCGCGGATGGCCGCGTCACCGACGCTTGCTGCCCCCGCTGCAGACCATTCCGTCATCGCCAAAGCCGACGTCGCAGGGCATTTCCTTGCGGCTCATCCCTGGCGGGACAAGCCGTTCGTCGCACAGGGTCAGCGCATCGAGGCCGGCGCGGTCGTCGGCCTCGTCAAGATCGGGCTCTTGTATGCGCCCATCGTGGCACCGGCCGCCGGCACCGTCGATGCCGTGATCGCGGAGCCTGGCGCAACGGTCGGCTACGGCACGCCGATTGTGCGCATCCGCCCGCTCGCCGGGAGCAGCCCTATCAATTGAGCAGGACGGTTGCGGGCGTGACTTCGCCGCCGCCCTGCTCGATCACGCGGCGCACCGTGCCGGCGAGGTTGACCGATCCGGGCGTGTCGCTGTGGATCAGGATCGAGCGCGCCTCGACCTTGATCGACTTGCCTTCGATGGTCTGCACCGACCCGCTGTCCAGGAACCGCTTGACCCGTTCGGCCACGGCCTCAGTCGAGGTGATGACCGAGTTGGGAAGCTTGCGGGACACCAGATGGCCGTTCTCGTCATACGCGCGGTCAGCCAGGAACAGAGTGAGGATGCGCAGGCCCACCTTGCGCGCGGCGCGCACGATCTCGGCGTCCGGCTGCGAGAACACGATGAAATCGCGATTGATGGTCGCAATCGCACGGGCCACAACATCGGCCATGTCGGGGTCGGCATTGACCATGTTGCCCATCGCGGCGTGGAAGCTGACATGGGTTACGCGGTGACCCGCATTGGCCGCGATCGCCTGCAAGGCGCCGATCTGATAGACCATATGCTTCTCGAGCTCGGCGGAGTCCATCTGAAT
>Ga0075363_100000454_pt1 | contig 12853 bp, 12 predicted proteins | sample EndMetdeltDD1763_FD_71470 | JGI IMG/M metagenome (GOLD analysis project Ga0075363, IMG submission 71470) | Populus endosphere microbial communities from Tennessee, USA - Endosphere MetaG P. deltoides DD176-3 | ecosystem: Host-associated > Plants > Roots > Endosphere | place: USA: Tennessee...
GTCGGCAAATGAGTATTCGGCGGTCTCCCGGCAGGCCTGATTGGGGACGAATGCTCGCCTGGCGGCTGTTTCAGCTGCTCACCTTGGCGGCGTTGGTCTGGGCCGGTTGGCGGCTGCTGGGGCACATCCCGTATCGCATCGACATCGACGTCTACCGGATGGGCGGGCAGGCCTGGCTCGACGGCAGACCGCTGTACGCCGACGGCGTCATGTTCCACACCCGCGGCGGACTGGACCTGCCATTCACGTATCCGCCGCTGGCGGCTGTCCTGTTCGCGCCGTTCGCGCTGTTGTCGCTGGACGGTGCCAGCATCGCCATCACGCTCGCGACGCTGATCCTGCTGATCGTCGCGACGACCATTCTGCTGACCCGCTTCGACGTGTGGCCGGACCCGGCGGAAGACAAGAGCGCTGGGGGCTCCACGCACCCGATGGGTAGGGGGATCACCTCCGAACCGGCCTGGCTGCGGCGAACCTGGCTGGCGGCGGCGATCGTGGCGCCCGCGGTCATCTACTTCGAGCCGATCCGGTCGAATTTCGACTTCGGCCAGATCAACGTGGTGTTGATGACGCTGGTCATCGCCGACTGCGTCCCGCGCAAGACGCCGTGGCCGCGCGGCATGCTGCTGGGGTTGGCGATCGCCCTCAAGCTCACCCCGGCGGTGTTCCTGCTGTACTTCGTGCTCCGCCGGGATACCCGCGCGGTACTCGTCACCGCGGCGTCGGCCGTCGTCGCCACGCTGGCGGGCGTGGCGTTCGCCTGGCGCGACTCGTTCGAGTACTGGACGGAGACGGTCCGCAACACCGACCGCATCGGCACCGCGACGCTGAACACCAACCAGAACATCGCGGGCGCCCTGGCCCGGCTGGGCCTCGGTGAGAGCGTGCGGTTCGTGCTGTGGACCGTCGCCTGTTTCGTCGTACTCGCGCTGACGGTGTGGGCCGTGCGGAGGGTCCTGAAGGCCGAGCAGCCGGTGCTGGCGCTGATCTGCGTGGCGATGTTCGGGCTGGTGGTGTCGCCGGTGTCGTGGTCGCATCACTGGGTGTGGGTGCTGCCGACCGTGCTGGTCACCGGCATCGTGGCCTACCGCCAGCGGCATGCGGCGCTGGGCATCGTCGCCGCGGCGGGCGTCGTCCTGATGATCTGGACGCCGATCCCGCTGATGCCCGAGCACCAAGAGACCGCGGCGTCGCTGTGGCGCCAGCTGCTCGGTGGTTCCTACGTGTGGTGGGCGATCACGGTGATCATCGTGGCGGGCACGGTGTCCTTGCGCCCGGCACTGCGCAAGGATCCGGCGGTCGATCAGGCGCGGGTCCCCGCGGTCAGCTAGCCCGCGGCAACTTCAGGCATACGGGCCGACGGCTTGGCCGTCAGCTCCGCTTTGCCGTCCTTCACGTCGGCGGCGTAAAGGTCGACGTACTCCTGACCGGACAGCCGCATCAGCTCGTACATCACCTCATCGATCACCGCGCGTTCGATGAACCGGTTACCGGCCAGGCCTTCGAACCGGCTGAAGTCCATCGGCTTGCCGAACTTCACCGTGACCCGGCCGAATCGCCACATCTTGCTGCCGGGCGGATTGACGGAATCCGTGCCGATCATCGCGACCGGAATCACCGGGACACCGGTCTCCAGCGCCAGTCGCGCAAGCCCCGTCTTGCCCTTGTAGAGCCGTCCGTCGGGTGAGCGGGTGCCCTCGGGATACATGCCGAGCAGTTTGCCCTCACCGAGCACCCGCGCCGCGGTGGTCAACGCGGCCTGCGCACTGTCGGCGTCGGAGCGGTCGATCGGCACCTGCCCCGCGGCGGTGTAGAACCACCGCTGAAACCTGCCTTTGATCCCCGTTCCGGTGAAGTACTCGGCCTTGGCCAGGAACGTGATCCTGCGGCGCACCACCAGAGGCTTGTAGAAGCTATCGGCGACCGCGAGGTGGTTGCTGGCCAAGATCATCGGGCCCGAGCGCGGAATATAGTCCAGCCCTTCAACTTTCGGCCGCCCGAGCAGCGTCAGCAAAGGACCCATGAAGATGTACTTGAACAGCCAATACCACACGGGCCCTCCTGATGATCGAACACACCTCGGTGTTCTGCGACAACTGTACTCACGCTTCCCGTATGCGACCACAACAGAGCCTGGGCGACGCGAGAATGAATTCAGCTACTCCTCAACCGTTACCGGAATGTGCTGATATCGCCCGGGGCCCGGTGGAGCGGGCCCGTCGGGTTCAGGAGGCCCGTCCGGCGTTGGAGTCGCACCGTCCGGCGGCGGAGGTGGTGCGCCACCCGGGCGCGCAGTGTCTTCTGTGTTCTCGATGAGTGCTCTCACCACGTCGAGCAGGGCGACGCTGTGCTCAGCGACAACCGTCAGCAAGGGGTGCTGTTCGCCGGACGCCAGCGCGGCCAGCGCGCACACCGGGCACCACACCTGCTGGCACTTACCGGGGCTGGCACCGGCTGCGGCGGCCCGCGCCGCGGCCAATCGCAGCGCGGGATCGAGCCGGTCGAGGATGGTCTGGGCGAGCTGCCGCAGTTCCGGACCGAGGTCGGGGTGTTCGCCAGTCACTTGGGCCACACCTCCGGATCAGGTCGGAACCGCACTGTCAGCTCGCTGCCCCGCAGCTGCGCATCCATCACGATGCAACGACGCAGTACAGAAGCCAGCCGAACACGGCGCCGCATACCGCCGGCGCCGATGATCAAGTCATCGTCGACGCGCCCGAGCGAGAGGGCGGCTGAGTCGACCTGCGGCAACTCTAGCCGCATTCGGTAGACGGCTTCGAGACCGGATCCGGATTCCCTGTCCACGATCGGGCGCAGCGGTCCCGGGGGCGGCGACCCGTCGCGCCTGCGTGCGAGGTCGAGCAGCTCGCCGAGCGCCTTGGCGCCGATCGGCTCGCCTGCCAGGTGCGGGACGAGCACCAGCTGCACGTCACCGATCGTCGTGTCCAGCTCGTCGAGAACCGACCGCTGCTCGGAGATCCGCTCGGAGTACCAGTCGAACGCCGGATGGTCGGGCAGGTTGCGGTACTCGTACGAATCGTCTTGCACCAGAATCTGGTTGACGATCAACTCGTCGATCCGGACACCCATCAATGCCAGTGCGCCGAGCGTGCGTGCCGCCTCCGCGGCGACGACCCGTTCGGCGGTCATCACCAGATGCGCGCTCAGCACCGACCCGTCGGTGAGCAGCGCGCTCAGCCTTTCGGTACCCGCGCCGATGCGTTCCACCAGCGCCACGACCGCGGCCGAGCGGGCGTCCTCTGTCCCAGACAGCCGGCGGTGCCGCGGCCAGGCCCGCTCCAGATACAGCCCGAACGTCGAGGGCAGGGTGAGCATGCGCAACGCATCGGCGGTCGACGCACAGTCCACCACGACGTGATCCCACTCGCCCGAACCGGCCAGCTCGCCGACCTCGTGTAATCCGAGCACCTCCTGGATGCCGGGCAGCGCCGAGAGCTCTTCGGGGGCAACGCTTCCCAGATCAGACTCGGGAAATCGAGCGGCCAACATGCCGGCGATGTCGCGCCAGTGGGTCTCCAGCAGCGCCAGCGTGTCGAGGGCGAGCGCGTCGAGGAAGCCGCCGGTGTACCGGCCACTGTCGAGATCGGCGAGCACCCGGGTGGGTTCCCGCCGTCCGGTCGGAGTGACCGGTGTGCCCAACACGTCACCGATCGAGTGCGCCTGGTCCGTCGACACGAGCAGGACCCGCATACCCGACCCCGCGTCACGTACAGCGGTGGCCGTCGCCAGCGTCGACTTCCCGACACCGCCCTTGCCGACGAAAAGACTGATCCGGGTCACAGGCGGGCCCGGATTCACACCGCGAGGGGGTGGCGGGAGGTCACTCAGCCTCGGCTCGTTTCTTGAGGTCCTTCAACGCGGTGTCGGTCAGGCGCCGTTCAGCCTTGCGCTTCAACAGTCCAATCATCGGAATGATCAGGTCGACCGACAACTCATAAGTGACGTCGGTTCCAGAACCCTTGGGCGACAACCGATATGCACCGTTCAGCGCCTTCAATAGTGAACTGGACACGAGTGTCCATTCCACCGATCCGCGGTCGACCTGCTTCCAGTCATATGCCAGCACCATCGTGTCCTTGAGGACCGCCGCGTCAAGCACCAAGCGCGCCGTCTTCGGGTACCCCTCCGGGCCCGCCTCGAGGACTTCACAGTCCTTGTACTCGTTGACCCATTCCGGATAGGACGCGATGTCGGCGATGACGCCCATCACCGTCGTAGGGTCGGCATCGATGTAGATGGTCTGCGCCGTCTTGTCCGCCACTGCTCTTCTTCCCCGTCTATCTGCCGATGGCAGAAAATCTACCCGCTGCGCGGTACTTGAACCCAAGTCTCATGCCAGCCGGGACACTCCGACCGGGCGCGTCGCCTCCAGACGGCGCTTCACCTCGAACGCCATCTCTTTGCCCGCTACCCGGCGCTGATGGTTCATCTTGGCGAGGTTCATCTTCGCCAGCTGCCAGGCCGCCACGCCCGACGGTTCAGCGTGCACGAAATAGTGCAGGATCACCCCGTCCAGGACCGGCTGCAGCCAGACTTCCATGGTTCCGGTGAGCGCGCCCGTCACCGTCCACCGGTGACCGACCTCACCGCGATCTTCGACCACGGTCAACTGCAGGTCGGGCCACCAGCGGCGCCAGCTCGCGGGGTCGCCGACCGCGATGCCGACCTCGACGGGGTCGGCGGAGACGAACGTCTCGTCGGCGATCTGGATGCTGTTCATGGGGCACTAGCTTCACATATCTCCCCCACTGGCGGCGAGGGTGGCCGACTACGCTGGTGACCGGCAAAGCCGCTAGTCGAGAGGCCATGATCGTGCGTGAGTTCAGTGTCCCCGCCTCGTTCACCGTGGGCGAGCACGACAACGTCGTCAGCTCCGTCTTCAGTCACGAGCGCGACGATCCCGACCATGTGATCTTCCAGCGCTTGGTGGACGGCGTATGGACCGACGTCACCTGCAAGGAGGCCGCCGGCCAGATCCGTTCGATAGCACTGGGCTTGATCGCCGAGGGCGTCGCGCCCGGTGATCGCGTCGCCTTGCTGTCGGCGACCCGCTACGAGTGGCCGATCCTGGACTTCGCGATTCTCGCCGCGGGCGCCGTCACGGTCCCGATCTATGAGACGAGCTCCGCCGAGCAGGTGAAGTGGGTGCTGCAGGATTCCGGCGCGGTGCTGATCATCACCGAGTCCGACGCGCACGCCGACAAGATCGAGCAGTTCAAGGACGATCTACCCGCGTTGCGCACAGTGCTGCGGATCGACGGGCCGGACACCCCCGCGCTGGACGCGCTCGCCGAGGCGGCCAAGGCGTTGGACGCCAAACAGCTAGACGACCGGCTGGCCGGTGTGAAGTCGTCCGATCCAGCGACCCTGATCTACACCTCGGGCACCACCGGCAGGCCCAAGGGCTGCCAGCTCACCCACTCCAACCTGCTCTACGAGATCCGTGGCGCGAAGGACTGCTTCCCCACGCATCTGGCCAAGGGCGAACGGATGCTCGTGTTCCTACCGCTCGCGCACGTGCTGGCGCGCGCGATCACCGTCGCCGCGTTCACCAACAAGGTGACGCTCGGGTTCACCAGCGACATCAAGAACCTCGTGCCCACGTTCGCGGTCTTCAAGCCGACATTGGTGGTGTCGGTGCCCCGGGTGTTCGAGAAGGTCTACAACACCGCCGAGCAGAACGCCGAAAGTGGCGGCAAGGGCAAGATTTTCGCGGCCGCGGCCGACACCGCGATCGAATGGAGTAAGGCGCAGGACACCGGCGGCGCGGGGCTGGTACTCAGAGGAAAGCACGCGCTGTTCGACAAGCTGGTCTACGGCAAGCTCCGCGCCGCGCTCGGCGGCAACTGCCACGCCGCGATTTCGGGTGGCGCCCCACTGGGCGCGCGCCTCGGCCACTTCTATCGCGGGATCGGCCTCTCGATCTACGAGGGCTACGGGCTGACCGAGACCAGCGCGGCGATCACCGTGAACCGCGTCGGCGACCTGCGCGTGGGTTCGGTCGGCAAGCTGCTGCCCGGCAACAGCATGAAGCTCGGCGAGGACGGCGAGCTGCTGGTCAAGGGCGGCGTCGTGTTCAGCGGCTACTGGGGCAACGAGGCCGAGACCAACGCGGTGTTCTCCGACGGCTGGTTCCACACCGGCGATCTGGGCGCCATCGATGACGACGGCTTCTTGACCATCATCGGCCGCAAGAAGGAGATCATCGTCACCGCGGGCGGCAAGAACGTCGCACCGGCCGTCCTCGAGGACCGGCTGCGTGCCCACCCGCTGATCAGTCAGGCGATGGCGGTCGGCGACGCCAAACCGTTCATCGCCGCGCTCATCACGATCGACCCCGAGGCGTTCGGCGGCTGGAAGGAACGCAACGGCAAGAGCGCGGGTGCGTCGGTGGGCGACCTCGCCACCGACCCCGACCTCGTCGCCGAGATCGATCTGGCCGTCAAGGAGGCCAACGAGGCGGTGTCCAAGGCCGAGGCGATCCGTAAATTCCGCATCCTGGGAGTCGATTTCACTGAGGACACCGGCGAGCTGACTCCGACGATGAAGGTCAAGCGCAAGGTGGTGGCCGAGAAGTTCGCCACCGATATCGAGGGTCTGTACGGGAAGGACTAGAGCAGGTCGGACAACCTGGCGGCCTGGTCCTTCCACTGCCAGTTTTCGACGATCCAGCGCCGGCCCGCCGCCCCCATCCGGGCGGCCCGGTCGGGATCGGCGAGCAGGTCACCGATGGTCGACGCGATAGCGCCGACGTCCCAGCCGTCGACGACCAGCCCCGTCTCACCGTCGACGACGGTCTCGGGCGCGCCGCCCGACCGGCCGGCCACCACGGGCACCCCGGATGCCGACGCCTCCAGGTAGACGATGCCGAGTCCTTCGACGTCGAGGCCCGCACCCCTGGTACGGCACGGCATCGCGAACACGTCGGCCATCGCGTGATGGGCGGGCAGTTCCTCCCCCGGCACGCCATCGGTGAACACCACGTGTTCGGACACCCCGAAGTTGTGCGCCAGGCGCCGCAGTGACTGGCCGTAGGGCCCGCCGCCGACGATGACCAGCGCGGCACCGGGTACGCGTTGCCGGATCGCGGGCAGCGCCCTGATCAACATGTCCTGACCCTTGCGCGGCACCAGCCGGGACAGGCAGACCACGACGGGGCGGTTGCCCAGTCCGTAGCGGGCCCGCAATTCCGCGCGCGCGATCTCGTCGGGGGCGAACCGTTCAGTGTCCACGCCCGGCGGTAGATGCTCGAGCGCCGCGCGGGGGCCGAACGCCGACGCGAACCGCCGTCTGGTGTAGCCGCTGACGTATGTGACCGTGTCGGTCTCAGATCCAATGCGGCGCAACGCCGTCCGAGCCAACGGGAGCATTGACCACCCCACCTCGTGGCCGTGGGTGCTCGCGATCACCCGGGCGGCGCCGGCGTCTCGAGCCAGCGGAGCCATCAGTGCCAGCGGGGCGGCCGCCCCGAACCAGACGGTGTCGGCTTGGTGGCGTTCGATGAGACGCCGCATCCGCCCGATGACGGACGGTTCGGGCAGCATCAGCGTGGTCGGATGCCGCACCACCTCGTAGGCGGCGGCCCGGTCGAATTCGCCGGCACCCTTCCACTTGGGCGCGTACACCATCAGCGAATGGGCACCCGCGTCCACCAGGTGGCCCACAAATTCCTGCAGGTACGACTGGATGCCGCCACGTCGGGGCGGAAAATCGTTGGTAACCAGTAGGACCCGGCTCATCGCCCGTCAGGCTATCGGGTCATCCACTGCCGCCATGCGGCCAGCACGCCGGTGAGGTCGGCGCCGAGGGTGTCCTGCACCGCGGTGACGACGTCGGGGTGGTCGTGTCCGCAGGCCCGTACGTAGAGCGCCTTGAGCGCCGCGGCGCCGTACGTGTCGGCCACGAACCGGCTGAACCACCAGGCGCGGTCGTAGGCCAGCGAGCGGTCGGGTCCGTTCAATTCAGCATCGGTCGGCAGTCCCCCCTTCGCGATGACGGCCGCGTCCGCCGGCAGGGGTGTCGGTGGGCGGCCGACGAAATCGGCAACCCCCTCGGTGAGCCAGCGCGGCGCGTCAGTCGCGGTCGAGTCGCGCGCGGCATAGTGGAAAAGCTCGTGGCGCAACACGATTCGCAGCGACTCTTCGTTCATCTGTGCGGCCCCCGGCGCGAACATGATCCGTTCGCCGGTGGTGGTGGCCGCGGTGTGGGAGTCGCCGCCGCCCACCGCCTCGAACTGTTCATCGGTGCCCGCCGCCACGATGACGATCTCGCGGGGCCAATCCGGACCCCAGAATGCGCTGACCGCGTCCGCCGCACCGTCGAGTTCCGAGGAGATCCGGCGCAGCAGCGGTGCCGTGCGTTCACCGAGACCAATCAGGCGCGCGGTGCGGCCGTCCCTCAGCGTCTGGGCTGTCGACGCCGAGGTGGGTGTGGTGAGCGATGCGGGTGTGGCCATGGGCTGGCCCGCGGGGCCGGGTCCGGTTCTGCCGACGAGAAGCAGTGCGCACAGCAGTTCGGCGATCAGAACGGCGGCGAGAGTGGTTCTGCTCTTCGCATGCGAGAGGCGTTCGGCGCCCCGCGAGCGCGGTTCCCCGACGGTCAGTAGCGGCGGATGTTGTAGATCGGCGCGTTGTCCATCGGGGCGACACGTACCGGCGTGCCGTAGGTCGAGGCGTGCACCATCATCCCGTTGCCGATGTAGATCGCCGTGTGCGAGGCGTCAGAGTAGTAATTGATGACGTCACCCGGCTGGATCTGGTCCATCGAAACCGGCGCCCCGCCGTTGGCCAGCGCCTGGCTGGAATGCGGCAGCGAGATGCCCGCCTGCTGGAAGGACCACATCACCAACCCGGAGCAGTCAAACGCGTTGGGGCCGGAGCCGCCCCACGAGTACGGCGATCCGATGCGACTCAGCGCCGCCTGGATCACGGTGGGTCCGACGCCGCCACCGAGCGGAGGCGCCATGTCACCAGGCGGAATGCCAGGGGGCGGCGGAACAGCGCCGGCAGGCGGAGGAGCGATACCGGGAGGCGCCATCGCGAGGATCGCGGGGTCGCCCGGGGGCAGCGGAGCCGGTGGCGGCGGAGGCGGGGGCCCGGGCGGCAGAGCGGCCAGGGCCTCGCGCTGGTTGGGAGTCAGGGCCTCGTACTGCGACTTGACGATCGCGATGTCGACCTGCAGCTTGCTCTGCTTGGACTGCAGGTCAGCACGCACGGCGGCGGCCTGCTCGGCGGCCGTCTTCGCCTCGGCGGCGGAGGCCGCCGACGCTTCCTCGGCGGCCGCGGCCTGTGCGCTGGCCTCGCGGAAGCTCTGCATCTGAGACGAGATTTCTGCGGCCATCACGCGCTGAACCGACATCTGGTCGATGAGGCCCTGCGGTGAGGAGGCGGTCAGCAATGCGTTGAGTCCGTCGGGACGGCCACCCATGTACTGCGACGCGGCAACCTTGTTCACGTTGATCTGGAAGGTGGCCAGCTGCGACTTGGCCGAATCCAGCGCACCGGCGTCGGCGGCGTGTTTGGCCTCCGCAGCTTCCTGAGCCGCCAGCTTGTCATTCAGATCCAGCTGGGCGGAGTGCATGGCCTCGGTGGTCTGCTCGGCCTGGCGCGACAATTCGTTGAGCTTCGCCAGCGCGTCGTCAGCGGGATCGGCCTGCACTGTCGAAGCGAGAATTCCGCCGAACAGCGTGAGGCCGGCTATCACACCGATTGCGGGTCGCTTAAGAACACGAGTGAACCAATGCGTGCGGTCGAGCCTCAAGATTTGCGTCCTTCAACTGCCGTGACGGAGCCGTGTCGAGCTGCGCTTAGGTCTCAGACAGGTTACGAAACGGCATCGCCCTTGTCCAACAGAAGACGCAAATTTAACAGTCGGCGCCACAACTGCAACAACCGACCCACCCGTGGCGTGTTGTCACGCAACCCCAGAGTTATTGCGGCCGTGGATAGGAACGAGTCGAAGCCGCGGAGCCAACCCCACGTCAGCGAGCACTTCGAGCGCCCGACGTTCGTCGTCGAGCAAAGTTTCGGGGGTACCGAGCAACACGCTCACGACGCAGTCTTTACACCCGTGGCCCCGCACCGCGCAGTCGTCGCAGTCGATGGTGACCGTGCCCATGTCGGGCCTCTCGTCGTTATCAGTCATCGCGCAGTCCTCCTGGATCTTTGTTGCCCGAACGGTATCGCCGGGCACCGACAACCAACTTCGGACGGCGTGGCAACGCCCAGCCTGGCGGCATTTGTCGGTCCGGTTCCCTACCGTCAGCGCATGGGCCAGCTCAGCTTCGCTGACGTAGATCCGCTGGCTGATGTGTCGTTGCGCGAGACCACCTTCGTCGTGGTGGACCTCGAGACCACGGGTGGGCGTGCCAGCGGCGAGAACCATGACGCGATCACCGAAATCGGCGCGGTCAAGGTGCGCGGCGGTGTGGTGCTCGGCGAGCTCGCGACCCTGGTGGATCCCGGCCGCAGCATCCCGCCGCAAATCGTGTCGCTGACCGGCATCACCACGGCCATGGTGTGCGATGCGCCGAAGATCGATTCGGTGCTCCCGTCGTTTCTGGAGTTCTCCCGCGGCGCCGTGCTGGTCGCTCACAACGCCGGTTTCGACGTCGGATTCCTGCGCGCGGCCGCAGAGCGAGCCCAGCTCGCCTGGCCGCGGCCGCCGGTGCTGTGCACGGTGCGGCTGGCACGCCGGGTGCTGACCAAAGACGAGGCGCCCAGCGTGCGGCTGTCGGCGCTGGCCCGGCTGTTCAGCGCCTCCACCACACCGACGCACCGCGCGCTCGACGATGCCCGCGCCACCGTCGACGTCCTGCACGGGCTCATTGAGCGTGTCGGCAACCAGGGCATCCACACCTATACCGAGCTGCGTTCGTATCTGCCCGACGTGTCGCCCGCGCAACGTCGCAACCGGCATCTCGCCTCGTCACTGCCCCGCCGGCCGGGCGTCTACCTGTTCCGCGGACCCTCGTCCGAAGTGCTCTACGTGGGGACGGCCGTCGATCTGCGCCGTCGGGTCGGCCAGTACTTCAACGGCGCGGACCCGCGTACCCGCATCAAGGAGATGGCGTCGCTCGCCACCGCCGTCGACCACGTCGAGTGCGCGCATGACCTGGAGGCGGGCGTTCGTGAGCTGAGGCTGCTCGCCGCACACGCACCGCCCTACAACCGCCGCTCGAAGTTTCCGCACCGTTGGTGGTGGGTGGTGCTGACCGACGAAGCGTTTCCGCGCTTTTCGGTCGTCCGTTCGCCGAAGCACGTTTGCGCCGTCGGCCCGTTCCGCGCCCGCGCCGACGCGGTACAGACCGCGGCGCTGCTGGCCCGCTTCACCGGCGTGCGGACCTGCGCGACGCGACTGGGCCGCTCAACGCTGCACGGCCCGAAGTGTCCCGAGCACGAAGTCTCACCGTGTCCCGCGCCGCGCGACATCAGCGCCGCCGAATACGCCGAGGCGCCGGTGCGGGCCCGCGATCTGATCGAAGGGGCCGACAGCCGCGCGCTTACCGATGTGCTGTCACACATCACCGATTTGGCGGACCGCGCGCGCTACGAAACCGCGGCACGGCTGCGGGATCACGCCACCACCGCCATCGACGTCCTCTGGCGCGGCCAGCGGTTGCGTGCGCTGGCCGACGTCAGCGAGATCGTCGCGGCACGTCCGGACGGTGCGGGCGGCTGGCGCCTTGCGGTGATCCGCCACGGTCAGCTGGCGTCGGCGGGAAATGCACCGCGGGGCGTGCCCCCGATGCCGGTCGTCGACGCGATATGCGCTGGCGCACAAGCGATTCTGCCGAGTCAGGCACCACTCGGCGGCGCACTTGTCGAAGAGACCGCGCTCATCGCGCGCTGGCTTGCCCAGCCGGGCGTGCGGATCGTGCGCGCGGAATCCGGTTACGCCTCACCGACACACGCCGCGGGCCGGTTCGCGGACTGGGCGGCGGCGGCGCGATCGGCGCGGGTCGCGGCCGAACAACTGGCCGAAACCCGTTCCGACTCAGAGCTTCTGACTGAACCCCACCCAACGCGCGAGCAACTTTTCGGCCGCACCGGAGTCGATGGTCTCGGCAGCCCTGGCCAGACCCGACTCCCACGCGGGAACCCACTTGGCGTCGCTGGCTAGCCCGGCGTGGGCCACCATCGCGCCGGCTGCATTGAGCACCACGGCGTCGCGCACCGGGCCCTTCGCGCCGCCGAGCACCGCCCGCACCGACTCCGCATTCGTCTCAGCGTCGCCACCCACCAACTCCGACACTTCGGCGCGGGCGAACCCGAACGCCATCGGATCGAACGTCAGCCGCTCGACGGTGCCTGCCTGAACGCGCCAGATCGTGCTCGTCGTGGTCGTGGTCAGCTCGTCGAGGCCGTCGTCGCCGTGCACGACCAGCACACTGGACCGGCGGGCGGCGAACACACCGGCCATCACCTCGGCCAGGTCCGCCCACGCGCAGCCAATCAGACCCGCCCGCGGCGACGCCGGATTCGTCAGTGGGCCAAGCAGATTGAATACCGTCGGCACACCGATCTCCCGACGCACCACCCCCGCGTGCCGATAGGACGGGTGGAACTGCGGCGCGAAACAGAAGCCGATGCCGACCTCGGCGACGCTGCGCGCGACATCCTCGGGACCAAGGTCGATACGCACGCCGAGCGCCTCGAGAGTGTCGGCTCCGCCGGACAGCGACGACGCGGCCCGGTTGCCGTGCTTGACCACCGGCACGCCCGCGGCGGCCACAACGATCGCGGCCATCGTGGAGAGGTTCACCGTGTTGGCGCCGTCGCCCCCGGTGCCGACGACGTCGACGGTCTCGTTGCCGATGATGTCCGTCGGCACC
>Ga0075363_100000455_pt1 | contig 12847 bp, 13 predicted proteins | sample EndMetdeltDD1763_FD_71470 | JGI IMG/M metagenome (GOLD analysis project Ga0075363, IMG submission 71470) | Populus endosphere microbial communities from Tennessee, USA - Endosphere MetaG P. deltoides DD176-3 | ecosystem: Host-associated > Plants > Roots > Endosphere | place: USA: Tennessee...
CTGCCCGAAGTCCGTGACGGCCATGCCAGCGTGCCCCCGGGTGCCGGCCTCGGCATGGCGCTGGCGCCGGCGTTGTTGCAGCGGCCGGACGTGACCCTCCGCAGCAGTGTGCTCTGACCGCACCGTGGCCTGGCTCGGCGTCGCGCCCGAGACCATCCTGCAATGCGGCGGGTTCACGGCGGTGCTGGCGCCGGCTGCGGGCGGACGCCTCACGCGACTGATGTCCGCCGATGCAGCCACCGGCGAAGTGACGGAATGGCTGGTTCCGCTCGACGAGGCGGTGCGCGCAGCGGGCTTCGAGGCGACGGCCTGGCCGAAGGCAGGCTGCTATCCGCTGGTGCCGTTCTCGAACCGGATTCGCGGCGGTCACTTTGCGTTCGAGGGCCGCAGTGTGCAGCTGCCGATCCACCCCGGCGAGCGGCACGCGCTGCATGGCGGCAGCCACCGAATGCCCTGGCATCTGATCCACCAGCAAGCGCAGAGCGCGACCATGGTGTACCGCCACGCAGAGGGTGAGCATGGCTGGCCCTGGGCCTTCAGGGCCGAGCAGGACGTGGTGCTCGACGGCAGCGGGGTCACCCTGCGCCTGCGCGTCACCAACGAGAGCGCAATGGCCATGCCCTGCGGCTGCGGCTTTCACCCGTACTTTCCCGCGGACTTCGCCCACAGCCTTCAATTCCGTGCCGACACCATCTGGCCGCCCACTGCGGACTTCCTGGCCCTCGGGCCGACGCAGGTCGAAGCGCAGCACGACTACGCCGCGCCGCGCACGCTGCCGGACCTCGAGCTGACGCAGTACTACGGCGGATGGGACGGCCAGGCCGCCCTCATGTCCGCGGACGGACGCTCGATCCACATGCGGGCCGAAGCGCTGGCGCATCTGGTGCTCCATCGTCCCGCGGGCAAAGGGTATTTCTGCGTCGAGCCGGTCTCGCATGTCGCCGACGCCGCCAACCTGGCGCAACAGCCGCAGGAGGGAACGGGCTGGCAGATCCTGCGGCCCGGCGAAACGCTGGCCTGCAGCGTGCGGATCGAGTGCCTGATGCGGGGTTCGACGGGCGCTTGACCGGCAGGGGTCGGGCACGCTGCGCGCCGATGCAGTTGCTTGACATGCAGGTATTTGCCTGCATATAATCGCCGCACACGCAAACACACGAATGGACGCTGACAAGGTTTTCAAGGCACTGGGCGACCCGACCCGCAGAAGGCTGCTCGATCTGCTGTGCGAGCAGAACGGGCAGACGCTGGGCCAGCTCTGCGAGCACCTGGACATGGCGCGGCAATCGGCCACCCAGCACCTCGCGATGCTCGAAGCGGCCAATCTGGTGAGCACCGTGTGGCGGGGCCGGGAGAAGCTGCATTTCATTAACCCGGTGCCGCTGCACGAGGTCTACGAGCGGTGGGTGCGCAAGTTCGAACGTCAGCGGCTCAGCCTGCTGCACGACCTCAAGAAGGAACTCGAAGGAGATTGACCATGAGCCAAGAGAAGACGAGCTTCGTCTATGTGACCTACATCCGCTCGACGCCCGAAAAGGTGTTCGAGGCCATCACCCAACCAGAGATCGCGCGGCGCTACTGGGGCCACGAGAACGTCTCCGACTGGAAGCCCGGATCGACCTGGGAGCACGTGCGCGCCAACGAGCAGCGCGCCGTCAATATCGTTGGCAAGGTGGTCGAGGCCGTGCCGCCGACGCGCCTGGTCATCACCTGGGCGAGCCCCTCAGAGGCCACCGATCCGGCCAGCTACAGCCGCGTGCGCTTCGACGTCGAGGCGTACGACGAGATGGTGCGGCTGACCGTGACCCACGACGAACTCGAGGCCGGCAGCGGCATGGCCAAGGGCATCCAGCAGGGCTGGCCGATCGTTCTTTCCAGCCTGAAGTCGCTGCTGGAAACGGGGCAGGGCATCGACGTCTTCGCCAAGCCCAAAGCAGGCTGATACGTCGGCCTGAATCAGGAGTTGTCCATGACCCAGCCCTACACCGGTGGATGCGCGTGCGGCGCGATCCGCTACGAAACGAAGCACGCGCCCGTCTTCCAGAACCACTGCCAGTGTCGTGACTGCCAGCGACGCAGCGGCACCGGGCATGGCTCCTGGCTGACGTTTCCCGCGCGCGCCGAGATGACGATCACCGGCGAGGCCGCGCACTGGCAGGTCGCGGGCGACAGCGGCAACGTGAAGGTCCACGCCTTTTGCCCGCTCTGCGGAACGCCGGTTTACCTGCGCTTTGCCGCGATGCCGGAGCTGATCGCAGTTTCTGCGGCCAGCCTGGACGAGCCGGGCCGCTTCGTGCCGCAAGCCCTGACCTACAGCGTGCGCGGGCTGGCCTGGGATGCCATCGATCCTTCGTTGCAGGCCTTCGAGCGGATGCCGCCCGGCCAGGCCGGCGTCGATGCACGAGCGAGCAGTTGCGCCAGCGCGGCCTGAGGCAGCAGATCGCTCTCTTCCTCGGCCGCGCCGCTGCCGAGCGCCTCTTCCACTGTGGCGCGTGTCAGCGTCGGCGCGAAGGCCTCAATGAAGGCATAGACGAAGGTGCGCAGGTAGACGCCGCGGCGCACCGCCAGCTTCGTGAGGTTGATGCCGAACAGATGCCCCGCATCGACCGCGCGCAACTGGGTGTCGCGCTCGGCCTCGAAGGCGATGCCGGCAACGATCCCGACGCCCATGCCGAGCTCCACGTAGGTCTTGATGACGTCGGCGTCCATCGCGGTGATGGCCAGGTCGGGCTGGAGGCCGGCCTCGGCAAAGGCCTGGTCGATACGCGTGCGACCGGTGAAGCCGCTGTCGTAGGTGACGAGCGGATAGGCGGCCAGCCGTTCGATGGTCAGTGGCCCGTCGAGCAACGGGTGGCCCGGTAGTGCGATCAGCGAATGGGTCCAGCGAAAGGAGGGCAGCGCCACGAGTTGCGGGTTGTCGCCCAGTGCTTCGGTGGCGATTCCAACGTCGGCCTCGCCGTCGAGCAGCATCTGCGCGACCTGCTTGGGCGAGCCCTGGCGCAGGTGCAACTGCACGTTGGGAAACCTGCCGCGGAATTCCTGCACGGCCATCGGCAATGCGTAGCGTGCCTGCGAGTGCGTAGCGGCGATCGAGAGCAGGCCCTGCTCCTGCGCAAGGAACTCCTGCCCGGCCTGGCGCAGGTTGTGGCTCTCGAGCAGCACGCGCTCGATGATCGGCAACAGGTGGTCGCCCGGTGCCGTCAGCCCGGTGAGCCGCTTGCCTGCACGCACGAAAAGGGCAATGCCGAGTTCGTCTTCCAGCTCGCGGATCTGGCGGCTGACGCCGGGCTGGGAGGTGTGCAGCGCATGGGCTGCTTCGGTGAGATTGAAGCCGCATCGAACGGCTTCGCGCACGGAGCGCAACTGTTGGAAATTCATGGAGCGGCCGATTCTGCGGGCACGCCTTCAGTTTCCGAACGACCGATTCGTTGCTTCCAAATAAGGGAATGATCTGAGCCTTTGCGCGGGCATCCGCTTGCGAACTCGACGAGCCCTCAATCGGTTGTTCCCAATTGCAAATCCGACCCTTACAGTGATGGCTTCGCTGTCCTCTGCCACGGGTTTCTTCATGCCGACCGTCCTGTCGCCTTCCGCACCAGCCCAGACTTTCGAGATCCGAGCGCTCGACGCGCCGCTCGGCGCCGAGGTCGTCGGCCTGGACATCTCAAGGCCGATCAACGACGCCGATTTCGCGCGCATCCATCGGGCGCACCTCGACCATCACGTGGTCGTGTTCCGCGGCCAGCAGGTGTCGCCCGATGCGCACATCGCGTTCAGCCGGCGCTTCGGCCCGCTCGAGATCCATGTGCTGCACCAGTACCACCTGGCCGGCCATCCCGAGATCCTGATCGTCTCCAACATCAAGGAGAACGGCGAGCCCATCGGCCTTGGCGACGCCGGGGCCTACTGGCACTCGGACATCTCGTACAAGCCCCAGCCCAGCCTCGGCTCGCTGCTGCACGCGCAGGAGCTGCCCGCCGAGGGCGGCGACACGCTGTTCGCCAACCAGCACCTGGCCTGGGAGGCCCTGAGCCCGGCGCTGCAGCAGCGCATCCTGCCGCTCAAAGCCGAGCACAGCTATCTTGCCAAGTACGAGGAACTGCGGGCTAAGAACCCGTTTCGGCCCAAGCTGTCGCAGGCGCAGATCGACCAGGTCGCGCCTGCCGTGCAGCCGGTGGTGCGCACGCATCCCGAAACGGGCCGCAAGGCGCTGTTCGTCAGCGAGCATTTCACGACCGGCATCGTCGGCCTGCCGCGGGAAGAGGGCGACGCGCTGCTGGCCGAATTGTTCGCGCACAGCGTGAAGCCCGAGTTCGTCTTGCGCCATCGCTGGCAGCCGCACGACCTGGTGTTCTGGGACAACCGCTCGGTGATGCATCTGGCGGCCGGCACGCCCGACCACCTGCGGCGCAAGCTTTACCGAACCACCATCCAGGGCGACACGCCCTTCTGATCAGGGCAGCAGCACTGGTGGGTCACAGCACCTCGCGCGTCAGCTGCGGGAACACCTTCGACACCTTGGCCAGCAAATAATCGCCGTAGCGGCCGTTGAAGGCATGGACGTTGGCCCGGTCCCAGCGTTGGGCGCTGTCGTCCAGGGCCGTGGCACCCGGCAACCCTTCGATGCGCTGCACCCGGGCCTCGAAGTTCGGGTCGAAGAACAGCGGAAAAGACAGCCGGTCGCGTCCCGAGGTGTTGCGAACGACCCGATGCGGCGTCGACCTGTAAAGGCCGCCGGTCATGCGGTCGAGCATGTCGCCGATGTTGCAGACGAAGGTGCCCGCAAGGGGCGGTGCCGCGATCCAGCCTTCCGGCGTGTGGACGGCCAGGCCGCCGACGTCGTCCTGGTGCAGGATCGTGAGCAGGCCGTAGTCAGTGTGCTCACCGACGCCCCATTGCACGTCGAGGCCGTCCGGCACCGCCTGCGCCGGGTAGTTGAACAGCCTGAAAAGGATCAGCGGGTCGGCCGTGTAGCGGTCGTGGAAGTAGCCGGCGTCGAGGCCCAGGCTGAGCGCAATGCCTTCCATCAGCCGGTGGCCAAGTTGGGTGACGGCGGCCATGTAGTCGAGGATGGCGGTCTTCAACCCCTCGACCTCGGGAAACAGGTTGCGGCCATGCACCGGCGTGCGCGCCCGGACTGCCGCATGGTCGTCCGGCAGCTCGGAGCCCAGGTAGAGGCCTTCCTTCCAGTCCGGCCGGCCGGAGGTCAGTTCACCGCCGAGCGGAAAGTAGCCGCGCCAGGCACGCCCACCCAACGCCATGCGCCATTGCATCTTGGTGGCTGGGTCGAGCGCGAAGAACTCGCGGCTGAGCGCTTCGAGCCGGTGCACCAACGCGGCATCGACGCCATGCCCGGTCACGTAGAAGAAACCGTGGGCCCGGCAGGCCTGGCCAATGCGGCGCGCGACCTCGTCGCGGCCGGGCCCACCCGCCACGAGCGAGGACACGTCGACCACAGGCAGCGTCGTCACGCGGCCTCCGCGAACGGCGTGCGGCTGTCCGCCGGGCGCTGCGGCGCCCGCGGGTCGAACTCGCGCTGGTGAACGGTTTCGGTGCCATCGACCAGCGCGTGGCAGGCGCCGTCCCCTTTATTGACCTTGTCGAAGCGGATCATGGGCAGTGACTTTCTGGAAGGTCGAGCCATCCGGCCGTGCGCGAGAGGCCGAGCAAAGAACAAAGTAACTCTAGCCCAGAGGCGCCGATCCTCAGAAGAAGGCGAGCGTCTTCGGGGCTGGCTCAGCAGGTTCTTGGCCTGACGATCGTCTCCAGCAGCAGGGTCTGCATCATGCAGCGGTGGTTTTCCGAGCGCGCCAGCGCGTCGAGCGGGCCGGCCGGCCCGCACAGCGCCCAGTGCGAACCATGGGCCGCGTCCACCACGAAGGTCGCGTGCTGTGCCTGCGCCCAGCCGAGTTCCTGCGCGGCCCGCAGAAAGGCGCGTGCACGCGCCGCCGTCGGGTCGCCGAGGAACCGGATCGACAATGCGCCCGGCGTGGGGCGATGCTCGTGCAGCGTCATCAGATCTGCCAGCGCCCGTGCCGGATGCTCGTCCAGGCCGAGTCCGGCGTAGACCGGCACGCCCGCCTCCCTTTCGATCTGGCGCACGGTGGCCGGCGCCAGTGCAGCACAGTCGATCGCGTCGTACATGCGCCCCAGCATGCGCGCCAGGCCGTGAAGGTCGTCCTGCACGAAGGCCGATCCGCCCGGGTCGGCGAACCGGACCTCGGCGACCCGGGCGCCGAGTTGCAGCGCGGCGCGATGCAGGGCCGACTGCGACCCGCCGGGCGGGGTTTCGAACAGGAGTGCCAGGTTCTTGCCGCGCAGTGGCTGCCCGAGCCTGCCTTCGCTGGCATCGGTGCGCAGGCGCCGGGCCACGGCAAAGATCGCAAGGATGTCTTGCGCGCCCGGTGGCTCGCCCGAGGACAAGTGGTGAGACGCAGGGGTGAGAACGGATGCCACACCGGCGAAGGTAGTGCCTGCGGCGATCTGCGCCTTGATCGCCGTCAACAATCGGGCATCGCGCATCCGCTGATACCGGCCGGACACAAAGCATTCACGCACTGTTACCGAACCGGCGATCGCGTTGGCGCTGCGGTTACCGCGGTTTTCTAAGCTTCAGGCCATCGATCAGCAAGGAACACCAAGCGATGACCACCGAAGCAACCAGCGTTACCCAGGCCCACCGGTCCGCCGTGCGGCGCATCGCCGACATGCTGCAGCTGCTGCAGCACAGCGTTCCGATCCAGCGCCGCATCGTCCGCGCAGGCGATACGGTCTATCAGGTGGGTCAGCAGTTCGGTTGCCTTTATGTCGTGAGTTCCGGTTTTTTCAAGATGCTCAACCTGTCGGGCGAAGGGCGCGAACAGGTGGTCGGCCTCCACTTCAAGGGCGACTGGCTGGGCCTCGATGGCATTGCGACGGCGCAGTACGGCTGCGACGCGGTGGCGATGGACACCGGCGAGGTCTGGGCGATCCGCTACGACGCCTTGCTGCAGGCGGCCATTCGCACGCCGGCGCTGCTCACCGCGCTGCATGAAGCCATGAGCCGCGAGCTCACGCGCGACCACGACTCCATGCTGTCGCTGTGCACGCTGCCGGCCGATGCCCGCGTGGCCGGCTTCCTGCGCTACTGGGCCGATGCGCTTGCGCAGCGCGGCCTGCGCACCGACCAGTTCACGCTGCGCATGACGCGCGCCGAGATCGGCAACTACCTCGGCATGACGCTGGAGAGCGTGAGCCGCGCGCTCTCGCGGATGGCGCGCGGCGACGTGATCCGCTTCACCGAGAAGGGGCGGCGCGACATCCACATTCCGCAGGTGGAGGCGCTCACCAGCTTCATGCGCAGCGCCGCGCCGGCGAGCGCGGCGGCGCTCCACTGAGCTTCATCGAATTTCTGGGGCTGCGTTCAGCACCCGCACCATGGCGCGTTCGAGTTCGACGCGCGTGTAGGGCTTGCGCAGCAGCTCCCGGCCCTGCGGCTCGTCGAGCAGCTCGCTCGAATAGCCCGACATCAGCAGCACCGGCAGGCCTGGCCGCCGCGTGCGTGCCGCGTCCGCCAGTTCGGTGCCGCGCATGCCGGCGCCGAGCAGGATGTCGGTGAGCAGCAGCCCGATGTGCTGCTCCGATGCGAGCACGCGCAAGGCCTCTTCGGCGTCGGCGCAGGCAACGACTTCGCAGGCCATCGAGGCCAGGAACCGCTGCACCACGCTTCGCACCTCGGCGTCGTCCTCGACCAGCAACACGCGCAGCCCTGCGGGCACGCTGCCCGGCGCCGCGGCGTCGAGGGCTTCATCGACGGCGACGTCACCCTCGACGCGCGGCAGATAGAGCGTCACCCTGGTGCCCGCGCCTGGCGCACTGTCGAGGCCGATGGCGCCGTGCGACTGCCTGGCGAAGCCGTAGACGGTCGAGAGGCCGAGGCCGGTGCCGCGGCCGGTCTCCTTGGTGGTGAAGAAGGGTTCGAAGGCGCGCTCCTTCACGGCTTCGGGCATTCCTTCGCCGGTGTCGGAGATGGAGATCGCGACATAGCCGTGCGCCTCGGCCTGCTCGCGCTCGGCATCGAGGCTCAACGGCAACGATGGCACCGCGCGGCAGGTGAAGGCGAGCGTGCCGCCCAGCGGCATCGCGTCGCGCGCGTTGATGGCCACGTTCAGCAACGCCGATTCGAGCTGGCCCGGATCCGCCAGGCACAACGCATCTTCGGCATCGAGCGTGATGACGATGCGCTGGTCCAGCGTGCGGCGCAGCATGTCGGTCAGCGAATGCAGCAGGGCGGCGGTGTCGACGATCGTGGGCTGCAGCACCTGGCGGCGCGAAAACGCGAGCAGCTTGCTGGTGAGTTCGGCGCCGCGCCGGGTGGCGCGCGCGGCGGCGCCGACCAGTTGCTGGATCAGCGGATCGGCCGCACAGGCGGGCGCATCCTCGAGCACCTGCAGGTTGCCCGAGATGATGGTCAGCAGGTTGTTGAAGTCGTGCGCGACGCCGCCGGTCAGCTGGCCGACGGTCTCGAGCCGCTGCGCGTGGTTGAGTGCCTCTTCGCTGGTCGCGCGCTGCAACACGGTGCCCAGCAGGCTCGAAAGCGAATCGAGAAAGCGCAGCTCGTCGTCGCCAAAGCGCCTGGGGGTGCGCGAGCGCACGGCCAGGGTGCCGATCGTGCGGCCGCGGTCCGACAGCGGCACGGCGAGTTCGCTCGCCAACCCGTGCTCGATCGCGCGCGGCGAAAGCTGGAAGCGCTGCTGCTGCGCGTAGTCGTTCACCAGCAGTGCCTTGCCATCGGCGATGACGCTGCCGCAGGCCGAGTCAGGCGCATTGGGAACCCGATCATCGACAGCGAGATCCTGGAGCGGGCCGGCAATGGCGGCGACCCGGAATGCGAGGCCGCTGGGTTCCAGCAGCAGGATCTCGGCGGTTTCGACCTGGAGCGCTTCGGCCGCGATCGAGGGGACGAGTTCGAGCAGTTCCTTGGGGTCGCGCGCATCGACCGCGAAGCGGCCGAACTGCGCCAGATGCTCGGCATAGCGGGCTCGCTGCATGGCCTGCTTGACGCGCGGATAGGTTCCCACGCTGCGGATCGCGGCCACGACATAGGGCAGGCCATGGCTCTGCAGCGGACTGAGGGCGATCTCGACCATCACCTCGCTGCCGTCGCGCCGCTTGGCGACCAGGTCCATCTGCATGCCCATTGGCCGGGTGCGCGGGTGGTCGGCATAGGCGTTGCGGTAGGCCGCATGGCGCGGGCGGATCGCGTCGGGCACCAGCGCGTCGACCGAGAGGCCGACCAGTTCGTCGGCCGTGTAGCCCAGCAGCTCGACCGCGGCCGGATTGGCCAGGCCGATCACGCCGTGCAGATCGACCAGCAGCAGCGAGTCCGGGTAGGCGGCAAACAGCGAGCGGAACACCGCGCCATCGTCGAAGCCGGGAACGAGGGAGCTGCGCTCCATCAGGCGGTCTCGACCCTGGGAACCAGGATGTAGCCCGCGCCGCGAACCGACTTGATGATCTGCGGCTTGTTCGGGTCGGCCTCCAGTTTGCGGCGCAGCCGGCCGATCTGGACATCGATGGTGCGGTCGAACGGGCCGCCATCGCGGCCCCGCGTGTGTTCGAGCAGAAAGTCTCGCGACAGCACGCGGCCCGGGTGCGCCGCCAGCGTGTTCAGCAGGTCGAATTCGCCCGTGGTCAGGGCCACCTCGTTGCGGCCCGGATCGAGCAGGCGCCGCGCCGCGGTGTCGAGCTCCCACTGCGCGAAGCGCAACAGCGTCGAGGCTTCGGCGCTCGGCGCGGCCGGCGCGGCCTCGGGCGGCGAAAGGCGGCGCAGCACGGCCTTGATGCGCGCGACCAGCTCGCGCAGGTCGAAGGGCTTGGTCACGTAGTCGTCGGCGCCGATCTCGAGGCCGACCACCTTGTCGACCGCATCGCCGCGGCCGGTGACGATCACCAGCCCGCAGCGCCAGCGCTCGCGCAGCTGGCGCGCGATGGCAAAGCCGTCTTCGCCCGGCAGGCCCAGATCGAGCAGCACGAGCATGGGCGCATCGTGCGCCATCAACGCCATCAGCGCGCGGCCGGAATGCAACTGGCTGACTCGGAAGCCATGGCCTTGCAGGTAGGTTGCAAGCAGCGTGGTGATTTCGACCTCGTCGTCAAGAACGGCGAGGTGGATGGGAGAAGTCATCGAGGGATGTTAGCCCTGGAAGCGCCCAACCTGACAGCAATGTCATCCAGCCGTCAGGCTGGCGTCCGGCCCGCCTGCCTAGAGTGGGCCGCATGCGAATCCTGTGTCTTGCCCTGGCGGCGTTGCTGACGGCCTGTACCGTCGGCCCGGACTACCGGCGCCCGGCGTTGCCCGAGGGCGTTGCGGCGCCGGCCTTCAAGGAAGGCGGCAGCTGGCAAACCAGTGGCAGCTGGAAGGCCGCGACGCCGGCCAGCGCAGACACCGCCCGGCCCTGGTGGGCCGATTTCGGCGACCCGCAGCTCGACGCGCTGGTGGCCGAAGCCACAAGCGCCAACCCCGACATCCGGATTGCCGAAGCGCAGTACCGCGAGGCGCAGGCGCTGGTGCAGAACGCACAGTCGGCGGGGTACCCGACCGTGGGCGTCGATGCATCGGCGAGCCGCGCGCGCAGCAAGACCGCCACCGGCTCGACCACGCTCGGCAACGCGCACGCCTGGTCGCTGCAGGCCGGCTGGGAGCCGGATCTCTGGGGCCGGGTGCGCCGCGCGGTCGAAGGCGCGAGCGACAGCGCGCAGGCCAGCGAGGCGGATCTGGCCGCGGTGCGCCTCGCGGTTCAGGCGGAGCTGGCCAACGACTACATCCAGCTGCGCGTCGCCGATGCGCAGCAGCGGCTTTACGACCGCACGCTCGAGGCTTATCGCAAGTCCCTGCAGATCACGCAAAGCCAGTACCGCGCCGGCGTGGTGACGCGCAGCGACGTCGAACTCGCCAACACCACGCTGCAGGCGGCGCAAGCCCAGGCGATCGACACCGAACTCACGCGCCGCCAGCTCGCGCATGCAATCGCGGTGTTGCTGGGCAAGACGCCATCCACCTTCTCGCTGCCACCGGGCGAGCTGGTGCTCCAGTTGCCGCAGGTGCCCGTCGGCCTGCCGTCGGAACTGCTCGAGCGGCGGCCCGACATTGCCGGCGCCGAGCGCCGCGCCGCCGCCGCCAATGCCGGCATCGGCATCGCGCAGGCGGCCTACTACCCGACGCTCTCGCTCACGGCCGGCGGCGGCTTCAGCGGCGCCGGCCTCGGCCGCTGGCTGGCGGCGCCGGACAAGGTGTGGGCGCTTGGCGCTGCGCTGGCCGGCACGCTGCTCGACGGCGGGCTGCGCAACGCGCAGGTGGCGCAGGCGCGCGCCGTCTTCGACGCCTCGGCCGCGCAATACCGCAAGACGGTGCTGGCCGGCTTCCAGGAGGTCGAGGACAACCTGGCCGCGCTCGAACTGCTGGCGCAGGAGCGCGTTGCGCAGGACAAAGCGGTGAGCTCGGCCCGCGCGGCGGAGCGGGTGTCGCTGAGCCAGTACCGCGCCGGCACCACCACCTACCTCGGCGTCGTGACGGCCCAGGCGCTCGCGTTGACCAACGAGCGCACGGCCTTGCAGCTCGAAGGCCGGCAGTTCGCCGCCAGCGTCGCGCTGGTCAAGGCGGTGGGCGGCGGCTGGAATGCCGCGCAGCTGCAGGCGTCCGCAAACACGGCTTCGGCCGGGAAATGAAAGTCATGGTGTCCCCTGAATCCCCCGTTCGCCCACGACCGCGCTCGCGCTGGCCTGCCTTCCTGCTCGCGCTGCTGGCCCTGCTCCTGCTGGCCTGGGGCGGCTGGCACTGGCTCGGCCCGAAGCCGCCGCGCGCCACTACCGGCGCGGCGCCGGTGCCGGCCAGCACGGTGCGCGTGGCCCGCGAAACGGTGCCGATTGCCCGCAGCGGCGTTGGCACCGCGATGACCGTCGCGACCGTCACCGTGCGCACGCGCGTCGACGGCCAGCTCGACCGCGTCGACTTTCGCGAGGGGCAGGACGTCAAGGCCGGCCAGGTGCTGGCCCGTATCGATCCGCGCACCTTGCAGGCGCAGCTGGAGCAGGCGCTCGCGCAGAAGGCCAAGGACGAGTCGCAGCTGGCCAATGCACGGGCCGACCTGAAGCGCTACGGCGACCTGATCAAGGAAGACGCGACCAGCCAGCAGACGCTGGACACGCAGCGCGCGCTGGTCGGCCAGCTGGAGGCCGCGCTCAAGAGCGACCAGGCGCAGATCCACTTCGCGCAGGTGCAGCTGGACTTCACCACCATCAGCGCGCCGATCGGCGGGCGCATCGGCGCGCGCCTGGTCGATCCCGGCAACATCGTGCATGCCGCCGATGCGAACGGGCTGCTGGTGATCAACCAGATCGATCCGATCGCGGTGCAGTTCACCCTGCCCGAAGACAGCTTCCAGGCGGTAAACAGCGCGCTGCGCGACAGCCACGAGCCGCTGCAGGTGCAGGCGATCGACCGCGGCACCCGCGCCGTGCTCGCCACCGGCAAGCTGGTGCTGCTCAACAACCAGATCGACACCGCCACCGGCACCATTGCGCTCAAGGCGCAGTTCCCGAATGCCGAGCACAGGCTGTGGCCCGGGCAGTCGGTCGATGCGCGCGTGGTGCTGGGCCAGCGCGCCGACGCGCTCACGGTGCCGCAGGCGGTGGTGCAGCGCAGCCAGGCCGGCTTTTTTGCCTACGTGGTCGGGCCGGACGACAAGGTGCGCGTGCAGCCGGTCGAGGTGGCCGACAGCGCCGACGGCAAGGCCACCATCGGCAAGGGGCTGGCCGCCGGCGACCGCGTCGTGGTCGATGGCCAGTACCGCCTGACGCCCGGTGCGCGCAT
>Ga0075363_100000456_pt1 | contig 12812 bp, 14 predicted proteins | sample EndMetdeltDD1763_FD_71470 | JGI IMG/M metagenome (GOLD analysis project Ga0075363, IMG submission 71470) | Populus endosphere microbial communities from Tennessee, USA - Endosphere MetaG P. deltoides DD176-3 | ecosystem: Host-associated > Plants > Roots > Endosphere | place: USA: Tennessee...
GGCCTGTTCGCCGTCGAGCATGACGACACCACATCGTCGCAGACCGTCGAATTGGTCCGCGGTGCCGACCTTTTCGACGACATCCACGCCCACACAGACCTGGCGGGCCGGCCCAGATTCGTGACGGCCCGCCGCGCCGAGTGTGGGCCCTAGGTACGGGAAATGCCTTGAATTCGTCCATAGGCCACACACTCGGCGATGAGGGGGGAGCGGCGTGTGACTGAGGTATACGAGTGCTCCGACCCCAACCAGCGCGCGCGCGGGATCGCCGCCGCCGTGGGGACGCTCAAGGCCGGCCGCTTGGTCGTCATGCCGACGGACACCGTCTATGGCATCGGCGCCGACGCCTTCGACAGCGCCGCGGTCTCCGCGCTGCTGGCCGCGAAGGGTCGCGGGCGGGACATGCCGGTGGGCGTGCTGGTCGGTTCCTGGCACACGATCGAGGGTCTGGTCTTCGCGATGCCCGACGGGGCCCGCGAACTGATCCGGGCGTTCTGGCCGGGCGCGCTCAGCCTGGTGGTGACCCAAGCGCCGTCCCTGCAATGGGATCTCGGCGATGCCCGCGGCACGGTCATGCTGCGAATGCCGTTGCACCCGGTCGCCATTGAGTTGCTGCGAGAGGTGGGACCGATGGCCGTCTCCAGCGCCAACGTCTCCGGCCAGCCGCCCGCCGTCGACGCCGACGAGGCGCGCCGCCAACTGGGCGACCTCGTCGAGGTCTACCTCGATGCCGGCAAGTCCGCGCAGCAGGCCGCCTCGACGATCGTCGACCTGACCGCCGCCAGCCCGCGCATCCTGCGACCGGGCCCGGTGAGCGCCGAACGCATCGCCGACGTGCTCGGGATCGACACGGAAAGCTTGACCGCGTAAGGGTCTCAGGTTGGTGCAGTACGGTTCCGAGGTGTCCAGCGATGCGGCGAACCTTGCCGATGGGTTGCTGGCCCTGTCCTATCGCAGCGCCGGCGTTCCGCTGCGTGAGCTCGCGCTGGTCGGGCTGACCGCCGCGATCATCACCTACTTCGCGACCGGGCCCGTTCGGGTGTTGGCCACCCGCGTGGGAGCGGTCGCCTACCCGCGGGAACGGGACGTGCACGTCACGCCGACGCCCCGGATGGGCGGGCTGGCCATGTTTCTCGGCGTTATCAGCGCCGTCTTTCTCGCCTCCCAGCTGCCCGCCCTCACGCGCGGGTTCGTCTATTCCAGCGGCATGCCGGCCGTCCTGGTAGCCGGGGCGGTGATCATGGGCATCGGCCTGATCGACGACCGTTGGGGCCTGGACGCCCTGACCAAGTTCGCCGGACAGATCACCGCGGCCAGCGTGCTGGTCACCATGGGCGTCGCCTGGAGCGTCCTTTACATCCCGATCGGCGGCGTCGGCACCATCGTGTTGGACCAGGCCTCGTCTATCCTGCTCACCCTGGCGCTGACCGTGTCGATCGTCAACGCGATGAACTTCGTCGACGGCCTCGACGGCCTGGCCGCCGGTTTGGGCCTCATCACCGCGCTGGCGATCTGCATGTTCTCGGTCGGCCTGCTGCGCGACCACGGCGGTGACGTCCTGTTCTATCCGCCGGCCGTGATTTCGGTGGTGCTCGCCGGGGCCTGTCTGGGCTTTCTGCCGCACAACTTCCACCGGGCCAAGATCTTCATGGGCGACTCCGGGTCGATGCTGATCGGCCTGATGCTCGCCGCCGCGTCCACGACCGCCGCCGGACCCGTTTCCCAGAACGCCTACGGCGCCCGCGACGTGTTTGCTCTGCTGTCGCCGTTCCTGCTGGTGGTGGCGGTCATGTTCGTCCCGATGCTCGATTTGCTGCTGGCGATCGTGCGCCGCACCCGCGCCGGCCGCAGCGCCTTCAGCCCCGACAAAATGCATCTGCACCACCGACTGCTGCAGATCGGCCATTCGCATCGACGCGTGGTGTTGCTGATCTATCTGTGGGTGGGCATCGTCGCGTTCGGCGCCGCGAGCACGATCTTCTTCAACCCCCGCGACACCGGGGCGGTGATGCTGGGCGCGATTGTGGTCGCGGGTGTCGCGACGGCCATTCCGCTGCTGCGCCGCCGCGACGACGACTACGACATTGACTAGACGAGCCTACGACGGCAAGTAGTAGTGACGTCGAATATATGGTACGGTGCAGCTAGAACCCCGAAAACACACCTCGTGGGTTGCCGGCCACCCGGCCCCTCGGATGCACATCCGAGCGTGCCGATTAACGACCGACACAGGGAGCTACCCCATGGGTTATTTCCCCGCGACGACTGCGATAGGCTCGGCGGGCCACCGGTCGGTTTGTCGGGTGGCACCTGCCCCACCAACCCAAGATTGAGGTAGCAGTGACGACACCAGCGCAGGACGCGCCGTTGGTGTTTCCCTCTGTTGCTTTCCGCCCCGTTCGTCTCCTCGTGATCAGCGCCGTGCTGACGGCGGGGGCGATGCTGGCCGCTGGTTTGGCCGGCCACTTGATGGTGGGGGTGTTCTTTGGCGTCGGGTTGCTACTGGGTTTGCTCAACGCCCTCCTGGTGCGCCGCTCGGTCGAGTCGATCACCGCGCAAGAACACCCGCTGAAGAGGTCGATGGCGCTTAACTCCGCTTCGCGGTTGGCGGTGATCACCATTCTGGGGCTGGTCGTGGCGTTCGCCTTCCGGCCCGCCGGGTTGGGCGTCCTGTTCGGGCTGGCGCTCTTCCAGGTGCTGCTGGTGGCGACCACCGCGCTGCCGGTCTGGAAGAAGCTGCGCACTGGAGAAGAGGAGTCTGCACCATCGGAAGGGAGCAGCAGCAGCGATGACTGAGACGTTCCTGGCCGCCCAGATCGAGGTCGGCGAGCATCACACGGCCACCTGGCTGGGGTTGACCGTTAACACCGACACGATCATGTCCACCGCGATCGCCGGGGCAATCGTGATCGGGCTGGCGTTCTTCCTGCGCGCCAAGGTCACCTCGACGGGTGTGCCCGGTGGCGTGCAGTTGTTCTGGGAGGCGCTCACCATCCAGATGCGCAATCAGATCGAGGCCGCGATCGGCATGCGGATCGCTCCATTCGTGCTCCCGCTGGCGGTCACCATCTTCGTGTTCATCCTGATCTCCAACTGGCTCTCGGTGCTTCCACTGCAATACAGCGAGCCGGATGGGCGCACCACCGAATTGCTCTCGTCGGCGGCGGCGGACATCAATTACGTTCTGGCGCTGGCTCTTTTCGTGTTCGTCTGCTACCACGTGGCGGGAATCTGGCGCCGTGGAATCATCGGGCACCCGCTCAAGGTGCTCAAGGGACACGTGGCCTTCCTGGCGCCGATCAACCTGGTCGAAGAAATCGCCAAGCCGATCTCGTTGTCGCTGCGGCTTTTCGGCAATATCTTCGCCGGCGGCATCCTGGTCGCGCTGATCGCGCTCTTTCCGCCATACGTCATGTGGCTGCCCAACGCGATCTGGAAATCGTTCGATATGTTCGTTGGCGCCATCCAGGCGTTCATCTTTTCGCTGCTGACGATCTTGTACTTCAGCCAAGCGATGGAGCTAGAAGAGGATCACCACTAGAACTGTCAATCCTGGTAAACCCGCTACCAGAGTTATCAAGGAGGATAAGGAAATGGACCCCACAATCGCTGCCGGCGCCCTCATCGGCGGCGGGCTCATCATGGCTGGTGGCGCGATCGGCGCCGGTATCGGCGACGGCATCGCCGGTAACGCGCTGATCTCCGGTGTCGCCCGGCAACCCGAGGCGCAGGGACGGCTTTTCACGCCGTTCTTCATCACCGTCGGTCTGGTCGAGGCGGCCTACTTCATCAACTTGGCGTTCATGGCACTGTTCGTCTTTGCCACTCCCGTCAAGTAATTCGCTGTGATGGGTGACCCGCGCTCTCTTGCTTCGGCTGTGACCTTCGCAGCAGAGGAAGGCGGCCAAAAAAACTTCCTCGTTCCCAACGGCACCTTTTTCTTTGTGCTGGCCATCTTCCTTATCGTGCTCGGTGTCATCGGCACTTTCGTTGTGCCGCCGATCATGCGGGTGTTGCGTGAACGCGAAGCCATGGTTCACAAGACGCATGCCGACAACAAGAAGTCGGCCGAGCAATTCGCCGCCGCCCAGGAGGATTACGAAAAGGCCATGACGGAAGCCCGGGTACAGGCGTCGTCGTATCGCGACAACGCACGGGCGGAGGGCCGCAAGGTCATCGACGATGCGCGCGCCCGTGCCGAGCAGCAGGTGGCAGCCACGTTGGCATTGGCCAACGACCAACTGAAGCGGGAGAGGGACACCGTCGAAATGGATTTGCGTGCAAACGTTGCGGGTATGTCGGCGACGTTGGCCAGTCGGATCCTCGGCGTCGACGTCGCTCCCTCCGCCGCGACGAGGTAATCACCAATGTCGACTTTCATCGGGCAGTTGGTTGGGTTCGCCGTCATCGTGTGGCTTGTGGTGCGTTATGTAGTGCCACCGGTGCGGCGGATGATGACGGCTCGGCAAGAGACTGTGCGCCAACAGCTGAAGGATTCGGCCGAGGCCGCCGACCGACTCAAGGAGTCGACGGCCGCCCATGACAAGGCTGTGGAAGCCGCCAAAGCGGAGGCGAAAAACATCGTCGACGAGGCTCAGGCCGACGCCGAGCGCATTACGGAGCAACTGCAGGCACAGTCCGAGGTTGAGGCGGAACGCGTCAGGGCGCAGGGCGGTCGCCAGTCCGAACTGCTGCGAGCACAGCTGACGCGCCAGCTTCGTCTAGAGCTCGGCCACGAATCCGTGCGCCAGGCAGAGGAATTGGTGCGCAACTACGTCTCTGACCCTCAGCAGCAGTCCGCAACGGTGGATCGATTCCTCGACGAGCTGGATGAGATGGCGCCGGAGGCCGCGGCGGTCGACCACCCCCTGCTGGCCAAGATGCGCTCGGCTAGCCGGCTGGCGCTGGGCAACCTGGTCGATCGGTTCGACGCCATCGCAAAGGGCCTCGACAACCCGGGACTGGAAAAGCTCGCCGACGAGCTGGTGTCGGTAGGCAAAATGCTGAACAACGAAATCGTTGTCACCCGGTATCTCACTGTGCCCGCCGAAGACGCCGCGCCCCGGGTCAGACTGCTCGAGCGGCTGCTATCCGGCAAGGTCGGCGATCCCACGCTCGACGTGTTGAGGAACGCGGTTTCGGAGCGATGGTCGGCCAACTCGGATCTGATCGATGCCATCGAGCACCTGTCACGGCAAGCGCTGTTGGAGGTCGCCGAACGCGAGGATCGCGTCGACGAGGTCGAAGACCAGCTGTTCCGGTTTTCGCGCATCCTCGACGGGCAGCCACGACTCGCCATTCTGTTGGGCGATTACGGGGCTCCGGCCGAAGGCCGAGTCGCGTTGCTGCGCAATGTGTTGCAAAACGCGACCGGCCGGGCAAACAGGATTACCAACTCCCTGCTGGCCCACACCGTCGAGCTGTTGAGAGGCGAGTCGGCCGACGAAGCCGTCCTCTTCCTGGCCGAGGCGGCGGTGGCGCGCCGCGGCGAAGTCGTCGCGCAAGTCAGCGCGGCGGCCGAGCTCAGCGAGGCCCAACGCACTCGCCTCATCGAAGTGCTGAGCCGCATTTATGGGCATCCGGTGGCTGTCCAGCTCCAGCTCGACGCCGCACTGCTGGGTGGGCTCTTAATCTCCGTGGGTGACGAGGTGATCGACGGCACGCTCTCGTCTCGTCTTACCGCGGCCGAGGCGCAACTGCCCGACTGAAGCCCGACTGAACACGAACTAGGCACCAACCGACGAAGTAGGAAGACGAAAAGCCATGGCAGACTTGACAATCTCCGCCGATGACATTCAGAGCGCGATCGAAGAGTACGTAAGCTCGTTCACCGCCGACACCTCCCGCGAGGAGGTCGGCACCGTCACCGATGCCGGGGACGGCATCGCTCACGTCGAAGGTCTGCCGTCCGTGATGACCCAGGAGCTGCTGGAGTTTCCGGGCGGAGTCCTCGGTGTCGCGCTCAACCTGGACGAGCACAGCGTCGGCGCGGTGATCCTCGGTGACTTCGAGAAGATCGAGGAAGGCCAGCAGGTCAAGCGCACCGGAGACGTGCTCTCGGTTCCGGTCGGGGACGCGTTCCTGGGCCGCGTGGTCAACCCGCTCGGCCAGCCGATCGACGGCGGCGGCGACATCGAGTCCGACGAGCGGCGAGTCCTGGAGCTGCAGGCGCCGTCGGTGGTCGAGCGACAGGGCGTGAAGGAGCCCCTGCAGACCGGCATCAAGGCCATCGACGCGATGACCCCGATCGGCCGCGGCCAGCGCCAGCTCATCATCGGCGACCGCAAGACCGGCAAGACCGCGGTGTGCGTCGACACGATCATCAACCAGCGCCAGAACTGGGAGACGGGCGACGAGAAGAAGCAGGTGCGCTGCGTCTACGTGGCCATCGGCCAGAAGGGCACCACGATCGCCTCCGTCCGCCGCGCGCTGGACGAGGGCGGCGCCATGGACTACACCACCATCGTCGCGGCACCGGCTTCGGATGCTGCCGGCTTCAAATGGCTTGCGCCGTACACGGGTTCGGCGATCGCCCAGCACTGGATGTACCAAGGCAAGCATGTGCTGATCGTCTTCGACGACCTGACCAAGCAGGCCGAGGCCTACCGTGCGATCTCGCTGCTGCTGCGTCGTCCGCCCGGTCGCGAGGCCTATCCGGGTGACGTGTTCTACTTGCACTCGCGGCTTTTGGAGCGCTGCGCGAAGCTTTCCGAAGACCTCGGGGGCGGTTCGCTGACCGGTCTGCCGATCATCGAGACCAAGGCCAACGACATCTCGGCCTACATCCCGACCAACGTCATCTCGATCACCGACGGCCAGTGCTTCCTGGAGACCGACCTGTTCAACCAGGGTGTCCGCCCGGCCATCAACGTCGGTGTCTCGGTGTCCCGGGTCGGCGGCGCGGCGCAGATCAAGGCGATGAAAGAGGTCGCCGGCTCATTGCGCCTGGACCTGTCGCAGTACCGCGAATTGGAGGCCTTCGCCGCCTTCGCCTCGGACCTGGATGCCACGTCGAAGGCGCAACTGGAGCGCGGTGAGCGTCTGGTCGAGCTGCTCAAGCAACCCCAATTTCGGCCGATGCCCGTTGAGGAGCAAGTGGTTTCGATCTTCCTGGGCACTGGTGGCCACCTGGACTCGGTGCCGGTCGCAGACGTCAAGCGGTTTGAGGCCGAACTCCTGGACCACATGCGGGCCTCAGAGGAGAAGTTCCTCGAAGGGATCCGCTCGAGTCAGAAGATCAGCGACGAAGAGGAAGAAAAGCTGACCGAGATCATCAACCACTTCAAGAAGGGCTTCGCGGCCAGCGATGGCAGCTCGGTGGTGCCCGACGAGCACGTCGAGCCCCTGGACGAAGAAGAGCTCGGCAAGGAGTCGGTGAAGGTCAAGAAGGAAAAGCCCAAGGACAAGAAGGAATCCAAGGACACCAAGAAGGAAAGCGTCAAGAAGGAAAGCAAGGACAAGTAGCTAAATATGGCTGCCACACTTCGCGAGTTACGCGGGCGGATTCGCTCGGCGGGGTCGATCAAGAAGATCACCAAGGCCCAGGAGCTGATCGCGACGTCGCGCATCGGCAAGGCGCAGGCCCGCCTGCAATCCGCACGGCCCTACGCATTCCAGATCACCGCGATGCTCCTCACCCTGTCCTCGGAAGCCGCGCTCGACCATCCGTTGCTTGTCGAGCGTCGGGAACCGAAGCGTGCCGGTGTCCTGGTGGTGTCGTCCGACCGCGGCCTGTGCGGGGCGTACAACTCCAGCATCTTCCGTCGTTCCGAGGAGCTGTTCTCCTTGCTGCGGGAGGAAGGTAAGGAGCCGATTCTGTACACGGTGGGTCGTAAAGCCCAGAACTACTTCAAGTTCCGAAACTGGGACATCACCGAGTCCTGGACGGGCTTTTCCGAGCAACCCAAGGTCGAGGACGCGGCCGAGATCAGTTCGACGCTGGTCGAGACGTTCATGAAGGGCGCCGGCGACGGCGAGGACGGGCAGTTCGACGAGGACCAGGGGGTCGACGAGCTGCACATCGTGTATTCGGAGTTCAAGTCGATGATGTCGCAGAATGCGGCGGCCCACCGGATTGCTCCGCTTGTGGTGGAGTATGTCGAGGAAGACCAGGGGCTGCACACCCTGTATTCGTTCGAGCCGGATGCGACGACGCTCTTCGATGCGCTGCTGCCGCGGTACCTGACCACCCGCGTCTACGCGGCGCTGTTGGAATCGGCGGCATCGGAGCTGGCTTCCCGCCAGCGTGCGATGAAGTCGGCCACCGATAACGCGGACGACCTCATCAAAGCCCTGACGCTGGAAGCCAACCGCGAGCGGCAGGCCCAGATCACCCAGGAGATCAGCGAAATCGTCGGTGGCGCAAACGCGCTCGCCGACGCCGCTAAGTAGCCCACGAGGAAGCGAAGAAGAGTATGACTGCTACATCCGAAAAGAACTCCGACACCAACGGCCGGGTGGTTCGGATCACCGGTCCCGTCGTCGACGTCGAGTTTCCGCGTGGTTCCGTCCCGGAGCTGTTCAACGCGCTGAACGCCGACATCCCGTTCGAGGCGCTCAAGAAGACACTTACGTTGGAGGTGGCGCAGCACCTCGGTGACAGCCTGGTGCGCACGATCTCGATGCAACCCACGGACGGCCTGGTGCGCGGCGTGGAGGTCACCGACTCCGGCAACTCGATCTCGGTGCCGGTCGGTGAGGGCGTCAAGGGCCACGTCTTCAACGCTCTGGGCCGCTGCCTGGACGAGCCGGGGTACGGCGACGACTTCGACAAGTGGTCGATTCACCGCAAGCCGCCGGCCTTCGAGGACCTCGAGCCCCGCACCGAGATGCTCGAGACGGGCCTCAAGGTCGTCGACCTGCTGACGCCGTATGTGCGTGGCGGCAAGATCGCCCTGTTCGGCGGCGCCGGCGTGGGCAAGACGGTGCTCATCCAGGAGATGATCAACCGTATTGCCCGAAACTTCGGTGGCACTTCGGTGTTCGCCGGGGTGGGGGAGCGCACCCGCGAGGGCAACGACCTCTGGGTCGAGCTCAAGGAAGCCGACGTCCTCAAGGACACCGCGCTGGTATTCGGCCAGATGGACGAGCCGCCCGGCACCCGTATGCGGGTGGCGCTGTCCGCCCTGACGATGGCGGAGTGGTTCCGTGACGAGGCCGGCCAGGACGTGTTGTTGTTCATCGACAACATCTTCCGGTTCACTCAGGCCGGGTCGGAGGTGTCGACGCTGCTCGGTCGCATGCCGTCGGCGGTGGGTTACCAGCCCACCCTGGCCGACGAGATGGGCGAGCTGCAGGAGCGCATCACCTCGACGCGTGGGCGTTCGATTACCTCGATGCAGGCGGTCTACGTGCCGGCAGACGACTACACCGACCCCGCGCCCGCGACCACGTTCGCGCACCTGGACGCCACCACCGAGCTGTCCCGTTCGGTGTTCTCCAAGGGCATCTTCCCGGCCGTGGACCCGCTGGCTTCGAGCTCGACCATCCTCGACCCCAGCGTCGTCGGTGACGAGCACTACCGTGTGGCGCAGGAGGTCATCCGAATCCTGCAGCGGTACAAGGACCTTCAGGACATCATCGCCATCCTCGGTATCGACGAGCTCTCCGAAGAGGACAAGCAGTTGGTCAACCGGGCCCGGCGCATCGAGCGGTTCCTGTCGCAGAACATGATGGCGGCCGAACAGTTCACCGGCCAGCCGGGCTCGACCGTCCCGGTCAAGGAGACCATCGAGGCGTTCGACAAGCTGACGAAGGGCGATTTCGACCACATACCCGAGCAGGCGTTCTTCCTGATCGGTGGCCTGGACGACTTGGCCAAGAAGGCCGAAGGCTATGGCGCCAAGCTGGAATCCTGAGGCTGAGTCGAAAGGCATTGTGCCATGGCCGAAATGAACGTGGAGATCGTCGCGGTCGACCGAAAGATATGGTCGGGCGAGGGAACGTTCGTCTTCACCCGCACCACCGTCGGCGAGATCGGCATCCTGCCCCACCACATCCCGTTGGTAGCCCAACTCGTCGACGATGCCATGGTGCGCGTCGAGCGGGAGGGTGACGACGACTTGCGGATCGCGGTGGACGGCGGCTTCATGTCGGTGACCGAGGAGGGCGTCACCATTCTCGCCGAATCCGCGGAGTTCGAATCGGAGATCGACGAGCACGCCGCCAAGGAGGACGCCGAGTCCGACGATCCCCAGGTTGCCGCCAGGGGGCGCGCCAGATTGCGCGCCGTCGGCGCGCTCGACTGACCGCCGATGGACGCGATCATGTTTGCCATGGTCGCGCTCGTCGTCGTGTTGGGCGTGGCCGTCCTCGCCCTCAGTTATCGGTTGTGGAAGCTGCGCCAGGGCGGAACGGCGGGGATCATGAGGGACATCCCGGCCGTCGGCGGCCATGGCTGGCGCCACGGCGTAATCCGTTATCGCGGAGGCGAAGCCGCCTTCTACCGGCTGTCCAGTCTGCGACTATGGCCCGACCGCCGGCTCAGCCGACGCGGCGTGGAGATCGTCGCTCGGCGCGCGCCACGCGGCGACGAGTTCGACATCATGACCGACGAGATCGTCGTGCTGGAACTGCGCGATACCACCCAGGACCGCCGGCAGGGTTACGAACTTGCGCTGGATCAGGGCGCCCTGACCGCGTTCTTGTCATGGCTGGAGTCCCGTCCCTCGCCGCGGGCCCGTCGCCGTAGCGTCTAATCGCTGGCCGGCCACGGCGAAACCGTCTGGCACCCATACTCTTCCGGGCTGACATCGCGCAGCGTTTCGCTGAATTGCCAGCGGTGACCGGCGAGGTCTGCCACGGTGCATTCCCGCTCGCCGTACTCCCGGTCGATCGGCGGCTCCAACACTTTCGCCCCGGCAGCCCGCGCGCGTTCGAACTGGGCGTCCACGTCGGCCACCCGCACCTTTATTTCGTGCGTCACGATGTCGGCCTGCGGCGGTTGACGTTCGCGCGCCACGTCGGCGACGATCATCGCCCCGTCGGTTCCGATGCTCAGCTGCGCCCGGTGACTCTCGCCGATCCGTGTTCGCTCGACAAAGCCGAACGCCGCGGTAAGCCATTCGACCGCCGCGCGCACGTCGGGATACACGAGCACGGGGATCACCGCCACCGGTGGAATCGATCGATTGTGTTTCATGGCAGGCTAATCCGCACCGGAAGCGCCGCCGCCCGGGCGCCACAACACATCGCCGTCGGGGTTGGCCACCCGCGACAGGATGAAGAGCAGATCCGACAACCGATTCAGATATTTCGCCGGCAGCACGCTGACGCCGTCCTGGTGCGCGTCGACCGCCGCCCAGGCCGACCGCTCGGCCCGGCGCACGACCGTCCGGGCCACGTGCAACAGCGCGGACAGCGGCGAACCACCGGGCAGCACAAAGGAATTCAGAGCCGGCAGCGGTTCGTTGTAGGTGTCGCACCATCGCTCGAGCCGGTCGATGTAGCCCTGGGTGATGCGCAGCGGGGGATGCTCGGGGTTTGCCACCACCGGGGTGGACAGATCCGCCCCGGCGTCGAACAAGTCGTTTTGGATCTGCCCCAACACGCCGGCGACGTCCGGCCCGGGATCTCCCAACGCGATCGCGACGCCGATCGCGGAGTTGGCCTCGTCGCAATCCGCGTATGCCACCAGGCGGGCGTCGTTCTTGGAAACCCGCGAAAAATCGCTTAACCCGGTGGTTCCGTCGTCGCCGGTACGCGTATAGATGCGGGTCAGATGTACAGCCATACGCAAACGGTACCGGGGAGACTGACACGGGCCTGACATAGAACGGGCCGCTCACTACACTGACCCGGGTGGCAGAGCGTTTCGTCGTGACCGGCGGCAACCGTTTGTCAGGCGAAGTCGCTGTCGGGGGTGCCAAGAACAGCGTGCTCAAGCTGATGGCGGCGACGCTGCTGGCCGAGGGCACCAGCACGATCACCAATTGCCCCGACATCCTCGACGTGCCCCTGATGGCCGAGGTCCTGCGCGGCCTGGGCGCCACCGTCGAACTCGACGGCGACATCGCCCGCATCACCTCACCCGACGAACCCAAATACGACGCGGACTTCGCCGCGGTGCGACAGTTCCGGGCCTCGGTCTGTGTGCTGGGGCCGCTGGTCGGGCGGTGCAAGCGGGCCCGGGTCGCGCTGCCGGGCGGTGACGCGATCGGATCCCGGCCGCTGGACATGCACCAGGCCGGCCTGCGGCAGCTCGGCGCCACCTGCAATATCGAGCACGGATGCGTCGTCGCGACGGCAGAAACGTTGCGCGGCGCGGAGATTCAATTGGAGTTCCCCTCGGTGGGGGCCACCGAGAACATCCTAATGGCCGCGGTGGTGGCCGAGGGCGTCACCACGATTCACAACGCGGCGCGGGAACCCGACGTGGTCGACCTGTGCACGATGCTGAACCAGATGGGCGCGCAGGTCGAAGGCGCAGGTTCGCCGACGATGACGATCACCGGCGTCCCGCGGCTGCATCCGACCGAACACCGCGTGATCGGCGACCGCATCGTCGCCGCCACCTGGGGCATCGCCGCCGCCATGACCCGCGGCGACATCTCGGTGACTGGTGTCGATCCCGCCCACCTCCAAGTGGTGCTGCACAAGTTGCACGACGCCGGCGCCACCGTCACCCAGACCGACACCAGTTTCCGGGTGGCGCACTACGAGCGCCCCAAGGCCGTCAACGTCGCGACGCTGCCGTTTCCCGGCTTTCCCACCGACCTGCAGCCGATGGCGATCGCGCTGGCGTCGATCGCCGACGGCACGTCGATGATCACCGAGAACGTGTTCGAGGCGCGGTTCCGGTTCGTCGAAGAAAT
>Ga0075363_100000457_pt1 | contig 12805 bp, 10 predicted proteins | sample EndMetdeltDD1763_FD_71470 | JGI IMG/M metagenome (GOLD analysis project Ga0075363, IMG submission 71470) | Populus endosphere microbial communities from Tennessee, USA - Endosphere MetaG P. deltoides DD176-3 | ecosystem: Host-associated > Plants > Roots > Endosphere | place: USA: Tennessee...
GCAGGCTGCGCGCGCCGTCGCCGATCAACTGCACAAAGGTGTCGATCGACGAATTGGTCGCGGCCAGCGCCTTGGAAACCGATTCGGTCGATGGCCAGCGCTCGCGGCCGTCGGCGGTAATGCGCTTGGATTTGTTGAAAGTGGTGGGATCGAGGCCTGAGCGCTTGGCGAGACCCGAGGCCGACATGCCGGCGCGTTCGGCCAGCCGGTCGAGCGCGGTCCAGACCTGGCTGTGGGTCAGAATCCGCTGGGCCTTGGATTGTCTCGCCATCGAAAGTCTCTGAATCGCCTAGGAATTATTACCTCATTCGGCCGGTTTGCGCAAATCTGCGTCACGGTTTCCAGCGAAAGCCGGCCTCGGACTTGATCCGCGTGAATACCGGTTCGCGTGAAGAAAAGCCTTCAAAACAGGAAATTGGCGCTCCGTTCTGTCGAATCAGAGCCGAACAGGCGCCGCGCCTGCCGCGGCAGCGCTTGAGTTGGCGGCCTGCCGCCTTTACGGTCGGCCGCCAGCCCGGCCATTTCCGGGAAAATCCCAAGAGACTCAACGATAAGCAGGGGAAGCCGGGAAAGCCGTGCGCACGATCTATAAAATCACTCCCGCCTCGGCCTGGCGCGAGGCCGAACGGCAGGGCGTTTACCGGGGCAGCGCCGACGATCTGCGCGACGGCTTCATTCATTTCTCCACCGCGTCCCAGGTCGCCGAGACGGCGCGAAAGCATTATTTCGGCCAGACCGGCCTGTTCCTGGTCGCCGTCGATGCGGACGCGCTGGGCGACGCGCTGCGCTGGGAGCCTTCGCGCAACGATGAACTGTTCCCGCATCTCTACGGCGAACTCGATCTCGGCGCGGTGACCGCCATCCTCGACATGCGGGCGCGTTCCGACGGCTATCACGACATTCCGGAGCTTATCCCGTGATCCGCGCCTTCGACGCCCTTTCGCTGCCGCTGCTGCGCTGGTTCGATCCGGAAGACGCGCATCGCATGGCGATCCAGGGCCTGCGGCTGCTGCCGCCGGTCAAGCCGCGCGCCGACGACCACAAACTGGCGGTGCGCGCCTTCGGCCTGAACTTTCCCAATCCGATCGGCATGGCGGCGGGCTTCGACAAGAGCGCGGAGGTGCCCGACGCGCTGTTGCGGCTGGGTTTCGGCTTTGTCGAAATCGGCACGGTGACGCCGAAGCCGCAGGGCGGCAATCCGCGGCCGCGGCTGTTTCGGCTGGAGCGCGATGAAGCCGTCATCAACCGCATGGGCTTCAACAATGACGGCGCCGAGGCTGCGCTGCGCCGGCTTGCGGCGCGCGCCAACCATGGCGGCATCGTCGGCGTCAATGTCGGGGCCAACAAGGATTCGACCGATCGCGTCGCCGACTACGTCAAGCTGATCGAGACGTTTGCGCCGGTCGCGAGCTATTTCACCGTCAACGTTTCCTCGCCGAACACGCCGGGCCTGCGCAACCTGCAGCAATCCGCAGCGCTCGACGAACTGCTCGCCAAGGTGATCGATGCCAGGGAGCGGGTGCGCAGGAACGCCGGCGATTCCCCGGTGCTGCTGAAGATCGCGCCGGATCTCAGCCTCTCCGAACTCGACGACGTCGTGCATATCGCACGCTCGCGCCGGGTCGACGGCATGATTGTCGCCAACACCACGCTGGCGCGTCCCTCCACATTGCGCGAACAGGCGAGAACGAAGGAGCAGGGTGGATTGTCGGGACGGCCGCTGTTTCGCTTGTCGACGCGCATGGTGGCGGAAACCTATGTCCGCACCGAAGGCGCGTTTCCGCTGATCGGCGTCGGCGGCATCGATTCCGGAGGCGCCGCACTGACGAAGATTCGCGCCGGCGCCAGCCTGATCCAGCTCTACTCGTCGCTGGTCTATAAAGGCCTCGGCCTGGTCGAGGACATCAAGAACGATCTGGCTTCCACCCTACTGCGAACCGGGCGCGACTCGCTGTCGGAGATCGTCGGCGCCGATGCCGCGGCGATCACGGCCGAGGACTGGCCGGTGGTGTAAAGCCTGCGAACCGCAGGGCTAGCCGAACGACTTCCTCAACAGCGCCGGATACCGCAGCGCCTCGAGCCCACCGCGCGCGGCGTAGTGCACCAGCAGTGCGCCCCATAACCCGGCATTGCCGAACGATCGCAGCGCAAACCATGCGGTGAGGAAGATCAGGAGCGACGCGACCATCAGGTTGCGCATGTCGCGTGCCCATGTGGCCCCGATATAGATGCCGTCGAAGGCAAAGGCGAACACGCCGAGCAGCGGCGCGAAGATCACGAACGGCAGATAATCGCGTGCGATGCGTCGCACGTCGACGCTCGCCGTCATCATGTCGATGAAGGAGGTCCCGAACAGCAGGAAGCAGGTGGCGACAGCGAGCGCGAAGCCAAACCCCCACGTCACGACGAGCTTGACGGCGCCGGCGAAGGCCGCCTTGTCGCGTGCGCCATAGGCGCGGCCGCAGAGTTGCTCGGCGGCGTTGGCAAGGCCGTCGAGGAAGAAGGCGCTGAACAGCAGAAAATTGTTGAGCACCGCATTGGCGGCGAGCGTGGTGTCGCCGGCGCGGGCGCCCTGTGCGGTGAAGAACAGGAACGCTGCGATCAGCGACGCGGTACGGATCATGATGTCGCGATTGACCGCGAGCATGCGGGTCAGCTTGGCGCGGTCGAACAGCAAGGCGCGGGAAGCCGCGAACTTTCCGTTCGAAAGGTGGCGCGCGATCAGAAGGCCGAGCGTAAGACCGGCAGTCTCCGCAATCAGGGCGGCGATCGCGGCGCCGGCGATTCCGAAGTCGAGCACCAGCACCAACAGCACGGTCGCCGCCATGTTGATGAGGTTGATGGTGATCTGCGTTCCCAGCGCCAACTTGGCGCGGGCTTGCCCAATCAACCATCCCAGAATCACATAATTGCCGAGCGCCAGCGGGGCCGACCAGATACGGATCACAAAATAGGTTCTTGCCGCCCCCGTGACGCCCTCGCTGCCACCCATGGCGTTGAGCAGGACCGTTGAGAGCGGGCTCTGAAGCACAATGAGGGCGCCGCCAACCAGCGCAGCGATGATCAGTCCGCGGAGCAGGATCAAGCGCAATTCGTTCGTTTCGCCGGCTCCCAGCGACTGCGCCGTGAAAGCTACCGTGCTCATGCGCAGGAATCCGAACAGCCAGAACATGCAGTCGAACAGCACCGAGGCCATCGCGACCCCGCCGAGCAGCGTGGCGTCGCCGAGCCGGCCGATCGCGGTGGTCGAGACGATGCCGATCAGCGGCGTGGTCAGGTTCGCGACCATCGCCGGACCCGCGATGGCGAATACCTGTGCCGTCGTGACCTTGGAAGGAGCTGAGGGCGCGTGCATGCCTAGAGCTCGACGGTCATGCCGTCATGCGCAGCCGCGTAGGGCAGTTCGCCCAGTCGGGCAAGCATGTCCTCGCTCATATGCGTCAGCACCATCCGTTTGGCGTTGATCTCGGGAAGGTGCGCTTCCAGCGTCTTCAGGCTGAGATGGTTCTTGACGATCCTGTCGTAGTAATAGGCCTCGGCAATGAACAGGTCCGCGCCGCGCGCCGCCGGGATCAGCGTATCGGTCCATTCGGTATCGGCGCTGTAGGTGATGACGCGCCCCTCGGTCTCGATGCGATAGGCGAGGAACGGCCCGCCGGACTCGCCATGGACCACCGGATAGGGTGTCACCTTGACCTCGCCGAACGTCCGGCCCTGCTCCGGTTCAAGCGCAACGACAGAGAGATCGAAGCGCTGTCTGGTCCTGGAGGAATGCTCGAATAGCGCTTCCATCAGGTTGGCGAGCTTCGCCTCGATGCCTTGTGGACCTGCAATGACAAGCGGTCGGGTGCGCCGCGTGAACTGCGCGTCCAGCAGCAGGAACGGCAAGCCCCCAAAATGGTCGCCGTGGAAATGCGTGATCAGCACCAGATCGATATCGTCGCGCGCGATGCCGAGGCGCTTCAGCGCGGGCAGCGAGGATGCGCCGCAATCGATCAGGAAATTTGCATGGTTGCCCGTGACGTGGAAGCAGGTGTTGAACCTGCCGCCGGACCCGAGCGCGTCGCCGCAGCCGACAAATTGCAATTGCATCGGCTGCTCACCGCCTGTGTCTGATTATCGCCCGCGAGGGCTGCCGAACAGCCGCGACAGCAGCCAGATCGGGATCACGATAACCGCGCCGAGCAGGAAGTAGCGCCACAGCCAGTTGACGGCGTCGAAGCCGAGATCCCATAGCCGCCGGAACAGCAGCTGGATGCTGTGCAGGATGTTCCAGGGATCGAAGCCGATGGCGGCGAGCACGACGCCGACCAGGATCGACAGCAGGGTCAGCCGGAACGCCACCGATAGCGGCGAGCCGCCAAGGAAGCGGTACAGGCCGTCATTGCTGGCCGGCAGGTCTCTGACGTCGTTGGGCATCGGTTTCTCCCGCGGAAGGGTCCGCACAGTATAGGACACGGCGGGGCAGATGGGGAACCCGCTCGTGTCAGTCAATGGCCGCCATGCGCCACCGGAATGTTAATTTGCCGTCACGTCCTTCAACAGCCGTTCCAGCGTCTCCAACCGGTCGGCCTCACGTGGCGGCTTGTCCCAGCGCAGCCGGCTGATGCGCGGAAACCGCATCGCGACGCCGGATTTGTGCCGCGGCGAGCGCTGCAGCCCCTCGAAGGCGACTTCCAGCACCAGGCCCTGGTCTGGCTCGTGCACGACGTGCCGCACAGGACCGAATTTTTCCGTGGTGTTGCGGCGGACGAAACGGTCGATCTGCAGCAGTTCCTCGTCGGTGAAGCCGAAATAGGCCTTTCCGACCGGCACCAGCTGCTCGCCGTCCTCGCTAGCGGTCCAGACGCCGAAGGTGTAGTCCGAATAATAGGACGAGCGCTTGCCGTGGCCACGCTGCGCATACATCAGCACGGCGTCAATGATGTGCGGATCGCGCTTCCATTTCCACCACTGACCCTTCGGGCGGCCAGGCAGATAGGGCGCGTCGCGCCGCTTCAGCATCACGCCCTCGACGGCTTCGGCGTCCTCGCCCGCACCGGCGCCGGCGGGATCGGAACGCGCGGCCGTCAGCGCCTCCCAGCTATCGGAGGCAATGGTCGGCGACAGGTCGATGCGCGGGTCGTCGAGTTTCCTGACGAAAGTCTCGAGGTGCGCCCGGCGTTCGGCAAACGGCAGTTCGCGCAGATCGTTCTCGTCGTCGCCGAGCAGATCGTAGGCACGCAGGTGAATCGGGAAATCCTTGATCAGCTTCGGCGAGACGACCTTTCTGTTCAGGCGCTGCTGCAGCACGTTGAAGGTCTGCACGCGCTCCTCGCGCAGCACCAGCAGCTCACCATCGATGGCGCCGGGCAGGCGCAGCGATGACACCAGATCGGGAAAGCTTTTGGTGATGTCCTCGCCGGTACGCGAATAGAGCCGCGCCTGCATCCGCCCGTGCTCGTCGCGGCCCGCGACCGCCTGCACCCGAATGCCGTCCCACTTCCACTCCGCGATGAAATCCGCGGGATCGAGATTGGCGAAATCCGTATCCTCGATCGCATGCGCCAGCATGACAGGGCGGAACGGCGCGGGATCGCGGTTGACCGGCTTTTCGCCACGGCCCTCCAGCCATGCGAACAGGTCGAGGTAGGGCGGCGACAATCCCGGCCAGATCAATTCGATTTCGTGCGGATCCTTGTCGCCGAGCGCGGCCGCCGCAGTCTTCGCCAGTCGCGCTGAAATCCCGATCCGCATCGCGCCGGTGACGAGTTTCAGCAGCGCCCAGCGACCGGTCTCGTCGAGTTCGTCGAGCCAGCGCGCAAGCTGTTTCGGCAGTTCGGTCTTGCCGAGCGTGCGAAGGGTGGTGACGACTTCGGAGAGGGTCGGGGGAGGTGGATTGTTGTGACCGGACTGCAGGGCCTTCGGCCACATCAGCGCGACCGTCTCGGATAGATCGCCGACGTAATCATACGACAGCCCAAACAATACCGGATCGGTGCGGTCCGCGATCAAGTCGCGGATCAGCCCCGGCTTGGCGTGCTTGAACGACAGCGCACCGGTCAGCGCCGCCAGCGCATAGCCGCGGTCGGGATCGGGCGTGTCACGGAAATAGGCCGTGATCAGCCGCAGCTTGTTGTTGCGGCCGGGCTCGTAAGCGAGGCGATCGAGCAGTTCGGCGAAACGGTTCATGCCTCGGCCTCGTCGGCCGCGACTGTCTCATGTTCCTCTTCGTCGCCGTAGCCCACGAGATCGAGCGGTCGCGCGGCAAGGCCGCGCGCCTTGCACCAATGCACCAGCGCGTCTTCCTGGCCGTGGGTGACCCAGATCTCGCCGGCGCCGGTCGCCTCGATGGTCGCGGTCAGGCCGTCCCAGTCGGCATGATCTGAAATCACCAGCGGCAGTTCGATGCCGCGCTGGCGGGCGCGCGCCCGCACCCGCATCCAGCCCGAAGCGAATGCGGTGACGGGATCCGGGAAACGTCGCGTCCAGATGTCGGAGGTGGCCGACGGCGGCGCCAGCGTGATGGTGCCGGCGAGATCGGACTTTTTCACGCCCTTGACCAGCCGCAATTCGCCGAGCGCGATGCCGCGGCTTTCATAATAGCGTGTGATCGCCTCCATCGCGCCATGCAGATAGATCGGCGCGTCGTAGCCCTGCTCGCGCAGCAGCGCGATCACACGCTGCGCCTTGCCGAGCGAATAGGCGCCGACCAGATGCGCGCGCTCCGGAAACAGCGCCACCGATGCCAGCAACTTCCTGACCTCATCAGCCGCATTGCCATGGCGAAACACCGGCAGGCCGAACGTCGCCTCGGTGATAAAGACGTCGCAGGGCACCACTTCGAACGGCGTGCAGGTCGGGTCGGTGGCGTCCTTGTAATCGCCCGAGGCGACGATGCAGGTATCCTTGCAGGTCACGGCGATTTGCGCCGAGCCCAGCACGTGGCCCGCGGGATGGAACTTGATCCTGACGTCGCCGAGGGTGATTTCCTCGCCATAGCGAATGGCCTGCGTGCTACGCGCAAAATTCTCGCCATAGCGCAGCCGCATCATGTCGAGCGTTTCCGGCGTGGCGAGGACTGCGCCATGGCCGGGCCGGGCATGATCGGAATGGCCGTGGGTAATCACGGCGCGCTCCACCGGGCGCACCGGATCGATGTGGAAGCCGCCCGGCTTGCAGCAGAGGCCGGCGGGAGCGGGGATCAGGATATCCTGCGGACGCATGCGTTCTATATAGGCGCTCCCGCCGCGATGTTTAGCCGTGCGATGTTTGGTCGTCATGCGCGGGCTTGACCCGCGCACCTATCTTTTGAAAAGTCCACCTTTGCGATGGATTGCCACGTCGTCCCGATCGAGGTCGGGACGAGAGCTCGCGCTGAAAGATTCTTGGTTTCTGAAATGCTCACCCGCCTTTTTCTGTCTTCCGGCGATCTGATGGCTGACCGCCGGTTCGAGTTTGCCCGCGATCTGCAATTGAAGGGTGATCTGCCCGCCGCCGCTGATCTTCTGATGCAGGCAATCGAACTGGCGCCGAATTTCACATCCGCCTGGTTCACGCTCGCCAACATCCGCGAGGAACTGGGCGAGCATGATGCGGCCGTCGCGGCGTTCCGCCGGGCGCAGGCAAGCGATCCCGGCGACTGTCACGGCGCGGGCTTGCGATTGATGCGACTTGGCGCGGCGCCCGTGTCGGGCATGTCGCAAGCCTATGTGCAAACGCTGTTCGACCAATATGCGCCGCGGTTCGAAGCTTCGCTCGTCGGCGATCTCGGCTATCGCGGTCCGGAGCTGCTGTTCAAGGCGGTGCTGTCGGTGCGATCCGCCGAGAGGAAGCCGGCGCTTTTCAAACGGGGGATCGATCTCGGTTGTGGCACCGGGCTCGCGGCGTCGGCCTTCGCCAGGTCGGTCGATCGTTTCATCGGCGTCGATCTGTCGCCGCGCATGATCGAGCGCTCCCGCGCCACCTGCCTCTATGCCGAACTTGGGGTCGCCGACATGCTGCAGGGCCTGCGCGCGCGAGAGGATGCCAGCGCCGACATCATTGTTGCGGCGGATGCCATGGTGTACGTCGCCGATCTGGCGCCGGTGCTGGCCGAAGCCGCACGTGTGCTTGCGCCGGACGGGCTGTTTGCGTTCACCACCGAGACCCATGCTGCAGAAGGTGTCGTCATCGGCCAGGGGTTGCGCTACGCGCATGCAGCGGCCTACGTGCGCGCTGTCGTCGAATCCGCCGGCCTCAAATTATCCCTGCTGGAAGACCGTTCCGCCCGCAACGAGGACAACGCGCCGGTTCCGGGCCTGGTCGCCGTCGCCACGAAAACTTGAGTCTAGACGCTACGCTCGCTGCGAATGGCTGCATTCGTGCGACATGTCTACTATTGCCAGTGGCGCCGGAATGCCGGATCAAAGCTCCCATAAGGGAGAAACAATAATGATCAAGAAGCAAACCCGCCGCGAGTTCGGCGCCACCGCACTTGCCACCGCGCTCGCATCCGCGTTGCCCGCGCCGTTCGTCTGGGCGGCGGAGAAGAAATACGATCCGGGCGCCAGCGATACTGAAATCAAGCTTGGACAGACGGTGCCGCATTCCGGTCCCGGGTCGCTTTATGGCGTGCTGGGGCGCGTTGGCGAGGCTTACTTCCAGATGCTGAACGAAAAGGGCGGCATCAACGGACGCAAGGTGAAGTTCTTCACCATGGACGACGCCTACAGCGCGCCGAAATGCGTCGAGGCGACGCGGCGGCTGGTCGAGCAGGAGGAGGTGCTCGCGCTGTTCGGTTCGCTCGGCACCGCGCCGCAGACCGCCGTGCACAAATATCTCAACTCCAAGGGCGTGCCGCAGCTCCTGCTCAATACCGGCGCGTCGAAATGGAATGATCCGAAGAACTTCAAATGGACTATGGCGGGGCTGCCGCTCTATCCGACCGAAGCGCGAATTCTCGCCAAGCATGTCGTGAGCGTGAAGCCGGACGCCAAGGTCGGCATCCTCTACCAGAACGACGATTTCGGCCGTGATTTCCTCGCGCCCTTCAAGAAGGTGCTGGCGGATGCCGGTGGCACCGCCAAGGTAATCATGGAGCAGACCTACGACCTGACCGAGCCGACGATCGATTCGCAGATCATCAATCTCTCCAAGTCGGGCGCCGACGTTTTTTACAACATCACCACGGGCAAGGCGACGTCGCAGTCGATCCGCAAGGTGGTCGAACTCGGCTGGAAGCCGTTGCAGTTGCTCTCGGCGGGATCGACCGGACGTTCGATCCTCAGTGCGGCCGGCTTCGAGAATGCCACCGGTATCGTCGCGATCCGCTACGCCAAGGAAGTCGGCGTCCCGCGCTGGGAGAAGGATCCGGACGTGATGGCGTTCGAGGAACTGCGCAAGAAATATCTGCCCAACGTCGACCCCGATAACACCATCGCCTTCGCCGGCTATGGTCAGGTCGCGAGCATGGCGGAAATCCTGCGCCGCTGCGGCGACGAACTCACCCGCGCCAACGTGCTCAAGCACGCGACGACGCTGGCGGGCTTCCACTCGCCCTATTTCCTCGACGGCGTCAATTTCAGCTACACGCCCGAGGATTACACGCCGATGAAGACGCTCTACATCTCCATCTTCAATGGCAAGGATTGGGATATTTCGGACAAGCCAGTGACGGAGTAGGGCGCGCATCTCTTTCTTCGCGCGCAAGCGCGGGAAGAGGAAAAAGAAAAACCCCGGCCTCGCGGCCGGGGTTTTTGTTTTTAGCCAGCACACCTGCGATCAATACTTCGCAACGACCGGCTGGTTGAAGTGATAGTTGAGCCCGGTGCGGAAAATGTGCTCGGTCGTGTTGGTCGCGAATGTCGTGGTGACGCCGTTGTTGGTGAACGGTGTCGTCGATCCGCCGAGGTCGACATAGAGATATTCAGTCTTCGACGTCCAGCCGGGCCCAAACAGGCCGAACAACTCGAACGGCGTTTCGATGCCGGCGCCCGCCGTCCAGCCAGCCTTGGTATTGGAAATGTCGACGGTGTTGGTGCCGCCGAACGAGGAGAAGATGCGGGTCTTGACCTCGCCATAGGCGAGGCCGCCGGTGGCATAGAACAAATTCGATCCCGCCGCATAGCCGATGCGACCGCGCAGTGTGCCGAGCCACGGCAGACGCTGGTTGAACTGCGCGAACGTCACGGCGTTGCAGTTGAACACGCAGGCCTTGTCGTCCCGCATTGTCGAACCTTGAATGTCGGCTTCCACGCCGAAGACCCAGTTTGCGGCCTGCCAGTTGTAGCCGCCCTGCACGCCGCCGATGAAGCCGAGCGGGCTCAGGGTGATGTGCGGAAGCGAGGTAAACTGAAGCTCGCTGTGATCGCGTCCCAATCCCGCGCCGCCGTTGGCGCCGAGATAGTATCCGCTCCAGTTCGCCGCGGCCACTGCCACGCGCGAATCCGGAGCCCCGATCCGGTAGTTCAGCCCGCCGCGAAAAATATGCTCGTGATATTCGAAGCCGAAAGTGTTGGCCCCGACGGTTGTAGATCGGCTGCCGAGGTCGAGATAGAGATATTCGATCTTGCCGGTCCAGTTGCCGCCGAGCGAAGCTTCGACGCCGCTGCCGATTGCATAGCCGGTCCGGACTTCCTGATTGGTAGTGGTGACCGTGGTGAGGGGAAGGCCTAACCCACCCAGCGGAATGAACGTGTTGTAGATTGTGTCCTTCACGTTGGCGTAGGCGAAGCCGCCTGTCACATAGGTCAGCACCGGGCCGGTGGTGTAGCCGACCCGCCCGCGTGCGGTGCCGAACCAGTCGATCCGCTGGTCGAATGTGAGGGACCTTATCGGCAGGCAGCTCGACACGCAGGTGTAGTTGTCATGCAGATCGGCGCCCTGGAAATCCGCCTCGACGCCGAAGACCCACCGTCCGGCCTGCCAGTTGTAGCCGGCCTGCACGCCGCCGAGCGCACCAAGCGGCGACTGATGTGAGCTTTCGGTGAAGTTCGTCGCCGGTGAGTTGATGGTGGTGAGGTCACGTCCGACCCCGAGCCCCGCATTCACGCCGACATAAAAGCCGGTCCAGTCGTAGACCGCGGTCGCCGGGGCCTTGTAGATCGGCGCCTTGACCGGTAGATCCGCCGCATACGCACTCACCGACGCGACGCTCATCAGCGCCGCCGCTGCAATTTTCTTCACTTTCCGCCCCCGCACTTCCCGTTTCTGGTCGGGAACCTACCCGAGGGTGCGACATTTTGTCTGTGGCGTGCCGGCAACATACCGAAAAAGTTACCCAGCTACCGCTGCGGGACGCATATCGCATTGATCAGGTGCTGTTTCGGCCTCGAAGTGGCGGCCAGCACAGCATACCTCTCCCATCGTGACCCTCGCACTGTCCCCCGACATATCGCCGTTGCCGGATGTCTTCCTCCGCTGGTTCGCCGCACGCGGCTGGTCGCCGCGCGAGCACCAACTGGCGCTGCTCGCCGAAGCCCGCGACGACCGTTCCGCGCTGCTGATCGCACCGACCGGTGCCGGCAAGACGCTGGCCGGGTTTCTGCCGACGCTGGTGGAGCTTTCGTCTTCGGCTTCGACAGCGATCGCCGAGAAGAGCCTCGTCTCCACCGGGCGCGGCGTGAAGCGCACCGGCGGTCTCCACACCCTCTACATCTCGCCGCTAAAAGCGCTTGCGGTCGACATCGCTCGCAATCTGGAAGCGCCGATCTCGGAAATGGGGCTGCCGATCAAGGTCGAGACCCGCACCGGTGACACGCCGGTGTCGCGGCGGCAGCGGCAGCGGCGCTATCCGCCGGACATCCTGCTCACCACGCCGGAACAACTGGCGCTGTTGCTGTCCTCCGACGACGCGCCGTTCCTGTTCGGCTCGCTCAAGCGCATTGTGCTCGACGAACTGCATGCGCTTGTCACCTCCAAGCGCGGCGATCTCCTGTCACTCGGACTGGCGCGGCTGTGGCGGCTAGCGCCGGAGATGCGCGCGATCGGACTTTCCGCGACAGTGGCCGAACCGGAATCGCTGGCACGCTTCCTGGCGCCGCAGCGCGACGGCAAGGAAGTCTCGGCTGATATCGTCGTGGCCGGCGGCGCGGCGGCGCCGGTTGTCGAGATGCTCGATACAAAGGAACGCCTGCCATGGGCCGGGCACAGCGCGCGCCACGCGCTCGGTGAAATGTACGAGCTGATCAAGCGCAACAAGACCACGCTGATCTTCGTCAACACCCGTAGCCAGGCCGAAATGCTGTTCCAGGATTTCTGGCGGATGAACGACGACGGCCTCGCGATTGCGCTGCATCACGGCTCGCTCGACGTCGCCCAGCGCCGCAAGGTCGAGGACGCGATGGCGGCCGGAAAGCTGCGCGGCGTCGTCTGCACGTCTTCGCTCGATCTCGGTATCGACTGGGGCGATATCGATCTCGTCGTCAATGTCGGCGCGCCCAAGGGCTCTTCGCGCCTGATGCAGCGGATCGGCCGCGCCAACCACCGGCTCGATGAGCCCTCGCGCGCGGTGCTGATCCCGGCCAATCGTTTCGAGGTGCTGGAATGCCGGGTCGCGATCGATGCGATCGCGGAGAATGCGCAGGATACGCCGCCCCTGCGCACCGGCGCGCTCGATGTGCTGGCGCAGCACGTGCTTGGCTGCGCCTGCGGCGAACCGTTCCTGTCAGACGAACTCTACGCGGAAGTGCTGACATCGGCGCCCTATTCGTTGCTGACGCGAACCGATTTCGACGATGTGGTCGATTTCGTCGCCACCGGCGGCTACGCGCTGAAAACCTACGAGCGCTTCGCCCGCATCAAGCAGGACAAGCAGGGACGCTGGCGCGTCGCCAATCCAAGGGTG
>Ga0075363_100000458_pt1 | contig 12797 bp, 10 predicted proteins | sample EndMetdeltDD1763_FD_71470 | JGI IMG/M metagenome (GOLD analysis project Ga0075363, IMG submission 71470) | Populus endosphere microbial communities from Tennessee, USA - Endosphere MetaG P. deltoides DD176-3 | ecosystem: Host-associated > Plants > Roots > Endosphere | place: USA: Tennessee...
CAGCGAGTTACGGCGGATCGCGGCTCTCTGCGCGGCCTTCGACGTCGACGGTATGCGCGCCGATCTTGTCGTCGCGAGGACGGCGGTCGCACACGCCGCGTGGCGCGGGGCCGACACGGTGGCCGAGGAGGACGTCCGGGTGGCGGCCGAACTCGCACTACCGCACCGGCGACGCCGCGACCCGTTCGACGATCCCGGTCTCGACCCCGGACAGCTCGACGACGCGATGCAACAGGCGGGGGAGTCCGCCGAATCAGAGCCGGAGCCCGACCCGCCGGGCGGTGGCGAATCGTCGCCCAGCGACTCATCGGACCAACCTGTGCCACAGCGGAATTCCAGCTCGGCCACTCGCGCCAGCGCGGCGCCGTCAGCGGTGTTTCGGACTCGCGCCCTCGTCGTCCCCGGCGTGGGTGACGGGGCGCCAGGACGTCGGTCGCGGGCGCGCAACCGCACCGGAACGGTCATCTCGTCGACCACGCATGCGACCGAGGGGCACGGACTGCACGTATTCGGAACGCTGCTCGCCGCTGCCGAACACCAACGGGTGCCGGGCCGACCGCGACCGGCCATTGACGATGTGCGTTACGCCGTTCGTGAAGGCCGCGAGGGCAATCTGGTGATCTTCGTGGTCGACGCGTCGGGGTCGATGGCCGCCCGCGACCGCATGTCGGCGGTCAGCGGGGCCGCGTTGTCCCTGCTGCGTGATGCGTATCAGCGGCGCGACAAGGTCGCGGTGATCACGTTCCGTCAATCCGATGCCCGGCTGCTGCTGCCGCCGACCTCGTCGGTGTACATCGCGAGCCGACGGCTGGCCCGCTTCGACACCGGCGGCAAAACCCCACTGGCCCAGGGCCTGTTGGCCGCGCGCGATGTGGTGGTCCGGGAGAAGGCGCGGGACCGGGCGCGACGCAGCCTGGTGGTGGTGTTGACCGACGGTCGCGCGACCGGTGGGCCGGATCCGTTGGGACGCGCTCGGCAGGCCGCGGCCCGGCTGGTGGCCGAGGGTGCGGCCGCCGTGGTGATCGACTGCGAGACGTCTTATGTGCGACTGGGTTTGGCCGAGCAACTGGCCGGCCATCTGGGCGCTCCCGCGGTACGGCTGTCGCAGCTGCGCGCGGATAACCTCACCGACGTCGTCCGCACCGCCGCCTGATCGGAGTTCGTCATGCCTCAAGGTCAACCGGCGACCGTTCCCGACGACGGTCTGACCACCCGCGTGCGACGCAACGCGCCGCTGCTCGGGGTGCACACCGGAGCGGGGAAGGGAAAGTCGACCGCGGCGTTCGGGATGGCGTTGCGGGCATGGAATCAGGGCTTTTCGGTTGCGGTGTTCCAATTCGTCAAGAGCGCCAAGTGGAAGGTCGGCGAAGAGGCCGCCTTCGGACAGCTGGGCCGCTTGCACGACGAGCATGGTGTCGGCGGTCCCGTCGAATGGCACAAGATGGGTGCGGGCTGGTCGTGGTCGCGTAAGCACGGCAACGAGGATGACCACGCCGCCGCGGCCGCCGACGGCTGGGCGGAGATCGCCCGGCGCCTCGCCGAGGAACGGCACGACTTCTATGTGCTCGACGAGTTCACCTATCCGCTGAAGTGGGGGTGGGTGGACGTCGATGACGTGATCGCGGTGCTGACGGGACGGCCGGGCACCCAGCACGTGGTCATCACCGGTCGTGATGCCCCGCAGAAGCTGCTCGACGCCGCCGACCTCGTCACGGAGATGACCAAGGTCAAACACCCGATGGACGTCGGCCGCAAGGGCCAAAAAGGCATCGAATGGTGACCCTCGAAAAGCGCGACCGACCGCAAAAGTACGCAATTTGCGGCGTGTCGGCGTACAAACACGGGCGCTCGCGGGAGATGAGGTGAGCGTCCCAGCCGTGGTCATCGCCGCACCGGCGTCGGGCGGTGGAAAGACCACAGTGGCAACGGGTTTGATGGGCGCGCTACGTCGAGCAGGCCACACCGTGGCGCCGTTCAAGGTGGGGCCGGACTTCATCGACCCCGGATACCACGCGCTGGCCGCGCAGCGCCCCGGTCGCAACCTCGACCCGGTGCTCGTCGGCGAACAGCTGATCGGCCCGCTGTACGCGCACGGCAGCGCTGGCGCGGACATCGCGGTCATCGAGGGCGTGATGGGACTGTTCGACGGCCGGATCGCCGACGGTTTCCCCGGCACCGCAGAAGGATCCACCGCGCACGTGGCCGCCCTGCTCGGCGCGCCGGTGATCCTGGTGGTCGATGGACGCGGCCAGAGTCACAGCGCCGCGGCCCTACTGCACGGCTTCTCGACGTTCGATCCGAAGATCCGGATCGCCGGCGTCATTCTCAACCGTGTCGGGTCGCCCCGCCATGAGGACGTGCTGCGGCAAGCGTGCGAGCATGCCGGGCTACCGGTGTTCGGCGCCATCCCGCGGGTCGACGAGTTGTCGGTTCCGTCAAGACATCTCGGCCTCGTGACCGCCGTCGAGCACGGAATCCAGGCCCGAACCGCCGTAAATGCGATGATCGGCCACGTCGGCCGACACGTCGACCTCACCGCGATCACCGAGATCGCCGCCAGCCGGGTCACCGACGAGCCCTGGGATCCAGCCGCGGGCGGTCCCGTCACCAGCAACCTGACAGTCGCGCTCGCAGCGGGCAAGGCGTTCAGCTTCGGCTACGCCGAACACCGTGAACTGTTGGAGGGAACCGGCGCCGACGTCGTGGAGTTCGACCCGCTGACCGAACCGCTGCCGCCGCAGACTGCCGCGCTCGTGTTGCCGGGTGGCTTCCCGGAGCAGTTCGGCACCGAACTGTCGGGCAATGAAGTTGTGCGCCAACAGATCAAGGCTCTCGCCGCATCAGGTGCACCGGTGCACGCCGAATGTGCCGGGCTGGCCTATCTGGTCGACGATCTCGACGGGCATCCGATGTGTGGCGTGTTGTCCGGCTCGGCACATTTCACTGACCGCCTCACGCTGGGGTATCGCAACGCTGTCGCGGTCACCGAATCGCCGCTGTACGAAATCGGCGACCGAACTGTCGGTCACGAGTTCCACCGCACCGCAGTCAAATTCGCCGAAGACTATGCGCCCGCCTGGGTATTCGGTGACCGTCCCGCCGACAGAACCAAAGACGGTGCGGTGCACGCCGCGGTGCACGCGAGCTATCTGCACACCCATCCGGCGGCGCTCCCGCAGGCGATATCCCGCTTCGTCGCCGCGGCGGAGTCGAGTTTCTACTCCAGCCATCGCAACCTCTAAGCTCGGCAGGTGACCGAGAACGCCTACCTCGTCGGCCTCCGCCTTGGCGGCAGGAAGGTCGTCGTCGTCGGGGGCGGCACCGTGGCGCAGCGTCGACTCCCGCTTCTGGTGGCCAATGGCGCCGACGTGCACGTCATCGCCCGCAGCGCCACCCCGGCGGTCGAGGCGACGGACGGAATCACGTTGGAGCTCAGGGATTTTCGCGACGGCGACCTGGACGGCGCCTGGTATGCCATCGCGGCCACCGACGATCCGACCGTCAACGCCGCCGTCGTCGCCGAGGCCGAACGGAACCGGATCTTCTGCGTGCGGGCCGACGTGGCGATCGAAGGCACCGCGGTGACGCCCGCGTCGTTCGAGTACGAGGGCCTGTCCGTGGGCGTGCTCGCCGGTGGCGAGCACCGCCGGTCAGCGGCGATCCGGTCGGCGATTCACGAGGCACTGCAGCAGGGACTCATCGCGGGGGAGACGCCCGGCGTGCTGCCCGGCGGGGTGGCGCTGGTCGGCGGCGGACCAGGCGACCCCGAACTGATCACCGTGCGCGGCAGGCGCATGCTGGCCCAGGCCGACGTCGTCGTCGCCGACCGCCTGGCACCGCCGGAACTGCTGGCCGAGCTCGCGCCGCATGTCGAGGTCATCGACGCCGCCAAGATTCCGTACGGCCGTGCCATGGCCCAGGACGCCATCAACGAGGTGCTCGTCGACCGGGCCAAGGCGGGCAAGTTCGTCGTGCGCCTCAAGGGCGGCGATCCCTTCGTGTTCGCGCGAGGCTATGAAGAGGTGATCGCGTGCGCCGACGCTGGGATTCCTGTCACAGTTGTGCCAGGTGTGACAAGTGCCATAGCTGTGCCCGCGCTGGCGGGCGTTCCCGTCACACATCGGGGCGTCACACACGAGTTCGTGGTGGTCAGCGGCCATGTTGCGCCTGACCATCCGGAATCGTTAGTGAATTGGAATGCGCTGGCCGCGATGTCCGGCACGATCGTGCTGCTGATGGCCGTCGAGCGCATCGAGCAGTTCGCCAAAGCGTTGCTGGAGGGCGGTCGACCTGCGGAAACGCCGGTTCTGGTCGTGCAACACGGAACCACCGCAGCGCAGCGGACGCTGCGAGCCACCCTCGGCGACGCCCCAGAACGCATTCGTGAAGACGGCGTTCGGCCACCGGCGATCATCGTGATCGGGCCAGTGGCGGCCTTCGGCGGTTAAAGGATTCTTAAGATTACTGTAAGGTAACCCGCTATGACGGCTCTCAATGACGCAGAGCGGGCTGCCATGTTCCGCGACGCTGAAGGCGGGGCAAACCGGCCGTTACCGGTGAACGTGGGCTACCCCGGCAAGGAACGAACCGGCAGGTATCCGGCCTGGCTGCCGTCGCGACGGTTCTTCGCCGCGGTCATCGCCATCGGCGGCATGCAGTTGCTCGCCACCATGGACAGCACCGTCGCGATCGTCGCGCTTCCTAAGATTCAAGACGAACTGAGCCTTTCCGATGCAGGTCGCAGCTGGGTTATCACCGCCTATGTCCTGACCTTCGGCGGACTGATGTTGCTCGGCGGTCGCCTCGGCGACGTGATCGGCCGCAAGCGCACCTTCATCGTCGGTGTCGCGCTGTTCACCATCGCCTCGGTCCTGTGCGGTCTCGCGTGGAACGAGGCGACCCTGGTCACCGCCCGCCTGCTGCAGGGCGTCGGCGCGGCGATCGCGTCACCGACCGCGCTGGCGTTGATTGCGACCACGTTCCCGAAGGGACCCGCGCGCAACGCCGCGACGGCGATTTTCGCCGCGATGACCGGCATCGGATCAGTCATGGGCCTCATCGTCGGCGGCGCGCTGACCGAGGTGTCGTGGCGCTGGGCGTTCCTGATCAACATCCCGATCGGGCTGCTGATGATCCATCTGGCGCGCAGGACGCTGCGGGAAACCCACCGCGAGCGCCTGAAGCTGGACGCCACCGGAGCCATCCTGGCCACCCTGGGTTGCACCGCTGCGGTGTTCGCCTTCTCGATGGGACCCGAGCAGGGCTGGCTGTCGCCGGTGACGATCGGTTCGGGGCTTGCCGGCTGCGCGTTCCTGCTGGCGTTCGTCTACGTCGAGCGCACCGCCGAGAACCCTGTGATGCCGTTGGAGCTGTTCAAAGACCGCAACCGGGTCGCGACGTTCGCCGCGGTGTTCCTGGCCGGTGGCGTGATGTTCACCCTGACCGTGCTGATCGGCCTCTACGTCCAGGACGTCATGGGCTACAGCGCGTTACGTGCCGGCGTCGGCTTCATCCCGTTCGTGATCGCCCTGGGCATCGGGCTGGGCGTGTCGTCGGCGCTCGTGTCGAAATTCCCGCCGCGCGTGCTGGTGATCGCCGGCGGCGTGCTGGTGCTCGCCGCGATGATCTACGGCTCCACGCTGGACGCCAACATCCCGTACTTCCCGAACCTGGTCATCCCGATCACCGTCGGCGGCTTCGGCATCGGCATGATCGTCGTCCCCCTGACCGTGTCGGCGATCGCCGGCGTGGGATTCGATCAGATCGGCCCGGTATCGGCCATCGCGCTGATGCTGCAAAACCTCGGCGGCCCGGTCGTGCTGGCGATCATCCAGGCGGTCATCACGTCGCGCACGCTGTACCTCGGCGGTACCAACGGGCCGGTCAAGGACATGAACGCCGCGCAGTTGCACGCTCTGGATCAGGGATACACGTACGGCCTGCTGTGGGTGGCCGCGGTCGCGGTGATCGTCGGCGCTGCCGCCCTGTTCATCGGCTACACCGCCGCGCAGGTCGCGCACGCGCAGGAAGTCAAGGACGCGATCGACCAGGGCGAGCTCTAGCTCTTTAAGCACACCCGATCCTTGTCTCGGTAGGCTGGCAAGCCATGTCTTCGGTGGGCGGTTCCTCAGGGTCGGACCGGGCCACCAAACCGCTGTCGTCATCGGTGTTGGGCCCGGCGATCATCGCGATCACCGGCATGCAGCTCATGTCGACCCTCGACGGCACGATCGTCATCGTCGCGTTGCCGCGGATGCAGGCCGATCTCGGTCTCTCCGACCCTGGCAAGAGCTGGGTCATCACCGCCTATGTGCTGGCTTTCGGCGGCCTGCTGCTGCTCGGTGGGCGCATCGGCGACGCCATCGGCCACAAACGTGCATTCCTCTCCGGTGTCGGCGTGTTCACGATCGCGTCGCTGGTATGCGGACTGGCCACCGACGGCGTCACGCTGATCGTCGCGCGGGCCGTGCAGGGCACGGGTGCCGCGATCGCCGCGCCGACGGGGCTGGCCCTGATTGCGACGACGTACGCGGTCGGACACGCGCGCAACCGCGCCATGGCGGTGTCGGCCGCGATGCAGGGCGTCGGATCGGTCCTGGGGTTGGTGCTCGGCGGCGCCCTGACCGTCATCTCATGGCGGTTGGCGTTCCTCATCAACATCCCCATCGGGATCGTGATCATCATCGTCGCCGTCCTGAAGATCAACGAGACCCATCACGAACGGCTGAAACTCGACGTCACCGGCGCCATCCTGGCCACCTTGGGCTGCACCTCGGCGGTGCTGGTGTTCACGCAGGGCCCACCGCGCGGCTGGGTCGACCCATGGGTGATCGGTGCGGGTATCGCGTCGGCGATCTTCTTCATCGCATTCCTGGTCGTCGAGCGCACCGCCGACCACCCGATCGTGCCGTTCTCGGTGTTCGACAACCGCAACCGGGTGTTCACGTTCATCTCGCTGTTCCTGGCCGGCGGCGTCATGTTGACGCTGACGGTGATGATCGGGCTGCTCGTCCAGGACGTGCTCGGCTACTCGGCGCTGAGGGCGGGCATCGCGTTCCTGCCGTTCGCGATCGCGTTCGGCATCGGCAGCGTCGTGGCGGCCAAGCTCGCGCCGCACGTGGCGCCACGCTGGCTGCTCATCGGCTCGGGGCTGTTCGTGGTCGGCGCGATGCTGTTCGGGTCGACGCTGACACGCGATATCCCGTATTTCCCTGATCTGTTCGGGCCCATCGTCGTCGGGGGTTTCGGCATCGGGTCGATCGCGGTGATCCTGCCGTTGTGCGCGGTCGCCGAGGTGGGTCCGCGCGAGATCGGTCCGGTGTCGTCGATCACCCTGATGGTGCAGAACCTGGGCGGCCCGATGGTGCTGGTCGTGATCCAGGCCGTGCAGACGTCGCGCACGCTCTATCTCGGCGGTACCACGGGTCCCGTCAAGGACATGACGCCCGCTCAACTCGACGCACTGGGCTACGGCTACACGTATTCACTGCTTTGGGTTGCGGGGATCGCGGTGATCGTCGGCGTCACGGCGTTCTGGATCGGCTTCTCTGCCCGCCAGATCGCGGCCGCGCAGCACACCCGCGAGGCCGTGGAGGCGGGCGAGCTGTAGCGCCGACTGCACGGTTGTTTTACGCATTCCCCGAGAAGCGCCGACAACAAGCGTGCGCTCGGCGAACACGTCTGTCGCCTCAGTAAGGTTGTCGCTCGTGATCACCCGCATGTCCGAGCTGTTCCTGCGCACACTGCGTGAGGATCCGGCCGACGCCGAGGTTCCCAGCCACAAGTTGTTGATTCGGGCGGGCTATGTCCGTCCGATCGGGCCAGGCCTGTACAGCTGGCTACCGCTGGGTCTGCGGGTGCTGCGCAAGATCGAGGCGGTCGTGCGCGACGAGATGCACCGTATCGGCGGTCAGGAGATCCTGTTTCCGGCGCTGCTGCCCAAGGGTCCCTACGAGGTCACCAACCGCTGGACCGAATACGGCGATGGCGTCTTCCGGCTGCAGGACCGTCGGCGCAACGACTACATGCTCGGGCCGACCCACGAAGAGTTCTTCACGATGACGGTGAAGGGGGAGTACAGCAGCTACAAGGACTTCCCGCTGCTGCTGTTCCAAATCCAGACGAAATACCGCGACGAGGCACGCCCGCGCGCAGGCATCCTGCGTGGACGCGAGTTCATCATGAAGGACTCGTATTCGTTCGACGTCGATGACGACGGACTGCGGGCGCAGTACCAGGCGCACCGCGGGGCGTATCAGCGCATCTTCGACACGCTGGGCGTCGAGTACGTGATCGTGTCGGCGGTGTCCGGAGCGATGGGCGGCAGTGCTTCCGAGGAGTTCCTGGCCGAAAGCGAGATCGGTGAGGACACATTCGTTCGCTGCGAGGAATCCGGCTATGCCGCCAACGTGGAGGCTGTCACGACGGCCGTTCCGGCTTCGCTGCCGATCGAGGGTCAGCCCGAGGCCACGGTGTACGACACCCCGGACACGCCCACCATCGCCACGCTCGTCGCATGGGCCAACTCGGTGTTGGACCGTGAGGTGACCGCCGCGGACACGTTGAAGAACGTGCTGCTGAAGACCCGCGTGCCCGGCGGTGAGTGGGAACTGCTGGCCGTCGGTGTGCCCGGCGATCGTGAGGTCGACGACAAGCGGCTGGGTGCCGCGCTGGAACCGGCCGAGTACGCGATGCTCGACGACGCAGACTTCGCCAGGCACTCGTTTCTTACGAAGGGGTACATCGGCCCGAAAGCGTTGTTGGCCAACAAGATTCGATTCCTGGTCGATCCGAGGGTGGTCGACGGAACGTCGTGGATCACCGGTGCCGACGAACCGGGTAGGCACGTGGTCGGCTTGGTGGCTGGTCGGGACTTCGTCGCCGACGGCACCATCGAGGCGGCCGAGGTGCGCGACGGCGATCCGTCGCCTGACGGGGCGGGGCCCCTGGTGTCGGCACGCGGAATCGAGATCGGGCACATCTTCCAGTTGGGCCGAAAGTACGCCGACGCGTTCGAGGCCGATGTGCTCGGCGAGAACGGTAAGCCGGTGCGGCTGACCATGGGGTCCTACGGCATCGGGGTGTCGCGACTGGTCGCGGTGATCGCCGAACAGCACCATGACGAGCTCGGGCTGCGCTGGCCGGCTTCGGTGTCGCCGTTCGATTTGCACGTTGTCATTGCCAACAAAGACGACGCCGCCCGCACAGGTGCAGAGGAACTGGCCACCGCGTTGGACGCGCAAGGCCTCGAGCTGCTCCTCGATGACCGGAAGGCCTCACCTGGGATCAAGTTCAAGGACGCCGAGCTGCTCGGTGTCCCGTGGATCGTGGTGGTCGGCCGCGGATGGGCCGACGGCAAGGTGGAGTTGCGCAACCGGTTCACCGGTGAAAGCCGGGAAATCCCAGTCGAAAACGCGGCCGCCGACATCAAGGCTGCGCTGGGTTCCTAGCGCTATTCGGTGCCGCCGGGAAAGGCGACCGTGATCGGCGTCGTACCCAGCACGCGAGTCCACCTCGCCGCCCTCACCGCGCAATCGGTCAGCGCACCGACCGCGAACGCGCGCTCCTTGGCGTCGGTGGCCTGTTCGACGACGGCGCGCCACGCGACGGCGGAATCCTCTTCCATTCGGACTGCGAGATTCGCCGCGTCGGTGGGGTTGTCGACCTCCATCGGCAACTGATAGCCGGCCGCGGGCAGCGGTGCATCCACCGAGCGGGCCTCCAGCATCGCCAGTGCCTCCTCGCGCTGCTTGCGGTGCGCGGCCATCGACGACGACACCAGGTAGTTCAGGTCGGGAGTGGAATGCGCCGACACGATGCCATAGCCGTAGATCGACGCCTGCGCCGTCGCGATCGCATCGAACATCGCGGCGTCGGCGGCAGCCTGTGGCCGCGACGGGCTCGTCGGCTCGGCGGCCCGCGACGACGTCGTCGTTGTCGGCGTCGGTTCGGGGGACGTCATCGTGGTTTCTCCGGCGGAACCAGTGCGACGGTGTATGCCGCGGTGCAAGCCGCGGCGATCGAGCCGAGCAGTCCGGCGCGGTAACCCGTCATCTTGGCCGCCAGTTCGGTCGCGCTGGCCGCGGACTGAGTCAGCGCGGCGATGACATCCTTCACGGTCGGAGCCGCGGCGGGTGCCGCCGTCGTGCTGGTGGGCGTCGCGGTGGGCGCGTCCGTCCCGCGCATCCTGACCAGTTCGTCGATCAGGGCCTGGGCATGGGCCGACCGCTCGGAGGCAACGGCGTTCAGCGCCTCCACGCTTTTGCCCCGCGCTGCGGCCGCGGCGTCGGTTGCCAGTTGACTGTCGGCGCGTGCCCGTTCGAGTTGGGCGGCCAGCTCGTCGACTTCTGGGGGCGGTGCCGACGACCCGCACGCGGCCACCGACGCGCCAAGCAGGGCCAATGCCGCAGTGCCGATCAAGACTCGCCGCCTGCTGACGGTCGGGTTCGGGCTCGGCACGTGCAACATCTTGCCATTGCGGCGACCACCCACACCCACCGCGCTTTTGCCGGTTACCGCGACAACGCTGGCGTATCGTTGAAAAGGCGGTTTCGTGTCTGTAGCGAGGTTTGTCCAAGGCACGCCGAACCTGTGTCCGAACAACTCAAGATGAGGAGCTCGCCGTGACGGAGCGGTCTGCGGGATTACCCACGCAGCAACAGGTCGTCGAGCTACTTGATGGTGAGTTCGCGCGCGCAGGCTACGACATCGAAGACGTCATCATTGACGCCTCCGCACGTCCGCCCCGCATCACGGTGGTGGCCGACGGTGACGACGGTCTGAATCTGGATGCGGCCGCCGCACTGTCGCGATCGGCATCCGAATTGTTGGACCGTGTCGACGGCGAAGCGACACCATATGTCCTCGAGGTCACCTCGCCGGGAGTGGACCGGCCGCTGACCACAGAGAAGCACTTCCGGCGCGCTCGCGGCCGCAAGGTCGAGCTGACGCTGTCCGATGGCGCCCAATTGACTGGCAGATTGGGTGAAACCAGCGGTGGCACCGTCGCATTGGTGGTACGTAACGGGCGCGGCGCCGAGCTGTCGGTCCGCGAGCTACCGATCGAAGATATCGCCAAAGCCGTTGTACAGGTTGAGTTTTCACCTCCGAATAAGCGTGAGTTGGAGCTTGCCGAACATTCTGGGAAGGGGGCCCCGCGGTGAACATCGACATGGCGGCATTGCACGCTATTGAGGCTGACAAAGGGATTTCGGTAGACGTCGTCGTCGAAACCATCAAGTCGGCGTTGCTGACGGCGTATCGCCACACCGAGGGGCACGAAGCGGACGCGCGCATCGAGATCGACCGCAAGACCGGCGTGGTCCAGGTGATGGCGCGGGAAACCGACGAAGACGGCAACGTCATCTCCGAATGGGACGACACCCCAGAGGGTTTCGGCCGTATCGCGGCGACCACCGCGCGTCAGGTGATCTTGCAGCGGTTGCGCGATGCCGAGAACGAGAAGAACTACGGCGAGTTCTCCGCCCGCGAAGGTGACATCGTCGCCGGTGTCATCCAGCGCGATGCCCGCGCCAACGCCCGTGGCCTCGTCGTCGTGCGGATGGGCAGTGAGACCAAGGGCTCTGAAGGCGTCATCCCGACAGCCGAACAGGTGCCGGGGGAGCGCTACGAACACGGCGACCGCCTGCGCTGCTATGTCGTCGGTGTCACCCGCGGCGCCCGCGAACCGTTGATCACCCTGTCGCGCACGCATCCCAACCTGGTGCGCAAGCTGTTCTCGCTGGAGGTCCCCGAGATCGCCGAAGGTTCGGTGGAGATCGTGGCGGTCGCCCGCGAGGCCGGCCACCGGTCCAAGATCGCGGTGACGTCCAGGGTGCCGGGGCTCAACGCCAAGGGGGCGTGCATCGGTCCGATGGGCCAGCGGGTGCGCAACGTGATGAGCGAGTTGTCCGGCGAGAAGATCGACATCATCGACTTCGACCCTGATCCGGCGAAGTTCGTGGCCAATGCGTTGTCGCCGGCCAAGGTGGTGTCGGTGAGCGTCATCGACGAGGCCGCCCGCGCCGCCCGCGTTGTCGTCCCGGACTTCCAGCTGTCACTTGCGATCGGCAAGGAAGGGCAAAACGCCCGGCTAGCGGCCCGCCTGACCGGATGGCGGATCGATATTCGCAGCGATGCGGAGGCCGTACCGGCCGGATGACCCCGCTTTCGGCGCCGCGACTTACCGGCGCGGATGGCCATTTAGGTGCATCGACCAGGTATGGCTAGACTGAACCGTGATCCAGCGCGAGACTTCGGCTGCTCCGCACAGAAGACCAGAAGGACCGGTCCGTACGTGCGTCGGCTGCCGAAAGCGAGAGCTGGCCGTCGAACTGCTTCGTGTAGTGGCAGCGGACGGCGGGAATGGCGAATGCGCCGTGACCGTTGACACCGCCAGAAAGCTGCCGGGGCGGGGTGCTTGGTTGCATCTCGATCCGCAGTGTCTAGACGCAGCAATCCGGCGGCGGGCATTCGTCCGAGCGTTACGGATCACCGGTTCACCGGACACCACCGCGGTGTTAGAGCACTTGAGCGCAGTTAAGAGCGCTGAAGTGTCCGAGCACCAAGGCAACAGAACAGGTAGCGAAGAACATGAGCACACCGTGAAGTCTCGATGACCATGCGTCATAGCTAACCCGAGGCGCGGCGCCGACCACCGCTGCCGCCTCCTAGACAGGAGTTGTAGTGGCAGGTAAGGCCCGTGTACACGAGTTGGCAAAAGAGCTCGGTGTCACCAGTAAGGAAGTTCTCGCCCGCCTGAGCGATCAGGGCGAATTCGTCAAATCCGCGTCCTCCAC
>Ga0075363_100000460_pt1 | contig 12732 bp, 18 predicted proteins | sample EndMetdeltDD1763_FD_71470 | JGI IMG/M metagenome (GOLD analysis project Ga0075363, IMG submission 71470) | Populus endosphere microbial communities from Tennessee, USA - Endosphere MetaG P. deltoides DD176-3 | ecosystem: Host-associated > Plants > Roots > Endosphere | place: USA: Tennessee...
ACTCATCAGAGAGCTATCTAAGGAAGCATGCAGAAGACTGACAGGTGTCCAGAAAGCGACCTTTGAAAAGATGATCGTTGTTCTGAGAGAAGCACAGCGACAAAAAACCTTACAGGGCGCACGGCCCTCTAGCTCTCTCTAGAAGACAGATTGCTGATGAGCTTGGCGTCTCTACGCGAATAGCGTACGTATTTTCACCTTGGGAAACAGGATGACCTCAGTGAAAGGACTGTGTATAAGACCCTTCGATGGATTGAAGCTACTTTGATTCAATCCAGGGTTTTCAGCTTGTCTGGGCGTAAAGCACGGCTTAAATCGGATATGAATGATGAAGTGGTGTGGGTGGATGCTAAAGAAACACCTATTCAGCGGCGCCCAAAAAACAGAGGCGCTTTTATTCAGGAAAGAAAAAGCGGCCCCCACTTAAAACGCAGCTTGTCGTAGACAAAGCCAGCCAGAAAGTGATCTGTACGAGCTTTATCAGCGGAAAACGGCATGATTTTCATCTGTTTAAGTAATCCGGTGTTCGGTTCCGAGCAAGTACTCAGCGCGGGCTATCAGGGCCTACAGAAAATCCATGCAAACAGCCTGCTACCCAAAAAAAGCCTAGGAAACGACAATTGACAAAGGAAGAGAAGCGGGCAAAGAAGACCATCGCCAGTCAGCGGGTACTCAACGAGAACGTCATGAGTGGGCTTAAACGTTTCAACATCATTTCGGATCAATATCGAAACAGGCATAAGAGCTTTGGACTGAGGTTTAATTTGATGGCGAGTATTTACAACTTTGGGTCGGTGCGCTGAGGTTTTGAAAGAACTCTAATCTCTTGCTGTGACCAGGGTTTTTCTTGAGCAATCTTACGATCGGCCGACGTACGTATGAGAGCCATCACTAGAGGTTGCGGCAGTCGATACGTCTGAGATACCAGAACCGAATGGGCAACGTCTTCCGTACTTTTCGATGGTCGCGGTGTCCCAGCATCGATAAAATCCTGAGCCTCCAAAGAGAGTGATTCAGTGAGCAATTTCCTTTTCATAATGCCTTACTTGTGTAAAGAATTTGGAGAATTCCTCTTTAATATCGGCTGTTCCCGGCATCCGCCAAACAACCGTTCCCTGCCCATAGCAGTCGGCTAATGCAGCACGTTTCCTTATAGCCGGTAACTGTGGAAGCCCAAGAGAGCCAGCAGCATCAAGCAATTCACGACTCAGGAGCTGATTCGGCTCGATCCTATTTGGAACTAGAAAAGCACGCGGCGGGCCGTTTCGAATCTTTTGTGCTTGCCGCACCGCTCGGATTGCATCCCTAACAGCTTCTAAGTCAAGGCCACTCGGGTTACATGGCAATAAAGCCAAATCAGATACTAAAAGTAGAGAGCGTGTGACTTCGGACAGACCTGCCGGACCATCCGCGACAACTAGGTCATAATCCGTAATGATTCGGGGCATTTGTTCAAGCACCTCATCAGCGGTTTTAAGCGAGTATACGACGATTCTATCCTTGATCTTCTTTAGCCAACGCGTAGAAAGCTCCTGAACGTCACAGTCCACCATAGCGACCTTTCGGCCTTGCTCAGCCTCGTAGATAGCCAAATGAACCGAAATGGTTGTTTTTCCGACGCCACCCTTAGAGTTTGTCAGAGCAATCAACATTGCATACAAACATACTTTATAAATGACTTGTTTACAAGCTGGTAACTACAGTCTGAGTTTAAATGTCTCCCCTGATGAATTTGCGAAAGAACACAGCCCTAGTTGTCGGTTAAGCTAAAAAATGGGATCCTTACTAACGCAAGTGAACAACGACCATAATGAGTGGGTGGAATGGGAAGAGCAATGCCGACGGCAATTACAACGGCCGATGGCGCTGCGCCTGAAATACGGCTGGATTCGCAAACGTAAACCGATTCCAATACTGGACGATGTTCCTTATCGGTCATTCGAGACAACGGAGAAATATCGCACCTGGTGCGAAGAGCATCTGCCGGAGTACTTAGGCTATGGCCGAGCGAAGCTTTGATACATCACAGGCTGAGGCTGTGACAACAGCCTTTGAGAAAGAGAATGTTGATTTCCTTTTTATCGGTAAGGGTGCAGCTATTCTAATGGGGTATCCTTCTGCGACTCTGGACGTAGACCTATTTTTACCAAGAGCGGCTGAAAACGGCCAAAAGGTTGTACGCGCGATTAAAGCCTTAGGCTTTGAACTTACAGAGAGCCAGGCCGCAGAGATCATCCGCGGTAAGGATTTCGTGCAGCTAAAAAATGGTCCGTTTGATCTCGATTTGATTTATGCCCCTGACGGACTCCCGGAGTACGAGAAGGTCAAAGCACGCTCGATAATGATTGATAATTTTCCGGTAGTGTCCTTGTCTGATATTATCGCAAGTAAAGAAGCGACTGGTCGGCAGAAAGATCAGATAGATTTGCCCATGCTGAAATCTTTTCAGCGAGTGTACGAGCAAGAACAAATACGCCGTAGCCAAGCGGAGTCCTTGTAGAAAGAAGCCGAGGCATTGAAAGCAAGTCAGCAGACATTAGTTACATCTGCAACAGCCGAGGACCGATACAACGAAGCGTTAGCACAGTACGTCCGTGCAAAGGGCGAGCAAATTGAGCGGCTTGAAGATAAGCTCGAAGAGTCAATCGAAACGGGGCAATCTAGCCTGGCTGCCGGGGCAAACGCAGCACCTAGGTTGCTGGCCGGTGCGGCAGCGCACGGCGAGTGGGAAGCGATGCGGCAGCGACAAATACAGCGGCTTGAGCACTTGACAAAACGCCTTGAAGCAGTCCGTGAGATTCGCGAAGGAACCGGATTGTACGCAACGAAGGTTGAAGAACTGGCGGAGGAGAAGTTGCGGCGTGAGAAGCCTAAACTGACGAAAGAACATGATGCTGTTCTCGGAGCCAGACGTCAAACGAAAGCAACCGACCGAATCCTAAATAATGAAATTCAGCAATAATTGGGTGAAGAACTAGGACGATCTCTACCGGACACGTGAGGAAAGCCCAGAAAATTCCGAGGGAAAAGTAGCCAACGAATTGTCAACCGCGCTCTAATCAAATTCTAGAGCGTCTTTTTTTTGCTCAAGTAGTTTTCGACTGCCTTATCGTGCTTTATTCTCCCTTTTATGTATGAAATCCAATATCGCCGAAAATTCTTGAAAGATGATACGAAGTATCATATGTAAAGCTCTGGAATTTGTTGAACATCCGCGCGCGCGGGTCATTTACTGTGTTTCTCGCAACACAACATCGTCTTTCTCGCGACTGCCTATAAAAAATTGAAACGTGAAACACTGACCAAAGATGAAAAGCACAGCCTCAAACGAATCGCCCAGAGTCTCAAAGAGTATTGCAAGCTGGGATGATGCAGTATTCGATCCTGCCGAGTTGGTGCAAGATATGCAAGAGTTAGCTGACCATTATGAGGAGAAGAAAAAGCTGACCTTGCGTACCTATTCAGCAGTCGTACCATGCCGAAGTTTACGCCTACGCATATTGTCAAACTGCGTGAGACTCGCAATTTGAGTCGCCCATTATTTGCGAAGATTCTCAATGTCCCTGCTATCACGGTGCACAAATGGGAATCCGGCGAACGAAAACCTTCTGGTGCAGCTCTTCGTCTGTTGGAGATCATGCAACGACAGTCGGAAGCGTTGTTCCGTTGACTTTTCAGTTTGCCCGCAAAATCTACCTGTCAGCAAATATTGTAAGTAATATTCCGTTCAGCAGAATGAGTGTATGAACTTGGCGTTAACCCGCAAAATGCGGGTAATCTTTCACCGAAATTTTGTCGGGGATTAAGTTTATGCGCTATCTAACGATTGCTGCTGACTACACTCAGTCCGGTCTGAGGGATGACTTTGAAGGTCCGATTCAGCCGGAGGATTTGCAACTTTCCGCGGAGCTTTGATACGTCACAGGCTGAGGCTATGACAACAGCCTTTGAGAAGGAGAATGTTGACCTCATTTTTTCAGACAAAAAATGCAACTACCACAGCACAGAATACAAATTCTGGAATATTCGCCGTGGAAATCGTCCTTTTCAGCAAACGTCAGGTGTTGTATAAAGACTTGAAACATAAGAACCTTTTTATCTATGTCCACCCTCACATTCGACACGCTCAAATTTGCCAATCGACTAAAAACGGCCGGAGTTCCACCCGTTCAAGCAGAGGCTGAAGCTGATGCTTTGTCGGAGGTCTTCGAAGCCAACTGGAGTGAACTCTCAACCAAAGCAGATTTACGGGAAGTAGAGACAAATTTGCGCCATGAAATAGGTGACGTGCGCCATGAAATAGGTGACGTGCGCCATGAAATAAGCGATCTGCGCAAGGACATAGATGCCAAGCTGGCCAACCTGAAGTTCGAGCTTCTCAAATGGCTCATCGGGCTGACCATAGCGCAGGCGGGTTTAGTGATAGGGCTGCTGAAGTTTTTGCCGTAAGGAGCTAAAAAGAGCGACCCTTGATAATCAGTTCCAGAATTTTCCGTTTTTTCTTCGCCTTTAAAGAACTACTGGCAGAGATTAGCCTCTGCTAATAATAGGTATACATAACCCCTTTTAATATTGAACAGCATTCAGGTTCGGCCACGACCATCAAATAATCCATGGCGTCATTCGCATGATGTTTTCCCGGCCGACGAAAAAAGGTGCTCTGGCCATAAAACCCAGCCCGCGGGATCCAATCTCCCAAAGCGATGACTGAAAGGGGCCGGTACCGTGTCAAGGTAGTGTTCGGTCCAAAGATAACCAATAAATAAAAGACCGGAAATGACTCATTGTCAAGAGATTTCCCAGTGTCATCAAATCTCATGGCAGATCCCATTGTATCCCAACTGACACAGTTTCTTGCATACCGCCAAGCCCGCGTTTCTCGTCTCTCCCACAGCAACCGCAAAGCACTTCTGGTGGCCTTCGTGCGCGAGACTGGTATTCGAAACCTTGACGAGGTTGATTTCCCACTCTTGCAAGCTTGGGTTGAGCGGAAGCAGATGACCGTGCGACTCGTTACCCTTCATAGCTACGCCAGTTGGCTTTCTGTCTTCTTCAACTGGGGTATCAAATCCGGCTTCCTGAATGAAAATCCCGTCCACCAATTGGACCTTCCAAAGGCCCATAAAGCCTTCAGGACGCGTTTTCTCTCTAAGGAGATTGTACAACGTCTGCTCGCGAGCTGCGACGATCTAGAACTCCAATACTGTCTCTATTGTGGGTTTCATGCGGGCTTGCGCTTCGCTGAAGTCGTTATGAGTCAGCCTCATTGGTTCGATCTGCGTTGTGGTGTGCTCCACGTCACCCAGTCCGAAACATGGTACACAAAAGACAAGCAAGATCGTACAATCCCACTGACTGAGGCCTTCGCCAAATTCCTAGCCGGCTACCGTTTTCAGTATCCGTATATGATAGGTCCTCATAAACAAACTGGGAAGATCTATCGGTATACTTTTCGAAGACGATTCAAGCGTTACGTTAAAGACCAATCTGTGACGATGACCTTCCATGATTGTCGGCGGACGTTCGCTAGTCTGCATGTCCAATCCGGTACTTCCATTTATAAGGTCGCCAAATGGTTGGGAGATGGTCTAGCAGTTACCGAAAGACACTATGGTCATCTTGTTTTGGCTGATCCTGAGATCAATCGTGCATTTGTTTAAGTCCCTAGAGTTATCGCGTCAAAGGATAAGATAAAGTGATGTTCTATTAGTCCTTGCTTGTTACAGGTTACAGCAATGGCATGGGCTTTTCGACGCCTACGTTGGCGAACAGGAGATGATCGAGGTCTCGAAGGGTGACACCAGCACGCTTGACTGGCTAGAATCATCAGACTGGACGCATTTCGACGCAGATCAGCTGAAGATTGAACTTTGGGTAGAAATTCAACATCTATTCTATATTTCATGCGGATTCTAATCATTTCGGCTTGCAATTGATTAGATTTGATTCAATTAATTCAACCATGACGCTAAATATTCGTCATTCTCTAATCAAAAACCTCCAAACCAACATGCCTCGGGAAATGCCGTTCAATCTTGCGGACCTGGCTGAACAAGAAATTTCCCCCCAACTGGCGGCGAAATACGTCGAAAGCGGCTGGCTGATACGCTTGACACAAGGTGTGTACGCTTTTCCGGGCAATGTCCTGACTGTGCATGGGTCGATAAAATTCCTGCAAACACGTGCTTCCGGGCTTCATATTGGGGGCAAGACAGCCTTGTCCCTGCAAGGTGTGCGGCACAATCTCTCCACACGCGGCCAGCTTGTCCTGTGGGGCGACACAAGATCCACGCTGCCAACTTGGTTCGTTTCCCGCTTCCCCGCCCGTTATGTGTCCGCGCGCCTGTTCGCCTGGTCGGGCGACTTTCCCACAGGAAGGAGCCTCATGACACCACCCGGTGTCACCGACGGCCTACATGTCTCTGTTCCAGAGCGCGCCATTCTCGAACTGCTGTATGAAGTCGGTACGAACCAAGGCATAGAGGAAGCGTATAACCTGTTCGCCGGCCTGCGTAACTTGCGCAAGAACGTGGTGGGCGAACTGCTTGCCTGTTGTACTAGTGTGAAAACCGTTCGCTTGTTTCTTACCTGGAGTCGCGAGACCGGAGTGGTTGACTCGGACAACCTACTGGCCCAATACAAAATTCCCGTCGGCAGTGACAAACGCTGGATGACCCGCCTGAAAGACGGCACTCTTCTGACCTTGAAACCCTGATGGATACGATCTACGCCCAGACGGTTCGCCTGCTACTCACGATCGCACCGGACATTTTCGCGAACGATATTTTTGCGATGAAGGGCGGCACCGCAATCAATCTGTTCGTGCAGAACATGCCGCGCCTGTCAGTCGACATCGATGTCGTCTATGTTCCCTGGGAAACCCCGCGCGATGAGGCACTGCAAGCCATTTCCGATGAACTGGACTCCATTGCCGGACGCTTGAGTAAATTCGATCTACGATGCCGAAAAATCGCTAGTAAAGGTCTCGGCAACGTAAAGCTTATCATCGAAAACGAGGACAGCCAGGTAAAGGTCGAGGTTAACATCGTTTTTCGTGGCAGTGTCTTGCCGAACGAACAACGAAGCCTTTGCGCCAAGACTGCGGAAATGTTTAGCGCGGAACTTGAGCTACCAGTTCTTATGCCTGCCGAACTCTACGGCGGTAAGCTTGTGGCCGCTATGGACCGGCAACATCCGCGCGACCTCTTTGACGTTTGGAATTTGTACCAATCCGGCGGTTTGTCAGATGAAACGGTCGAGTGTTTCGTTACCTACCTAGCCGGGCACAACCGCCCAATTCATGAGGTGCTTTTCTGCAACCAGAAAAACATTGTGGACGAATATCACAACAGTTTCGTCGGAATGACAACAGAAGAACCTGTGGCACTGGAAACCTTGTTGGAAACACGCGAGAAACTCTGTTTCGAACTTCCGCGAAAGCTGACCAGCAAGCAGAAACGCTTTCTTGTAGGTTTGGCCAACGCCCAGCCCGACTGGGGCCTGCTGAAATGTTCCCACGCAAGGGACCTGCCGGCGCTGCGCTGGAAGCTGTTCAACCTGCAATCCTTCAGCAAAGTCAGACCTGCTAACTTTCGAAAGCAGGTAGCAGAACTTGAACGTAAATTGGGATGACAGACCTGCTTGGTGTCGCCGGATATAGGCCCGTAGCGGCGCGTACAGGGCACAATTATCAGAGAAAAGATATGAGCAACTACAATCCAGTGAGTCGACATGGAATAAATGGGATCTCCACACTCACTCATTCAGAACTACAGCGGAAATACAGATGAAGCTTGGGAAGATTTCATCAGCGACGTGGAGAAGCTACTGCCAGAATTCAGGGTGATCGGTATCAATGATTACATCTTCGTAGATGGATACGAAAGAGTTCTCAAGACCAAGAATAAAGGAGGACGGCTCGAGAACATTGATCTGACTCTTCCTGTTATTGAGCTTCGCCTGGATAAGTTTGCGGGCGTGGTAAAGAAAGACAAGGACGGGTATTCCCACTCGGACTGATCCTGAGATCAATCGAGTATTTGTTTAGGTTCGTAGAGGTATTACGTCAACAGGTAGGGGAGAGTAATCTCGTGGTGGCTCTGGTTCTTATTTGGTAACAGGCGTCTCCCCTTAACTATCGTTAAAGGAAGACGTACCCTTTTGAAACTACTTGAAGCTTCAACAGCTTTCAACACAGATTTTCAGTGCCTTTCATCATTCTGTCACAAATTAGCGCTATTTATAGTATTTAAGGCTGTTGAGACATGTTGAATTCACGGAAATTCTGCTTGAACCTCGTTAAATTACGTTGATTTCGTCCAAATGAATTGTATCATATTAATACATGCCTAAATCAAAGGCTTATCGAAGCTACTTGCACAAGCACGTCGAAATCATTCGTCAGCTACGAAAGGAGAAGAAGACATGGCAAGAGATTGCTGACTACCTTGCTGCCCAGCACGGCATCACCGTAACGCTTCAAGGTGTCCAAAGCTTTTTCAAACGCGCAAGCGCTCAGCGTTCACCTTTAGGTTTTCCGCATCCCAAGCAATATGAATCAGAACCGATTGGTCGTGATGTTGAACCGCAGTTAGATCTCTCCATTTCCTCTGCTGCCAACCCAATCAGTAATCCAACTACACACTCACCCACTAGCGCAGATGCTCTCATCGAAACACGCAAAGGAGACGTTTTGAAACGCGCCTTGCAAAAAAGACTTCAAGTTGAAGCCGAGCAACGAAATTCATCATTATGAGCGAACCAGAAAACACTCAGGCTCCTAAAATTAAAACGCGCCTTCTGACTTCAATGATCAGTGCCGGCCAGATTGGCAAAACCACCATCTTTATGCAGGGCGTCATTCCCTGGTTGGAATTTGCCAGCATCGATTGGTTAGCCGTCGATTGTGATGGTGAGCATCACACGCTCTCTGATACGCTAGAAGCTTCTGTCTTTCATCCCGTGGCTGATCCAGACGATTTTGTCACACTTTTTGAGGAGAACGCGCTTGTTCCGGTCGAGATTATCGATTTTCCGGCTCAACACACCAGTTTTTACGTCGAACTCTTTCAGCGCTTGCGTATCCTCGAATCTCTCAACGCCAAGGGCGTTCGCATCACACTATTCCTCTTCGCCACAGATCTTTCAGCGGCAACTCATAGTGCGGCACTCATGGTCGAGGTGTTTGGCGACCAAGTTGATTACGTCATAGTTGAGAATCCGGCTAGGTCCAAGTTCAACAGTTTCTACCGAACCGTGTTGGCTCAACAGCTCAAAGAGCTGGGTGCCAAAACCATTGAACTCCCAGCATTGCTGCAACTGACCTTGAACGAGATCCGCATCAAATCCAAAGAAGCAGAACGATTTCTCTCGTTCAATGAAGCGAAGCCTTCTCTCTCCCATCTCGCCAAAAACGACATCGAATATTTCCAAAATCGGATCGCTGCCCAACTCGAAGATATCGCGGATCTGATCGTTCCTGATACGGCATTGATAAAGAAGAAAATAGTCCGCATCAAACCACCTGAGAGCATTAACACACCAAAGAGCAGACTCCTGGGAGCGCTTTAACGTCCAATGCCTGAAGTCGGCCCACTAGATGGCAGTCATGTACCTCCTGAAATGAAACACCTTTTACAAGGTGTTTCTCAGGATCGCGAGCGAATTATCTCCAACTTCTATCGACTTACAGCGGGAGTTCCCGACTCCGAAATTGTCCAATTCGCTCTCTTTTCCAAAGTCTTGCTCGAAGACATTCGTACCCAGCAAAACGATCTTTTGCAGGTTTCAACACAGATAACTGGTTTGCTCTCTCAAAAACGTCAGACGTCCGGACGTCTGCTATTTACAATCATTCTCGTTGCTTTTATCCTCGTCGGCTGGGTTGTCTGGCAAGATCACATTTCTGTTGAACAACGCATTGTCTCTGGTGTTTCACACGGAACAAGCGACGCCCTTCAACGCCTGAATGCCAACAGCAACTTTGTTCGCTATCTGGCGAACATTGGCGTGGAAGCCCAACTTTCTTATGGAACTGACGGTAACCCCATCCTAGTGCTCCATGGGAGGCCTGGCATTGCAATGATCACCGAAGCCAAATTCAAGGATGGAAAACTCTACATACCACTCAAGAGGTGAAGCTCTTTTTTTCTTTCTTAGTCACCGTGGTCGGTGCTGCCGATTTCTGGTTTACCAGTCAAGATAGATTGCCACTTTTTTACGGTGCTCTGATCGCTACCACCGGCCTCATGGCTGTTATGATTTTCATCGCAATCCCAGCGAACCGACCACGTAGAGTTATTCGAGAACCAGAAACTGGCACACTCGTTTATGACTCTCATCGGACTGTTTGCGAAATTGGCGGTTGGAAATGGGATCGAGAGCAATTCTGTTCTCATTGGTTTATCACCGGGGATACTGGGATCGGTAAAACATCTGCTGGACTCAACAAAATCTTAATCTCGTTGACTGAGCACTGCCCACAATGGGGCGGATTGGTCCTTGATCCCAAAGGTGCATACTGGCGCACCGTCAAAACGATGCTCGACGCTGCACGCTGCCCTGACGACTTTGCGCTTTTACGGATTCGTTCGCCGTTGGATACCGAAGACTTGCCCAAGGAGCGTTTGAACCTGATCGGCGATTCAACAATTCCGACTACGGCATTCGCACAAATGATCGCCGATGTTTACGCCGCTCAGAAAACTGGGAGTGGGGGAGGCAATGAAGACTTCTTCAATCAACGAGCTTTGGAACACATTTCCAAATGCTTAGACCTGATGAGGGTCTTGCATTTGCCCTTCACTCTATGCGTTGCCTACGAGATTCTCTCCAATAAGGCGACGCTAAAATCTCAGTTGGAACAGCTTTCTCGATTACCCAACGCGATTGAATATTTTCCAATCGTGTCCCATTTCGAAACCTTTTTCCTGTCCCTCAAATCCGACGATCAATCTGAAGGTGAGTTAGCCACCATTGCAAACTATCTTGCTCCGTATCAAACACGGGAGATCGCTGCTGTCTTCTGTTCCGAGCAGCCTGATACCGTCCGAATGTCAGATCTCGATACTGGCAAGAAGCTCTGCCTGTCATTCAGCATAGAATATAAGCGAGAACGGCCATACATCTTCACTTTTTTGAAGCTGCTCTTTTACAACCATGGAATGCGACGGTTGGACTTGAAAGGTCGTGATGAGGTTGCTTTCTGGCGAAAAAACTTACTGGTTCTTGTGGGAGAGGAATTTCAAAACGTCGTTACCAGCAGTGAAAATGGTATGAGTGACTACACTGTTTCTGGGATGATCCGAGAAGCAGGCGTTGCCTTGCTTCTTCTATCGCAAAGCCACGTGTCGTTGCTCCCTGCTCACAAGAGCAAGGAGCAAGCTACTGTTTTGACCTTGAATCTTCGCAATCGAATGATCTTCCGGGCTGCTGATGAGGAATGTGCTCTAAAGAGCGCTGACTTCATTGGTAAAAGGAAGGTCCAAAAACGCACACGATCTACCGGCCCCAAAGGCATTCAATATTCCTATCAGGATGCTGATGAGCACAAGATCAAAACCCACCAGCTCAGGGAATTGCCGAACTTTACCGCCATCCTCGTTCACAGCGGACGACCAGGCCAATTCAAAAAAGCCCAACTGCGACCTCTTTCAGGGGAAAATGTAAAGCAACCCTCTAACCCACACCCGTAATAATTGTGCACACCGAAGAAATCGAAGACCTAAAGACTCCATTTCGCACATCTTGAAAATATTGTACGGTAATCCTGAATGGAATCGTACCCAACAGAAGTCGTTAACCGTAGTAAGATGACATGATGTGATAATTTGACGTTCTTCTAAAGATGGAGGTAAACAATACATCATCTGGTTTCGAGCCCCGCGCCTGAGCAATGGGGAAGTCCTTATTCCAGAGGCCTGACCATCGAATATCTTGTTATCCTGTTTCGATGTTTTTAATTCACTATCCGCTTTTAGTCGTGATAGCTTTCGCGCTCTATCTATGTGCTTACAAATGGGTTGCACAAAAAGGACGGTCGCCTTTATACGTTGTGATGCGGGTGATTTTGTTTAGTCCTCTAATTCTTTTAGGTGGATTATTTACTGCAATTTTCACTTTCAGCTTACTAAACCGACCCCGTAATTAGTCTTCTATTTCGTCCAATATTTCTCCGTAGTTCGGGGGTTCGATGGAAATGTGAATCTTCTTAATGAGCCGAACGGCGAACTAATCGAAGCTGCAAAGGGTGGCGAGTCGGAGAGCAGCGATCAATTGTATGGCTTTACTCACCTACGCGGTGATGCGCCTACCAAAGGCTATTCAATGCTGCTGACCGTGATCCTTGCTGCTGCGATCAAACCTAGGGCTGACTAAAATAATGGAAGCGTGTCCGGGTTCGACGTTTCACAAGCTCGACACACTGCATGCCTGGCGCACATTCGCGATAAGGCCTACGTGGCGCTGGCCAAATTGGTCAAGACGAACACAGAGGATCCAACTGTGAGTCATCCGTATACAATCTGGCACGGGCCCCCTGGAATGATTTTCCGAAGATGGTTAAACACCAAGCACTACTTTGATGCCATGACTGTGCCACCGACTCCTTCAATTATATCGACAGCGACTCATCTTGTCTTTTCTGCTGCGCTATAACGAATCAACCTCTGATGATGTTTGGCGATACTCGCCAGGGGTCATACTAGTTTTGGCCTTAAAGATGCGGCCAAAATA
>Ga0075363_100000461_pt1 | contig 12725 bp, 12 predicted proteins | sample EndMetdeltDD1763_FD_71470 | JGI IMG/M metagenome (GOLD analysis project Ga0075363, IMG submission 71470) | Populus endosphere microbial communities from Tennessee, USA - Endosphere MetaG P. deltoides DD176-3 | ecosystem: Host-associated > Plants > Roots > Endosphere | place: USA: Tennessee...
GACGTGTTCACCTCTGAGCCCGGCTTCGCGCTCTCCGCCATGAGCCCCGGTTTCGACATCGGCCGCGACGTCGATCGTTTCGACGAGCATTGCGACCATCTGCTGGTCCGTGAAGACAACTCCGGCGAACTCGTCGGCTGCTACCGGATGTTGCCGCCATCGGGCGCCATCTCTGCCGGAGGGCTCTATACCGCAACGGAATTCGACGTGCAGGGCCTCGATGCGCTGCGGCCCTCGCTGGTCGAGATGGGCCGCGCGGTGGTCCGCGAGGATCATCGCAACGGCGGGGTGGTGCTGCTGATGTGGGCCGGCATCCTGGCGTACCTGGACCGCTGCGGCTACGACTACGTGACCGGTTGCGTCTCAGTGCCCGTCGACGGCGCGAACGGCAACGCACCGGGGAGCCAGATCCGCGGCGTGCGCGACTTCGTCCGCCGCCGCCACGCCGCCCCCGCCGGGTACACGGTGTATCCGTATCGGCCGGTGACGGTGCACGGCAGGGATCTCGACGACATCGACCCGCCGTCGCGGGTGGCTGTACCGCCGCTGATGCGCGGCTATCTGCGACTGGGAGCGCAGGTGTGCGGCGAGCCGGCACACGATCCGGACTTCGGTGTGGGTGACTTCCCGGCGCTGCTGGACAAACGCCGGGCCGACACCCGATACCTCAAACGTCTGAGATCGGTCGGCGCGGCGAGCGCGATGGCCGACGGGATGTCGTCATGACCGCCGACAGCCCCTGGGTTCCGCGCGCCACCTGTGATGTCAGCTGCGTCACGGCAACGGTCGCGCCGGCCGGTCAGCGGATCGTGGTCGCCTGGCGCGTCGCGATCCGCGCCACGTTCGCGATCCTGCTGTTGTCCGCCGTGCCGCTGCTGGCCATCCCCGTGCCCGGCCGCTCTCACGTCCAGCGACGCTATTGCCGGCTGATGCTGCGCTGCCTAGGTCTGCGAATCTCGGTGTCCGGTGGACCGATTCGCAACCTGCAGGGCGTGCTGGTGGTCGCCGGGCACGTGTCCTGGGTGGACATCTTTGCCATCGGGTCGGTACTTCCCGGCCGCTTCGTCGCGAAGGCCGAGATGACCAACTGGCCCGGGCTGGGGTTCCTGGCACGACTGATGAAGGTCATCCCGATCGACCGTGACAACCTGCGTCGCCTCCCCGATGTCGTGTCGGCGATTGCCGCGCGGTTGCGGGCCGGTCAGACGGTCGTCGCCTTCCCCGAGGGAACGACGTGGTGCGGGCTGGCGTACGGACAGTTCCGGCCTGCGATGTTCCAGGCCGCGGTGGATGCGGGCCGGCCGGTGCAGCCGCTACGGCTGAGCTATCACCGCCGCGACGGCCAGGCCTCGACCATCGCCGCGTACGTCGGCGACGACACCCTGCTTGCGTCCATCCGGCGACTGATCACCGCACAGCGCACCGTGGTGCGTGTGCACGTCGAGTCGCTGCAGTTGCCGGGCACCGACCGCCGTGACCTCGCCGCCCGCTGCGAGTCGGCGGTGCGAGGGGACATGACACCACGCGCGCAGGGCCACGCACTGGTCGCCTGACCACGGGATCTGGGCCGCCGATCCGCGGCAGCTACCATGGAACGGCTATGACCTCGCCAGATGTTCTTCGCGCAGGCGGCGCTGTGCCGGTGTATCTGGATCACGCCGCCACGACTCCGATGTACCCCGCAGCAATCGAGGCGATGACGTCTGCCCTGGCGACGGTCGGCAATGCGTCTTCACTGCACGGCACCGGACGGACCGCCCGGCGTCGCATGGAGGAGTCACGTGAGACGCTGGCGCAGCTGCTGGGTGCGCGACCGTCGGAGGTGATCTTCACCGCGGGCGGGACCGAGAGCGACAACCTCGCGGTCAAGGGCATCTACTGGGCGCGCCGCGACGCCGACGCGCGGCGACGGCGCATCGTCACCACTCCCGTCGAGCATCATGCGGTGCTCGACGCCGTCGAGTGGCTGGCCGAGCACGAAGGCGCGGATGTGACCTGGCTGCCTGTCGAGGAGGACGGATCGGTGTCGCCGTCCGCGCTTCGGGATGCGCTGGCCGAGCACGACGACGTCGCGTTGGTGACGGTGATGTGGGCCAACAACGAGGTCGGCACGATCATGCCGATCGCGAAACTCGCAGCGATCGCAGCCGAATTCGACATCCCGATGCACAGCGATGCCGTGCAAGCCGTGGGCCAGGTGCCGGTTGACTTCAAGGCGAGCGGACTGTCGGCGATGAGCATCGGGGCGCACAAGTTCGGCGGACCGACAGGCGCCGGCGCGCTGCTGTTGCGTCGTGACACTGCCTGCGTGCCGCTGCTGCACGGGGGTGGTCAGGAACGCGATGTCCGTTCGGGCACACCCGATGTCGCCGCCGCAGTCGCGATGGCCGCCGCTGCGCGCGTAGCGGTCGAGGGCCTGGAGGCCAACAGCGCGCGCATCGCCGAACTGCGTGACCGCCTGATCGACGGCGTGCTGTCGAGTATCGAGGACGTGCGACTCAACGGGCCCACGGGCGCGGGCCGGCTGCCCGGCAACACTCATTTCACCTTTCGTGGGTGTGAGGGCGACTCACTGCTGATGCTGCTCGACGCCAAGGGTGTCGAGTGCTCAACAGGTTCGGCGTGCACGGCCGGAGTGGCGCAGCCCTCTCATGTGCTGATCGCGATGGGCGCAGACCCGGCCAGCGCGCGCGGCTCCCTGCGGTTGTCGTTGGGCCATACCAGCACCGAATCCGACGTCGAGGCTGCGCTTGCGGTCCTACCCGCTGCGGTCGAGCGGGCCCGACAGGCGGCGCTGGCGAGTTCAGGAGTCGTCGAATAGTGCGCGTGCTCGTGGCGATGAGCGGCGGCGTGGACTCATCGGTGGCGGCCGCCCGGATGGTCGACGCCGGTCACGATGTGGTCGGCGTCCACCTCGCACTGTCCTCGGCGCCCGGCACGCTGCGCACGGGATCGCGGGGTTGCTGTTCGAAAGAGGATGCCGGTGATGCGCGACGAGTCGCCGATGTGCTCGGGATCCCGTTCTATGTCTGGGATTTCGCCGACAGATTCAAAGAAGACGTGGTCGATGACTTCGTGTCGTCCTACGCCCGGGGTGAGACCCCCAACCCGTGCGTGCGGTGTAACGAGCGAATCAAGTTCTCCGCCTTGGCGGCTCGTGCCTTGGCTTTGGGATTCGATGCGGTAGCGACGGGTCATTACGCCCGGCTGTCCGGCGGGCGGCTACGCCGCGCTGTCGATCCCGACAAGGATCAGTCCTACGTCCTGGCGGTGCTCACCGCCGAGCAGTTGCGCCACGCGGTCTTCCCGGTGGGCGACACGCCCAAGCCGCAGATCCGCGAGGAGGCGGCGAGCCGCGGGCTCTCCGTCGCTGAAAAGCCCGACAGCCACGACATCTGCTTCATCCCGTCCGGCGACACGCGGGCCTTCCTCGGCGCCAGGATCGGTGTGCGGCGCGGATCGGTCGTCGACGCAGGCGGAACGGTGCTCGCCGAGCACGAGGGTGTGCACGGCTTCACCGTCGGCCAGCGCAAGGGACTCGGTATCGCCGGGCCGGGACCCGACGGTCAGCCGCGCTACGTGACGGGCATCGACGCCGAGAGTGGCACGGTGCACGTCGGCAACGCCGCTGACCTCGACGTGTGGACGCTGACCGGTGAACGCCCCGTGTTCACCTCCGGGGCGGCGCCGAGTGGCCCCGTCGAATGCCAGGTACAGGTGCGCGCACACGGTGGGATCGGTGACGGGGTCGCCGAACTGCGCGACGGGCGCCTGATGGTCGACCTGCGCACACCGATTCGCGGCGTGGCGTCCGGGCAGACGATGGTGCTCTACCGGCCCGATCCCGACGGCGACGAAGTGCTGGGCAGCGCCACCATCACCCGCTGACTTCCGGCGCTACTCCGGCACGTTCGCGAGGATGTTGGTCATCACGATGTCAGGTACCGAACTGGGGAAGCGGCAGAAGGTGACCTCGACCAGCACGACCGATTTCAGGCGGTAGTCGCGACCGCAGGCGCCCGGCCGAGTTGTCAGTGCCTCACCGTCGGCCGACCATTCGCCCACCAGCATCGAACCCAAACCGGTCGAGCTGCAACCGTCGACGAGCGCGACGAGGTCTTCGAATGCCGAACGGGCGACGCCGGAGTCGCGGTAGCCCGCCACAGCCTCGGAGATGATGCCCCCGTCGGGAGGATTCTGGAACGTCGTCTTGTGGAATTCCTCGATGTCGGGACCGAAGGTCTGGGTGTCCGCGAAGAGCCATTGGCATTGCGGGGGAGCGTCTTTGGCGAGCGGATCGATATCGACGGGGATCTTGCCGTCCATGCTTGGGATGATCGACAGGTCGTCGCCCGCGCCGGTGATGGCGCGCATCTGCGACTGATCGAGAACAACCGTTTCGACGTCGACGGGAGACAGCGAATCGTCGTCGATGCCGGGAACCGACCGCACCGCGGTACCGGTGATCGACTGTGTGCACCCTGCAGCCAGCAGCGCCGCGCCCAAGAGCAGCCTGGCCGCTAGGGGCATGCCGACCTCCCAACCCATTCAGTCGAGACTAGCCCGATCGAATAGTGTTCACGGAGTGAGCGTTTTCGCCGCCGCCACCGGCATCGGATCGTGGCCGGGTACCTCACCCCGCCAGGCCGCCGAGATCGTCGTCGGTGAACTGCACGCGCTGCCGCATCTCGTGGAGCTGCCGGACCGAGGGGTCGGTGCCGACATCATCGGCAGAACCGGTGCGTTGCTCGTCGACATCGGAATCGACACCGTGCCACGTGGTTACCGGCTCGCGGCGGGGCGCAGCACGGTGCTGCGACGCGCTGTCAGCCTGCTCAACGAGGATCTCGATGCGCTCGAGGAGGCGTGGGAGAACGCCGGCCTGCGCGGCGGCGGACGTACCGTGAAAATCCAGTCCGCCGGCCCGATCACGCTGGCGGCCGAGCTGGAACTGCCCGGCGGCCATCGAGCCATCACCGACGCGGGCGCTGTGCGTGATCTCGCCGCTTCGCTCGCCGAGGGGATGGCGCAGCATCGGGCGGAGGTCGCCAGACGGCTGGACAGCGCGGTGGTGGTGCAGTTCGACGAACCGCTGTTGCCCGCCGCACTCGAGGGCCGGCTGTCGGGCGTGACAAGCCTGACGCCTGTGCATCCGGTGGACGGACCCGTGGCGATCGAACTGATCGACGACTGCATCGCGACCGTGGGCGGCGAGGTGGTGCTGCACAGCTGTGCTGCCTCTCTGCCGTGGAAGCTGTTGCAGCGCAGCGCCCTTCACGCTGTGTCGGTCGACGTCGCCACGCTGGTCGCCGATGATCTCGACGGCATCGGCGAACTCGTCGAGAGCGAGCGCGCCGTGCTGCTCGGGGTTGTCCCGTCGACGGCGCCGACTGCCCGTCCGTCGTTCGAGGAGGTCGCCAAGGCCGCGGTCGCCGTCACCGACCGGCTGGGATTCTCGCGATCCGTCTTGCGCGAGCGGATCGGCGTCACCCCGGACTGCGGGCTTGCGGGGGCGACCGCGGAGTGGGCACGGATCGCGATCGGGCTGGCGCAGAAAGTCGCCGACGCGTTCGCAGAAGATCCGGACGCGATCTGACACCACGAAAGCGCAACCGAACGGTTGCGTGTGGACCGAACTATCGCTACCGTGAGACGCAACCAGGAGGTTGCATATGAATCCGGATCGGATCGAGAAGGAAGTTCTGTTGAAGGCGACGCTGGAGCGCGTGTGGAGGGCGATCAGCGACGCCGACGAGTTCGGCCAGTGGTTCGGGGTGCGTTTCGACGGACCATTCGTACCGGGCGCATCGGTCACCGGGACCATGACGCCGACGGCGGTCGACGAGAATGTCGCGAAGGCTCAGCAGCCGTACGCCGGTCAGGCGGACACCTGGCAGATCGTCGCAGTAGAGCCGCAACGCCGGCTCGCGTACCGATGGCGCCCGTTCGGGGTCGAAGGCGGCGACGATGCGGAACAACCCACGACGCTCGTGGAGTTCACCCTCGAAGACACCTCCGAGGGCGTTCTCCTTCGCATCGTCGAATCCGGTTTCGAGGCCATCCCGGCGGACCGCCGCCAGTCGGCGTTCGAGGGCAACAGCGAGGGTTGGTCGGCCCAGACCGAGCTAATCCGGAAGTACCTGGCCCTGAGCGAGAAAGTGTGAGTGCATCGGCCGTCGCCGCGGCGCCGCTGTTCGACGCGCTCGGGGATCCGAATCGGCTGCGCATCATCACGCGGCTGTGCGATGGCGGCCCCTGTTCGACGACCACGATCACGGGGGTGGTGTCCGTTAGCCGACAGGCGGCCACCAAGCATCTGCTGCTTCTGGAGGCCGTCGGACTGGTGAGCAGTCAGCGTTACGGCAGGGAACGTATCTGGCGGATGCAGCCGAAACCACTGACGGATGCGAGCGAATTTCTCAACGCCCTCTCGCAACGATGGGACAACGCAATTGACCGATTGCGGAATTACGTCGAGGACAATTAATCGGTTTGGTGAAGATCTTCGCGCATTGGCCAGGCTGGCCTGCCGGGCGGCGTCGTCGCGTGCAACAATGCAGTGTCGACCAAGTTTTTTCGTCTTTGCCACCTGCAGGAGAAATCGTGGCCCGATTCAACCACCGCACGGCGGCAGGTGTCGGTGTTTTCGCGGCGTTTCTCCTGCTAGGTACCCCCGCGACGGTGGCGGTCGCCCATCCCGGCGGGTCGCACTCCGACCGCGGCAACAATTCCGATCGTGGCAACGACCGTAGCAACGGCCGCGGGGGGAATGGACGTGACGGCAATTGGCCCGGCAGCAACGACGTCAACCGAAAGCGGGGCCCGGGTGACGCGGGGTTCGGCAGCGCGCCGCCCGGCCCGATAGGGGTTCCTCCGCAGAGTCGGATCGGATCGGGCCGTGACGACGTCGTCGACGTCGAAGACGTGGAGGACGTTGCAGAGTCGGACCCAGGCATCCCCCCGGGCTTCGCCGCCCGTTCCGCGGCTCCTGAACAGAGCGAGGCGCGTGTCAGCGCAGCCGAGCCGAGCGAAGCCCGGTTGAGCGCATCCGATGCGAGCGAAGTCCCGACGAGCGGGTCAGCCCCGAATGTCTTCGGCGGAGCCGAACCGCCCAGCCGGTCCGGCTCGAATCGCGCCGACGTCCCGGAGACACGATTCGATTCACCGCCGGTGACGGTGGGCAACGGCCGGGATCCGGTCACCGCGCGACGCGCACCCGAACCGCAGTGGCAGGCCCCCGCGCTCCACCCGGTGCCCGCTGCGCCGGCGCCGGCGCTGCCACCCCCGGCCGCTCCGGCACCACAGCCCGCGCGGGTGGAGCGCGCGCCCGAAGCGCCGGTGCTCACGCAACAGCTTGGTGTCGCGCCGACGCCCGGTTGGTCGAATCCGTTGTGGGGACTCGCTGGACTCCTGCTGATCCCGGTCGCCGGTGCGGCATTGGGGTACCGGCAGGCACGCGCCGCGCATGCGGCCGAGCGGTTACGACGTACGTAGGTCCTTGCGCAGGATCTTGCCTGCCGCCGACTTCGGAATCGCGTCGATGAACGCCACCTGACGTACCTTCTTGTACGGCGCAACCTGGCCGGCGACGAACTCCATCACCTCGTCCTCGCTGAGGTCGGCGTCGGATTGCTTGACCACGAACGCTTTTGGCACCTCTTCGCCTGCGTCGTCGACGACACCGACGACGGCCGCGTCGGCGATGGACGGATGACTCAGCAGCACGGCCTCGAGCTCCGCGGGTGGCACTTGGTAGCCCTTGTACTTGATCAGTTCCTTGAGCCGGTCGACGATGTACACGCAGCCGTTCGCGTCGACCCGCGCGAGATCGCCGGTGTGCAACCAGCCGTCGTCGTCGATCGTCTCCTTGGTGGCCTCTTCGTTGTTCAGATAGCCCGCCATGACGTTGGGACCCTTGAACCAGAGCTCGCCTGTCTCGCTGAGGCCCTCGGCGGGAACATCGATTTCGTCGCCGGTCTCGGCATCGATGATCTTGGAGGCGGCGTTGGACACCGTCCACCCGACCGAGCTCAGCGGCGCGGTGCCCTGCACGTCATGGGCACCCGCATCGAACGGGGTGATGTGGCTGACCGGGCTCAGCTCGCTCATCCCGTAGCCCTGAACGACGCGGCACCCCAACCGATCGGCGACCGCCTGACCCAGGTCCGCGTCCAGCGGCGCGGCGCCGGACATGACGACCTTCAGCGAGCTGAGGTCGTATTCGTCGATCAGCGGATGCTTGGCCAGCGCCACAGCGACCGGCGGTGCGATGAACGCGATCGTGCACTTGTGGTTCGCGATGTTGGCAAGGAACTCGGTCAGATCGAAGCTTGCCATGATGACCAGTCGCGCCCGGGCCTGCAGCGCGGCGTTGAGCAAGACCGTCATTCCGTAGATGTGGAAGAAGGGCAGCACGGCGACGACCACATCGTCGGCGACCATTCCGTGCAGCGGCCGGATCTGAGCGACGTTGGCCACCAGGTTGCGATGAGTCAGCATCACGCCCTTGGGGTTTCCCGTCGTCCCGGAGCTGTACGGCAGCGCCGCCAGATGCGACGACGGGGCGAAGCTGACGTCGGGCGCCGGCAGGCCGGGCTTCATCAGGTCGGCGGCGTTGGGATATCCGTCGATCTCGTGACCTTCGCCGTCGAGCACGACGAGGTCGCTGTCGGCGATACCGACCGCCGCGGCGGCTTCCTTCGCCTGTTCCAGCAGCGGTGTGACCGTCACCAGCATCTTGGCGTCCGAATCGGTCAGCTGCTTGGCGATGTCTTTGGCGGTGAACAGCGCGTTGATGGTGGTGGCCGTGGCACCTGAGCGCAGGATGCCGTGGAAGGCGACCGCGAATCCCGAGCTGTTGGGCGACAGCAGGCCGACGACGTCACCGACACCGATGCCGCGTCCGGTCAACGCTCCGGCGAATGCGTCGACGCGCGCGACCAACTCGCGGTATGTGGTCTCCCGACCGGACTTCGCGTCGATCAGGGCCACCCGGTCCAGGTCAGCCTCGTCGACGCGGTCGAACAGGAAGTCATAGACGCTGGACGAAGGAATGTCGACCTCAGGAAAAGGGCTCGCGAAGCTCATGGCCCTGATCGAACCATGCCCCGCCGCTCGTGAGTCACGCTTCGTTGAGCCGCGCTATGAGCTTCTTGGGGGCCACCAATCGATATGACGCGTCGATCAGTTCGGTGACCTCGCTCCAATCGACCTTCTTCGTCGCCGCCAGATCCAGTCCGAGCCAACCCGACGGGCCCAGATAAGCCGGGTAGAAGAACCGGCCGTCCTGCTCGAGTGCCCGGCGGTCGCTCTCGTCGACCTTCACCATGATCGACTGCGGGTAGTGAACATAGTCGGCGCCCTTGGTCCGTGGCTTGACGCTGCCGCCGTACATCAAGAACATCTTGGTCACGAAGAACGAGGGCCTGCCGTGCGAGACCTTCTCGAACGCCTCGGGAAATCCGAGCGCGACCGTGCGCACCCTGGCCAGCAGCGGATCGTCGTCGCTGAACATGATCGGATGCGGCATGCAGCCACGTTATCGGGTCGGCGCGACCTGTCCGAAGGCTCGGATAGCCTGCGAGGGTGAGCCCGAAGGCGACGCCTGACCCGAAGACCACGCTGGCAGAACAGGCCGAAGACGCCCCCGACGCCGATCTGCGCCGCCGCTGGCAAGAGCTGGCCGATGAGGTGCGCGATCATCAGTTTCGCTACTACGTGCGCGACTCTCCGATCATCTCCGACGCCGAGTTCGACAAACTGCTGCGCGAGCTACAGGCGCTCGAAGACGCACACCAGGAGCTGCGAACCCCCGATTCCCCGACGCAATTGGTCGGCGGCGCCGGCTTCGCGACTGACTTCACCTCCGCGGATCACTTGGAGCGGATGCTGTCGCTCGACAACGTGTTCACTCCGGATGAGCTGGCGGCGTGGGCCGGGCGGACCAAGGGTGAAATCGGCGACGACGCGCACTATCTGTGTGAGCTGAAAATCGATGGCGTCGCTTTGGCGCTGGTGTACCGCGACGGACGGCTGGAACGCGCGGCCACCCGAGGCGACGGCCGCACCGGCGAGGACGTCACGCTGAATGCGCGCACCATCGACGATATCCCCGAAAAGCTCACCGGCACCAAGGAATTCCCGATTCCGAAGGTTCTCGAGGTCCGCGGCGAGGTGTTCTTTCGTGTCACCGACTTCGAGGACCTCAACGCGGGGCTCGTCGCGGAGGGCAAGCCGCCGTTCGCCAACCCGCGTAACAGCGCGGCCGGTTCGCTGCGCCAGAAGAATCCGGCTGTCACCGCGCGGCGCAAGTTGCGGATGATCTGCCACGGCCTCGGGCGCACCGAAGGCTTCAGTCCCAAGACGCTGCATGACGCCTACCGCGCACTCGGGGCGTGGGGACTTCCGGTGTCCGACCACACTGCCAAGGTCAAGGGGATCGACGCCGTCACGGAACACATTGCGTACTGGGGTGAGCACCGTCACGACGTCGAACACGAAATCGACGGTGTAGTCGTCAAAGTCGACGAGATCGCGTTGCAGCGGCGCCTCGGGTCCACCTCGCGCGCCCCGCGGTGGGCGATCGCCTACAAGTATCCGCCCGAAGAGGCGACGACCAAACTGCTCGACATCAAGGTCAACGTGGGGCGCACCGGCCGGGTCACGCCGTTCGCGTTCATGGAACCGGTGAAGGTCGCGGGCTCCACCGTCAGCCAGGCCACTCTGCACAACGCGTCGGAGGTCGTCCGCAAGGGCGTGCTGATCGGTGACACGGTGGTGATCCGCAAAGCCGGCGACGTCATTCCCGAGGTGCTTGGGCCGGTGGTCGACCTGCGCGACGGCACCGAACGCGAATTCGTCATGCCCACAACGTGTCCCGAATGCGGAACCACTCTGGCCCCGGCCAAGGAGGGTGACGCCGACATCCGCTGTCCCAATACGCGGTCGTGCCCGGCGCAGCTGCGGGAGCGCGTGTTCCACGTCGCGGGGCGGGGCGCTTTCGACATCGAGGGCCTCGGCTATGAGGCCGCTGTCGCGCTCCTACAGGCGGGCGTCATCACCGACGAGGGCGACCTGTTCACGATCTCCAGCACCGATCTGTCGGAGACCGACTTGTTCACGACCAAGGACGGCAACCTGTCGGCCAACGGCAAGCGGCTGCTGGTGAATCTCCATGAGGCCAAGTCGAAACCGCTGTGGCGCGTGCTGGTGGCTTTGTCCATCCGCCACGTGGGTCCGACCGCCGCCCGGGCACTGGCCACCGAGTACGGCACGCTCGACGCGATCATGGCGGCGTCGGAGGAAGAGCTCGCGGTCGTCGAGGGCGTGGGGCCGACGATCGCCGCCGCGGTCACCGAATGGTTCGCCGTCGACTGGCATCGCGCGATCATCGACAAGTGGCGTGCAGCCGGAGTGCGCATGGCCGACGAACGCGACGCGAGCATCGAGCGCACGCTGGAGGGCCTCTCGATCGTCGTCACCGGGTCACTGACGGGGTACTCCCGCGACGACGCCAAGGAGGCCATCGTCGCGCGGGGCGGTAAGGCCGCGAGCTCTGTGTCGAAGAAGACCGCCTACGTCGTGGCGGGCGACGCGCCGGGATCGAAGTACGACAAGGCCGTCGAACTGGGCGTTCCGATCCTCGACGAGGACGGATTCACCCGGCTGCTGGGGAACGGACCCGACGGCGTCTAGTAGTGCGGCGTTTGTCACCGCAGGACGCCGGGCACCCGATCGGGTGAGAAGAAAAGGAGCCTTGAGATGGCGATCTGCGATACCTGCGGCAATGACTACGACAAGGCCTTCACGGTGACGTGGGGCGAGGACAAGAGTGCGACGTTCGACAGCATCGAATGTGCGGCCGCAAAGCTGGCGCCGGAGTGCGCGCACTGCGGGTGCCGCATTCTGGGCCACGGCATCGAGACGCCGGACGCGATCTTCTGTTGCGCCCACTGTGCGCGTAAGGACAGCAACGCCGATGTCAACGACCGCTACCCGGTGCCCGCTGGAGCCTGACTCAGCGCAGGATCGTCGCGACGATTCCGGTCAGATAGCCCAGCCGAGCCACTTCGGAGGGTCGGAACAGCGGACCGCCCGGTCGGCCGAGCACGACCGCGGTGCTGGGACCGCCGAGCGGCGCCGCGGCCAGTGTGGTGTCCATGTCACGCCACAGTTGTGGCACCCAGTCGGCCCCGCCATCCAGCGATTCGGCGTGCTCCAGTGGCAGCCAAGGAGTTTCGGCGGCCTGCGTCTCGGGGGCACCGTGGCTCCCGACGACGCGTTCGGGGCCCGAGTCGGTCAGCCGGACGACGGTGCACCACCCGACGCGTAGCACGCGCGGCGATTCGTCGGCGAGAACCTGCAGTTTCTTGTCGGCGGGTGCCGCGGCGATGTGGTCGATGAGCTCGAGTTCCCGGTGGGCCTCCAGCAGACCCAAGTGCGGCCGGATGGTGTCGACGTAGACGCCCTTGATCTGCTCGGCGGCGGTGATGAGCATGTCGGGCATCGCGCCGGCAGGCAGATCGACGACCAGGTCATCGACGGCGAAGCCGGTACCGCGTTCGACGACGTCCAGCGACAGGATGTCAGCGCCCACGGAGCCAAGCGCCACGGCTAACGAGCCGAGGCTGCCCGGTCGGTCCTCCAGCTGGACCCGCAGCAGATAGGAAGGCACGCGCAACACTGTTTCACAGCGCCTGCCGGTCAGCATTCCGGCGTCGGGCGCT
>Ga0075363_100000462_pt1 | contig 12717 bp, 13 predicted proteins | sample EndMetdeltDD1763_FD_71470 | JGI IMG/M metagenome (GOLD analysis project Ga0075363, IMG submission 71470) | Populus endosphere microbial communities from Tennessee, USA - Endosphere MetaG P. deltoides DD176-3 | ecosystem: Host-associated > Plants > Roots > Endosphere | place: USA: Tennessee...
GGACATGCTGGCGCTGCTCGATGCGCTGCGCCTGCCGCGCGTCGGGCTGGTGGCGCACGACGTCGGCGCAGGCGTCGTGCAGCCGATGGCGCGCCAGGCGCCGGAGCGCTTCTGCGGCATCTTCCTATTCGACTGCCCCTATGCCGGCATCGGCGCGGGCTGGTCGGCGCCCGAGCACCTGAAGGAGATCTGGTATTACTTCCTGAACCAGAAACCGTTCGCGGCCGAGCTGATCGGCAGCTCGCGCCGGGCCTGCGCCACCTATTTCCGCCACTTCCTCACGCACTGGGCGGCCGGCAATCCGCATGCCTTCGACGACGTGTTCGACGTCTTCATCGACAACTTCATGAAGCCTGGCAACCTGCAGGGCGGCTTCAACTGGTACGTCAGCTCGAACGCCTCGCGGCTCGCTGCCGTGCGCGGCGAGGCACCCCGGCTGCCGCCGATCGATGTGCCGACCTGCGTGCGCTGGGGTGAGAAGGACCCGGTTCTGCTCTACGCCTGGAGCGACCGGCTGGGCGAGCTGTTTTCCGACCTCGACCTGGCACCGTTCATGGGCGCCGGCCATTTCCCGCACCGCGAGGCCCCGGATCGGGCGAGCGAAGAGATCGCCCGCTTCTTCGCGACGCGCTTTGCCTGAGCCGATGCTCTTCTTCCTCCTCAAGATCGCCGTACCGCCGATTCTGGTGGCAGTGATGTCGCTGGCGGCGCGGCGCTGGGGGCCGACGGTGGGCGGCCTCCTGATGGGCCTGCCGTGGATGACCGGGCCGATCCTGTTCTTCCTCGCCCTCGACAAGGGCGGCGAGTTCGCCGTCACGGCGTGCGCCGGCATCCAACTCGGCGTGATCGGCATCTACGCCTTCATCCTCGCCTACGCGGCAACGAGCTTCGCGGCGCCCTGGCCGGTCTGCCTGATCGCCGCGACGATTGCCTTCGGCGTGGTGGCCTGGCTGGTGCAGGGGCAGCCGATCCCGCTGATGGCGGCTGCGGCTGCGGCACTGGCCGCGCTGGTTGCGACCTACCACCTGCTACCGCGGCCACGCACCGCGGCAATGCCGGGGCCGCTGCCGTGGTGGGACATCCCGGCCCGCATGGCCGTGACCTTGATGCTGGTCGCCGCAATTATATCGAGTGCGGATCGCCTCGGTCCGCAGCTGTCCGGCGTGGTGTCGACCTATCCCGTGATCCTGATCGTAATCGGCTCGTTCACGCATCATCAGTGGGGCGTCGATGCGGTGCTGCGCCTGCAGCGGGGGCTGACCGTATCGCTCGTCAACTTCATCGCCTTCTTCCTGGTGGTCGGCCTGACTTTGCCGATGGTGGGCGTGCTGCCGGCGTTCGGGTTGGCGGCCGTGACCGCATTGACCACCAGCAGCCTGCTGATCGCCTTCAACCGGCGGCGGGTTGGGTAATGTCATCCCGGCCTGGGCGCCGCTCAGAGCCGGGACCCAGGACTACAGAGCACTTCGCCTCTTGGCGCTGGGTCCCGAGTATTTCGCTGCGCGAAATTCGGGGATGACAATCATTCCTTCCAGGGCACGCCGCCGGCGTAGGTGCGGTAGCTGACGGCGGCCAGCCAGCCGGCGTCGATCGGCAGCAGGATGCCGGTGATGGAGGCCGCCTGGTCGGAGCACAGGTAGGCGATGCCGTCGGCGATGTCGTCCGGCTCCGGCAGACGGTCGAGCGCATGCACGGCCATGATCTTATTCATGTCGCGTTGGCCGGATTCGACGCGGGCGCGCAGCGGCGGCGTCATGACGTAGGTCGGTCCCACGCTGTTGACGCGGATGTTGTGGCGGCCGAGCTCGACGGCCAGCATCTGCGTGACCCGCTCGATGGCGGCCTTGCCGGGGTTGTAGGCCGCGAGCGGCAAGGGCAGGCGGCTGTTGATCGAGCCGATGGTGCAGATGGCGCCGCGCTTCTGGGCGATCATCTGGCGGCCGAACGAGCGGCACGCATAGATGGTGCCGTTGTAGTTCACCTGCCACATGCGGTCGTGCGCGGCGAGGTCCATGTCCATGATGGACTCGGTGTTGGGGATCAGCCCCGCCGCCGTGACGAGCACCGTGGCGGGTCCCATGTCTTTCTCGACCGCGGCTGCCACACGATCCATGCCCTTGTGATCGGAAACGTCGCAGGCGTAGAAGCGCGCCTCGCCGCCTGCCGCGGTGATGAACTTGGCGCCGGCCTCGCCGGCCGCCTGGCTCTGGTCGAGAATGGCAACGGCATAGCCGTCCCTCGCGAAGCGGCGGGCGGTCGCCTCACCGATGCCGCTGGCGCCTCCGGTGATGACGGCGAGCTTCCTGGATGGCATGGGGTGGCGTCTCCTGCTAGCGTTGCTTGATACAACGCTAGCCTGGATGCTGGACCGAAGGCAAAAGGTGCGGGAGCGATGAGGAGGAAATTCACCATCGCCGAGAAATGTGGGCGCGGACTTATCCCCGCCACTCCGCGTACCCGCATACTGGCCGCGCCGCTGCCCTGACGGGACGTTTGGATCCGACACCTGACGTGGCAGCGGTCGGCGCCCGGAAGGTAGGCCACGGTCGAGTGGTCGGTTCCGGGAGGCTCGGTTCGACCGCAGGCTGCAAAACACCAGCAATGGTGTGGTCCAGCCGGCCGCCGCAAGGCTGAAGCCACCGCTGCTTCCCGCAAGGGAGGACCGTGCGGAGCTATAAGCGCGAACCGGGAACAGAAATCGCCGTACGCGGGTGCCGAAAGGCAACCACCGGACCGTGAGGTCCAGCGAGCCGCCTTCATCAGCGGCTCCCGAGGAGGCCCCTCAAAAGGCTTCCTGGGCGGGTGATGCCGCCCCCGGTTGCCGAGTACGGCACCCGCGTCCCGTCGCTCTCTCGCGGGGATTTTCCCGGCGAGTGGATGGCGCGTGCGCGGTCGGGGACCGCTTTCCCGTCATCTTCGTAGAAAATTGCCCCTTACCAGCTCGGCCAGATGACTTACGGCGACGACAGATTAGATGCAGCGGAGAGGTCGAAGACCGCCGTAAGTCATGGCCTCGCGTCCTTGGACCTGATGCAAAGCCGCGAGCGGAGACGCTGCGTGGTGAAGGCGCGTGGCGTGGGTTTGTATCAACGAGTGCGGCAATGGCCCTTCTCCCCTTGGGGAGAAGGTGGTCCGAAGGACCGGATGAGGGGGCCTTCGTCACGTGAAAAGGAAGTCGCCCCTCACCAGCTCGGCCGAATGACTTGCGGCCACTGGTGCGCCAGATATTGCCGCCGGGTCGCAGACAGCCGCAAGTCATGGCTTCGTGTCCTCTCCCCCGAGGGGAGAGGGGGAGTGTGCCGCCGCGTCGGCTCGGCTCTAGCCGCGCGTCATGAGGCCGACGACGGCGGCGGTCATCAGGGTCGAGAGCGTGCCCGAGATCAGCGTCTTGGCGCCGAGGCTGGCGATCTCGGCGCGGCGGGCGGGCACCATCGCCGCCATGCCGCCGATCATGATGCCGAGGCTGCCGAAGTTGGCAAAGCCGCACAGCGCGTAGGTCAGGATCAGGCGCGAGCGGTCGGAGAGCGCACCGGGGGGCGCGGCAGCCAGCTGCAGGTAGGCGACGAACTCGTTCAGCACGGTCTTGACGCCGAGCAGCGCGCCGGCTGCGGCGGACTCGGCCCACGGTATGCCGATCAGCCAGGCCAGCGGCGCGAACACCTCGCCCAGGATCTGCTCGAAGGTCAGCCTGACGCCGAGCGGCTCGGTGGCGAAGCCCAGCACCTGGTTGGCCAGCGCGACCAATGCCACGATCACGATCAACATGGCCGTGACGTTGACCAGCAGATCGATGCCCTCGCGCGTGCCCTGCGCGATCGCATCCATGCTGGAGCGCGGCGGATCGTCGATGATGATGTCGGTAGCCTTGTCGGTGGCGGCCGGCGCCTTGGCCGCCGGCTCCTCCGGCACCATCAGCTCGGACAAGAGCAGCGCCGCCGGTACGCTGATCACGGAGGCGACGATCAGGTGGCCGGCCGCGCCCGGCACGACCGAGCCGATCACGGTCGCGTACAGCGCCAGCACGGTGCCGGCCACGCCGGCCATGCCGACGGTCATGGTGGCGAACAGGCCGCTGCGGCTCATGTTGGCGAGGTACGGCCGGATCAGCAGCGGCGCCTCTACCATGCCGACGAAGATATTGGCGGCTGCCGCCGTGCCGACCGGGCCGGTCACGCCGAGCGAGCGTTGCAGCACCCAGCCCGCCCAGCGCACGACGACCTGCAGCACGCCCCAGTGATAGAGCAGCCGCGACAGGGCGCTGATCAGCAGGATCAGCGGCAGGGCGTGGAAGGCCAGGATGAAGCTCGTCTCGGGTCGCACCACCTCGAAGGGCGACGGGCCGCCGGCGAGGTAGCCGAACACGAGGCGCATGCCGGCATTGGTGGAGGCTTGCAGGGCGGCGACCAGACGCGCGGCCCAATCGAAGGCGACGCGCACCCAGGCCACGTTCAGCATCACGGCGGCGATGACGAGCTGCAAGCCGAGGCCGCCGAGCACGAGGCGCAGCAGGCGGGCCGGCACGAAGGCGTGGCGATTTTCCGAGAGTGCCCAGGCGAGCAGCGGAATGACAGCCAAGCCGATGAGGCTTTGCGCCTGCAGTGCCATGCGTCGTCCCCCGCTCCCGCCAGACGTGATCTTAGGGCGCGGATGTCACCAGCGGCAAACGGCGCACGACGGCCGGCTCGAGGAACGAGCCGGACAGCGTCGCGCAAGTCTGGCAAAAGATATCTGATATCAGATACTTGCGAGATCGAAGCGGTGACGTGGGAGGGCCGACTCAGTTATGGGTTGGAGCGAACGCAGGTCAAGCACGCGGTCTGGATTTCCACATGGTCATGAAGGCCCCCGAGGGCGAGTTCAGCGATTCCTGGACCTACGAGCCGCTTGTGCCGACGCGCAGGCCGGTGCTGCGGCGGGCCGCGGACGTCTGCGCTCTGGTGACCGGCCTGGTGGCGTTGGGGATCGCCGTCACGGTGCCGCTGGCGTGGACCTACCGCGCCGCCGGGGAGTTGCTCGCCGGTCGCGCGCCGGGCAGCGAAATCAGCATCATGCGCATGGAGCCGGTTCACCTCGGCAGTGCGCAGGACCGCAGTGACGCAGACGAGACGGGAGAGACACTGGCTCGCGAGCGGGTGGCCAGATCGGCTGCCGAGCGTGAGGGACGCGCCGCGCTGCAGCGGCTGGCCGTCGCCGAGCGGACCGCCCAAGATGCCCGTCAAGAACTGCTGGCCGAGCAAAGTGCACGGCGCAACGCCGACCAGACGCTGGGCGAGATGCGCGATGAACTGATACGCGAGCGCACGGCCAAGGAGGCCGCCGAGCTCGCGACCAAGGAGGCGCTGTCACGCAAGCCGACGCACTGGCGGCTCAAGAAAATCGAGCGCTGGGCCTGGTGAGATCGCGGGTGCCCTACCAATCGCACTCGGGGAAGAAGGTTGCCACGTGGTCCTTGGTGCAGCTGCCTTCGTCCAATATGCATTGATAGTTGATCTCGGGCCGTGCCGGCGTGACCACGGCCAGCTGGCGGCCGATCGTGTGGGCCTTGCACTCGATCTTGCCGGTGGCATCCTTTCTCTCGATCACGGCGAGCACGCTGCGGCCGGCGCATTTGCGGTTGGCGAGCACGAAGCGCTCGGGCGCGGCTTGCGCAACCTCCAGGCAGGCGCGCGGGCGTGCGACGGGCCGTAGTGCAGCCGGATCGGGCGCGGCGGCCTTGGCCGGCGCCTCCTCCGATCGGCACAGAGGCACTGAGCCGATCACGCTGGCGTTGATGTCGATCATCTCGAGCGTCTGCTTGGCCGATTGATCGAGCCACGGCGCGCCCTCGCAGAGGCTTCGTGTCTTGGCCAGGGCCTGCAGAAGATCAGCGCGCGTGGCCTCGCTTTGCAGACAGGCCTCCTGCGCGCCGGTTGCTGCATTCTGCTTGCGCGTGCGCGCAGCGCTGACCTTCGACCACCTCTCGAAGGCGGCGGCGCAATCGCTGTCCGCACGGGTCGGCGAGGCGCTGCCGAGCAGGATAACAGCCGCCGCGAGCAGGCTCACGGCCGTCAGCATGCCGGCACTGTGCGAGCAGGGATTGCGCACGCTCGGAGCCATCGTCAGCGCCGTCCAGCCTTTATCCAGAGTGAGATCGTTCCCGAGGGAAGCAGTCGGCTCCCTGCAAGGACGCGACTCTCACTGCAAATGCAAGCTACAGGGCGCAAGCGCGATCAATACGTCTTGACCCAGCATCGGTCATAGCCGGCCGCCTGCAGGCGGTCACACAGGCCGGCTGCAGTCTGCCGCGTGCCGGCCGGAAGGACGACAAGGCGATGCCAGGTGCCTTTGTCGGCGACCTCGACAGGCTGCGCTTCGGCCTTGCGGCGGGCAAGCAGGGCCGGATAGCGCTGCCGCAGGTCGGTGAACGCGTCCAGCGCGGCCGCCTGGTCCTGATGCGTGAAGACCACGGCCACGTAACGCGGTGGCGCCGCCTCGGCGGCGGCCGCCTCGCTTTCGGCCGCGGCGGAGGGTTTTGCCGCGGACACCGTCAGTTCGGCGCCCGCTGTCGGAGCCCGCGGACGCGGCGCACCTGTCCAAGGGGGGAGTGCGGAGGTGGACGCCGTGGGTTCGTCGGCGCCGCGCTCGGAAAGCCGCTCGATCCTTGCCGGCAGGGCTGGTCCGGTCGTCTCCGCCGGTTCGCCGGCTGGTTCCTCGGCAGGCAGTCGTGCGATGAACCGCGGCTTGGCGGCGGTCGCGGTGGGCACGTCCGGCAACGCTGCTGGCTCCGGCGCGGGCTTGCGGTCGTCGGACGCGACAGCCGCGGATCGGCTTCCGCCGCGAGCGCGCCGGTCGTCGGTCAGCGGGAAATAAAAGTAGGCCGCTACGGCACCGACGAGCATGAGGCCGACCACGGCCAGCATGCGCGAGCTGACGATGGCCATGGCGGTCGCACCCTTGCGCGGCCGAGCGGGGCGAGTCTTGGCCGGGCGATTTGGGCGAGGCTGCCGGGGATGGGCCTGGTGAGACTGAGGCTGAGATTTGGCTGGCCTCCGGCCGGGCGCGCCATCGTGCATCAGGTAATCGAAGTGCTCGTCCGCCAGGGCATGACCCGCCATGGCGGCGCCGCGCGGCGCCGTCGTCCAGTCGTAGTCGGTTTCGTCCGGAAAAAGGTCGCCAGGGCCGGCGCTGCCACTCGGCGCGAAAGGGGCAATGGGCTGCGGCGTCTGCTGCTGGACAATGATGGAGAGCTGCTGAAGGGCGCCGCCCTGCGCCTGCAACAGGCTGCGCATGAGTTGATAGCGCTCCTCGGGGTTGGCGGGCAGGTTGGCCATCTGCAGGCGCAACTGCTGCTGCGTGCGAGCAATCTGGTCTGCGGCGCTGCTGATCGAGGCACGGGTCGCGCGAGGAGCCGAGTCGATCTGGAGCGTGAGCGAATGGAGGAGGCCGGCGATGTGCTCACCGATCGCGAGAAAACGCTCGCGCATATCGACGACCGCGCGCTCCAACTCGTCGAACGATGTGGGGCCCCTGTTACGCACCAACGCTTCCCGATCAAGACGCCATTCTTCTACCTGCCGGATAAGACTGCCAAATGCGGCAGTTTTGCAACGGCACAGGACAGCGCACCGGCCATCAACACAAGATCTCGTGTGGTGTGGCCGCGAACGCGCATCGCAGTCTCAAGACCTTGCGTGGCAAGATCAATCACGTAAATTGACTTAGGTTTACGGGGTGCCAGCAGAGAGTGTGGAGTAGGTCTATGAGTAGCCCGTGCGCCCGCCGCGGAGCGGCCGCCGCCTGGTGGGCTGCCGTCAATACGCAGCCGCATCGCGAGCAGGTGGCACACGCCAATCTCGAGCGGCAGGGCTTCGTTGCCTATTGCCCGGTCGTCCGCCGCCGACGCTCGCATGCGCGCCGGGTGGACGAGGTGCTGCGCCCTCTGTTTCCGGGCTACCTGTTCGTCAACGTGAGCCTCGAGCGGGAATTCTGGCGCCCGATCCTGTCGACCCACGGCGTGCGCACGCTGGTGCGGTGCGGCGACCAGCCGAGCCCTGTCGACATACGGTTCATCGCGGCCTTGAAGGCGCGCGAGGTCGACGGCGCCATCGTGCGGCCGCCGGTGCCTTATCAGGTCGGCCAGCAGGTGCGGGTGGTGGCCGGGGCCTTCGATGGCATCGTCGCCACCATCTTGAACTTGGCCGAAAAGGACCGGCTGACCGTGCTGCTCGACCTGCTGGGGGGGCCAATCAAAGTGCGTCTCGACGGCACGCAGATTTCGGCCCTGTAGACCGCGCTAACGCCGGCGCCCCGCCAGAAACGCGGCAATCGCCAGCGCCTGCAGCAGGGCTGCGGCGATGCAGACGGCAGGGGCTTCGCCGGACGCCGTCGTCTGCGGTGCGAGTTCGCGGATGAGGCCGAACACCACGGGCGCAAAGGCGAACGTGCCCTGGGCGATGCCGACGATCAAGGCCACCACGCGCGGCACGTCCTCCCTCACGAATTCCGTCTGGGCGATGAGCGGCGGCATCGAGGTGGCGTTGCCGATCCCCGAGCCGAACAGGATGACGCCGAGCAGCAGCAGCGGCAGGTGCGTGCCGGCGGCGGCGAGCAGCGCCATCGAGCCCGCGATCTGCACGGCATAGCTGATGCAGGCCACCAGCCGCCGGTCGGCGTCGGGCGGCATCAGCCAGCCGACCAGCGTGCGGCCGACGATCGCCGCTGCGGTCGCGCCGCCCATGGCAAGGCCGGCGTACGGCGCACCAAGGGCGGGGACCAGCAAAGAGAAGAGATGGGCGATCAGGCCGATCTGCGCGAACAGGCCGATGGCCATGGCGGCAGCGAGGGTGAGAAACCTGCGGTTGCGCCACAGCAGCCGCCCCGGCAACGGCGTGACCTGCGGTCCGTGCAGGGATATGGGTGCCGCACCCGGCGCATCGCCGTCGGGCATCAACCCCATCTGCCGCGGCGACTTCGAGAACAGCGCGTCGGCCAAAACCCAGACGGTCAGGAGCATGGCGCCGCCCACGACCGCCGACGCGATGGGAAAGCCCATGACCTGGATGGCCACAACCCACAGTGGGGAGAAGATGACGCCGCCGATGCTTCCCCCGTTGTAGGCCAAGCCCAGAGCCGCGGGTCGCGAGCGGATGAACCAGGGCGAGACGATCGCGTTGATGGCGGCTGCGCTCATGCCGCCCCAGCCGAAGCCGCTCAGCACGGTGGCGGCGAACAGCTGCCACGGCGCGGTCGCCATGGCCCAGCCGCAGATGCCGACGGCGAGTGCCAGGGCCGCGGCCTTGCTGGCGACCGGCAACCCGAAACGGCGATAAAGCCGGGGCAGGTTGGCTGCCACCACGGCACCGATCAGAAAATGCACGGTCACCGCTGCCGACACCACGGCCAGCGGCCAGCCGCGTGCTTCGCGGATCGCATGCAGGTAGACGGGCGGCCCGTAGAAGCCGACGCCCCAGCCGAAGATGGCGAGCACAAAGGCGGCCCATGCGACGCGCCATCCGTAGAAGCGCGCGGATTGTTTGGCTGCCGCTGTCATCTCGCCCGTCAAGCTCCCGCCTGCGCTCGTTGCCGCAGCCTGCCGGATGGCGATGCCAGATGCTACGATGGCGGTCGAAGCATTGCAGACGGCGCCGGTCTAGGGTGCCGGCCAGCAGGACAGCCAGGGAGCCCACCATGGCCAGCAACGCCACGTTTGCCAGAGTTGCCGCGCTTGCCGGCGATCCGGCTCGTGCCGGCATGTTGCATGCGCTGATGGACGGCCGGGCGCTGACGGCGTCGGAGCTGGCGAGCGTGGCCGGCATCACGGCGCAGACCGCCAGTACGCATCTGGCCCGCATGACGGACGCGGGACTGCTCACGGTCGAGAAGCAGGGCCGGCATCGCTACCATCGGCTGGCCTCATCCGCTGTCGCGCACATGATGGAGACCATCATGCAGGTAGCCTCGACGCTGGAGCAGCCGCAGCGGCAGCTATCGGTGGGGCCGCGCGATGCAGCCCTGCGCGCGGCCCGCACCTGCTACGACCACCTCGCCGGTCGGCTCGGCGTCGCGCTCGCCGATGCGATGGTGGCGCGTGGCTATGCGGAGCTGGGCAGCGATGGTGGCATCGTCACGGATGCCGGCATCGGATTTCTCGGCCGCATCGGCATAGACGTCGATGCGCTGCAGGCGCGTCGCGGCAAACGCACGGCTCGTGTCCTGTGCCGGCCGTGTCTCGATTGGAGCGAGCGGCGGCCACATCTGGCGGGCGCCGTCGGCGCGGCGCTATGCTCGCGCAGCCTGGAGAAGAAGTGGGTTCGCAGGCTGGATGACACGCGCGCCGTCGAGATCACGCCCAAGGGCTGGCGCGTGTTTCGCGAGGATTTTGGCGCGCGGCTCGATAGTCCGTCGACGCAGTGATCCAGTCGCCCGTCGGCTGCGTATGGTTTTGGAGGTGCGGCGGCTAGTGCGTCGCATCCTTGCGAGGGCGTGTCGGATCGGGCTCGTCGCGCTCCTTGGCATTGAGAAAATGAATCAGGTCCACCCAGCGATGAGGCAGAGGCTCGCGGACAACATCGTCGAGCTGATCGTGGAGCACCTTGCCAATGCGCTCGATGATAGGGAACTGCACATGCCGCATGGGGCCTCCTCCCATGTTGAAGCTCCCGTGTCGCCATGTGGATAACCGCTCAGGTGCTTGCCAGTTCCGAACGAAGTTTGCGGTCCGACCGTTGAAATTTTTCATCGCTTCCTCGGGCTGGACGGTGGGTTAACGGTGGGTTCAGCTTCAAACGGCGATGCTGAAGGTGTCGCACAGGTCACATTGGCGGCGACTTTGATCTGATTTAAAGCATTGTGGCCGGCCTTTCGTGCCGGCATCTCCGAGGCAAACGGTGCATGACAGAGCCAGTGGACATCGTGCCTGGGCGTGGCTGTAGCGGCTGCACGATGTGCTGCAAGCTGCTGAGCGTGGAAGAGCTGAATACGCCGCCGCTGAGCTGGTGCCCGCACTGCATCACCAAGTCCGGTTGCGGCATCTACGACGACCGGCCGACCGAGTGCCGGCAGTTCTATTGCGAGTATCTCCTCGACGCCCGGCTCGGCGATCACTGGAAGCCCTCGCGATGCAAGATGGTGGTGGTGCTGGAGGACTACGCCAATGCCCTGGTCATCCACACCGATCCTTCGCGCCCGCACGTCTGGCGTCAGGAGCCCTACAAATCCGACATCCGCCGCTGGGCGTGGGCCGCAGCCCGCAAGGGCCGGCAAGTGATCGTGTGGGAGGGCGACCGCAAGATCGTGATTTCACCCGAGAGCGCAGGGCTCGGCGAGCCGGGGCACGCTGGCCTCTAGCGTCCGCGTTAGCCGCCGACCGGCAGGGCATCGTCGTCACGGACGATGGAGATGATGATGCGGTCCTTGTCCTCGTGATCCTCGATGTCGAGGATGACGCCGCTGGCGCCCGGCTCGCTGGCCAGCGCAATGATCTGCTCGAGGTCGACGCGGTGCTGCAGAGGTTTGCCGGCAATCTTGGGGAGGTACTTCGCGGCGCCCAGCACCAGCCACGATGGAAGGGTGATGGTCGCTGACCGCGCCCCGTCCTCGAAGACTTCGATTTTCAACTTCGGCATAACTGGGCCTCCTGCGCGCTGCGCGCGGTGAAGGCGCGTGCCACGAGACGGCGCGCACCAAACCCACTCATCGCAGAGCAGGAGGCTTCGGTCTGTTCCCTGGGTAACGCGCAACAGCGGCCTACGCGCCTTGCAGCGCCTTGGCAAAGTTGGCGAAGAACTCGGCGGCGAGCTTGCGGGCCGAGCCGTCGATGAGGCGCGAGCCGAGCTGGGCGATCTTGCCGCCGACCTGTGCATCCACGTCGTAGCTGAGCTTGGTGCCGCCGCCCTCGGCGTCGGCGAGGCGGACTGTGGCGCCGCCCTTGGCGAAGCCGGCGACGCCACCTTCGCCCTCGCCGGCGATGCGATAGCTGTCGGGCGGCTGGATGTCGGTGAGGTGCACCTTGCCGTTGAAGCGGGCGCTGACGGGGCCGATCTTGACCTTCACCACCGCCTTGAAATCCGTATCGGAAAGCTTCTCCAGGCCCTCGCAGCCGGGAATGGCCGCTTGCAGCGTCGCGGCATCGTTCAAGCGCGCCCACACGGTTGCCTTGTCGGCCGGGAGCACGAACTCGCCGCTCATCGTCATGGCCATGGGAATTGTCTCCGTTACTCCCTCTCCCCATTCCTTCTATTGGGAGAGGGTCGGGGTGAGGGGCAGAAGCTTGCCCTGCGGCCCGTGGCTGCCCCTCACCCTAACCCTCTCCCCGTAAGAACGGGGAGAGGGGATCACTAACCCGCCTTGGCGACGGCTCGCTTGGCCAGAACGCCGACCAGATGGGCACGGTAGGCGGCGTCGGCGTGGATGTCGCTCAGCATGTCGGCCGGCTTGAGCGTGATGCCGGCCAGCGACTGCGCCGACCAGCTCTTGGCAAGCGCCGCCTCCATGGCCGGCACGCGGAAGGCGCCATCGTTGCCGGCGCCCGTCACGGCGACGCGCGCCTCCTTGCCGGTCTGCGCCACGGCTACGCCGACGAGGGCGTATTTCGAGGCCGGATTGGCAAACTTCATATAGGCGAACTTGGCCGGTATCGGGAACGAGATGCGGATGATGATCTCGCCGTCGTCGAGCGCCGTGGCAAACAGCCCCTTGAAGAAGGCGTCGGCGGCGATCTCGCGCTTGTTGGTGCCGATG
>Ga0075363_100000463_pt1 | contig 12716 bp, 10 predicted proteins | sample EndMetdeltDD1763_FD_71470 | JGI IMG/M metagenome (GOLD analysis project Ga0075363, IMG submission 71470) | Populus endosphere microbial communities from Tennessee, USA - Endosphere MetaG P. deltoides DD176-3 | ecosystem: Host-associated > Plants > Roots > Endosphere | place: USA: Tennessee...
CCGCTGGCCAGCGGATCGGATTCCGAACTCGGCGCGACGATCGCGATGCTGGCCCTCGGATCGCCCGCGAGATTGCGTCCGTGCTCGGCCAGGTTGGAGACACACAACACCGGTGCGCCGCCGAGCAATCCGTACGTCACATAGGACGCCCACGGATCGCCCGCGTCGGTCAGTGTGGCCAGCGTTCCGGTGTTCGTCGAGCCCGCGATCGTGCGGGATTCCTCCGCGGCGGATGGGCGGGTGGAATTCGCCACGGCGGTGAGTGGGGGAGGGACCGAGGGGGCATCGCCCGGGTCGCCGTGATCGCGGTTCGGCACGGTCGAACGATACTCGCGCTCAGTGGTTCCGCAGGTCGGCAGTGATATCCGCGACTACGGCGTCGATGCGGTCCCTGTCGAGTTCGATCGACTTGGTCGCGGCGTCGGTGGCCTTCTCCAGGGCCTCGTTGAGTCGCTGCTCGACCGTCGGCGCGCCCAGTCGCAGCAGGCCGTCGGCGATGAACGTCCCGGTCAGGTGGTGGTGACCGTTGAGCGTCACCTCTACGGTTTCGGCGACATCGGTCGCGGTGAACGTCTCGTTCTTCATCTTGTGCAGCTGCTCATCCATCAATGACTGCAGCCGCTCGGCCTGTGCCAGCACCGCGGCCACATCGGGATGCATCTCGTTGGTCACTCGTCGTCCTGCTCGTCGTCGTCCCGCTCGACTGCCCTGCCCTCGTGCACTTCTCTGCGGCGGCGATTGCCGACGACGCCCTCGGTCCACGGGCGGTCCTCAACGTACAGATCTTCATCGGGCGCCGTGCGCGGATCGCGCCGCTTTTCCTTACCCTGCTGTGCGCCCTGCGCGCCGTGCATGGGCGCCATGCCACCCATCCCGCCTGCCATGCCACCCGGCGCGGCTGCTGCGGCGGGCGCAGACCCGGCGGAGACCGGCATGGGTGGGGCGGGTGCGACGGTTTCGGCCGACACCGCGGGCGACAGCGGCACCGACCCTGCGCCGCCGCCGGCTCCACCGCCCGAGCCGCCGCCTGAGCCGCCGGACGCCGCCGGACGCAGGCTCGGGTCGGTGGGCGACTTCGGCGTACTCGCCGCCGACCCGCCACCTTCCGATCCGCCGGGGCTGCCCCCGGAACCGGCGCCGCCCGAGGGTGATTCACCGCCCGAAGGCGATCCGCCCCCGGAGCCACCACCCTGTCCAGTCCCCGACTGCGGCTGCGAGGTCCCCATCGACTCGCCCATCTTCTGGGCGATGGCCGCCGGATCACCGGGGGGCTGATCGTCTCCGCCTCCGCGACCGCCGCCTTGGCCGCCACCGCGGGCGGAGGTGCCTACCGTTTTGAACGGTGGATCCGCCGGGCGGACAGGCACGAACGTCGCATTGCCCGCGTATTGCTGGCGCACCTCGTCGGATTGTTTCTGCAGCTCTTCCATTCGCGCGGCGGCCTGCGCCAGCTCTCTCTGAGCACGGGCGGCGCCAGGGTGATTGTTCATGTTGTTGAGCACTGTCGTCAGCGTCTGCATCCGCTTTTCCAGCTCGATGTACTCCTGGTAGATCGGTTCGTGTGCGGCCTTGGCGGTGTCATGTGCCTCAAGGAGTTTCGCGGCCGCTTCCCCGAGGTCGTGCCACGCGTCCGAGAGCTGATTCAGCCAATTGCCGAACGTGGTCATCCGCGCGTAGGCCGCGTCGGCGGCCTCGCCCTCCCAGTCGCCGGCCGGCGGTTTCGGCTTGTTGTTCTTGACCCGATTGGTCGCCGCATACCAGTACAGCATGGCGTTCTTCAGCGACGTGCCCGTGTCGGGTGCCGAGAGGTCGGCCTGAGTCTTTACGACGGTGCTGTATCCGCTGGCATCGGGCAGCTGCGGAGTGCCTGCGGGACCGGGTATTTCAGGCGGTGGTGTCTGCGGAGACGGAACGTTGATGGCGTCGATGGCGGCGGCGCGTTCCGGATTGTCGAGCGCGTCGCCGTACTCCTCATCGACCTTCTGGTAGGCGGCCGCGGCGATCTCGAGCATCTCGGCGATGCGCTGGTTCTCGATCTTCGCCCACTCCTCGAAGTCCTTGAGGGACTGCGCGTTCTCATTGAGGTTGGCGATCGCGGCTGCGGTGGAGGGCACCGCGTCGGGCGCTACGACCGCGCCCTCAGCGGGATTGTGCCAGTTCTGGCCCTTCATCTCGGCGGCCTGGCTGGTCAGTGCAGGGGGATCGACCCGCTGGACGGTCACGCTGTACCTTCCAGCGCCATCTGGTAGCGGCTCTCCTCACGCGGGTTGATCAAGCGGATGGGCAGCTGGCGGTGGCGAGGCGTCTGAATGAAGTTGTCACGCAGCACAACTCGTCCCACACCGGGGTGCGGGCCGAGATATGTCGTGGCGTTCGGCCACGCGACTTTGGCTTCTTGGCCAATGTGGCCATTGACCGAAGCGGCGAATTCCGCGAACTGCGGGAGCAGCGTGATCACCGCACCCGCGGCTGCCGACCGCACGACGAACTGGGTGAACAGTCGCGCATCGCCCAGGTTGATGCTCACGTCGATGTCGTCGAACGGCATGTACACCGGATAGCGGTCGGCGGTCTCGCCGACGAGCACCCCGGCGGACCCGACGGGCAGCTCGTAGTGCCGGTCGTTGACCGGACTGATACCCAGCAATGCGGCCCGCTGTCCGCCGAACAGGCACGAAAACCCCCGCGGAGTGGACGGATTCGCGAGCGTCGTCAACAGGATCGTGGCGGTGGGCGCCTCGCCGGGTCGAATGCGGACCCGCGTGATGGTGTGGTCGGCGCGTGCGGACCACCACACGTCGGGACCGCCGGGTGCGGTGTAGGCGGAGGTGAAGGTACTGCGTCCCTTGATCGCCGACCATGTCTCGCGCTCGAAGCTGATCTCGGTCGCGCGATCGAAGTCATCGAAACTGCGGCTCGGCTGGGCGTCAATACCGTTGCTGGCCAATTGGTCTGCGATGCGTGTCACGGACGCGACCAGATAGCGCGCCAAGCCTGCGACGCCTGACTCGCGCCGCTGCGAGGACTTGCGCGTGTGCTCGGGATCGGCGCGCAACACGATCCAGGTGCGCCGGTTGGCCGGTGCCGGGTAGGGTCCGACCACCTGCTCGTACAGTGCCACCAAGCTCGAGGGCGCGGTTTTACCCACCCGGTAGCCCGCCGACACCACGTCGGCCTCGAGGTCCGGGCAGTGAGCCGCCACGAGCCGCTCGACGAGGCGGGTGTCGACGACGTCGTCGGTGAAGGCCTCCCCATTGACGATGACGGTCGGCGTGAAGGGGCGCGGAACGAGTTCCATTGCCGCGACCAGGAATCCGTCCTGCCAGCGGACCGCGACATGATCGCCGGGCATCACAGTCGCGCCGACGGCGGGTTCCGACGGCCGGTCGGGGACGTTGCGGTGGCGTCGCCGCCACGCGAACACCGCCGCGATCCAGCCGGTGATCCGTCGCCCACGAATCGTCAATACCGCTGCGAGAGCGATGATCACCGCGAGCGTGACGCCCACCCAGAGCAGGTCGAGCTGGATGAACAGAATGATGCTCGCGGGAATCAGTACCGCGGCCCAAATGGCGTGGCCGGTCGTGACGCGCAGCCCGAACACGGATGTGAACCTGCTCATCGGCGCCTCAGCGCACGCCGGGCCAGGGCGCCGAGACCGAGTGCCAGCGCCAGGCCAACGCCGATCACGACGACGGCGGTGATCGGTCCGCGGTCCGGCGGCGGGATGTACACCGGCGGCGGGACCTCCTTGATCTGATACGGGACCTGCTCCGGTCCGGACGGGACGTCCCACGTGAGCGCGGCCACGGGATCGATGACACCCGCGCCGACATAGTTGTCGACGCCGCCGCCCGGATGCCGCGCGGTCGCGGTGATCCGGTTCATGATCTGGGCGGGCGTCAGGACGGGGAAGCGTTGCTTGAGCAGCGCGGCCAGCCCGGACACGTAGGCGGCCGCGAACGAGGTGCCGCTGATCGGAATCGGACCGTCCTGCCCCGTCAGCGCATTGACCGGTCGCCCGTCATAGCCCAGCGCGATCAGATTCTCGGCCGGCGCCGCGGCACCGACCCATGGTCCCGACATCGAGAACGTGCTCGGCTGGCCGTTCTGGGCGATGCCGCCGACGGTCAGCACCAGCGGCGAGTACCACGCCGGACTGACGATCGTCTGCACCTGTTTCCAGCCGCGCGGGTCCGCGGGGATCGACGGGTCGGGTGGCGGGTTCTGGTTGCAGTCCTGGCCCGTGTTGCCCGCCGCGACGATGATGACCGCACCCTTGACGTTGACCGCGTAGTTGATCGCGGCGCCCAGGCCGGCCTCGTCGATCAGCCGGGTGACCTTGTAGCAGGCCGCCTCGCTGATGTTGATGACCTGCGCGCCCATGTTGGCCGCGTGGACGACGGCGCGGGCGAGGCTCCGCAGGGAACCCGCCGTCTGCGTCGAGTTCGGGTCGTTGGGGTCGGTGCGCGCGCCGACCGTCTGGAAGGCCTCCGAGGTCTGCCGCAGCGACAGGATGCGGGCGTCAGGGGCGACCCCGACGAACCCGTCCGTCGGGGCGGGCCGGCCCGCGATGATCGAGGCGGTCAGCGTTCCGTGGGAATCGCAGTCCGACATACCGTTGCCGGCCTGGTCGACGAAGTCGCCACCCGGTTCTGCGGGTACGCGTGGTGAACCGTTGACCCCGGTGTCGATGACGGCGACAGTTATGCCCGCACCCGTTGCGAACTTCTGCGCCTCAGCCAGGCGCAGGTAGTCGTTCGCCCAGGGCTTGTCGGCGAAGTTGGCGTTGGGAAACGCCGTCGGCGCCGAGCAGACGCGGCGCTGTTCCATCGGCTGGTCGGGGCCGGTCTCGTCGGGCGGCATGGCCGCCGGATCGATCTTGGGCGGCTCGATCGCCGCCGCGGGAGGAGCGCTGAAAAGTGCCAGCATCAGCACGACCAGCAGCACACCAAATCGGTGCACTCGTTACACACCTCCCCCGATTCTCGACCAGGTGGCAGTATGCCGGTGCGCCCACAGCAAACCCTCTACGGGCCCCGGGGCAGCACAAATTATCACGTCGAGCGAACTGCCTGATTGCACGCAGCCAATCTTAAGGGGCGGTGGAGGGGGTCAGGTCCGCAATCTTGTCGAGCGGGTGCGTGCGATCAGGCGTCCAAGTCCTGCTGCACCAAGCCGGCAACGGTGGCGAGCACGTCCGCGTCGTCACATTCGACGGTGACCTCGGCGCCGTTGGCTGCGCCCAGCGTCATGATCATCAGCGCGGACCCCGCGTCGACGGGTTCGCCGCCGTCCATCGAGAGGGTGACGGGCACTCCGGCCTCGACCACTTTCTCGGCGATGATGGCCGCCGGGCGGGCGTGCAGTCCGATGGCCGAACCGACGATGACGGTCTTGGTGGGCATGGGCGATCTCCTTCAGTGGTTGGTGACTTCAGTGGTGAGGTTCGATCAGGCCGCCGCGAGGGCGGGGGCCTCGGTGGTTTCCGAACGGGGCTGTGCGAACTGCTTGGCGGCGATGACGGCAAGTGCGCTCGCCACGGTCCCTGCCGCCAGGGCGACGAGGAACCAGAGCAGGTTCCCGATCGCGAAGAAGACGAAGATCCCGCCGTGGGGCGCCTTCAGCGTGACGTCGAACGCCATGATCAACGCTCCGGTGATGGCACCGCCGAACATCATCGACGGGATCACGCGCAGCGGGTCGGCAGCGGCGAAGGGGATGGCTCCCTCGGTGATGAACGAGGCACCGAGAAGCCATGCGGCCCTGCCGTTCTCGCGCTCCGGCTCGGTGAAGGCCTTCGGGCGAAGGGTGGAGGCCAACGCCATCGCCAGCGGGGGAACCATGCCGGCGGCCATCACCGCGGCCATGATGCGCAGCGACGCTGGGTCGGCGACGTTGAGGCCGGCGGTGGCGAACGCGTAGGCCGCCTTGTTGACCGGGCCGCCGAGGTCGAAGCACATCATCAGGCCGAGGATGACGCCGAGAATGATGACGGAGCTGCCGGTCATGCCGCCGAGCCAGGTGGTGAGGCCCGAGGTGATCGCGGCCAGGGGACGGCCGAGCAGCAGGAACATCAACAGGCCGACGACCAGCGACGCGAACAGCGGGATGATCACGACCGGCATCAGTCCGCGCAGCCATCGCGGTGCGGCGATCCGGCTGATCCACAGTGCGGTGAAGCCGGCGATCAGACCGCCGACGATGCCGCCGATGAAGCCGCCGCCGACGAACACGGCGACCGCACCCGCGGTGAATCCGGGCGCGATGCCCGGCCGGTCTGCGATCGCAAACGAGATGTAGCCGGCCAACGCGGGCACGAGGAACGAGAAGGCCAGCCCGCCGAGGGTGAACAGCACTGCGCCGAGGTACTGCGTGAAGCCACCGTCCGGCAGGTTCGTCAGCGAGTTGTTGAGGGCGATGTCCTTGCCCGTGTCGGCGATTTCGTAACCGGCGAACAGGAATCCGAGCGCGATCAGCAGACCCCCCGCGGCGACGAACGGGATCATGTAGCTCACGCCGGTGAGCAGGATCTGACGGAGCCGGGTGCCCCAGCCGACGCCACCCGCGGGGGCCGCGCTGCTCGGTGCTGACGGACCGCCGCCGTCGACGCGTGCCGCGTTCGGATCCTCCGCGGCGGCGAGGGCTTCGGCCACCATCTTGGCGGGCTCGTTGATCGCCCGCTTCACACCCGATGCGACGACGGGCTTGCCGGCGAAGCGCTGCTTGTCCTTGACGCCGACATCGGTGGCGAAGATGACGGCGTCGGCCCCCGCGATCGTCGCGGTGTCGAGCGGAGTGCTGCCCGAGGAGCCCTGCGTCTCGACATGCAGTGTGACACCCGCGTCCTTGGCCGCGGCGGCCAGCGAGTCGGCGGCCATGTAGGTGTGTGCGATACCGGTGGGGCAGGCGGTGACCGCGAGCAGCGTCCTGGTCTTCGTGGGCGCGGGTTCCTTTGCAGGAGCGGGCTTGTCGGGGTTCAGCACACCGTCGACGAGCGCGACCACCTCGTCGGATGTGGTCGCCTGGCGCAGCGACTCCACGAAGTCTTTGCGCACCAGGGCACGCGCGAGGCTGGACAGCAGCTTCATGTGCTCGGCGCCGCCGGACTCCGGCGCGGCGATCAGGAAGGCGAGATCGGCGGGTCCGTCGGGTGCGCCGAAGTCGACGGGTGGGTTCAGTCGCGCGAAACCGATCGAGGCGGTGTCGACGTGGGCAGAGCGGCAGTGCGGGATGGCGATACCGCCGGGCAGTCCGGTCGCGGACTGCTCCTCACGCGCGATCGCCGCGGCGAACAGGCCGTCGGCGTCGGACGAGCGCCCGGAGTCGGCCAGGCGCTGGACGAGCTTGCGGATCACCGCCTGCTTGTCTGGACCCGCATCGGCGTCGAGCAGGACCAGATCGGTGTTGATGATCGAGACGTCGTTCATGGCATTACCTTCGGATCGTTGGCGGGGGCTGGGGATGTCACGTGGGACGTCACATGGACGGCATCGAGATCGAGATCGGCGGGCTGTGGTTGTGCCGATCCGGGCAGGGCGGCCGCGGCACTGCCGTAGGCGACCGCCATGCGCAGTCGCTCCGGCGGTGTCGCGCCACCGACCTCGGCCCGGAGATATCCGGCGAGGGCGGCGTCGCCGGCGCCGACGGTGCTGCGCGGCGTGATGGGGGGCGGGGTGGCGAACCAGCCGCCGTTGTCGTCGACGAGGACGGCACCCGCCGAGCCGAGCGTGGCGAGCACAGCGCGGACGCCCCTGTCGATCAGTTGGCCGGCCGCTGCGATCACCGGCTCTGGATCGCCCTGCGCGACAGCGGCTTCCAGCGCAAGAGGCGACAGGCCCAACACGCCGGCGAGTTCCTCGGCGTTGGGTTTGATCAGATCGGGCGCGGCCAGGTCGAACGACTGGACCAGGGCCGTCAACGGACCTTCGGAGGTGTCGACGGCGACCCGGCAGCCGAAGGTCGCCAGTCGTGCCACGATGTCGGCGTACCAGCCGTCGGGGACTCCCGGCGGGAGCGAACCCGACAGCACCACCCACGACGCGGATTCCGCCGCGACGACCACAGACCGGGTGAGGGCGTCGACGGCGGACGCGTCGAGGACAGCGCCGGGTTCGTTGAGTTTGGTTGTTGTCCCATCACTTTCGGTGACGGCTGTGTTGGTTCGCACCGGCGTTTCAGTGGGTACGCACCGAAACGGCACCGAGGCGGAATGCAGCGCGGTGATCAAGGGGTCGGCCGCGGACGCGGGCAGCAGCGCGACGGCCTCGACGCGCGCCGACGTCAGGGCGCGCGCGACGTTGACGCCCTTACCGCCGGCTTCGGTGGTGACCGAGGTGACCCGGTGCACGCTGCCGCGCGTCAGTGGGGTGGTGAGGGTGACGGTGCGATCGATGCTCGGGTTGGGCGTGACGGTGACGATCATGCGATCACGACCTCGACGCCGTGATCGGTGAACTGCGCGCGATCGGTTTCGGAGATCTCAGAGTCGGTGATCAGGGTGTCGACACTGGACAGCGGCGCGAAGCTGACGAAGTCCTCGCGCCCGACCTTGGAGGAGTCCGCGACGGCCACCACATAATTCGCGGCGCTCACCATGGCCCGCTTCACCGCGGCCTCGTCACTGTCCGGGGTGGACAGGCCGTGGCGGACGCTGATGCCGTTGGTCCCGATGAACGCCATGTCCACGCGCAGCGTGTCCAGTACCCGCAGGGTCTGTTCGCCGACCGCGGCCTGCGTGACACCGCGGACCCTGCCGCCGAGCAGTTGCAGTGAGATCGACGGCAGCGCGGCCAGGCGGGCGGCGACCGGTACCGAGTTGGTGACCACGACCAGCTCGCGATCGGTGGGTAGATGGGCCGCGATGCGGGCCGTGGTGGTGCCCGCGTCGAGCAGCACCGCGGAGCCGTCCTGAGGCAGGAGTTCGGCGGCCGCCGCCGCGATGGCGTCCTTGTGCTCGGCCCTGGTCGCTTCGCGCTCGCCCACACCGGCCTCCACGAGGTGTAGCGCACGCACCGGAACCGCGCCGCCGTGCACGCGTCGCAGCACCCCGGCCTTCTCCAGCGCGGCGAGATCACGCCGCACGGTCTCGGTGGTGACGTCGTAGGCCTGTGCCAGTTCGGTGACCGAGGCGCGGCCGTGGGCGATCACCAGTGAGGCGATCGCTTGTTGGCGCTCTTCGGCGTACATATGGCTCCGTATGTGTGGGTATCGAGCATTTTGAATGTTGATTTAATTGGTTTTACTACTGTTTGTGTTGACTTGTCAACACATTCTTGTAATCTGGTTCACATGACCGCTTCTTCCGCGCATACGTCACATCCGTCGGGAACCGCCCTTCGTGGCGTCCCGGTGGTCCCCGGCGTGGCCTACGCACCGGTCATCCGGCCGGGCAGGCTGCCGTCGTCCTTCGAGGACGCGGGCGACCTCGCCGAACCGGATCGGCCCGCGGAAGTCGAGCGCTTCACCGCCGCTGTGTCCACGGTCGCCACGCGACTGCGCGACCGCGCGGCGCACGCCACCGGTGCGGCCTCAGAGGTACTGGCCGCGACCGCGACGCTGGCGCAGGACCGGGCATGGCTCGGCGCCGCCGAGAAGCGCATCACCGCAGGCGCGCCCGCGGTACGCGCGGTGATCGGCGCCGTCGACCAGTTCGCCGAGATGTTCACCAAGCTCGGCGGGCTCATGGCCGAGCGGGTGACCGACCTGCGGGACATTCGCGACCGCGTGATCGCAGAACTGAAGGGCCTGCCCGAACCAGGGGTGCCGATGCCCGACGTGCCGTCGATCCTGTGCGCCGAGGACCTCGCTCCCGCCGACACCGCGGGACTGGATCCGGCGCTCGTCGTCGCGCTGGCCACGACACTGGGCGGGCCGACCAGTCACACCGCGATCATCGCGCGCCAGCTCGGCATCCCCTGCGTCGTCGCCGTGGAGGGTCTGGACGACGTCGATGCCGGCACGATGGTGCTCGTCGACGGCACCGCGGGCACCGTCATCGTCACGCCGGACGCGGCGGCGGCGGCGGAGGCCGTCGAGGCGGCACGTCGCGACGCCGAGCGGGCCGCCGGATGGAGTGGCCCCGGTGCCACCGCCGACGGTCACGCGGTCGCTGTCCTTGCCAACGTCCAGGACGGCGCCGCCGCGCGGGCTGCCCGCGAAACCGCCGCCGAGGGCATCGGGTTGTTCCGCACCGAACTGTGCTTCCTCAACCGCGAGACCGAGCCGACCGTCGACGAACAGGCCGACATCTACGCCGAGGTGCTCGAGGCGTTCGCCGGGCAGAAGGTGGTCATCAGGACGCTCGATGCAGGTTCGGACAAGCCGCTGAAGTTCGCCGACCATCCCGACGAGGCCAACCCCGCGCTCGGCGTTCGCGGCATCCGCGTCGCAGTCGGCAACCCGGGTCTGCTGGACCGCCAGCTCGAAGCCATTGCCATCGCGGGCAAGCGCACCGGCAACCCACCGTGGGTGATGGCGCCGATGATCGCGACCGCTCAGGAAGCCGAACACTTTGCCGCACAAGTCCGCCTCCACGGGCTGACCCCCGGAGTGATGATCGAGGTGCCGGCGGCCGCGCTGCTGGCCGACCGGATTCTCGAGCACGTGGAGTTCCTGTCGGTCGGGACCAACGACCTGGCGCAGTACACGATGGCCGCCGACCGGATGTCGGCCGAACTCGCCGCGCTCACCGACCCGTGGCAGCCCGCGGTGCTGACGTTGGTGGCCATGGCCGCCAAGGCTGGCGCCGCAGCGGGCAAGCCGGTCGGCGTGTGCGGGGAGGCCGCCGCAGATCCGTTGCTCGCCTGCGTGCTCGCGGGTCTGGGTGTGACGTCCTTGTCGGCGGCCGCCGCTGCGGTGCAGGGTGTCGGCGCGAAACTGGCGCGGGTGACGCTGCAGCAGTGCGGCGATGCGGCCGAAGCCGTCCTCGCGGCGAGCACCGCGGCCCGAGCGCGGGCGGCAGCGCAGGGGATCTTGGACTGAGTTCTCCGCGCGAGCAGACGCAAAATGACCCGACACGCCGCCGCGACACGAACTTTTGCGTCTGCTCGCGATGGGACCGAGGCTGACTGAACCTGGAATAATTCGGACTACGGTCCGGTTAGTCGGAATATGCCTGCTATCACCGCTGACACCCTGACACTTCCGCGGATCGCCGCTGCCGGTCCGTCCGACACCGAACGTCCCGTCCGGTCCATCACCACCGGCCCCCGCGGCTACGAAGGCGAGGGCTTTCCGGTTGTGCGCGCGTTCGCCGGCGTCAACAGCGCCGACCTCGATCCGTTCGTGCACATGGACCAGATGGGCGAGGTGGAGTACGAACCCGGTGAGCCCCGAGGCACCGACTGGCATCCGCACCGCGGGTTCGAGACCGTCACCTACATGCTCGACGGCCGCTTCGCGCACCAGGATTCACATGGCGGCGGTGGTTTGATCACCGACGGCGCCACGCAGTGGATGACCGCGGGATCGGGAATCCTGCACATCGAGACGCCGCCGGCCGAACTGGTCGAGAGCGGCGGAATGTTCCACGGTGTCCAGTTGTGGGTGAACCTGCCGCGCAAGGACAAATTCGCGACGCCCAGATACCAGGCCATCGAGGGCAACCAGGCCGCACTACTGTCCTCCGACGACGGCGGGGCGCTGGTCCGTCTCATTGCCGGCGACATCGCCGGGCATGCGGGTCCTGGCGCCACGCATACTCCGATCACGCTGTCGCACGGAACGATCCAGCCAGGAGCCCGACTGAACCTGCCCTGGAACCGCGAGTTCAACGCGTTGGTCTATGTGCTCTCAGGCCGTGGCACGGTCGGACCCGTCGGACAACCGATCCACCAGGGACAGCTGGCGGTGCTCGGGCCCGGCGACCGCATCACCGTGAGCGCCGATCCGGGTCAGGACTCACACCGGGATGCGCTCGAAGTTCTGCTCCTGGGCGGTAAACCGATTCGCGAGCCGGTGTTCCAGTACGGACCGTTCGTGATGAACACCAAGATGGAGCTCATCGAGGCGATGGAGGATTACAACAAGGGCAAGTTCGGCGTCATCCCACCGGACGCGCTCATGCCGCACCGTGTTTGACGCCGAGGTCGTCAGGGTCGCTGGAATCGCTTCTCGGATAGAGCAATTCCAGCTCCCCGATGTGAGCCGCGGCGGTCACCAACGGTAGCGCCGCCGCGACAGCCAACTTCTCGTCGGAGGCGTCGGCGCGCAACGCGATCACAAAGTCGTCGCTGATCGGTTCCAGCGCCGTCCCCGCCGAGCCGCCGGTGACGTGCCGGCACACCGCTTCGGCGTGGGTCTCCAGCACTGTGCGGGTACGCGGGTACACACCGTGCGGCGGTGGCACGACGTCGGCGATCAGTTCGGCGGCGGCGCGCAACCGGACCGCGCGGTTGGCCCGTCGCACGATCGGGGCACGGACATCAGCCGCTCCGCCACTCTCCGAAAGATACTGTCGCACAGCATCGTCGACGGTGCGTGATGCCTCAAGGGCGTCGTGGCTGAGCGCGATGACCCTGTCGGTGGCCTCTTCGGAGGCGCCGCGCGTGACGCGCAGCACGGCCGCCTTGAGGAACGAGGCGCCGACGGCGAAGGACGTGTCGATGACCTTCGACACGCGGGTGCGTACGCCGCGTGGCCACAGCAGCACCGAGACGACGATGCCCACCAGGGCGCCGATGATGACGTCCTGGATGCGGATCAACCCGACGCTC
>Ga0075363_100000465_pt1 | contig 12691 bp, 8 predicted proteins | sample EndMetdeltDD1763_FD_71470 | JGI IMG/M metagenome (GOLD analysis project Ga0075363, IMG submission 71470) | Populus endosphere microbial communities from Tennessee, USA - Endosphere MetaG P. deltoides DD176-3 | ecosystem: Host-associated > Plants > Roots > Endosphere | place: USA: Tennessee...
TGCCCCAACATCAACTGCCTGCCGACCAAGAACGAGATCAGCAGCGCCAAGGCCGCTGATATCACTCGTCACGCTGGAGCGTTCGGTGTCGACACGGGTGTCGTCACGGTCGATATGCCGGGGGTCCGGCAGCGCAAACGCGACATGGTCGACTCCTTGATCGACGGCACCCGCAAACAATATGAGAACAGCGGCGCCGAACTCGTCATGGGCAGTGGACGTTTCGTGGCGTCACGAACCCTGGAAGTGCAACTCAACGACGGTGGCGTTCGAACGTTGACTGCGGACCGGATATTTCTGAACCTCGGGACACACGCGGCGATCCCCGACGTACCGGGGCTGGTCGACGCCGGGCCGATGACCAACATCGAGTTACTCGAAATCGATTATCTGCCACGCCACCTGATCGTCCTCGGCGGCGGTTATGTCGGCATCGAACTGGCACAGGCCTATCGCAGGTTCGGTAGCCGCGTGACGCTCATCCAGCACGGCGCCCAGATCGCCGCTCAGGAGGACGTCGACGTCGCGGACGAATTGCGGCGGCTGCTGTCCGACGAGGGGATCGACGTTCTCGAATCGGCCGAGACGGTGGCCGTGCACGGCCGCTCGGGCGACGACGTGACCGTCGTGGTCCGCACACCTGCGGGTGAGCAGCGAGTGGAGGGGAGCGATCTGCTGATCGCCACGGGACGTGTGCCGAATACCGACGGCATCGGTCTGGATGTCGCGGGTGTCGCCGTCGACGATCGCGGATTCCTCGACGTCAACGAACGGTTGGAGACGACCGCGCCGGGCATCTGGGGGATCGGTGAATGTTGTTCGGGCCACGAGCAATTCACCCACGTGTCGTTTGACGACTACCGGATCCTCCGGGACAACCTCGCCGGTGGACATCGCCGGGCCGATGACCGGCTGATCCCGCGTTGCATGTTCACCGACCCGCAGCTGGCGCGGGTCGGGCTGACCGAACTCCAGGCCGCGCGCGGCGGTATCGACATCCGGGTGGCGCGTCTGCCCATCAGCGCAGTGCTTCGCACTCAGACCACCGGCGAAACACGGGGATTCATGAAGGCCTTGGTCGGCGCCGACGACCGGGTCGTCGGCTTCACGATGGTCGGCCCGGAAGCCGGGGAGGTGGTGGCTGTCGTCCAGATGGCGATGATCGCCGGCCTGCCGTATCAGGCGCTGCGGGATGCAGTGCTGGCGCACCCGACGATGGCCGAAGGTCTGGGATCGCTTTTCTCGAATGTGCCGGCGTAGCTAGACCGAGACCTGTTCGGACATCGGAATATCCATGTCGAACACCCGCGCGTGAAGCACGACCCGATTGCGCAACGCCGACCGCACCGCGCGGTGCAGCCCGTCCTCCAGATAGACGTCGCCGTTCCACTTCACCGCATGCGGGAACAGGTCGCCGTAGAACGTCGAGTCCTCCGAGAGCAGGCGGTCGAGCGCCAGCACCGTGGTCGTCATCACCAGCTCATCCAGCCGGATCTGCCGGGGCGGAATCTGTGCCCATTGCCGATGGGACAAACCGTGCTCGGGGTAAGGCCGTCCGTCGCGGACCCCTTTGAAGATCATGAATCGAACCCCCGCGTCGTCCCCCGAGGCAAACGCTTCACCTCCGAGAGGCTATCGCAAACCCGCCGAACGGCACGCTGAGCGCCGCACGCGCGGTATCGCCGCTGATGATGGCCGTAAAATGAACGGCGAGTGGCAAGTGGCCCGAACGAGAGGCAGGTGAACGCATGGGTAGCGCCGATGATCGTCGATTCGAGGTACTGCGCGCGATCGTCGCCGACTTCGTGGCCACCAAGGAGCCGATCGGTTCGAAGTCGCTTGTCGAGCGCCACAATCTCGGTGTCTCGAGCGCGACGGTCCGCAACGACATGGCGGTGCTGGAGGCCGAGGGGTACATCGCCCAGCCGCACACCAGCTCGGGCCGAGTGCCGACCGAAAAGGGCTACCGCGAGTTCGTCGACCGGCTCGAAGACGTCAAACCGCTGTCGTCGGCCGAGCGGAGCGCGATCCTCGGTTTCCTGGAGTCCGGTGTCGACCTCGACGATGTGCTGCGGCGCGCGGTGCGCTTGCTCGCACAGCTGACCCGTCAGGTCGCGATCGTGCAGTACCCGACGTTGTCGACGTCGTCGGTGCGTCACCTCGAAGTCGTCGCGTTGACGCCTGCACGGCTGCTACTGGTCGTGATCACCGACACCGGCCGCGTCGACCAGCGCATCGTCGAGCTCGGCGACGCACTCGACGAGCACGACGTGGCCAAACTGCGCGATCTGCTGGGCCAGGCGCTGGAGGGCAAGCCGCTGGCAGCGGCGTCCATCGCGGTCGCCGACCTCGCGTCGGGGCTCAACGGCAAGGGCGGACTCGCCGACGCGGTCGGCCGGTCGGCGACGATGCTGGTGGAGACGCTCGTCGAGCACAGCGAGGAGCGGCTGGTGCTCGGTGGCACGGCCAATCTCACCCGCAACACCGCGGACTTCGGCGGGTCGCTGCGTTCGGTGCTCGAAGCGCTCGAGGAACAGGTCGTGGTGTTGCGACTGCTGGCGGCACAGCAGGAGGCGGGCAAGATCACCGTGCGCATAGGCCACGAGACCGAGGCCGAGGCGATGGCGGGGACGTCGGTGATTACCACCGCATACGGAAGTTCGGGCAAGGTGTACGGCGGGATGGGTGTGTTGGGACCGACACGGATGGACTATCCGGGGACTATCGCCAACGTCGCCGCGGTTGCGCTCTACATCGGGGAAGTCTTAGGTAGCCGATAGAACCGGCGACCAACAAGAACGGAAAGGTCAGGCAAGGTCAGCGTGGCACGCGATTACTACGGGCTGCTCGGCGTGAGCAAAGGCGCGAGTGATACGGAGATCAAGCGCGCCTACCGAAAACTGGCCAGGGAACTGCATCCCGACGTCAACCCGGACGAGGACGCCCAGGCGCGGTTCAAAGAGATCAGCGCGGCCTATGAGGTGCTGAGCGATCCCGAGAAGCGCCGCATCGTCGACCTGGGTGGCGATCCGCTGGAATCCGCCGGCGGAAACGGAGGCGGATTCTCCGGTGGTTTTGGGGGACTCGGCGACGTCTTCGAGGCGTTCTTCGGCGGGGGAGCGACCTCGCGGGGTCCGATCGGCCGGGTGCGGCCTGGCTCGGATTCGCTGCTGCGGATGCGGCTGGACCTCGCGGAGTGCGCGACCGGCGTGACCAAGCAGGTCACTGTCGACACCGCTGTGCTGTGTGACCTCTGTCAGGGCAAGGGCACCCACGGCAAGTCGGCCCCCGTCACCTGTGACACCTGCCACGGGCAGGGCGAAGTGCAGACCGTGCAGCGCTCGCTGCTCGGCCAGGTGATGACGTCCCGACCCTGCCCCGTGTGCGGCGGTGTCGGCGAAGTGATCCCCGATCCGTGTCATCGGTGCGGCGGCGACGGCCGGGTGCGTGCGCGCCGCGAGATCAGCGTCAAGATCCCCGCGGGTGTGGGCGACGGGATGCGCGTGCGGCTTGCCGCACAGGGCGAGGTCGGGCCGGGCGGTGGCCCGGCGGGCGATCTATACGTCGAGGTGCACGAGAAGGCGCACGACATCTTCGTCCGCGACGGCGACGATCTGCACTGCACGATCTCGGTGCCGATGGTCGACGCGGCGCTGGGCACCACCGTCAGCGTCGACGCGATCCTCGACGGGCCGACCGACATCGTGATCGCGGCGGGAACCCAACCGGGACAGGTCACGACGCTGCGCGGACACGGGATGCCGCATCTGCGATCCGGCGTGCGCGGGGATCTGCACGCCCACATCGACGTCGTCGTTCCGTCGCGGCTGGACCACGAGGACATCGAGTTGTTGCGCAAACTGAAGGACAAGCGCAGCCGAGACACCGCGGAGGTCCGTGCGGTGCGCGCGAACTCCGCCGGCGGTGGACTTTTCAGCCGGCTGCGCGAAACGTTCAGCGGTCGCTGAGCGCCCGTGGCCGGGGGTTTCACCGCTCCACGCGTCGCAGGAGCGCTCTTCTACGTCGACACGCTGCCCGGAGTAGGTGAGCTTGCCGTCGTGGACGGCGATGAGGGCTTCCACGCGGCGAACGTCCGGCGGATTCGGAGCGGCGAGAAACTCGACCTCAGCGACGGTGCGGGCGCGATTGCGCACTGTGTCATCGAGGACGTCGGCAAGGGCAGGCTGACGGCGCGGGTGATGGACCTACGCGCGGTCGCGACGCCGAGGCCGCGGATCACCGTCGTGCAGGCCCTGCCGAAATCGGACCGTTCCGAACTGGCAGTCGAGTTGGCGACCGAGGCCGGTGCCGACGCGTTCGTCGCCTGGCAGGCGTCGCGGTGCGTTGCGCGCTGGGACGGGCAGGACCGCGTCGACAAGGGGTTGCGGCGATGGCGTGCCGTCGCGCGATCGGCCGCGCGGCAGTCGCGTCGCGCGCACATCCCGGACGTCAGCGGGGTGGTGTCCACGACCGAGTTGGTGGAGCGGGTGCGCGACGTCGAGTCGACCCCGGTCCTCGTCCTGCACGAATCGGCCACGCAGCCGATCTCCGAGGTGCCCGTCGCAGAGGCCGATTCACTGCTCCTCGTCATCGGTCCGGAGGGCGGCATCGCCGACGACGAGATCGCCGCGCTGTCGGAGGCGGGTGCGACTGTCGTCCGGCTGGGACCCACGGTGTTGCGTACGTCGACGGCGGCGGCCGTCGCACTGGGTGCCCTCGGCGTGCTCACGAAGCGATGGGCGGCTCACACTTAGGGAGAACCCGCGGCTAAGCGAGGTTAGGCTAAATTAACCTACCGTGCCGAGCCATGCTGTCGCTCCGGAATGGATGCGGAAATTCCACAACCGGGACTCGACCGATCGACCGACACTGCTGCTCTTCCCGCATGCGGGCGCGGGCGCATCCTGGTACCGCCAGTTCTCGAAGGTGTTGAGCGACGACTTCGAAGTCATCGCGTTCCAGTACCCGGGCCGGCAGGACCGCGCGGGTGAACCACCCCTGACGTCGCTCGAGGACATCGCCGCGGGTGCCTTCGCCGAGTTCGTCGCCTCCGACGTGAACAACGGGACGCCGATCACGACACTCGGCCACAGCATGGGGGCGCTCGTCTCGTTCGAATTCGCCAGGCGCGCCGAGGCCGCGGGAGTGCCGGTGCGACAGCTCACCGTCCTGGCGGCCGTCGCCCCGCACCGGATCGCGAGCAAGGCGCCTGCGCCGAAGGACGACCAGGGCCTGCTGGACCATCTGCGGTGGCTGGGCGGCACCAACGCCGACGTGATCGCCGACCCCGAACTCGTCACGATGACGTTTCCGGTCGTCAAGGCCGATCACCGTGCGGCTGAGGCGTATTCGTGCGACCCGGGCGCGCGGATCGCCGCCCGGATCCAGGTGATCGGCGGCGACCAGGACCCCATCGTCTCGATGGCCGACCTGGACGGTTGGCGCGAGCACAGCGACGACGTGGACGTGACGATGTACGACGGCGGCCACTTCTTTCTCCTCGACCACGTCGCCGACATCCAAGAGCTGTTGTCCGAGAGCAGGATTCGCCGGTGACGACCTCGGCTGACGACCCGATCGTCATCTCCGGGATGTCCGTTGCGGCGCCCCGCGGTGTGGACACTCCGGCGGCGTACTGGACCGCGCTGAGCGAATCACGCGAACTGATCGGCCCACTTCCGCGCGATCGGGGTTGGCCGTTGGAGGACATGATGTCGTTGTCGCGCATCGACGGTTGGGCCGACGTGTGTGATGCGGGCGGATTCCTCGAGGCGCCCGGCGCATTCGATCCGGTCTTCTTCAACATCAGCCAAGCCGAGGCGGCTGTGACCAGTCCGCAGGTCCGCCTCGCGATGCGGGTGGCGTGGAAGGCGCTGGAGAACTCCGGGATCAATCCCGCGGCACTCGACGAAGAGGAGGCCGGTTGCTTCGTCGGGGCGTACCCGACGGATTACGGGCCGCTCGGCGCCCGGGCCGACGAGTACAGCGGGTATCGGACGGTCGGTCTGGTCACGGACAGCATCGCAGGCCGGGTATCCCACTCGCTCGGTCTGTCCGGGCCGTCGGCCACGGTGAACACCGCCTGCGCCTCGTCGCTCACTGCGCTGCATCTGGCCGCGTCGTCGGTGCGCGACGACGAATGCGATTGGGCGCTGGCCGGCGGCGTGTGCGTGATGGGATCCCCGGTGATCATCTACGACTTCGCCAAGCACAACGCGCTGGCGGTCGACGGGCACTGCCGCGCCTACGCCGACGATGCCAGCGGGACGCTGTGGGGGGAGGGCGCCGGATTCGTCGTCGTCGAGCGGGAGTCCCGCGCACGACGCCTCGGCCACCGGATCTTCGGGCGCATCCTCGCCAGTCATTACAACCACAACGGCAAGGGCAAGGCGATCCTGACCCCCCGTGCCGACGCACAGGAGAAGCTGATCCGCCGCGTCATCCAGGCGGCCGGCATCGACCCCGGTGACGTCGGAATGATCGAAGGACACGGCACCGCCACGCGCGCGGGGGACCGGGCCGAACTCACCGCCCTGCAGAACACCTACGGCGTCGCGGGTTCCACGGCATTCGTGGGATCGGCGAAATCCAATGTGGGTCATGCACAGGCCGCGGCCGGGATGCTGGGTGTGATCAAAGTGCTGCTCGCGGGCTGGCACGGTCAGATTCCCGCCTCGCTGTTCACCGATAACCCCACCACACAGGTGGATTGGGATTCATCGAGTCTGCGCCTGGCCACCAAGTTGGCCCCGTGGGAACCGAAATCGGGCAACCGCTACGGCGCGGTCTCGTCCTACGGAGCGGGCGGCGTCAACGCACACACCATCATCGGCATGCCGGTCCGAGAGGGGCGCGACGATTTCTGATTACCGGTTGCCCGACGGAACCGCTCCGGTCCTGCTGTCGGCGGATACTCCGAACCTGCTGCGCGCCGAGGCCGCGGCACTGCTGGATTACCTCCACGATCACCCGGCGGTGTCGCCGGAACACGTGGCCGACATGCTGTTTCGGACCCGGGTCGCCCGCCGCTACCGCGCGCTGTCGATGGTGTCTGACGGCCGCGTCCTGCAGGAGACCTTGCGCGCGGTGGTCGACGATCGCGAGCATGCCGCAGTGGTGCGAGGCGAAAGGGCTGCGGCGGCACACCGTCTCGCCTTCGTCCTTCCGGGCCAGGGTCCTCAGCGTCCGGGCATGGGTGCGGTGTTCTACGAGTCCGCTCCCGCGTTCCGCGCCGAGGTCGACCGCTGCCACACGCTGTTCGGAGAGCTCTTCGGCGAATCGCCGCTGAGCTATCTGTTGGGCACCCAGGACGTCGGCGACGGCACCACGGTGGTGCAGTCGGCGCTGTTCATGCAAATGGTCGGACTCGGGGCGATGTGGCGTGCGGTCGGCATCGATGCGGATGCCGTCGTCGGTCACAGCCAAGGTGAGATCGCCGGTGCGTACCTGTCGGGGAAGATGACCCTCGAGGACGCGGTGCTGATCGTCGGCACCCGGGCGCGCGCGGTCGAGAACATATCGTCGGATGACTACGCGATGGCGGTCGTGGCCGTCGACCGCGATGAGTGTGAAAGCGTGTTGGCCCGCCAGTCCGGGTGGGCACAGGTGTCGGTCATCAATTCGCCTCGGCTGGTGGGTATCTCAGGCGACCGTGACACCGTTGCGGCCACCGTCGACGTCTTGTCGGACGACGGGCATTTCACCCGGGTGATCCCGGTGCGCTATCCGGCGCACACGAGCATCGTCAACCAGTTCCGCGACGAGATCGAAGCGGCGGTCTGCGATCGTGTGCGCAACCCGCGCTTCCTCGACAGCGACATCGACTGCATCGGATCGACTCTCGGTACGAGCCTCACCTCCGATATGGGCCTGGCGGAGTACTGGTTCTGGAATCTCCGCAACACCGTGCGGTTCGACCGCGCGGTCGCGGAGGCCGTGGCAACTGGTGTCGACACCTTCATCGAGCTGGCCGACCATCCAACCCTGCAGTTCGCAATGCTGGAAAACCTCGACGTGCTCGGTGCTCAATCCTCGACCGTGGTCGGCACCTCCGACAGGCAGACGAGCGATCTGACGGAGTTCACCCGCAACCTTGCCACGCTGGTCGTCGACGACATCGACTACCGATGGGACGTCCTGCGCACCGAATCTGCCGGCGGCGTCGCGCTTCCATTGTTGGACTTCCCGAACACTCAGATGAACGAGTCGCCGTTGTGGTTGCCCTACCACGGTTTCGCGTCACCGCCCGCGCGTCCTGAACCGGCATCGCCGCCGCCCAGGTACGACACTCCGCGGCCGCAGATCCTCATCGAGGAATGGATCGCGCTGACCCGGCGCTCGGTGGTGACGCCTCGGCGCCTCGGCGTCATCGATCAGACAGGTGGGGATCTCGCCCGCGCGCTGTGCGCGCATGCCGAAAGCCAGGGTCTGTCCGCGCGGCTGATCCGCGGCCGGGACGAGGACGTCGACGACATCGAGTCTCTCGTCGTCCTGCTGCCCGAATTCGACAGCATGGGCCAGCCCGAAGCCGCCAAACTCGTCACGCGGTTCTTCGCTGACCGTCCGTGGTGGTTCGCGCCCAAGGCCAAGGACTACTGGCTGCTCACCGTCGGCGGGGAAGTCGTGGTGCCCACCGACGATGCTCCGCATCCGGTTCCCGCCGCGATCAGTGCCGGATTCCGTTGCATCGGTGGCGAATACCCGGACACCGCCTTCCGTCACCTCGACTTGCCGCTCGGCAGCACGTCAGAAGAATCAGTGAGGGCGATCGTCTCGGCGCTGCACACGGCCGACGAGCCTGAGTTGGCGTTACGATACGGAACTCTCTACGCGAAGCGGCTCGTCGACGCTGGGGCAGAACCCGCCCCGGCTCCGCTGAGGGGCCGGCATGTGCTGATCACCGGTGGGACGGGCAACGTCGGATTGAAGTTCTGCCAATACGCCGCACGAGATGGCGCGCGGCGGATCACCCTGGTGAATCGCACCGGCGAGACGCCCGACATCGTCGAGCGGCTACGAACTGTCAGGCGTTGCGGCTCAACCGATGTCCAGGTGATCGCCTGCGACCTCACCGATGCGGCCGGTGTCCAAAGACTGGCCGACGACGTGCGGCACGACCCCGTCGACATCGTCGTCCACGCCGTGATGGACCGCGCGAGCGCGGGCGAGGTGACGCTGGCCGAGTTGACCGAGGCGAGACTGGACAGCGCTTTGGGCGGGAAGGTCGTCGGTGTTGCGCACGTCCTGGATGCCGTCGCCCTCGCCGACGATCACCGCATACTGATGTGTTCGTCGACGGCGTCGGTCCTCGGTGGCCGAGGCAAGATCGCCTACGCGGCCGCCAACCGGATGCTCGACGCCCACGCCCGGCACCTGCGCGCAGCGGGTCGCGACTGCGTCTCGATTCAATGGGGTCAATGGGACGTCTACGAAGGCTCCGACAGTGCCGATATCGCCAACCTCGCTGACATCGGCTACCTTCCGATGCATTCAGCGGACGCTATCGCGTTCGGCCTCAGTGGATTACCGTCGGTCGCCGCGGTCACCGCTTTCGACTGGGGCCGCGCCCGTGAGGTGCTCTCCACGCTCGGATACGGCCCGACGCTGTCACAGTTGGCGACCGCGCCGGCCACGGGTGTCTCTGTGACAGCCGAACCGGTCGGTGTTGCGGACCTACCGCGGCGAATGCTGCACCTGCTGGCCGACGCGATCGGCGCCGACGACCCTCAGGCACTCGACAGCACCGTGCCTCTGGTCGCGCTGGGGCTGGACTCGCTGACCGCCCTGACACTGCGGCGGCGGATCAAGGCCGAATTCGGTTCCGAGGTGGCGGTTTCCGACCTCCTCGGTGGGATGAGCCTTGATGAGGTGGTCACGGCCGTGGACCTGGGTCCAGCCGCGGCGCCTACCGTGCCGTCCGGTGACGACGTCGAACCGATCCTGCTGTCGTTGCTGGCCGAGGTGATAGGCGCCGACGACGCCCGGGCGCTGGACACCACCGTGCCCTTGGTGGCGCTGGGACTGGATTCGCTGACCGCGCTGCAACTCCGACGGCGTATCAAGACCGAATTCTCCTGCGAAGTAGTTGTTTCCGAACTTCTCGGCGGCGGCACCCTCGACGACGTGGTGCGCACGGTGAAGGCGGGGTCCGATGGCCCGTCGGAGTCCCGCACGTCGATCGAGACGAGCCGGATCTCCTCCGCACGCAGCGATCTGGATCTCTTCGGATTGCACGCCGTCTGGCGGGTCCTGGCGCCGGTGTTGGCCGACGGCGGCGTACACACCGCAGACGAGATCGCCGGACGGGTGGGGTTCCTCGATCGGCATCGCTGGGTGTTGCGACAGTGGTTGGGCGAGTTGACTACACGCGGTTTCCTGCATCACGACGGTGGATACCGTCGAGCGGCGGATCCGCCGTCGCCGATCCGGCGCGACCTGGTCGAGGTGTGCTCGGATCTGGGATATCTGCCCCCGTTCGGACAGTTCCTCGACGATTGCAACGCACACCTGGCAGATCTGGTCGCCGACCGTGTTTCGGTTCAAGAGCTGTTGTTCCCCGACGGTTCGACCACGAGAGCCGACGCGTTCTACCGGGACAACGCGATCAGCCGCTATCTCAACCTCGGCGCCCGGACGGCTGTCGCTGACGCGGTCCGTCGGATCGCACCCGACCGATCGCCCGTTCGCATCCTGGAGCTGGGTGGCGGTGTCGGCGGTATGACCGATGACATCGTGGCGGGGCTGGACGGGCTGCCCGTCGACTACCACTTCACCGACGTGTCGACGTTCTTCCTGAATGCCGCGCAGAAGCGCTTCGCGGACAAACCGTGGATGCGGTTCGGCATGGTGGACCTGAACGCCGATCTGCGTGCGCAGCCGCCGTGCGACATCGTGGTCGCCGCCAACGTCGTGCACAACGCGGTGGACGTCGGGCGAACGCTGGGGGAGATCCACGACCTCCTGCGTCCGGGCGGTGCGGTCGTCTTCATCGAGGTGTGCAAGGCGCATTGCTCGTTCATGACGTCGGTGTACTTCCTGATGTCGCCGCCGCCGGGCCGGTCCCAGGTCGGGCTGACCGATGTCCGCGCGGGGACCGACCGGATCTTTTTGACCCAGGGTGAATGGCATGATCAGCTCGCCGCGAACGGGCTCACCCCTGCCCAGACGCTGCCGGCCGCAGATCACCCCCTGGCGCTGCTCGACCAGTACGTCTTCGTCGCGCAGCGTGGCTAGCCGGTCTGCACAGTCAACTGTTGGGCTGCATCGGTGCCCAGCGGTAAACTGGGCTGACGTTGGTCAAACAACCAGGCCAGACCCAGAAAGCAGGCAGAAAACCCCACGTGACGCCCAGCGAGACGAACGCTGACTCCGACGCGACCGTTCGTAGCAGCATCGATGTTCCGCCCGACCTCGTCATGGGTCTGCTTGGATCCGCCGACGAGAATCTGCGTGCGCTCGAGCGCATCCTGGCAGCCGACATTCATGTGCGCGGCAACGCGCTGACCCTCTCCGGCGAGCCCGCCGATGTGGCGTTGGCCGAACGGGTGATCTCCGAGCTCATCGCGATCGTGGCCAGCGGGCAGCGCCTCACCACCGATGCGGTCAAGCACAGCGTCAACATGCTCACCGGGACCGGCAACGAATCCCCGGCCGAGGTGCTGACGCTCGACATCCTCTCGCGGCGCGGCAAGACCATCCGCCCGAAGACGTTGAACCAGAAGCGCTATGTCGACGCCATCGACGCACACACCATCGTCTTCGGCATCGGTCCTGCGGGCACCGGCAAGACCTATCTCGCAATGGCCAAGGCCGTCAACGCATTACAGTCCAAGCAGGTCAGCAGGATCATCCTGACCCGCCCCGCCGTGGAGGCCGGTGAACGGCTCGGCTTCCTGCCCGGCACGCTCAGCGAGAAGATCGATCCGTATCTGCGGCCGCTGTACGACGCGCTGCACGACATGATGGATCCCGAGTCGATCCCGAAGCTGATGAACGCGGGCATCATCGAAGTCGCGCCGCTGGCATACATGCGGGGTCGAACGCTCTCGGATGCGTTCATCATTCTCGACGAGGCGCAGAACACTACCAGCGAGCAGATGAAGATGTTCCTGACCCGTCTGGGGTTCGGATCGAAAATCGTTGTCACCGGCGATATCACGCAGGTGGACCTGCCCGGCGGCGCGTCGTCCGGTCTGCGTACCGCCATGCGAATTCTCGACGGCGTCGATGACATCCACTTCGCCGAACTCACCAGCGCCGACGTGGTCCGGCACCGGCTGGTCGCCGACATCGTCGACGCGTATGCGAAGTCCGAGGAGCCCGACCTGATGAACAGGGCGCAGCGACGCGCGTCCGGCAGTCGGCCACGGCGGTAACGGAATTCAACGATGAGCATTGAGGTGTCCAACGAATCGGGCATCGACGTTTCCGAAGAGGAACTGATCAGCATCGCCCGATTCGTCATCCGCAAGATGAAGGTGAATCCCGCCGCCGAACTGTCGATGGTGCTGTTGGACACGTCGGCGATGGCGGACCTGCACATGCGGTGGATGGATCTGCCCGGCCCCACCGACGTGATGAGCTTCCCGATGGACGAGCTCGAGCCCGGCGGCAGGCCCGACGCACCCGAACCCGGACCGGCGATGCTCGGTGACATCGTGCTGTGCCCGCCCTTCGCCGCCGATCAGGCCGC
>Ga0075363_100000466_pt1 | contig 12685 bp, 9 predicted proteins | sample EndMetdeltDD1763_FD_71470 | JGI IMG/M metagenome (GOLD analysis project Ga0075363, IMG submission 71470) | Populus endosphere microbial communities from Tennessee, USA - Endosphere MetaG P. deltoides DD176-3 | ecosystem: Host-associated > Plants > Roots > Endosphere | place: USA: Tennessee...
CAGATCTCGTGCGTGGACGGCTATCTCGACTCGGCCGGGTTCGCGGCTTTTCTCGAGAAGGAGTCAGCCAGGATGCGCGATCTTGTCCGTCAAGGCTGAAACTGCCGGCGCGAATAGCAAGGGATGAGCGCTGTAAGTGAGTTGAAAGCGGTGGTCGGCCTTTGCATGCCGCTGCTGCGAATATTGGAGAGAACCATGAATGAAAGATTTCGTCGCGCCCGGTCACTGCTGAGCCTTGCAGCAGCGGTTGCCATTGCCTTGCCGCTGCTGACCGCCAGGGCGCAGTCGCAGGCATCCTCTTATCCAGATCGGCCAGTCCGCCTTGTCGTCGGCTTCGCTCCCGGTGGCAGCAACGACATCCTGGCGCGCGTGTTGGCCGAAAGATTGCAAAAGGTGCTCGGCCAGCCAGTGATCGTCGAGAACAAGCCTGGAGCGGGCGGCGTTACCGCGGCGAGCTTTGTCAAAAGTCAGGAGCCTGACGGCTATACCCTGATGGTCGGCGCAAGCGGCGCGATGGTCGTGGGGCCTGCCGTCTCGGCGCAGACGACGCCCTATGACACCAGGCGCGATTTCGAACCGATCAGCATACTGGCGACCTTCCCCCTTGTACTGATCGTGCCTGCGGATGCGCCCTTCAAGTCGCTGCCTGATTTCGTCGAGTGGACCAAGAAGAATTCATCGAGCGCAAACTATGCGAGCGCGTCACCAACATTCACGCTGGCGTTTGAACTTTTCAAACTCAAAACGGGCGCCACGGTGCAGCGTGTCTCGTACCGGGGCACCAACGATGCGGTGGTCGCGGTTTTATCCAAGCAGGTGACCGCATCCATGACGGACACCCTTCCTGCCATGCCGCTGCTGCAGGATGGAAAAATTCGAGCCCTGGCGGTGACGGCGCCGGCCAGACTTCCGCAACTGCCGGATGTCCCGACGACCGCGGAAGCGGGAGTTGCCGGAGCCGAAGCCATCTTCTGGTCAGGACTGTTTGCCCCAAAAGGCACGCCCAAGGAGATCACGGCGCGTCTTGAAGCCGAGGTGCAAAAAGTGATGCAGGAGGATGAGGTGCGCCAACGTCTTCGAAGCCTGGCCACGGAAGCGGTGAGCAGCACATCCCAGGAGTTCGCCGCGAGAATTGCGGCTGATCTGCAGTCGTGGGGTACGGTAGCCAAGTCCGCGAACGTTCAGCTCGATCAATGATCGGCGCCCAACGACCGCTATGAGTTGATTCCTTTCGAAGGGAAATCCCTTCAATACGACACGAGGACCTCCAGCAACGCCTGCTGCCGGGAGGTCCGCACATGTTCGAGTGCACGCTTCAGCGCTGCCGGCAATTCGTCGCCCCGCTCAACCCGCTCGGCGTACGCGCCATGCGCCCGCGCGATGCCACAATAGTCGGGAGCCGGCTCCAGTGACGTGAGCGGCATCTTGTTGGCTTGAGCGGCCGCGCCGTTCGGATACATGCCTACCGTGGCGCGCCGAACTGCGTTCCAGATCCCGTTATTGAATACGATCGTGAGCACGGGCAGCCGGTGCGCCGAGGCCATGTGGTGGCAGGCAACCGGGTTCGAGAAGATATACGTTCCATCGCCGACGCAGGCGATGACTTCGCTGGCCGGATCGGCAAGCAGCGCGCCGAGCGCCGCCGGGAGCGCCCACCCGAGACCACCCGATGGTGGCACGTTGAAGAGAGTACGGGGCTTCTCGAACGTCATCGCGGCGGGCTCACATGCCAGCTCGGTAAATACGATCGCTGAGGGGGCCTTGGCTTGCGAAATGCAGTGGCTCACCCACGCCGGACTCATCGGCGCGCCGCTGCCCGCGTCAATCCGCTTTCGAATTTGCTGATGGAGGGCGCCGCGGCGGGCGTGCACATCACGACGCCGGTCGGCGATCCGTACCTCGTCCAGGTCGCTGCGCGTGGCCAGCGCCTCGTCCAGAGCGATCAGCGCATCTGCGGGGTTACCCGTCAGCAAGACATCAAAGGGATACCCGCGCACCGGAACGCGGGAGAACAATGGATCCGGGCCAATCGCAATGATTTTGCAGTTCGCCGGTGGCGCAAGCTGGTCGGGAATCCACGGGACCATCGAATCCAGCACCAGCACGACGTCTGCGTCGCGCAGCCAGTCGGCGGGATCCCGGCCGATGTGCATCGGATGGCTGGTGGAAAGTGAATTCCGTGTCGCCCAGAACTCGCAGGTGGGCAAGGCATATCGGTCCACGAATGCCGATAGCGGCTCGAAGTTCTCGGAGTCGATGCCTCTCTGGGAAATGACGAGGGGAGACTTCGCGTTCGCAAGGAGTTCTGCAGCTTTCTGCACAGCTTCGCCGGGCGGCCGGCCCAATTGCGCGGCTACAGACTTGCGGCTTCGAAAATCGGGCGCGAAGACCTCCGCAAGTGGCTCCCTCGGAAGGCTGAGATACACCGGGCCGGCTGGATCGCTGGTGGCCAGTGAAACTGCGCGGGCAACGATATCATTGGCCTGGTCGCCATACCGGAGCTCATAGTCCCACTTCACGAACTCCCTCACCATGGCGGCCTGATCGCGCATTTCCTGTCCCCAATGGATGGGAGTTGTGCGGCTGCCTGTCCGTCCTCGCTCCGTGATGGGTGTTCGCCCCGAACACACGATGACCGGGATGTTGTCCGAGGCGGCGTTGATGATCCCCATGGTGGCATTCGCAAGCCCAACGTTGACGTGAACCATCACGGCCTGGGGACGGCCCGTCGCAAGATAGAAACCATGCGCCATGCCCATCGCAACGGATTCGTGCGATACGAGAAGCGGCGTGGGGAACGACGATTGTGCCGTCGAAGTTCGGGCGAATGCCTCGATGATCGGTGGAAAGTCCGTCCCTGAGTTAGACAACAGGTAATCGACGCCGCTTGCCTTCAATTGCGAAAGGAAGGCCTCGGCACCCGATAGAGAACCAGCTTCGGCTTGTCGGGGATCGCCTGATCCCGGAGATTGAGGGGTGCGATCTGCGCGTTCCGTGTCCATCCCCGTCGCTCCTTGATACCGATCGAATACGCCGCGCCTTCTTCCGCCGCAATCAGCTTGGACGGAGGGCCGTTCGAATTCGCGCCACAATCCTGGGTTCGGTTGGGTTGCCAATGTCCGTAGAATGGACATCAAAATCAGATTGATGCAGAGTGGCCGGAGCCGTTGCCTGGTGTCAAGATGTGACGGCGGTAGGGACGAGGGAGGAATAGAGTTGAGGGATCACTTCCACACGAACGTCGAGCCGGCTCCGTTCGCCTTGTCTTGCCCGCAGAAAGCCCCGAGGCTGCGCCAATGAGCAATGAACCTGTCGTTATCGTCGGCGGCGGTCCCGTCGGAATGGGATTGGCTATTGAGCTCGGTCAGAAAGGCGTCAACTGCATTGTTGTCGAGCGCTACAGGCAGCCGCAACACATCCCAAAAGGCCAAAATCTTACCCAGCGCACGCTGGAACACTTTCACTTCTGGGGTATCGAGGAACGGCTCCGGGCTGCGCGAACGATTCCGCGCGAGTACGGAATCGGCGGGCTGACCGCCTACAAGACGCTGCTCGGCAAGTATTCGTATGACTGGATGCAGCGGGAGCTTGTTCGTCCCTTCTACTTCACTGATAACGAGAGATTGCCGCAATACGCGACCGAAGCCGTTCTGCGGCAGCGCGCCAGTGAGATACCGGCAATCCAAACCTTGTACGGATGGACCGCAGAGAGTGTGGTTCAGGACGCTGACGGTGTCGATATCGTCGTGGTTGAACGGGAAGGAGGCGAGCGCCGAACGCTGAGAGCAGACTACGTGGTGGGTTGCGATGGCAGCCGTTCGCTTGTCAGAGAACAGGCCGGTATCAGTCAAACCCGTTCGGAGCACGACAGGCTGATGGTGCTCCTCGTTTTCAAGTCGCACGAGTTGCACCGGCTTCTGGAGCGCTATCCCGGTAAATCGTACTACAATGTTCTCGATCCCGAACTGAAGGGTTACTGGAAGTTCTTCGGACGCGTGGATCTTGGAACCACCTGGTTCTTCCACGCACCTGTGCCGCTCGGCACCACGAAGGACAATTTCGATTTCCGCCAGTATCTCCATTCCGCCGTCGGCGCAGAGTTCGATCTCGAGTTCGAACATATCGGCTTTTGGGAACTGCGGTTTGCGATCGCCGACACCTATCGGAAGGGGCGGATATTCGTCGCCGGCGATGCCGCGCACAGCCACCCGCCCTACGGTGGCTATGGCGTCAATACCGGTCTGGAGGACGCGAGGAACCTCGGCTGGAAAATCGCTGCCAAGTTTGCGGGATGGGGCGGAGAGCAACTTCTCGATTCCTATGATGATGAGAGACGGCCGGTCTTCCAGTCGACTGCGCGGGACTTCATCGAAAAGGCCATCGAGACGGATCGACAATTTCTCGCGGAATACAATCCCGAGCACGACAAGAGCGCCTTTGAACGAAAGTGGAATGATCGAAGCTCCGGTGCGGTCTCCGAGGTCCATGCGTTCGAGCCAAATTACGAGGGCTCCTCAGTCGTATGGGGACCCGCTGGCGCCAGCTCCGGTGCGATCGGCACGCATTCATTCGCGGCGCGTACCGGACATCATCTGGCTCCCGCGCCGTTGTCGGACGGACGCGATGTCTATGACGAGCTGGGAAAGGGCTTTGCGCTTGTCACGCTGGATGCCGATGATGGCGCGGTAAAAGCGTTTGTAGAAGCTGCGAAGGCGCTCAGTGTGCCTCTCACGGTGATTAGGGACGACGTTGCCGGCAAACGTGCGCGTTACGAGGCGGCGCTGTTACTTGTTCGTCCGGATCAATTTGTCGCGTGGACGTCGAACGACGGCGAAGTCGATGCAGACGCCATTCTGAAGCGAGTAACAGGCCTAGGATGACGACTGCGCCTTTCGAGGCGGACATCATTTGCGCGAAGCGGCATCGCGGCACGACGGAAGTCGTCAGCTTCCCGAAGCATTCTGGAATTGACGGGCGCGTGCGACGTGACGGCCGGGGCGAAGCGCGCGCGTTTTGGCTGCAATGCAGCATGTAGAGCAGACCCGCGTGGATATGGGTGGTGAACGGCTCGGCTGACTGTAAAAGGTTTAGCCAACCGGATTTCCCTCCTGATGCTGCCATCCTCAAAGTCCGTCGAAACCAAGGCTTCCTGGGCCGTCGCCTCTGTTGCGCTTGCCGTCCTTGGAATGTCGTTCGGTGCGGCATGGATATCCGTGGTGGCGCTGAAAGACATCGCCGGAGAAGCGGGTGGGGCGCGTTCCGTTCCGGCGCTTGCCGGCGCACTGGCGTGGCTTGGCTCCGGAATCGGCGGCATCCTGATGTCCCGGATAGCCGATCGGCTTGGCACGCGCTTCACTGTGATCTTCGGTTCGCTGATGATCGGGCTCGGGCTCTCGATCTCGAGCGTTGGACCTTCGTGGCCGTTGTGGATTGGTCATGGACTGTTTATCGGACTGATCGGATTGGGCGGTATCAATGCTCCCTTGTACATTTACGTCAGCCGCTGGTTCGATCGCCGGCGCGGCTCTGCGCTGGCTTTGATTTCGAGCGGCACCTATATCGCCGGCGCGTTCTGGCCGCCGTTATTCGAGCGAGCGATTGCCAATTTCGGTTGGCGGCAAACGATGTTGTGGTATGCGCTCGCCGAGATCATTGTCATCGTGCCGCTTGCCGCAATTTATTTCCGGGCGCCGCCCGAAGTGATTCAGCCGCCGACAGCCTCCGGCTTCGGTGCCGGCAAGGCGCGTGTCCTCGGCTGGCCGCCCAACGTGGTGTTCGCGTCGATGTGCGGCGCTGCCATACTGTGTTGCATTCCCATGGCAATGCCGCAGGGCCATCTGGTCGCCTTTTGCAGCGATCTCGGAATCAGTCGATCGATGGGCGCGCTTATGCTGTCGGTGTTGCTCGGCACCGCCTTCCTGAGCCGGCAGGTCTGGGGCGTGATCTCCGACCGTATCGGCGGTCTCGCCACCGTCATGATCGGATCGGCCTGGCAGGCCGCATCGATGACGGCTTTTCTGTTGACTCAAAACGAGGTTGGCCTTTTCACCGTGGCTGCCGCTTTCGGGCTCGGCTTTTCCGGGATCATTCCAGCCTATGTCCTGGCGGTGCGTGAACTTTTTCCGGCATCGGAAGCCTCCTGGAGAATCCCGACATTGCTGCTGTTCAGCGGAGGAGGTATGGCCGCCGGCAGCTGGCTCGCCGGTCTGCTTTACGACCATCTTGGTTATTACGCTCCCGCGTTCGCGGTCGGCATCGGCACCAACATCCTCAATCTGCTGATAATCAGCGTGCTGGTTGGACGAAAGCGCTACCAGGCGGTCTAGGCGCTCCTCGCCAGCAGAAGCTTATTCCCGCAGAACCGACCACTTCTTCGCATTTTCGAAAACGCGAGTTCGCCGCTTCGCGGGCGTGACGCAAACATTTTTGCCTCCGCATTCGCCGATAATACCTTGGCGATCAATCTCACCGGATTGGAAGGAACGAGGAGTCAGGCCCGGACGACGCAATTTCTACCTTGCATGGGGTTGTTTTCGATATTTTGGTCGGGGCTGGTTGGCTCGGCCTTAGCCGGTGGCTGGAAGCCCGCCTTCGCCCCACTGCAGCCTTCGCTACGATGTGGCTTGCCCAGCCGAAGCTCGCCTCGCGAGCGAACGCTGGTGGGCCCGGCAGGACTCGAACCTGCAACCAGACCGTTATGAGCGGCCGGCTCTAACCATTGAGCTACAGGCCCCGCCGCGAGCGGCCGCCCGAACAGGCGGCCGGCAACGGTGCCGGCATCGTTTACAGGGGAGATCGCGATCCGGCAATCCCGGGATCAATCAACCGAAACGCCGGCGAATTCCACTACTTTGCGCCACTTCTCGGTCTCGTCCGCGACCAGCTTGCCGAATTCGGCCGGTGTCATCGGCTTCGGAAGGCCGCCGACCTCGGCGAGTCTCGCCACCAGTTTCGGATCTTTCAGCGCTTCGCCGATGGCCTTGTTGAGGGTCGCAACGATCTCGGGCGGCGTGCCCTTCGGTGCGGAGATGCCGTAGAAGCCGACGGATTCGAATCCCGGCACGGTCTCGGCGATCGCGGGAACATCCGGCACGCTCGGCCAGCGCTGCGGCGAGGTGACGCCCAGCGCACGAACGTTGCCGCCCTTGGCCTGCTCGAGGGCGGAAGGGAGATTGTCGAAGATCAGCTGCACCTTGTCGGAGATGATGTCGGGGAAGGCGATCGCCGAACCGCGATACGGCACATGCAGCATGTCGCACTTCGTCATCGCCTTGAATAGCTCCGCGGACATGTGCACCGAGGTGCCGTTGCCGGACGAAGCGTAGGAGATCTTGCCGGGATTCGCTTTGCAGTAGTCGATGAACTCCTGGACCGTCTTCGCCGGCATGGCGTTCGACACCACCAGCATGTTGGTGAGTTGCATGATGCTCGCCACCGGCGTGGTGTCACGCAGGAAATCGTATGGCAGTTTCTTGTAGAGCGAGGTCGAGATCGCGTTGTTGGGCGCGACGAACAGCAGCGTGTAGCCGTCCGGCGGCGAACTGATCGCAGCCGCGGCGGCGATGTTGCCGCCGGAACCGGTGCGGTTTTCCACCACGAATTGCTGGCCGAAATGGTCCGACAGCCACTGGCTCATGATGCGGGCGACGATATCGACCGGGCCGCCGGCAGCGAAGCCGATCAACCATTTCACCGGGCGGTTGGGATAGTCGGCAGCGAGGGAGGGGGCGGTGGTGGTCGTGAGGCTCAAGGCGCAAATCAGGCCAAGCAATGCTTTTCGCGGAAATCCGAACATTATACTCCCAGACATCTTCTTGTTACGTTGCCAGCATGCTTTCATAAAAGCGCGCAATTGCCTACAACCTCCGCTGCGCATTGATTAGCCGATCTCCCTGTCGAAAGTGCATGGCGGCAAGACGCTTGAGGTCCAGCATGAAACTCGTTCATATCGTTGGTGCGGTCTTCCTGCTTGCGGGCGGCGCTGCAGCGCAGGAGGGAGGCAAGGCCATGACCAAGACCACGATCAGCCTGGGCACCGCGACGCCTGGCGGAGGCTTCCCGGTCTATGGCAATGCTTTTGCGGAAGTCATGAATGCCGCCGATCCGGGGCAGTCGATCGAGCCGCGCAATACCAAGGGCTCCAATGAAAACATTCCGCTGCTGGAATCCGACCAACTCGACATTGCGCTGGTGGCCGGCGAGCCGTCCTACGAGGCCTTCATGGGCATCGGGCGCGCGCCGACCAAGCTGAAGATCCTGACCGCGATGTATTCCAGTCCCGGGATGTTCGTGGTGCGCGCCGACAGTCCCTACAAGACGATCAGGGATCTGGTCGGCCAGCCGGTTGCCTTCGGCGCCAAGGGCTCCGGCCTGCCGATCCTGTCGCGCTACATGCTCGACGGCATCGGCCTGAAGCAGGACGAGGATTTCAAATCGATCTATCTCGACCGCGCCGGCGACGGCCCCACCATGGTGCAGGATGGCCGCGCCGCGGCGCTCTGGGGCGCAGGCATCGGCTGGCCGGGCTTTGCCGCGATGGCGCAAAGCCCGGGCGGCGCCCGGTTCATCGCGCCCGACGCCGGCGAGATCGCGCGCATCCGCGCCAAGCACACGTTCCTCAAACCGCTGACAGTGCCCGCCAACAGCTATCCGAATCAGACGGCGGCAATCGATTCCGTCGGTTCATGGAGTTTTGTGCTCGCGCGCGAAAGCCTTCCCGACGACGTCGCCTACCGGCTGGCGCGCACGCTGCACGGCGCCGAGGCGGCGCTGTGCAAGAAACTGCCGCAGGCCTGCGAGACCACGGCTGCGAACACGGTTGCGGCGGCGCCGAATGCGGCGCTGATCCATCCTGGCGTGATGAAATATTTTCGCGAGGTGGGGGTGGTGAAATAGGGCGCCGGCGATTCCGATCCGTCATGCCCGGCCTTGTGAACAATCCACGCCGTTGCTTCGTCACCGCGTCAAAGACATGGATGGCCGGGACAAGCCCGGCCATGACGATGTGTTTAATGATGCAGGCCTACTTCTTCGCCATCGCACAGGCCGGGTCGATCGGGCCGAATGCGTCCTCGCCGGAAATTTTTGCGAGGATCTGATAGTAGTCCCACGGATATTTCGACTCTTCCGGCTTCTTGACCTGCACCAGCCACAGATCATGTACCATCAGATTGTCCTCGCGCAGCTTTCCATTGCGCGAGAAGAAATCCTCGACCGGCTTATCGCGCATCTTCGCCGCCACCTTCAGCGGCTCGTCGGTGCCGGTTTCCTTGATGGCCTCGAGATAATGAATGACCGAGGAATAGACGCCGGCCTGCCACATCGTCGGCATCCGGTTCATCTTGGCGAAGTAGCGCTTTGACCATTCACGCGTCTTGTCGTCCATGTCCCAGTAGAACGAAGTCGTCAGCAACAGGCCCTGGGCTGCCGGCAGTCCCAGCGAATGGATGTCGGTGATCAACGCGAGCAATGCCGCCATCTGCTGGCCGCCCTTGAACACGCCGAACTCGGCGCCGGTCTTGATTTCGTTCATGTTGTTCGGCGGACCGCCGGCGATGCCGATGATCTTGGCTTTGGACGCCTGCGCCTGCAGCACGAAGGATGACAGGTCAGGGGTCGCGAGCGGCGGCCGTACCGAGCCGAGCACCTTGCCGCCGTTGGCGGTGACGACGCTGGAAGCATCGCGTTCGAGCGAATGGCCGAACGCATAGTCATCGGTAATGAAGAACCAGCTATCGCCGCCGCGCTTCACCACCGCCTGCGCGGTGCCAACCGCGAGCGCGCGGGTGTCGAACACCCATTGCATCGTGTAAGGCGAACAGAATTTGCCATGAAAATCCGCTGTGCCGGTGGAGTGCACGATCAGCAGCTTCTTCTTTTCGTTGGCGATGTTCTGCACGGCGAGGCCAACTGCCGACACCGGAACGTCGACGATCAGGTCGACCTGATCGACGTCGTACCAGCGCCGCGCAATGCCGCCACCGATGTCAGGCTTGAGCTGGTGGTCGCCGACGATGATGCTGATCGGCTTGCCCAGCACCTTGCCGCCGAAATCGTCGATCGCCATCTGTGCGGCAGTGACCGAGCCCTGTCCGGTCGGCGTCGATGCCGGTCCGTTCATGTCGGTGAGAACACCGATCTTGACCACATCGTCCGAAACTTGCGCGAGCGCGGCGGTCGACGCCAGCATCGCAGCCGCAAGTATTCCCAGCCTGGATAGGTTTCTGGCGAACATCCTGTCTTCTCCTCCCTGGAATCGGCGCGTTGGCCGCTGGTTTTCGCGAGGCGGTTCAATCCGCCAATTGGTCTCATTTGCAACTATTTTCGGACGCCGTCAACGTAGCCTAATGGAGAAGCCTGACGGCGAGCGGTAACCGGTTCGGTTTATTTCCGCCGCGATTCAGGGCATAGCCGAGCCATGACCTCGCCCCAGCGCCTGCCGACCTCGCTGACACCACTCGATGTGGCGATCGACGCCCTGCTGAACGGCGTGGAGCCTGTCGCACCGGTAGAATTGACGCTTGCGGAAGCGCTGCGTTGCATCGCCGCCGGGGCGCCGCCGCTCCAGGCCTTTCCGCCACACGACATCGCCGCGGCCGACGGTTACGCTTTTTTCGCACGCGATCTCGTCGGCGCATCCTCCTATTCACCGCTGCCGCTGTCGGCGCTGCCGGTCTGGCTCGAGGCCGGCGATGCCATGCCGGATGCCTGCGATTGCGTGCTGGATTCCGATTCCGTCGATTTGTCCAGCCCGCTGCCGCAGGTGCTGGCGGAGGCGATCCCGGGGCAGGGCGTGCGCCGGGCCGGCAGCGATATTGTCGCAGGCAGTCGCGTCGCGGAAGCCGGGCGGCGCGTGCTGCCGCGCGATCTCCTGATGGCGCGCGCTGCGGGATTGGAGCGATTGAACGTCCGCCGTCCGAAGCTGCGCATCGTCAATGTTCCCGGCGGCAGCGTGTCGGCGGATCTGATTGCCGAGAGCGCGCGAGCCGCCGGCGCCGAGACGATCTCCATTACTGCCGCGGGTCGCGATGCCGGATCGATCGCGGCGGCGCTTGATGATGGTGCGTGCGATCTGCTCCTGATCGTCGGCGGTTCCGGCGTCGGACGCACCGATGCGACAGTGACGGCATTGGCTGCACATGGCGAAATTCTCGCCCACGGCATCGCTCTACAGCCCGGCCGCACCGCGGCTGTCGGGCGCCTCGGCAAAGCGCCCGTCGTGGTATTGCCGGGCGCACCGAATCAGGCCCTCGCGGCATGGTGGACGGTGGCGCTTCCCGCACTCGATCGGCTTTCGGGCCGCCGCCCGCGTAGAACGGTCAATTTGCCGCTGGCGCGCAAGATTGCATCCAGCGTCGGCATCGCCGAAATCGTGCTGCTGGAACGGAAGCAGGATATGTGGGCCACGCTGGCGGTGGGCGAATTGTCGCTGGAGGCGATCGCCCACGCTGAAGCCTGGCTCGTAATACCAGGCGGCTCCGAAGGATTTGCGGCAGGCAGCCCGGTCGATGCCTATATGTTGCGGGACTGATATGAGTTCGGGAATGACCAATACGCCTTCGGTAAAAGATCGCGACAGCAACGAGCAGGAACAGTTCCTGACGATCCTGTCGCGCGAGGATGCGCTGGCGCGTTTCGAAGCCGCCTTGTTCCCGCGACCCGTGCCGGCGGAGACGCGCCCGCTCGCCGACGCGCTCGGCTGCGCGCTCGCCGAGGACGTGATGGCGCCGATCGACGTGCCGCCGTTCGATCGCTCCAATGTCGATGGTTTTGCGGTGCGTTCCGCTGATCTTGCTTCCGCCGGCGAGGCCTCGCCGGTGCGCTTGTTGCTGAACGACGAAGTGATCGCCTGCGGCACCGCGCCGACGCGGCCGGTGTTGTCGGGAACCGCCACGTCGATCGCGACCGGTGGTCCGGTGCCGCGTGGGGCAGACGCTGTCGTGATGGTCGAGCACACCCAGCCGGCGGGACATCGCGCGATCGAGATCCGTCGCGCCGCGTCCCCCAGTCAGTTCGTTTCCTATGCCGGCTCCGACATCGCCCGCGGCGAGGCGCTGCTGCGCGCCGGCACCGTCATCGGCTCGCGCGAGATCGGCATGCTGGCGGCCTGCGGCATCGCGCGAGTGGGCGTTGCGCGGCGGCCGCGCGTCGCAATCATCTCCACCGGTGACGAACTGGTGCAGCCCGGCCAGCCGCTGCGGCCGGCGGCGATCTATGACACCAACGGTGCGATCGTGACGGCCGCGATCTCGGAGAACGGCGGGGAGGCTCATTTTCTCGGCGCGATTCCGGACGACGAAGCGCAACTCGAATCCGCGATGCGCAAGGCGCTGGAAACCAGCGACATGCTGGTACTGTCGGGCGGCACGTCCAAGGGCGCGGGCGACGTCTCCCATCGCATCATCGGCCGGCTCGGCAGGCCCGGCATCATCGCGCATGGCGTCGCGCTGAAGCCCGGCAAGCCGCTGTGTCTTGCAGTGTGCGACGGCAAGCCCGTGATCATCCTGCCGGGATTTCCGACCTCGGCGATGTTCACGTTCCACGACATGATCGTGCCGGTGCTGCGGCGGATGGCGGGCCTGCCGCCGCGATCGGACGCCAAGGTCGATGCGCGGGTGCCGGTGCGGATTGCCTCCGAACTCGGCCGCACCGAATTCGTCATGGTGTCGCTGGTCGAAGGGACGGA
>Ga0075363_100000467_pt1 | contig 12681 bp, 10 predicted proteins | sample EndMetdeltDD1763_FD_71470 | JGI IMG/M metagenome (GOLD analysis project Ga0075363, IMG submission 71470) | Populus endosphere microbial communities from Tennessee, USA - Endosphere MetaG P. deltoides DD176-3 | ecosystem: Host-associated > Plants > Roots > Endosphere | place: USA: Tennessee...
AACACTTTCCGACGGCTGTTTGCCGAAGGCGCCTTCAGCGTTGCCTTCGTGCCGATGTACTCGCGAAAGCTGGCTTCCGAGGGCGGCGAGGAGGAAGCGGCGCATTTTGCCAATGACGTGCTTTCCGTATTCGTCTGGGTGCTGTTCGGCTTCTCGATCCTGTGCATCCTGGGGATGGAAGGCATCGTCTGGCTGCTGGCCCGGGAATATCACGGTATTCCCGGAAAATTCGAACTCTCAGTCACGCTTTCGCGGATCACGTTTCCTTATCTTGGCCTGATCAGCGTTGTCGCGCTGCTTTCCGGGATACTCAACACCCGCTCCCGCTTTGCCCCGGGAGCGATTGCGCCGATCCTGCTGAATCTTTGCCTGATCAGCGCGATGAGCTGGGGTTGGTATTTTGGCTATTCGGACATTGCCAAGGCATTCTCGCAAAGCTGGGCAGTCGCGGCAGCGGGTGTGGCGCAGCTTTCTTTCTTGTGGTGGTCGGTCCGGCGCGCAGGCGTGCGCCTCAAACTCCACTGGCCGCGCATGACGCCCGACACCAAGACACTGTTGTGGCGGATTTTCCCCGCAACATTCGGCGCGGGCATCTATCAACTCAGCCAGCTGGCCGACACCTTCTTCGCGACGAGCCTGAAGCAAGGCTCGCTGACACTGCTCAAGATGGCTGACCGGCTCAACCAGATGCCGCTTGGCATTGTCGGTATTGCGCTGGGCACGGCGATCCTGCCGACCCTGTCACGCCATATCGCCGGCGGCGATGAGCGCGGGGCGGCCAAGCTGCAAGGCCGCGCAATCGAGCTCGCCACGCTGCTTACAGTGCCGGCCGCTTTCGCTCTGGCGGTCTGTGCACCGGCTTTCGTCAATGCCTTTTTCGTGGGCGGCAAATTCAAACCCGAAGACGGCGTGATTATGAGCGACATTGTCGTGGCTCTGGTATGCGGGTTGCCAGCCTACGTCCTCGTCAAAGTGTTGGAGCCGGGCTATTTTTCGCGCGGGGATACCCGCACGCCGGTGATCACCGCTGGATCTGCGCTCGCATTCAACATCTTTCTGAACCTTGTCGTCGTGCGCCCCTTCGGCATTATCGGACTTGCAGCAGCAACGGCCTGCTCGGCCAGTCTCAACTGCATATTGCTCTACGCCAACCTCCACGCACGCGACCATTTCCGCTTCGATCTTAAGCTGCTGGGCCGCATCGTGCGGCAAATTCTGGCGTCCGGCGTAATGGCTGCGACGCTCTATTATCTTCAAGACGCGATCATGCCGTGGTTCACGGGCGGAATCGGCGAAAAGGCGCTTGGCATCGTCCTGCTGGTCGGCACTGGTCTCGTGGTTTATGCTGCCATTGCCTGGGTTATTGGCGCCGTCGACAAGGAGGATCTCGCAATCCTTGCCCGCCGCCGCAGCGCCAAGCCGATCGACGAAGAAATTCCCGGATTTTAGCCAGGATTTTAGCCAGGATTTTAGAAGGACCATTCATGCGCATTGTCTCCGGCATCCAGCCGACCGGCAATCTCCATCTGGGCAATTATCTGGGGGCGATCCGCAACTGGGTGAAAATGCAGGACGATATGGGGCCGCAGGATCAGACCCTGTTTTTCCTCGCCGATCTGCATGCCATCAGTCAGCCGCACGTTCCCGCACAGCTGACTTCAAATACGCGTGAAATGACCGCTGCGCTGGTGGCCTGCGGTATCGATCCCGATCGCTCGGTGCTGTTCAACCAGGCACAAGTGCCGCAGCACGCCGAATTGCAGTGGCTGCTGAACGGCACTGCCCGCATGGGCTGGCTGAACCGCATGACGCAGTGGAAGGACAAGGCCGGCAAGAACCGCGATGGCCAGTCAGTCGCGCTGTTTACCTATCCCGTGCTGCAGGCGGCGGATGTCCTGCTCTATCAGGCGACGCATGTGCCCGTCGGAGAGGACCAGAAGCAGCACCTCGAACTAGCGCGCGACATTGCCCAGAAATTCAATTTCGACTTCGCTTCCGAGGAGGCGCCGGTCTTCACTCTGCCCGATCCGATCATACCGCCCGAAGCAGCCCGCATCATGAGCCTGCGAGACGGCAGTGCGAAAATGAGCAAGAGCGATCCCTCAGACATGAGCAGGATCAACCTGACTGACGATGCCGACACGATCATGCAGAAGGTGAAGAAGGCCAAGACCGATCCCGAGCCCCTGCCAGACGACAAGGCAGACCTTGCGGGACGGCCGGAAGCTGCGAATCTGGTGGGTATCTATGCCGCGCTGGCAGGTTCGAGCGCCGAGGCCGTGCTGCAGGAATTTGGTGGTAAGGGCTTTGGCGCATTCAAGCCGGCGCTCGGCGACTTGCTGATCGAACGCCTGGCGCCGATCAACGCGCGATTCGTCGAATTGCGGCAGGACACGAGTGCTCTCGACGCTATCCTGCGCAAGGGTTCGGAGAAGGCACGCGCAATGGCCACTTCCACGCTGGAAGCTGCCTATGACGCATTAGGGCTGCTTCGTCGCTGAAAGGGCTCCATTCAACGCCTATTCAGCCGGTGGTTATTACTGCATTTCCAACACACAGAATTGCGCCTGCGGGAACAAGCAGGCCTTTTGATCAGTTTGGGAAGCATGGCCATGTTCACAAAAGCTCATTTCTCCCGCCTGCGGCCATTCGCCGCTGCGGTCTTGCTGGTCGCCTTGTCGGCTTGCGCTTCAGGATTCAATGCCAAGGTCTCGCGATTCCAGTCGCAGCTGCCTACCCCGTCAGGCCAGACTTTTGCTGTAGTTGCCGACGATCCGGCGCTGGCCGGAGGTATCGAATTTTCGCAGTACGCCCGTTTGGTGACTGACCGCATGGCTGGTTTGGGGTACACGCCCGTCAGCAGCCCGCAACAGGCGACATTGCTTGTCCGCTTTGATTACGGTGTCGACAAAGGCCGCGAGCAAGTGCGATCTTCGGGTTTCCGCGGCGATCCCTTTTATTCTCCCTGGTACGGTTATGGTCCCAGCCGGTGGGGCTACGGTGGCCGTTTCGGTTACCCCGGCTACTATGGCCAGCGCGCCTGGGGCTATGGATGGTACGACCCTTGGTTTGACGTCGGCTACGATAGCTACGTCGTTTATACCAGCGGCATCGACCTGAAGATCGATCGCAGGGCCGACGGTGCTCGTCTGTTCGAAGGCAAAGCCGAAGCGGCTTCTACATCGAACCGGCTCGGCTATCTCGTGCCCAATCTGGTCGAAGCCATGTTCACGGGCTTTCCGGGCAATTCTGGTGAAACAGTGCGCATCACAGTTGCACCGGAAAAGACCAACGCGCGCAACTGAATGGATTTACGAATTCGGCCGGCGGATCAGTTTCCCAGCGAAACGACTCCGCCGGTCGAACCGAATCCACCCTCGCCTCGCGCAGTTTCGTCCAGTTCGTCGACTTCCAGCCACGAGGCGCGCACGACTGGCGCGAGCACAAGCTGCGCCACACGGTCACCTCGGCGAATAGTGAAATCGCCTGATCCATGATTGATCAGGATCACTTTCAGCTCACCGCGATAGTCTGAATCGATCGTGCCCGGCGTATTCGGCACGGTTATGCCGTGCTTGAGAGCAAGCCCCGAGCGCGGCCGCACTTGAATTTCAAACCCCGCCGGAATGGCAAGCGACAGCCCGGTCGCAACCGCATGGCGCGCGCCCGGCGCCAACACGACATCCTCAGCAGCCAGCACATCCATCCCCGCCGCGCCGTCAGTGGCGTAAGCAGGAAGCTCCAGCCCCTCGCCGTGCGGCAGGCGTTTGACGCAGACGGGAATGCTATTCGGCGAGTGCATCAGCAATTTTCTCCACCAGAGCGCGTGCAACGTCACGCTTGGCCATTTCCGGCAGGCTTTCCGTGCCTTTCGCGGTGACGATGTGAACGACATTGGCGTCGCCGCCCATCACATCTCCCGAAACATCGTTGGCAATGATCCAGTCCACGCCCTTGCGTTTGCGCTTCTCGGCGGCATTGGCCAGCACATCGTCGGTCTCGGCGGCAAATCCGACCAGCAATTTGGGCCGTGTCCGCCCTGAACCAGCAGTAGCCGCCAAAATATCCGGGTTTTCCGTCAGCCTGAGCGCGGGTGGGGCAGCACCCCGCTTCTTCATCTTTGACGTAGCGACATCGGAAACCCGCCAGTCCGCCACAGCCGCGACCATGATGCCGACGTCAGCCGGCAAAGCGCTCTTGACGGCAGCAGCCATTTCCGTCGCCGTTTCGACGTCGATACGGTCGACACCGCGCGGAGTGGGCAGATTGACCGGGCCGGCGACCAGAGTCACACGCGCGCCGGCAGCGGCCGCTGCCGCAGCGATGGCAAAACCCTGTTTGCCGGACGAGCGATTGGCAATGTAGCGGACAGGGTCGATCGGCTCATGCGTTGGCCCGGCCGTGACTAAAACGTGCTTGCCGAACAGCGGGCGATGATCGGGATCCCAATCGAACTCGTCCTGACCAGCCAGCGGGTCGGCCATAGCGGCTGCCCCCATTTCCTCGGGAAAAGGCTGCGGCGCTGCGGCATCGCCGTGGCGCGAGACGAGGTGGTTGATCGCTTCCGCGTCGGTTGGCGGCGCCGCGCGGGCCCTGCCCTTCTTGGCCAGCAATGGCCCTGCTTTCTCGGGCACAAATTCCGGCGCTTCCTCGATAGGAGGAGCCTCTGTATCCTCGAAGTCCGGCTCATCCGCGAGAATATCCTCGTCAGTTCCTGCCTTCTTCCCTTTCGACTTCGAAGTGCGGCCGATCAGGCCGGCAGAAAGTCCGCCGAGCCCGGTATCTTCGCTTTCCTGGTAATCGCCTTCTTCGCCTGGCTCGGGCAGAATGAAGCCTGGCTCAGGCATTCCGGGGTCGAAGCCGAGCATACGGCCGATTTCCTGCCAGACCGCGAAAGGCTCCGGCAGCCGCCCGGGACCGTATTCGCCGCAGGCCATGGCGCCTTCGTCGGGTTCCAGCACAGTGACGCCGCTTTCACGCAAAGTCGCGACATTGCGAATCGTCGCGGCGTGCTGCCACATGCGCACATTCATGGCGGGGACCGCCAGCACCGGCTTGTCTGTTGCCAGCAGCAGAGTTGTCGCCAGGTCATCAGCAATGCCGCCAGCCATTTTCGCCAGCAAATCCGCGGTTGCCGGGCAGACGACAAGCAGGTCAGCCTGCCGCGAGAGCTGGATATGCCCCATCTCAACTTCGTTCTTGAGATCCCAAAGCGTGGTGTGCACCGGATTTTCACTGAGGGCGGCAAGCGACAGCGGCGTGACGAACTTCGCGCCGCCGTCCGTGATAACGCATGTCACCTCGCCCGGCATGCCGCCGGACCCTTTGCGGATCAGGCGCACGAGTTCGCAGGCCTTGTAGGCCGCGATGCCACCACCGACGATCAACAGGATGCGCGGACCCGTCATGCCAGCCCCCTTGCCTCCAACACAGTTACTATGGCCTTACCGGAACCGGGACGATTGCAGCAAGGCTTGTATTCCCATGGGGGCGAAAGCCAGCCCGGTCAGCAGGATAGGCGCCGCCATGAAGCCCCAGTAATAGTTGTCCCCGCGCCCTGCGATCATGAACAACAGCCCGTAGCCCAGCAAGAACAGCGTCGCGAATGTGCCTGTCCGACACCTCCAGCTTGCCCACCCCAGGATTGAAAGCACTGCCAGCGGTCCGGACAGCCAGTGCGGCAGAGAGCGGATGTTGCTGGACAGGATCATGTTGGAAAGCCAGCCGCTCAGCCCCCGAAACTCGAGCCAGCTGGGCGACATCGGATCAGTGGCTAATGTGTGGGCGGCAATCAGCCGCAAATGGACTGCCAGCGCGGCTATGAACAAAGCTGCGAGAGCCGACCATGCCAACCCCTCGCGCTTGTCACCGCGCCAGAATGCCATCGCGCCCATCAGCAAAACGAAGGGAAGTGAATGTTCGCGTATCGCCAAAGCCAGTGCGGCTACTGCCAGCGAACCCCAATAACGGCCGGGACGATGCAGCCCCAGCGACAGCGCCAGCAGCATGCCGGCCCATTGCTCGTGCAACACGAAGAAATATCGATTGAGCACCAGTGACGCCCCAACCAGCAGCAGCGCCATGCCGATCTTGCGATAGCGCATGCCGCCCGGCTCTTCGGCGAAAAGGCGCCACCACGAAAGCGTGATGCCAATCAGGATTGCGAAGGCGGCGGCAATCAGCCCTGGTGTTCCGGTCCATGCGCTGAAATAGGCCAGCGTGGGGAGACGGACGGCGAGCCCGGGACGCACGGGGTAGTCCGCCCGGCGGTGTTCCTCGGCGATGAAGTCGTAATAATTCTCGCCCTTGCGAATCCGGGCAATCGCGCGATCGTAAAGCGCCAGATCGTCGTCGCGGGCGCGTTCGGGTAACTGGCTCTTGTCCTTGACCAGCACTTCGAAGGCATTGCTCGTCTTTACCGAACTTTTGCCTGCCACGATGGGCACGATTGCAGAAGCCGCAAGCAGGAGAAGAAAAACCGCCAGCAACAGCCGGGCGGGCAGCGCATGCCAGCTGGCAAATCGGTTCCAGTCCGGCGGCGCGGCGGCCGGAGTCACGGCAGCACAGCCATTGCGTGCAGAGCCCAGACAAGCGCCCCTCCGCCCAGCGCGGCAAACAGGTAGCCCCAGTTCCCGCGCGGCGACCGCTCCCAGACGAGCCGCACATCAGGCAGCGGCGGCTCGGGCGGCGCGCCGCCTTTCTCGGGATAGCGATCCTCGATTCGCCGCACCAAGGCGGGCAAACGGAGCAGTGTCTCGACATCGGTGCGCAAGCGGTCCGCGATGGCCGATTCCGGCCCCAGCTCGTCCCGCAGCCAGTCCTTCACGAATGGTCCCGCGACATCCCACATGTTGATTTCCGGATCGAGCTGGGTTGCCAGTCCCTCGACCATGACCATCGTCTTTTGCAGCAACAACAAGTGCGGCTGTGTCTGCATATCAAAATCGCGGGTGATTGCGAAAAGACCGTCGAGCATTTGCCCGACCGACAATTCGCTCACCGGTTTGCCGCGCATGGGTTCGCCCACGGCGCGCAGCGCAGTCGCGAATTCCTCCTGCGAATGATAGGTAGGGACGTATTGTGCCTCAAAATGGATTTCAGCGACGCGGGCGTAGTTCCCGGTCGTCAGACCATAGAGAATTTCCGCCAGCCACTGCCGCGCTCGTCGGTCGATCCGGCCCATGATGCCGAAGTCGATCGCGGCAATCGTCCCGTCCGCCTCGACGAAGAGATTGCCCTGGTGCATGTCGGCATGAAAGTAGCCCGCACTGATTGCTTGCGTCAGGAAAGCCAGCACCAGCCTGCGGGCAAGATCAGGCAGATCGTGTCCCGCAGCAATCAGCGCCTCGCGGTCGGAAATCTTGACGCCATCGATCCAGTCGATCGTCATTACCGAGCTGTTGCTGCGGTCCCAATCGATGCCGGGCACGCGGAAGCCCTTGTGGCCATGCATTTTTTCCGACAGCTCGGAAGCCGATGCCGCCTCGCGCCGCAGGTCGAGCTCGCGCGCGGTCCAGCGCCGGAAATTCGCAATCACGGCCCGCGGGCGCAGCCGTTCGGCTTCTCCGCCCAGCCCTTCGAGATGGGCCGCCGCCCACTCGTAGGTCTCGATATCACGGGCAAGTTTGTCGCGGATGCCCGGGCGGAGGACTTTGACAGCCACATTTCGCCCATCGCTGGTCGTGGCGCGGTGGACCTGCGCAATCGATGCCGCGCCCACCGGGTCTGGATCGATCTGTTCGAACATTTGTTCGATCGATTGGTTGAAGCTGGCTTCGATCTCGCGCTTGATCGGTGCGAAAGGGACTGGCGGCAGGCTGTCCTGCAGCGAAAGCAGATTGCGCGCGGCATCTACGCCGATCAGGTCTGGCCGGGTGGCCAAGGCCTGCCCCAGTTTGATGGCAGCAGGGCCGATGGCCTGAAACGCGGCGCTATAGTTGGGTTCCTTTGGCTGAACCGTGGCAAAGCGGGCGATCCGAAACAGCCGCTTCACCGGCGCGGGCGTTGCATGTCCTTCCTCGAGGATGCGCAGTGCGCCATGGCGCGCCAGAATACGGCCCCAACGCAGAAGGCGAAGCAGATGCCTGGTCGAGCTTGTCACGCCGCGCTCAGACCTTCCAGCCCGAATGAATCGCCACGAGCCCGCCCAGCAGCGGTTCAACCCGCGTCTGCGTGAACCCCGCCTTGCGAATCATGCTTTCGAATTCAGGCATCGGCGGGAACCGCCGGATCGATTCGATCAGGTAGCGATAGCTCTCGGCATCGCCGGCAATCGCCTTGCCCAGTTGCGGCACAAGTTTGTGCGAATAGAGATCATAGGCTTGCTTGAAGCCGGGCCATTCAGTGGTTGAAAATTCGAGGCAGAAAAAGCGCCCCCCATAACGCAGAACTCTGTGAGCCTCCGCCAGCGCGGCATCGATCCGGGTCACGTTCCGGATGCCAAAAGCAATCGTATAGGCATCGAAAAAGCGATCCGGAAAAGTCAGTTCTTCAGCGTTCTGCCGGGACCAGACCAGCGTATCGAGGCCCCGGTCCATCGCCCGCTCGATGCCCACATCGAGCATGTCCTGATTGATGTCGGATACCGTCACGTCCGCGCCTGCCTCGGCAAGCCGGAAGGCAATGTCGCCCGTGCCGCCCGCCATGTCGAGAATGGCTTCGCCCGACTGCGGCTTGACCCGGCGTACGAAGCGATCCTTCCAGAGGCGATGCATGCCTCCGGACATGGCATCGTTCATCAGGTCATACTTTTTCGCCACGCTGGAGAACACCGCGCCAACCCGCGCGGTTTTCTCTTCAAGGGCGACTTCTTCATAGCCGAAGGAAACAGTGTCGTTCATCGCCCAGCGCCTTAGGGGAGTTTCGGCCGCGGGCAAAGGCTGTTAGCAGCACTTCATGCCCGAATTACCTGAAGTCGAGACCACCGTTCGCGGCCTTGCGCGCTTTCTTGAAGGCGAGCTCATCGCCCGCGTCTCGGTCAATCGACCAGACCTGCGCCGCCCCTTCCCGCCCGGTCTGGTGCAGGCACTGACGGGCGCGAAAGTCACATCGCTCGCCCGCCGCGCCAAATATGGCCTGATCCATACCGACCGGGGCCAGACGATGGTTTTCCATCTCGGCATGTCGGGTCGCTGGCGCATCGAGCCCGATACGGCCGATAAACACGATCACCTGGTGCTGGAGACCGGATCAGGCCATGTGCTGGCGCTCAACGATGCCCGCCGCTTCGGCTCGGTCGATCTGGTGGATACAGAGGCCCTGTCGGAATTCGCTGCCTTTGCCGCCATGGGCCCGGAGCCGCTGGGCGATACATTCACTCCTTCCCTTCTCGCGGCTGCCTTTGCCGGCCGCAATGCTCCCGTTAAGCCGCTGCTGCTTGATCAACGCATCGTCGCGGGCCTGGGCAACATTTATGTATGCGAGGCGCTTCACCGCGCCCATATCCGCCCAGACCGCGCGGCAGGCAAAGTTTCACGCAAGCGAATCGAGGCCCTCGTTCCCGCGATCAAGGAAGTTCTTGCAGAATCAATCGAAGCCGGTGGTTCGACCATTCGCGACTATGCCCAGCCCAATGGCGAGCTAGGTTACTTTGCAGCGTCTTGGCGCGTTTATGGACGCGAGAATGGCTCCTGCACTTGCGGCGCAACGATTGAGCGAATGGTGCAAGGTGGTCGCAGCACATTCTGGTGCCCAAAGTGCCAGAAGTAGGTCAGTTGTTGCGACCTGTGGTTGACGATTCGCAGGCACGGCGCTAAGGGCCGCGCTTTCCGGCGGGCTTGTCCCGCTTTTCAGGTCAACAATTTAGCAATAACGGCCGCTCTGAAGCGGCCCGGAATAAGGACGAACATGGCCAATACGCCGCAAGCCCGCAAGCGCATCCGTCGCAACGAACGCCGTGCCGAAATCAACGGCAACCGCCTCAGCCGCATCCGCACTTTCGTCAAGAAAGTCGAAGCGGCTCTGGAAGGTGGCGACAAGGCCGCTGCGGCTGAAGCTCTCCATGCAGCCCAGCCTGAACTGGCTCGCGGCGTGGCCCGCGGCGTGCTGCATGCCAACACGGCGTCGCGCAAGCTTTCGCGCCTGACCAAGCGAGTCGCCGCGCTTTGATGCCTGAAAGAGGGTTCTAAGAAGGCCCTCTTATGATTCGTCCCGCCGAGGGACTGCTGGGATCAAAACCACGGAACAAAAATGATACGCGCGCGGGGCTTTCCCGCGCGTTTTTTTTGCGCGCCGCGGCATGGAAATCCCAAGGGCTTGAAAAATCCATGATTCGCGCTGGTGCGACGCACAAATCCCACAAAATCAATTACTTGAATTAGGTGTGAAGGAATTCTGCTGGGGTGAGAGTGTCAAGGTGAATTATTTCTTTTTTTTTACATCTCGCGCCTTGCCCTTTGCTCTGACTGCCTCATAAACACAGTCGTCCGGCACCGAACTGGTCCGGGCATTTGCATAAGTCAGTTTTACTCAAAGCGACCGACCTGGGGGGGAGGGAAGCTTTGGCAGGCGCGTGGCTGGTCTTCCAGCTTGCGTTGGGGTGGGATTGCTCAATTTGGGGAGTGTGCCGGTGACAATGGCATCGGACGAATTCGGCGGCGCAGCGGCGCGAGTGAGCAAGTTGCAAAGGGGCAAAATCCAGATGCAGGAAGACCCTGACGCTATAGACCTTGCGGCAGACTGGGCTGACATCAGCCAGGGCTTGCGCAAGGACCTGGGTCAGCAACTGCACACGCAGTGGATCAAGCCAATCCAGCTTGGAACCTTCTGCAAGGAAACAGGCAATCTTGACCTGTTCCTGCCGACGGAATTTTCCGCCAACTGGGTGGCGGACCGCTTTGCCGACCGCCTCTCGCTGGCCTGGAAGATTGCCCGGCCCGACGTGAAGCATGTTCGTGTCTCGGTCCATCCGGGACGGCGGCAGATGCCCGAGCTTCGCATTGGCAGCTCGCGCGGTGCCGCGAACGATTCGAACGGCGGCGCGCGCGATGGCTCGATGCTGGTCTGCGGCGGCGAGGAACTGAGCACGCTGGGGCAGGCCTCGATCGGTCTCGACCCGTCCCTGACTTTCACCAGCTTCGTGACCGGCACCTCGAATGTGCTGGCCTCCAACGCTGCCCAGCGCATGGCGGCGACGGAAAAGCCGCAGTTCGCCCCGCTCTACCTCAAGGCCGCGACCGGTCAGGGCAAGACGCACTTGTTGCACGCCATTGGCCACGCCTATCTGTCTGCCCATCCGCGCAGCCGCATATTCTATTGCTCGGCAGAGCGCTTCATGGTCGAATTCGTCCAGGCGCTGCGCCAGAACCAGACCATCGAATTCAAGGCGCGCCTGCGCGGCTTCGATTTGCTGCTGGTTGACGATATCCAGTTCATCATCGGCAAGGCGAGCGCGCAGGAAGAACTGCTCTATACGATCGACGCACTGCTCGCTGAGGGCAAACGACTGGTCTTTGCCGCCGACCGCGCGCCGCAGGCGCTTGACGGGGTGGAACAGCGGCTGCTGTCGCGCCTGTCGATGGGTCTGGTCGCCGATATCCAGCCCGCCGACATCGAACTGCGCCGCTCAATCCTCGAGCATCGGCTGGCGCGCTTCTCGCCGACCGAAGTGCCTTCGGACGTGATCGAATTTCTCGCGCGGACGATCAATCGCAATATCCGCGAGCTGGTGGGCGGGCTGAACAAGCTGATCGCCTATGCGCAGCTTACTGGGCAGGCCGTCTCTCTGCAGCTTGCCGAAGAGCAGCTGACGGACATTCTCTCGGCCAATCGCCGCCGCATCACGATCGACGAGATCCAGCGGACTGTCTGCCAGTTCTACCGGGTTGATCGCACCGAAATGGCCAGCAAGCGCCGCGCTCGCGCGGTGGTTCGCCCCCGCCAGGTGGCAATGTACCTCGCCAAAGTCCTCACGCCGCGCAGCTATCCGGAAATCGGGCGCAAGTTCGGTGGCCGCGATCACTCCACCGTCATCCATGCTGTCCGGCTGATAGAAGATCTGCGTACCCGCGATGCTGACATGGACGGCGATGTGCGTAGCCTGCTGCGCCAGCTGGAAAGCTGAGAAAGCCCTTCAATCCCCGGCTACGAAAGCGGTGATTTTCCAGCCTGAACCTAGCCGACTTGCGATCAAACGGTAGGCAATCACGCTGCGCAGCTGGCTGGTGGCGACATAGCCTTTCAGAGGTGAATTGACCACCAGAACGCGGGTAAACGGCCTTCGTGTTTCGTCCGGGTTGCTGTTGTCTCCTTGCGCAATGACGATCTGCCAATTCAGCCGGGCAATTGGGCCGCCACGAGCATTGGCTCGCCGATAAAGCGGTACGGCCGGGCCGACTGCGAGCATGGCGTCATAGGTATCCACATCGCCGAGATTTTGCGCGAACATCCACGGGAAAACGAGATCGCCATCGCTGACTGCGCAACCAGAATTCACCGCGAGAGAAAGCTCGCGCCACAATTCAGGCCCTCCGCGCCCGGAAAGCCCCTCGCGGAATAGCGCCTTGCCTTCACCGCCGCCAAAATCGAGCTTGATGTCATTCGCAGAAAGCTCGAGCAGCGCATTGGCATCGCGGCGCTGGACTGCTCCACGCAAGCTTGCGGCAAATGCGCGGGCGCCTGGGGCTGTCTGGCATTCCTCGCGCGGAGCATAGGCACCTGGCCGATTGGGCGGGACAGTGAAAC